>Ga0335078_10009973_pt1 | contig 14062 bp, 8 predicted proteins | sample Lox_Sample_32_FD_206711 | JGI IMG/M metagenome (GOLD analysis project Ga0335078, IMG submission 206711) | Soil microbial communities from Loxahatchee National Wildlife Refuge, Florida, United States - Lox_Sample_3.2 | ecosystem: Environmental > Terrestrial > Soil > Wetlands | place: USA: Florida...
CAGCGACAGCACCGTCACCACCAGGCCACCGAATTCCGACCACATCACGGCGGCTGGGTAGCCGAGACCCTTGAGCCCCTCCTCGCTCACCGTGTTGAAGGCCGAAATCGAGCCCGCCACCACCAGCACCAGCGCTGCCGGTATCGAGGCGCTGAATTTTGCGCCGAACAGCAACGGCACCATGTAGGGAGTGATGGCGGTGACCGCGATCGCGACGATCAGCGAGGCCAGGATCGCCCATCGGCTGCCTTGCGCGAGAGCGTTGACGCGCTGTTCCTGGGTCACCTGCGAGGCTACGCGGGGAAAGAGCACCGAGCCAAGCGCGGTGAGCAGCGGGGCAGTTGCGGCGCTCCACGCCACCGCAACCACGTACAGTCCAAGCAATCGCGCGGGCAGCAGACCCGCCATCAGCATCTGATCCAAACGAAGATTCAGGAGCTGAGGAACCGTGCTGATCACGCAGGGCAGGCCGAAGCGCAGCATCGGCCTCCATTGACTGGGCCGGGGCCAGAATGGTCCCGGCAATCGACTCGTCACCACCCACAGGACCGGGCTGATCCACAGCGCAAGAAAACACAGGTACATGCCCGCCAATGATTTCGGCTGCGCCCACCCGATAGCCCACGCCAGCAGCAGCACGCCGAGCCATCCCGCCGGCGCTACCAGTCGCAACGCATTCCAAAATACGAAGTCGCCGCGCCCGCGCAGCGACCCATGCGGCATCCCAACCAGCGCATATACCGGCACGACCAGTAAGTACCATCGGGCGCCCGCGATAATTGTCGCCGATTGCGCCGACAGCAGTAGCGGCATTGCCAGGAAGCCGGCGACCACAAAGATCAATCCCGATATAAGGGCGAGTGCGACGCCCGAGCCCAGGTAGCTGCCGACGTCATCCGGCTCGCGCGCGGCATAATAAACTACCGCCTCCGGCATCCCCAGCATCGCGACCGTTGCGATAAAACTTGGCCAGGTCTGAATCGCCGCCAGCTCTCCTCTGCCGCTGGGCCCAAGCAATCGCGCCGCCAGGACGCCGGTCATCAGCCCGTATCCCGCCAGCACGGCATTGGTGCCGGCGGTCAGCAGGGCGGAACTCGCGAAGGGACTTGCTTCGCGGCTCGCGCGCCAAAAATCTCTCAGCTTGGTCACGCGGCGTTACAGTCCACGACGGCGGTCAGAGCTTGATTCAGCCCCCAATCCTTTCCGGATCAGAGCCGCTCGCGCTCCCACGAAATCGCTCACGAGAAGCGCCGTGTGGAACTCCCGACAGTGCCGGCTAAGCCTGGTCACGGCGTACCGAACTGACGTAGAGGCTATCCGCCAGGTAGTTGAGAACAGGCATATACTGCGAAAGCACGCGCAACTGCTCCGACGTTCGCACGATCAATCGAGACCCTCGCGACAGGTGCTCAACATCGCTGGCTTGAATACCGAGTCCGAAAAATCCATCGACCGTTAACCTGGACTCCCCGATCAGCTCCTTGAAAACACGCATGAGTTCCCCGGGCGTCCAGTAACGGACTTCAAACTCGCGAGCCTTACGAAACCCGCGTTTAACCTCGTGGCGGAGGTTCCCGACGCCAATCGTATTGGGCATCTGGATGAGACTCATGCCCTTCGCCTTCAACACCCTGCTTATCTCTTTTACAGCGGTTCGCGCGTCAGACTTCTCGAAATGTTGTAGAACCGAGTAGGAGAAACACGTATCAAAGCTTTCGTCGGCAAAAGGCAGGTATCGTGCGTCGCCGACTATGAAACTCGCCGCGATACCCAATTCTTTCGCAACTCTCCGCGCGGCAGCGACAGCGCCAAGTGAGGGATCGATACCGATCACCTGGTAGCCCTTGCGGGCCGCAGCCAACGACCATCGTCCCCAGTTACATCCAATATCCAGCAGGAATCGTCCCTCACCCTGGGGTAATCGGATATTGGGTATCGGATAGGACGAAAGCCGGCCAATCAGATGTGTGTAGAGACGCCCATTGGTCGCGGCAATAAGCCAGCTCGCCACTGGATCGACCAGGCGCTTATCGTGGGAAGCGGTTTGGGAGGCTATCGCGACTCGCTCAGCCGGCGAGCAACCAAGCGTCTCAAAATACCACGGACCGTCCTCCGCTTTTGCCTTAAGCGTTGCCAGAGCCGCCGAATGAGTTTGAACCGCCTCCTCGATCAGCAATATGGGAATGCCGTCGATGACTCGGTACGGATGCTCGTGTTGGCAATGTAAAGTGTTGCCGTCCGAATCCGCGCGCAAACTCGACGTATCGCGCGGGCACGCTAAGGGAATCGGCCACTCTCGCATCACGCTGCGTTGCCGTCCACGACCGCGGTCAGAGCTTGATTCAGCCCGCGAAGGTCGGCATCGAAATTCCAGGCAGCGATCAGCTCGCGGCTTCGCCGGCCCATCGCAAGCGTTGTCTCCCGCCGCTGGCACAAGATCCGAAGACGCTCTGACAGCATCGCGGTATCGCCCATCGGCACCACGAAGCCGTTTTCCCCCTCCCGGATCAGATCCGCGCGCGCGCCCACGCGATCGCTGACGATGATCGCCTTGCCCGCGTTCATCGCTTCGTTCACGGCCAAGCCCCATGGCTCGCGCTCAGAGGGCAGCACGAAGACGTCGCACAGATCATAGAAGCGCGGCAGTTGAGTCTGATTCACGAAGCCGAGGAATTTGACCGAGGTCCATCCCAGCGCTTTGACGCGCGATTCCAGAATTGGCCGCTCGAGCCCGTCGCCAACGAAGAGCAGGCAAGCTTTTGGCTCCTCGACACCGTCGGCGGACAACTGGATATAGGCGTCGAGCAGATCGCCTGCACGTTTTTTCTTTTCGAATTTCGCCGCGTAGAGAATTATCGGACGCCCGGGCGCCAGGTTCAAATCGGTCCTGGTTTTCTCGCGCAAGGAGGCTGCCTCGTCCGCTTTGGCGCGGAAGAAATCATTGTCCACGGCGTACGGCATCATGAAGACCCGGTCCTCGGGCACGCCGAAGCTGAGGTAATACTCGCGATTCAACGTTCCGATCGCGAGGAAGCCGTCGAACAGGCGGAATAATCCGTGGGTGACGACATTCTTGATCGCAAGCTTCGTCGCGGACGCGCCGCTGCTGCTCAGATGAGACTCGCCGCGAAGGAAAACTTTCACGCCGAGCGATTTCGCGATCGCCAGCGCCCGCAGATTCGCCTGATTCGCGTAGCCATGAAGCCAAAGCGCGTCAAAGCGCCCTCGCTTCAGATGCTTCGCGAGCCCGTACGCAAATGGACGCCAGAAACTGATTCGATCGTTCTTCCAAAACGACGGCAGGAATACGTGCTTGTAACCGCCCAGCAGCGGAATGTCCCATTTGACGCCTACGCCGAATCCTTTATCGAGATAATCCCGCGTCGAAAGATCGCTTAGGAAAAAAACCGTTAGGTCGATCCACGGCTGCGCGGCGATGTATCGCAACAGCGGCGCCTGGTACTGAATCGGATGAGATACGAGGTAGGCAACTCGATACACCTTGCTCATTCGAACAGATTCCGAAACGGCCGCAATCAAACTGTTAGTGGGGGTTCAGCAAGGATGTCGCGATGGTTATCGCCGCGCCACGTTCTCGCACAGATTGCTGTAACTGCCCGAGCCCTCATAATGCAGCAGGCCAACCGGGAAGATCGGCGCCGAAACGTCTTGCTCCATGTATATGAAATACGGAATTCGTATCGCGGCCGCCGCGCTGGGAAGGAATCGACTGATCCCGCTGCGCTTCGAGGGTGTCCAGCTCGCGTCAAAATAACGCTGATAGACGGTACACAGCGATCCATGGTCTGAAGCCGTTCTCATTTCGGCGTATACCGAGTTGAGCCGAGTGGCAGCTCTGGCCGCCACCGTGTCGAGCCACAGCATTTGCGCGCCAACCAGCATAATCAATAGCAGCCTCAGCACGACGGCTGGCTTGCCGACCGACCACAGCCGCCGCGACGTCATCCAACAGCACGCAAACATGACCGCAGGTATTGGAAACCTCTCCCCAGTGCTGCCGCTTGCAAACATCCATCCTGAGGCGACGAAGGCTACCGCGAAGATGATCGCGCAAGACGCGATCACTCGCTCAACCCCCGTAGACGAAAACACGCCTTTGAAAGCGTACGCTATCGCCCCGAGAGCGATAGCCGCGCAGAGCAGGTTAAGCGCCGCGAACGCTTTCAGCGGAAGTCCCGCCTTGGTGAAAGGCAGGAAAACTCGAAAGGGAGCAACCGAGTAAACGATCGTGCCACCGAAAGTGTGCCAGTTGGGCCACCAAGTCCATCCGCCCCCCAAATCTCGCGAGTAAACCCGTCCCGCGACGTACCAAACCAGCAGCAGCATCGACGGAACAACCACCACTGTCGAGGCAAATGCCGCGCGCAATCCTCGGGCGCGAGCGGCATCGAGTGAAAGCAAGGCTACCAGGCCCAATGCCGCGACATAGGGAATGAAGTGGGTAAAAAATAGCGCGATCAAAATCGCCGCCGCCGTGACTCGATTCGCGTCGTTGCGCTTTCGTATTAAGTAGCCAGACAAGAAAAACAGGATCGATAGCCCGAGATGGTATGAACAATTGCCCCAGAAAAAGAATGAGTTGAAACAAAGTAAAATCGCGACGTACAAAAGTGGACTTTGGCTGACACCAAGCGACGTGAGCAGGTAAATCGAGCTAGCGATAAACCCCAGAACCATCAGCGTCAGCAAAATCTTTCCTGAAACCTCGGGCGACAGGCCAAGGTCAAGGACGCCCAGTACGACGCTGACGGTCGAGTAGGGGATTGGGTAGGTTTTCAATGAAAATTCCGGCGGCGGCATATGCCGGATAAATTTCGACAGCACGAAGCCCTGGTACAGCCAATCGGGATAGTCCTGCAGCGGCATGAATCTGTGCCACCAGATGAACCATAGGCTGTTGAGCAAAAACAGCGCCGCGATGGCCAGATAGGTCCGCCGCCAAGTGGCCTCGCCGATATTCGAGAGCGATCCGAAGAGCGAATAACCACGCGATTCGGCTGTGGAGCTGCCGGCTGCTATCGCGGCCTGATTGCGAGACGCCGACAGATCCTGAATCGCTGTCATTTGTGAGCGCGAGTTCGCTTTACTTGACCAGTTGATTGTAGCCAGGAGACGCGACCCTCAGACGTTCGGTTACGCTGGAGCTGCGGATGTCGAGCTTCTTATCTGCCCACGCGATCACCTCGTCGGTCTCTATCAGCTTGATACAGCGATTGTCGTAGGGGCACAGGTTCAGATAGCAGGTGTGACACTCGACCCATTTCTGCAGAACGGTATGCTGCGGCCCGTATGGCCACCATTTTCTCTGCGGCTGCCAGAACGAAAACAGCGACAGGCACTGCGCGCCGACCGCGGCGGCCAGATGCTGCACGCCGGAATCGTTGCAGATCAGCAGATCGCATCGGCGCAGCATTTCGCAGGATTCCAGCAACGACAGCTTGCCCGCGACGGAGAAAGCTCCCGGCCCAATCGCCGATACAATCGAGGCGCAGCTTTCGCTGTCCGTCGCGCCGCCCATTACCAGCACCTTGAATCCCTCGCCCACCAGATGACGTCCGACCTCGCTGAAGCGATCCAGCGGCCATCGATTAGTCGAACGCTTCGCTCCAGGTGCGATAACCACCAGCGGCTTCCCGGTAAGCCCATCCTTGCGAAGAATCTCGTCGACGTAGCGGCGATGATGCTCATTAATCGGCAGGGGAAAGACCGTTTCGCCAACCGGAATGCCGCATTCCGCGACGATCGCCAAAAGCCGGTCGACCTCGTTGGGAAAGGTCAGCAGCTCCGATTGCGCCTGCGTTGCGACGCGCACCGTGCCCATCTGCCATCCGCACGCCCAGCGCGCGCCAGTCGCACGAGCAACGAAAATATCGCGCAGCATCCTGCGTATCGGTGCGAGATCGGGCGGCAGCTCGATCCATACGTCAAAAGCACGCTCGCGCAGGCGTCTTAAAAACCGCACGATTTGCCGGAATCCTTTGATATCCTCGGCGTAGTAGATATCGAGCTCATCCAGCCACGGCGCGCCCTCGAGCAAGTCGGCGGCGCCAATCGCGCCCTTGCGGCCGGGTGAGGTCAGCAGCGTCAGATGAGCATCGGGATAGGCCCTGCGAATCGCGTGGATCGCGGGAAGCGCGCAGACGATATCGCCGATATTGCCGATCCGGTAGATGCATACTCGCTGGGCGTCGCGTGGCCGCGACCTCGGCCACAGACACTTCTGCAGTATCCGCATCAACAGATTGGGAAGTTGATAAAGTAGCTGTACGCAGCGAAGCCGCATGCTTTGAAAACGAGTGATCGGCGCCAAAAGCGCCTCAGATGACGCCAGCCGCGCTCACCGTTCCTGGCCTGGCGCCAGATGCTTGCGGACGTTCACCTGTTCGATTCGAACCAGCCGATCCGGAAGCGTCAGGGACATCAGGTCCCCGATAATTGGTTGTCCGTCCGCGGTAGGTCGTGAGCAGCCTTGCGAGTTGACGTTTCGCAATGCCCGATGCGGCGGACATAGATCCAAAACGAGGAGGTACCGTGCGGATAAGTCAGTCAACGGGCGGCGCGTCGATAAGGCCCCGGCCTGATGCGCCGGTTCGACGCCGGGCTTCGGCCGACATTTGCGTCAGACGCTCAAGCGCTCGCAATGTGCCGAATATCACCAGCGGAACAAACAGAATCACCACGAATGCGTTGCGCGTCGGATGCGGACTAAAGACATTATCGGGCACCATCGGCGGCTCGATCACGGTAAAGGCAAAGTCGGCTTCGACTTGGGCCAGCTTCTCCCGCTGCACCTGGCTCGCCATCAGTTCGTAGAGCTGGCTTTGCAGTAGCGAATCCGAAGTCTTGTTGATTTCATCGCGCAGCGAGGCCACTGCGACTCCCGCATCGTGCATCTCGCGCCCGCGCAGCTTGTCGCGCAGATCGTCGACGTAATAGCCGAGGATACGCTGGGCCTCGTCGCGAGTCTTGGCGACGAAGGATAAGTTGAGATTGCCCGTCTTCAGGTTGTAGTCGCAGCCGAAATGGCCATTCACGATACTGAACAACTGCCACTGAGTAGGCGGGGGAACGCCGTCATTGAGATCTGTCGCGAAGGCCAGGATCGGCTGATGCCGTTCGGCCATCGAAACGGTAAACGCGTAGCTTTTGAGTATCGACATGTACTCCTGGGCGTTTGTGTCGGTCATCGACGAGCCGCCCAGCAAGTCCAGCAAGCCGCCTGCTGCGCTTGCTCCCATAAAGGCCGCGCCGCCCGGCGTCAACGGTTTTGCTACCGGAGTCAGCGCCGCGGTCGCCTGATACCACTTCTGTGCGTAATACTTGGTAGTGCACCAGGTCGCTACCGCCGCCACCACAGTCACGATCAGCACGATCAGCCACCATCGTGACAGTAGCTGCCAGTAAGGCAGCCATGCGGGATCGCTCTCGCCCACCGCTTGCGAATTGGAAAGCTCCATCGGCCCCGCCGGCCGCGGCCACGGGCGGCGCTGACTGCCACTACCTACTTCCATATCGACTTCTGGCTTCCTGACCCTCGCCCGCGCAACCGGGTTCTCGACGGGTTAATTTTTGCGCCGCGACCCGGCAATCCAAGCGCACGGATGTCCCGCGACAGGCGCGCCCACGGCTACCAGTTCCACGACCAGTTGGGCAGCGCCGGCGTCAGCCCCAGCGAGAGCATCATGGTGAAGCGCAGCGAACTGGTCTGCGGCGCGTAATTGATACTATGCACGTATTCGATCGCGCCGCGAGCGCGCACCTCGCCCAACGCACCGCGCAACTTGGGTATTTTCTCCGCCAGCCGCAACAGATCGATCGCCGCACCGCCGCTGCGTTCCTTGTGCAAGCCGGGCACGCCGAATCTGGGCGCGCGCTCGGTGTAGAAGCCATCGAGATCGACCAGGTAGCGATTCCATAGCCAGCGGCCAATCGCGAGATCGACCTCCGAGGCATTCGGCCCCATCGGATCGCCCATCAACTGGCTGTCATAGGTCCAGTACAGCGAATCGCTGTGGGTGGAGTAGTTGGGCTCGAGGATCGCATATTCGAAACGCAAGTTGGTTTGACCATCGGCGGTCAGCCGCGGCACGTAGACTCCGCCCTGGTACGAAACCGCCAGGAACGGCAGGAACCTGCCGACTCCCGGGATTTCGTCGGTGAGGTTATCCTCGCCGAGGATCTCCTGGTAAACCTGCACATCGCGCAGGCTCGGGAAACGGAACTTCAGATAGATGCCGGCGCGCGAGTTGGTGTTGCCCGACGATGCGCTGCCAGTGTTAAATCCGGTCGCGCGGCCGATAAACCCGGAAAAGCCGTAATGATCGTTGAAGCGACCGCCGAACATGATCGCGTGAGTGAATCCAAACTCGAACGTGGGCAGCGGCTTGAAAGCGAAGTTCTGTCCGCATAGCCACGGCCGCGAGTAATAACGATCGTGATCGAGTTGGCCGAAGAAAAACTCGCCGCGAAACTGTCCCAGGTAGCGCAGGAATCCGGGTAGTAAGGTCGGATGAATCCCCTGGACCCGCACCGCATTGAAGGTACGCGCGTTGTTGCCTTGAGACAGCGCGCCGAAATGGCCGGTGCCCCACCACATCTCTTCCCTTCCGGCGGAGATGGCGAAGTTGCCGAGACTGACCACGCCCTCGCCCAACACCAGTTGCGCGCGGCTCGTGTTAACCGGGTCACGGGTGAGCGGTCCCGCCAGCGCCCCTTCGCCATAGGCGGTGAAAAAACCGCCCACTCCACCCCATCCGGACCAGGTGGCGATTTCATTGCTGCCGGATGAGGTCGGCAGACCGTCGTTGTTAGGCAGCAGCGGCGTCGCCTCTTCGGCGTTGATTTCGCTACCGGTATTCTGATTCATGTAGCGCCGCTGGCCGCGCGTATAGATATAGGTGGCCTGTAACTCCTGAATCGGATGAATCGTGGTCGGCTGATTGTCTTCCGCGTCGTGCTCGAGCCAGCCCACCTCGTCGTGCAACTGCTCGCGCAGCACCCGGATCATGGTCTGCGCCAGCGGGTCGCTCCTCTCCGAAGCAGTCAGATTACGCTGCGCTTCAAGCGTCAGGCGCGCGGCCTCGACCCGGCTTATCGGCCGGATTTCAGGCAAATATGTATCGAGCATGCCGAGACCGTCGAGCGTGTCGAGCTCGGTGTAGATCGAGCTCTCGAGCGGGATGTAAACGACGTAGGTCGACGCGTGCGCAGTGCCTGCGGACGCCACCAGCCATAGCAATCCGAGCGCGCAGCAGATTATCCGTGCGCCAGTTTTCTCGCGGTCGTGCTTTGGCTTCATGACGGCTATTGCGCGGAAGCCGCAGTGGTCGAGTTCGCCACTGCGCGCGCGCGCATCTGCCTTAGCTGGTCCAATTGTTCAAGTACGCCGCGCTCGGCTTGAGCGGCGGTCGGACGCTTGATCGCCGCTGCCTTCTTGTGCCGGACGCTCGGATGACGGGGACTGTTCTCGGGCATCGGGCTCAGGACGTACTCCAGCAGCACGCGGCGCACGTACTCCTGGGTTTCAGGATAGGGCGGGATACCGTGGTATTTGTCGACCGCGCCTTCACCGGCATTATAAGCCGCAAGGAATTCGGGCAAGCCCATGACTCCGCCACCGCGACCGTACTCCCATCGCCTTAGATAGTCGAGAAAACGTGCCGCGCCGAGTGCGTTGTCGACCGGGTCGAAGGGGTCTGCCACCCGGAAGCGGCGCGCCGTCGCCGGCATCAACTGCATCAGCCCCTGCGCTCCGGCGGGCGAAACCGCCCACGCGTCGCCGCCCGACTCGACGGTGGCGATCGCTTCGAGCAGCGCGGGATCGAGGTTGTACAGCGCCGCCACTACCCGAAACATCGCGTGCTGGTCGAGCGGCCGCGCCTGCGCCCGCACTGTTACACCGCCCATCAGGATGGCTGCGAGCGCAATCAGTATCGATGCGGCTCTACGCAGGAGCATCGGGTCCTTATAGCGCGCCTAAATCTGGGTCGCCAACAATCCCAGGGTGCCCAGCGAGACCGCGCTGTTGGCGATGATTTGGGTTATGTCTTTCGCGTACTGGACGTTGCTGACGAAATTGTACTTCTCGGGAACGTAAATCGTGTCGCCGGGTTCCAGATGCATCTCCATCAGGCCGCCGCTCACCACCGGCAGCAAGGGGAACACGCGCGACTTGCCGCTGTTCTTGACGCCTTCCTCGGTCAGCACCGAGCCGTCGACCTTGACCACCATCGTGTGGTCGGTATCGGCGCCGAGAGTGGGGCCGCCGGCGCGCTGGAAATAATCCTGAACGGTCAGGCCGGGATCGTAAATAATCGCCGTGGGCGAGTAGACCTGGCCCAGCACGTTGACCGACGATGGCCGCTTGGGAACGGTGATCTCGTCCTTGTCCTCGAGCTCGATATCAGTTGCGGATTGCGTGAGCTGGGTGAGCGAGCGCAGATGGAGCACGATGCGGCCCTGGGCCTGCTGGTTCTCGGTCTCGGACAGCACGCGCTGCAACCCGAGCATCGCCTGCGCGGTTGCAGTCTTGGTTTCGTTGTCGCCGTTAAGCGAGGTCGGCGTGAGCTGCAAACGCGCGACGTCCTCCTGGATTCGCTTGCGGCTTTCGTCGAGCCGCTCCTGCTGCAGTTCCTTGACCGACTGGCGGATGAACACCACCCCCGGCAGATAGGCGTCGGGCAGCACGCCGCCACATCGCTGCAGCAGCGCGGCCAGGCGCTCGCCCGCATGAACCGTGTACGGTCCGGGCAGGCCGACCCGTCCGCGAACTGTGACCACCCACGGCAGATGCCATCCCTGGACCCGCCGGACAAAAAGCTGGTCGTTGCGCTCGAGCACGCGGTCCGAAGGTTCGGAGCCCGTCAGCGCCGTCTGCAGATCGATATCAACATAGGTATGACGGGTGCGGGCGCCGTCGACCACCTCGGTGCGCGCGAGTTCCGCGGTTCTCTGATAGGCCTCTTCTTTGAGACCGCCAGCCTCGTAGACCAGGTCGCTTACTTTCATTCCCGGCGTCAGCTCGTAGATGCCCGGTTTCCGGACCTCGCCTACGATCTTGACCGTGGCGACGTCGCGCACCTCATCCTCGCGATAAATCGTCAGCTCGTCGCGCGGATAGAGCAGCAGGTTGGCCGCGCTGGCGAGATGGTCCGACATCGCGGCGCCCAGATCGACGGAGACGAACCGGGTACCGCGCTCGGGCTCGCTGGCGCGGCGGATCAGTGCGTGCTTGAAGAAGGTATGGTTCGAGAGTCCCTCGCCCTCGTGAATCAGGTCGGAGATCCGCATACCCTCGCGCCATTGGTATTCGCCGGGGCGGCGCACGTTGCCGATTAGGGTCACGATATTTTTGCGCTCGGGCAGGACCGGATAAATCTTTACCAGGTCGCCGTCGCGGACCTCAAAGCGCTGCGAGCGCAGCTGCTCGAGGTTGATATCCAGCGCCACGCGCCGGCGATGGCTTTCGATACGCTCGATTTGCACACGCTCCGAGTAGCCGAAGGCGGTGACTCCGCCGGCCAGCCCGATCACCCGCGCCAGCGGCTCTGCGCCACGGCCGATCTCGTAGATCGCAGGGCGATTGACGTCGCCGGCCACCGCCGCCACTGACCCGATTACCGGCACGAAGATCACGTCCTGCGCCTCCAGGCGCAGGTCGGCCGCGGTACTGCCATGCAGCAGCATGTCGTAAAAATCGATCGTGCGGACCACCTGATTGCCGCGGCGCAGTTGGATACTGCGCAGGCTGCCGACCTTGTTGATTCCGCCGGCCGCCATCAGCGCATTGGAAACGTGCGACAGCGCGCTGACGGTGTAGGCGCCCGGGCGCGGAACTTCACCGTAGACGTAGATCTGGATCGTCCGCAGCTGGCCCATCGTAACGTCGACCTGCACGCCGGTTATCTGGCCGACGCGGCTCTCGATTACATGCTTGGCGTCGCCGAAGCTCAGACCGCCGACCTGCACCGGGCCGATTTCATCGATCAGCACGGTGCCGTCGCGCTTGACCGTCAGCGGAAGCTTGCGGTTGAGCCGCCCCCACATCAGCAGTTCGAGTTCGTCGCCGGGCCCGACTAAGTAGTCATTTCCCACCGGAACATTTTCCACCGGCGCGAAGGTGGTCATCGTGCCGTTCGACGAAGAGAACAGCGTGTAACCAAACTGGGTAAGGTTATCGAGGATCGGAGCCTGAGGCGCGGTCTGCGGCGAATCGGTTGCGCGGAAGCGGGTCTCGATATTCGACGGCAACTGTTCGAGCTGGTTTTCGCCGATCGGCGGCTGCAGTTGCTGTTGCTGATTGGGTTTCTGCTGCGGCGGCGCCGCGGCGATGCGGCTCTTGAGTTCGAGCACCTGGTCATTGGTCAGGCCCAGCAGTTGGGCGAAGCTGCTGATCTCGCTGTCGCTGAAGTGGCGGGCGGCCAGGCGCGTGCTCAGTTGATCGAGCTGATCGTCGGTGAGTTTGCCGTTGGCGTTGAGCTGATCTTTGAGTTCGAGCGCCTGCTGGGGCGAGATGCCGAGTTGGGCGGCGATACCGCTGAGCATCGCCGGATCGAGCTTGTTCATCCCCTGCAGGTTATTCATCATGCCGTTCATGCCGGTGCCATTCATCCCGCCCAGCGCGCCCGGGTTCATGCCCTGGGCGCCCATGCCATTGCCGGCGCCGCCCATCTGGCCCGGCGCACCCATCTGGGCGAGAGAGGTTCCCGCGGCCACACCAATCACGGCAAGAATAGCGAGTGCGGTGCGCAAGACCGCCGCGGATTTCGACCAACTTCGTCGCGAGCGTAAAACTCTGCCAGCCACGAACCGCATACTCTGTTGAATATTCATTTGAGAATACTCTCCGATAACCCAGACCGTCGGAAGCGAAACTAAATTGTCGCGCGCGCCCACCAACTCTCTATCGGGAAAAGCGTCGCTTTAGCGTAACCCAAAGCATTCACAGTGTAAGGCCTGGGATCTTGAACAGGCAAGCTCGGCAGCGGTGAAAAGGATACACTTTAATATGCTTGAAGCAGTTCCTAATTTCCGGCGCTGGTCGCTCGAGCCCGCCCACGCGTCCGCCCTCCCGTGCTCCAGGCTGGATAACCATGCGATGTAGACGCCCTGGCATAAGCCGCCAGACCGCAGCTCACCCGGCCGAACGAGTTGTCGAGAATTGACTTCGTTCTTCGGTCGCCAGGTCAGCCGCAAAAATGAGCTCGCGAATCAAGACTCTATCTGAAAGTTCTCGCGCCAGAACAGTTCGTTTGCGCCCACGGAATTGAGTCCAGGCATCTGTGCCGATTAGCCCCAAAAAGACGGAATCAGAGCTATCAGAGGGTTAAAATTGCGTCAAGATAATGTAGCCATAGCGCGCTTCCGCCTGGACGTGATTTTGCTACATAGAGGCAAAACCCGTTGCCGGTGGACTGCGAAAAAAATTTCGCCGGGAGCATGGTTACGAACACTAAATCGCAACCTTGCGAGCGCCCGTTAATCGCACTGTCGATATATCGGACAGTTAGTCAGGATGGGTTGAAGAGCTAGTCAGATTCGCTGACAAATTCGGTCGGCAATACTACTCGAATACCTTGTGTCTGGATCGCTTCGAGCAGGATCGCAACCCGCTCCGAGCTCGAAAGATAGCGCTCGAAAATCGCGTCGAATCCGCGAAACGGACCGCTCACGACTTTGACCCGCTCGCCTCGTCCGAAAGCCTTCTGCGGAAGCTCGACCGCACCGTCAGAGCCGCGCTGCTTGAGATCGTCGATAATCGAGGACGGCACCGCCAGCGGCTCGAGCCCAGCCGACACCAGGCCGTGCACACCGGCTGTGTATTTCACCGCGAAATAATCGCGCTGCAGGTCGAGGTTGGCAAAAAGGTAGCATGGGAAGAGCGGCGACAACGCGGTTTTCATCCGCCGCCGCGTGCGCAGCAAGGGCAGGAACACTTCGGTCGACGATCCCACCAACTGATCCGCCACCCACCGCTCCTTGTGCGGTTTGGTCCTCACGAGATACCAGTTGGTTTCATCCAGGGTCGACATCGATGGAATGA
>Ga0335078_10009974_pt1 | contig 14062 bp, 12 predicted proteins | sample Lox_Sample_32_FD_206711 | JGI IMG/M metagenome (GOLD analysis project Ga0335078, IMG submission 206711) | Soil microbial communities from Loxahatchee National Wildlife Refuge, Florida, United States - Lox_Sample_3.2 | ecosystem: Environmental > Terrestrial > Soil > Wetlands | place: USA...
GTAGTGGCCACAGCCCGCTACCAGTGGGCGGCGGCCGGTCGACAGCCGCTCCGCCATGCTACAATCCTCGCATCCGTTTTTCGGCGCAGAGAGCTTCATGGATCCCCTCACCCACTCCGCGACCGGCCTATTCCTCGGCCGCGCCGGATTGAACCGTTTCTGCGAACAGGCGCCTTGGATTCTGGTGCTCGCGGCCAACGCTCCCGATATCGACATCGTGACTCTGTTCGGGGGACAGCTTAACTATCTCCATTACCATCGCCACCTGACGCACTCCCTGGCCGGCTGGCCGGTGGTGGCGCTGTTGCCGGTCCTGGCGGTGCGCCTATTCACCCGGAAACCGTTTCGCTGGCTGGCTTCTTATGGCATCTCACTGCTGGCGGTGCTTTCGCATCTTCTGCTCGACTACACGAACGTGTACGGTGTCCGCTTCCTGCTGCCATTCTCTGCGCGATGGTTTCACCTGGACATTACCAACGTGGTGGACCTGTGGATCTGGGCGGTGTTGCTCCTGGCGTTGGCCGGCCCGGCGCTCGCGCGGCTGGTGAGCGCGGAAATCGGCGCGGGATCCAAAAGCCCGGGCCGCGGATTCGCCGTCTTCGCGCTGCTGTTTCTCTTGCTGTACGATGCCGGGCGCGGCGTGCTGCATGCGCGCGCGGCCGCCACTCTGGATGCGCGCCTTTATGCCGGTCTCGTGCCGGGGCGCGTAGCCGCGCTGCCCGGACCCGTGAATCCGCTCGCGTGGCGCGGACTGGTCGAAACCGCGGAATTCTACAGCGTGCAGGATTTCAGCGTGATGGAGGAATTCGACCCGGCGCGCGGCACACTCATCTATAAAGCCGAGCCCGGACCGGCGCTCTCCGCGGCGAACGGAACGGCCGTCTTCCGCGACTTTTTCGCGTTCGCGCAGTATCCCGTGGAGCAGGTGCAGGCGCTTCCCGAGCCTGCCGGCGCCACCCGCGTGGAGGCGCTGGACCTGCGCTTCGGCACGCCCGCGCACCCCGCATTTGTGGCTACTGCCATCGTAAGCGACCGCCTGCAGGCGATCGATTCCTGGTTCAGTTTCAGCGGCGCACGCCCGCACTAAAGCCTATCCGCCGGGCGCGTCGTGCTTGCCGGTGCCGCCTTCTTCCTCCACTTTGGTGCCGCGGCAATCGATGCGCTGGGGCAGTGCGGCGCGCATGTTCACCTGGTCCTCGGTTGCGCCCCAGGCCGAAGGAAGGGAGCCTGGCCGGGCCCGCGCCGTCATGGGCCGGGACGCATCCTCCAGAATCGCGCGCAACGCCGTTTCGAGCGGCGCCGCCAGCGGCTCCAGATCGGCGCGGCCCAGGATGCCGCAGAATTCCGATGGCGTCATGGCTTCCAGCATCACCCCGCCGGCCTCCGGCCAGGCGGCCACGCGGCAGGGCAAGAAACCGGCGAACCGGATATCGGCGGCTAACAGGGCCGCATACAACTTCGAATGACAAAGCGTGAACACGAAGGCGTCGCGCGGGCTGGCATGAGCCCCTTCCGGATGCGCCCCCAGGTGGCTGATCACCAACACGCTGGCGTTGTGCCGCTGAGCGGCAGTTCGTAAGACCGGTTCGATCTCCTCGAGCCCGACCGTTGAGTGGATCTGCAGCATTCGGTACCTCCCCGCGCTTTTAATGATACTAGAACCTCTGAAATTACACCAGTGGCAGCGGGCGGCGCGCCTGGACGACCTCGCGCCCGGGCGGGATTCCCTTTTTCAACGCCGGGGCGCGGCCCGTCTCAGCTTTCCGCCACCTGCAACACCGCCCGGACTCCATCCACGCACAACACCGCGGCGTGCTTGGATTCGGGGCTCAGACCGCCCACGGCATTCTCGATATCCGACGGCCGCAGGGCCGCGATTTCCCGCGGCGTCTTCGCGATCAGCCACTCGGTCAGCGCCGACCCGGCCGCGATGGACGCCGTGCACCCGCGTGTCTTATAGCACGCTTCCGCCACGCGGCCTCCGGCAAACCGTACGGATAATCGCAGGATATCGCCGCATGCCGGATTCGACACCTCCACCGTCACCGCCGGTGGCGGCAGCTCTCCCACATTTCGGGGGTTCTGGAAATGATCCAGCAGACTCGCCGAGTACAAGTCAGGCTCCCATCTATGCTTCAATGAACCTGATGCGGCAGTATTTCCCGGTCCTCAAGGAACGCGTCCGCCCGCGCGAGTTCAATTCGTTGTTTCTGTTCGTCACCTCGCGCTGCAATTCGCTCTGCCGCACCTGCTTCTACTTTGACAAGCTTAACAGCACCGACGACCTGACGACGCCACAGATCGAGCGCATCTCCGCCAGCGCGCCATCGTTTCGCAAGCTGTGGCTTTCCGGCGGAGAGCCTTTCCTGCGCGACGATCTGGCCGAAATCGTCGCGATGTTTGTGCGGCGCAACGGCGTGCGCAACGTCAATCTGCCGACCAACGGGCTGCTGCCGGAGAAGATCTTCCGCACGATGGACCGCATGCTGGAGCTTTGTCCCGATGTGGCCATCGACTTGAACTTCTCGCTCGACGGGCTGGCCAACACGCACGACGCGATTCGCGGCGTGCCGAATAACTTCGTGCGCACGCGCGCCACCATGGACGAGGCCGGGCGGCGCTATGGCGGCGTGCGGCGGCTGCGACGCAACGTGCTCACGGTGATCACGCGCGAGAATTACAAAGAGATCGTGGCGCTGGGCCTCGACCTCATGGAGCGCGGCCGGCTCGATGGGCAATATTTCGAAGTGGTGCGCGGCGCCGCGCCCGATCCGACGCTGAAACAACTCACCCGGGAGGGCGTGGCCGCTCTGCACCGCCGGCTCATGCCGTTCCATCGCCATTATGCCGACAAACTCTTCGCGCACCTTCCGCCCGGCGTACGGCACTTCGCCAGGATGTACTACCTGGGCAACCTGCGCTTTCACTTCGACCTGCACGAGCAGTGCCTGGAGTCGCCGCGGAAGTGGCCCATGCCTTGCACGGCCGGCGAGACCTCCATCGTGATCGATCACAACGGCAGGTTCCGCGCCTGCGAAATGCGCGGCGTGGTGGGCAACCTGGCGGATTTCGATTTCGACGTGACGCGTGCCCTGGCATCCGAAGCCATGCGCGCGGAGGTGCGCGACATCCCGGCGGCGAACTGCTGGTGCACGCATAGCTGCTTCATACAGGACAGCTCCAAGTTCCAGCCGAGCGTGCAGCTTTTCCATATCCCGTGGGCGTGGCTCCGGCAACGGATCGACAAGCTGCCCGAGCTGCCGGCCTCCGAGCTGGAGCGCTTCAAGGCGCTGGAGCTGGCCTGAGTTGACGACCGTTGTCGCGGCCCTCATCCGGCGTGGAGGACGTATCCTGATTTGCCGCCGGAAGCCGGGCCAGCCGCATCCGTGGAAGTGGGAGTTTCCAGGCGGCAAGGTGGAGCCCGGGGAGAGTCCCCAGGACGCGCTCCGCCGCGAGTTGCGGGAAGAACTGGCTATCGGCGCGCGAATCGGGGACGAAGTGGAGCGCTACGAGTTCCGCTATGCGGGGAAAGATCCGATCCTGTTGATCTTCTACGCGGTGGCCGATTTCGCGGGCGAGCCGCGCAATTGCGTGTTCGAGGAGATCGAATGGGCGGACCCGAAGCTTCTGCCGGGTTTCGATTTTCTGGAGGGCGACGCCGATCTCGTCGAGCGCCTGGCCGCCGGGGGCTGATCTACTTCCTTGGCAGCACCACTTCCACGTTACGGTCGCGATTCAGGCGCAGGGTCAGGTCGCGATCCACCAGCGCCAGGGACACCTGATTGTGGACGTTGCCCGCGGTGAAATAGTGCAGGGTGTCGCCTTCCACGTAATAGGCCACCGCAGAGTAGATGGTGTGGTCCTGCATCGCAATCAAGTAATAAGACGTTTCGCCGGGCGTATCTTCGACAGGGTTCCCGGGCGCCTGGTAGAAGTGGACGGAAGCGGAGTCGGGTGGCTGCCCTTCAGCGGGAGGAGCAGTGCCGAAATACTGGTTGATCACCACCGGCGGCTGCGCCGGCGGATAAGCACCCGAGCTATCCGGCGCCTGCTGCGGCGGCTGGTCGTAACCATACCCGTAGCCGTACCCGCCTCCTACGAAGACGGGATAAGCGTAAACGGCGGAGCCGTAACCCCGGCGATATCCGCGAGTGGAACCGTAGCCGCGATAGCCGCCGGCCGGGGCGCCCGGGTGGCTGCCGAAAGCTGCATTGGCCACATTACCGGGAGAAGCGGGGAGGGCGACGTTTCCCCAGGGGTTCCCGCCGAACGGCGCATGCGCGAAAGCGGGGAAAACTACATTGCCGAACTGGGCGGAAGCCGGCCCAATGGCCAAAGACAAGAAAAAGACTGCCCCGAAAATTCTCATGGCGCCCTCTCGTTCCAGCTTAACACCGCCCACCCTCACCGGTTGACGCAAGCCGGAACGCAACCGTTGCGCCAAGCCGGGCGGGCGATCCCTTACTTAGGCGGAGCCGCGGGTTTAGCCGCCGCGGGAGGCGGCGCGGACTTGGAAGCCGGCGCACTGGAGGTTGTGGCCGGCTGCGAATTCTTGTCGTACAGCGCGATGATGTCCTGCGTGATATCGATGCCGCTGGCGGCGTACAACACCGGGGACTGCGACGAGCTCACGTCCAGAATCATCGCGTAGCCGTTGTCCTTCGCGTATTTGTCGATCACCGCGATCATGCGCTGCCCCAGCTCCTGCATGATCTTGCCCTGCTCCTGTTCCAGTTCCGCGTTGTCGTCCTCGCTATCGCGGTTGAGGGACTTGGTGGTCTGATCGATCTCCCGCATGAGCTTCTGTTTGGCTTCCTCGCTCATGGTGTTGCTGCCCTTGCGAAGCTGGTCCTGCATTTGCGCGATCGAGTTCTGCTTTTTCTCCAGGTCCGCCTTCTTGGGGGCGAATCTTGCGGTCAAGTCCGCCGCCGCCTTCTGCCCGTCCTTGGTGCTGACGATGGCGTTCTGGATGTGGATGATCCCGACCTTGGTCTGGGCCGGGGCGCCTGTTTGGGCGTGGGCCAGCATGGCGGCCCCCAAGGCCAGGGCGGAAAATACAAGACGATTCATTGTCAAGCGGAAACTCCTTGGATTCGTTTCGATACTAACATAATTGCCACCGTTGGTCGCGGCTTCAGAAGGTACGGCCGACCGTAAACCGGAACATCGAGCGCTGCTCGAAGAACGGCAGAGCCGAGCCGAACGTGGCGATGGCATTCAAGTAGGTAGCCTCGTTCGGAAAAATCGACCGGTCCGCCACGATGGGCGGCTGCAAGTACTCGCGCACCGTGAGCGGATTATAGGCCCAGTATACGCGGAACGGCGCCTGGACCACCGGCAGGAGCACCTGCAACTCCAGACCGGTGGACATGCGCGGCCTCTCCGTACCGGGAGCCAGCACGGCCCGGTTGATGAACCCGGCGCTCGGGTATTCGGCGTTCAGGTAATCGATGCGGCTCGGGTCCATGTTGAGCTGGCTGGGCCGCAGGATCCGGTTGAAGCCGGCGTCCGTGAACAGCGCCAGGATTACGGGGCCGAAGATCGGAATCCGATACTCGAAATTGCCGACCACGTGCGTGTCGCCGCCGGGGAACACGAGTTGGTAAATTGGCAGCGCCATGGTGATGTTGGTGGGCACGCCGTTGATAAGCTGCGAGCGCTGCGACCCATCGTTGTTCAGTACGTTCACGGTGGCTTCACTGGGCACGAAGGCGATGGGGCTGATGCCCCAAATCTGGAATCCGCGGATATCCTGCTCGCCTCCGATATAGGTGCGCGAGAAGGGTGGAATCTCCTTGCCGCCGTAACCGGTGATCATCGAAGCAAGGGCATGGAAAGCCAGGATGTGCTTCTTGTGCCAGGGAGCCGGTTTGAAGTACTTGCCCTCGATGACCGGCTGGATGGTATTGACGTTGCCGCCCAGGACGCTGCCGGCGAACGAGGTGGAGATGAACAGGCTCTTGCCGCCGGTGGGAGTAATGGGGTGGTTGACGGTGTTGTACGTGAACGAAGGAACGATGCGGCTGGTGCGGATGCCGGCCAGCGCGTTGGGTCCGGCGATGCCGCTGAAGTTGATGTAATCGAAATAGGCCTGCGCGGCGGTGGTTTCGACCTTGATGTCGGAGATGTCGTAACCGTAAGTGATGCCGATGCGCGAGAACCCGCGCCGCAAGGGATAACTCGCCGACACTGAGAACCCGTGTCCGGTCTGAATGTAGTTCAGCAGGTTCTGGGAGCCGAGCGAATTGAAGAGCGGGATCAGGTTTTCCCCTTCCAGGATCGAGGCCTCGCGGCCCTGGTTGAAATCGAAGCGGGTCAGGTGCACTTCAAAACCGACCTGCAGCGGCCTATCCAGAAAATAAGGTTCCGTGAAACCGGCCGAAATGCTGCTCATGCGCGTGCCGACCGACCCATTCAGGGACAGGGTCTCTCCCAGTCCCAGAAAGTTGTTGGTGGCGTAGTTCAACCCCACGAAGCTGCCGGCGATCCCCGACACGCCGCCATTCAGGCCGATGGTATTCTTGCCTCGTTCCCTCACCTTAAGGGTGATGTCCACCGTATTGTTCTGCGTATTCCGCTTGATGTCGGCCGCTTCTTCGGCCTTCAACTGCTCGAAGTAGCCGAGTTGGTTCAGGCGCAGAATGCTCAACTCCCAAAGACGGTTGTTGAAGATGTCGCCTTCGTCGAGCAGGATCTCACGCCGGATAACTTTGTCGCGGGTGGTGACGTTGCCCGAGAAATCGATGCGGCGCACGAAGAACTGCTTGCCTTCGTCGGCGGTCAGCGTGAGATCGACTTTGTCGGTATTGGGGATGATGTCGAAAGTCGGCTCGGGCACGAAATCGATGTAGCCAAACTCGCCGTACAGCTTGCGCATGTTTTCCAGACCTTTGCGCAGCTTCGCGGTGGAAAAGACATCGCCCTCGGTCATGCCGAACAGCGGGCGCATCAGGGTTTCGGGCGTGCGGAACAGTTTGACGCCGATGAAGTTGATCTTGTTCAGATGATACAGGCGCCCTTCCTCGACCGGCAGCGTGATATCCATGGCTTTGCCGGGCCGGTTTTCCCGGATCAGCGGAATCCGGAAACCGTGTCCGCCGGTATCCACCATCTCGGTCTTCTGGTCGAGGACCTTGGCGGTAAAGTAGCCCTTCTCCTGGTAGGCGTTGCGGATGCGGTCCTTATCCTCTTCCAGTTTGGAGGAGTCGTAAGTGCGGGCGAACAGATTTTCAAACAGGATGGAGTAGGGAACGCCATAAGGGTGCAGGTTCTTCATGGCGCGCACCACCTGGCGTTGACTGAGCGCCTCGTTTCCCACAATGGTGATCTTGCCGACTTTGACCTTGGGACCTTCCTTGGCGTTGAAGACGATTTCGAGCGAAGCCGGCGGGATCTGGTGTACGTCGGCATCGACGACGGCGAACTGCCGTCCGCGTTCGGCCAGGAATTCCTTGAGCACGACCGCGGCGCGCTGAACCTTGTTCGGATCGTACTGCGACTCCACCGAAAGCCCCACCTTGCGTTCCTTGAAGCGGTCCAGGATCTCGGAGACCGTCAGCGATTTGAAGCCCTCGTACTTGATGGAGCGCACGACGCGGCGCTCGGTGATCACGAAGCGCACAATCAAGCCGCCGTTGGGGCCCGGCTCGGTTTCCAGGCGGATATCGTCGAAGCGGCCGCTGTTCCACAGCGACATGAAGTCGCGATGCAAGTCGTCCTCGTTGTAGATATCGCCTTTCTTGGTGCTGATGAGGGCGCGCAAGGTATCCTGCGGGACGCGGCGCGCGCCGCGAAACTCGATGGCTTCGATCACCTGTCCGGCCGGCTGCGTTTTGGGCGCCGCGGGCTTGGGTGTCTCCAGCGTGGGCTGCTGGGCGGGCTGGGGCTGCTCCGGGTGAGTCTCGGGCACGGTCTCGAAGGGATTCTGGGGCGGCTTCTTTTCCGGCGCGGGAGCGGATGGTTGCTGCGCGGGAGCGGGCGGCGGTGGCGTCTGGGCACACACCGGGGAGACGGCGGCGGCGCAGAGGCAAAGACAGGCACTCAACAGGCAGGCGCGCCTGTAACGAATCATGAAGACATACCTTTCCACTCTGCGCTGTTAACGAGACGTAGATTTCCGGGAAACAGTTTCACTCGGACTAAGCCAGATCGCAGATTGAGATAAACATACATTCTAGCCAATGTGGCGGGCATGAACAACGATGCGGTGGCGGCACAGGTGTGACGGGAGGGCCACACCGCGCGCGAGTGCGCCGGCGGCCCGGCTCGCCGCGGCGGGCGCGAGTGCGCCGGCAAAAACGCCGCGGCGCGGAGAACGAAGTCGCGGCGGCCCGGCTTGCCGCGGTGCGCGAGTGCGCCGGCAAAATCGCCGCGGCGCGGAGAATGAAGTCGCAGCGGCCCGGCTCACCGCGGTGCGCGAGTGCGCCGGCAAAAACGCCGCGGCGCGGTGAACGAAGTCGCGGCGGCCCGGCTTGTCGCGGTGCGCGAGTGCCAGCAGCACGCCCGGCTCCAGGTGGCCGATGCTATCATCGGAAAAGCCTGCCGGAGCGAACGTGGCGGAATTGGCAGACGCACCAGACTTAGGATCTGGCTCCCGCAAGGGAATGGGAGTTCGACCCTCCCCGTTCGCACCAACGGACCCGCGCGCGGGGGCGCGCCACCTCCCAGGCGGCTCCGGCAAGACCGCCATCCAGCTCTTTAGAAAGTGAAGTTTAGGCTTTGATTGTCATAATAGCGCCCACCCCTTGACAACGGCACTCGTCAGTGCTTAACCTAACGCAACGTACGTCCTTGAGGCGTACCAAGCATAGGGGGGAAGAATGTCGAATCGAACGCGACTCAGTGCGTCGCTGCTGTTGCTTGCAGCATGGGGAGTGGTCCTCGGCCTGGCGCAGGCGCCGGTGGGCTCCATGAACGGCACCGTGCATGACCAGACCGGCGGCGTGATGCAGGGGGCCACCATAACGGTGACCAACAAGGACACCGGACAAGAGCACCAAGCGGTGACGGGAGCCGACGGGTCGTTCGCAGTGTCGCCCTTGCCGGCGGGGAACTACCTCGTAAAGGCCGGTGCGTCCGGATTCCGGACGCTGATCGAGAACGCCACGGTGCAGGTGGGCCAAGTCACATCCGTGGACCTGGTGATGCAGGTTGGCGCCGCCAGCGAAGTCGTCAGCGTGCAAGGCGAAGCGGCGCAAATCGATTATGACAGCCACACGATCCAGGGCGTGATCACGCGCCAGCAAATCGAGAATCTACCCCTCAACGGCCGAAGCTTCCTGAATTTGGCGATGCTGGAGCCGGGCGTTACCGTCTCGGCGAACAGCGTGGGCCAGTACAACCGGCTGTTCGACGTGAATATCCTGGGCGCCGATTCCGGCAACGGCTCGGTGCGCATCACCGTGGACGGCGCCACCATCGCCGACTCGGTGACCGGCGGCACGCAACAGAACTTCTCGCAGGAAGTGGTGCAGGAGTTTCAACTTTCCTCGATGAACATGGACCTGGCCACCGCCATCGGCGCCGGGGGCGCCATCAATATCGCGACGCGCGGCGGCACCAACGATTTTCACGGCAGCGCATTCTTTTTCGACCGGGACCACGACTTCTCGGCGTATCCGTACCTGCAGCGCGATCCGAACGAGCCGGCCAGTCCTTTTTTTGCGCGGCGGCAGTCGGGTTTCGAAATCGGCGGACCGGTTAAGAAGGACAAGCTGTTCTTCTTCTCCGCCCTGGAACATACCAACCAGGTGGGGGTCTATAGCGCGGTCCCGAGCGATCCGTTGTTTCAACAGTTCTCGTCGTATGCCGCCAGCCCTTTCCATGAAAACGAGATCAGCGAGCGGATCGACTGGCTCATCAACGCCAAGCACAGCGCCTCTCTGCGCTATTCGCACGACGGCAACAACGGCTACGCCCCCTCCGGCGGCGGCCAACTGCCGTCGGATTGGGACGTAAACACGAACTGGGCCGATTCGGGCGTGTTCTCCCTCACCAGCGTGGTAAACCCGACGACGGCCAACGAATTCCGCTATTCCTACACCTACTGGTCGAACACCAACAATCCGCCTACCTCCGCCCAATGTCCGGCCCCGTGCCTGGGTTTGGGAGGGCCAAACATCAGCATTGTCGGCGTTTCGAACTTCACCATTGGGAATGCCACCAATGCTCCGCAGAGCCGCGTGTTGCGGCGGAATATCTTCGCCGATAACGTGAGCAAGCAGAAGGGCACGCACTCGATGAAATTCGGCGCCTATTGGGAGTATCAGCAAGGCACCGGGACTTACGCCTATGCCGCTCCCGCGGCCGCGGTGCTGTATTCGCCGGAGATCGTCGACTACTTCAACTCGCTGGTGCCGCCGCCGTTTCAAATTCAGATCCCGTCAAGCTTTAGCACGATTAACGACATCCTGCAGCTTCCGGTTGCCGGGTTCGCGATGGGGGTAGGCGACATCAATCAACCGCCGCTGTGGAATCGCGGCAACGCGGACCACGATAATACCTTCCACTTCTATTGGGAGGATTCATGGCGGGTGCGCCCGAAATTCAGCCTGCAATACGGCGTGGCCTGGACATACGAGAGCAACGCGCTCAACTACGATCTGACGAAGCCGCAGTATCTGGCGCCGCTGTATGGCCAGAACGGTTTGGGAAATGAACTGCATCAGCCGCATAATTTCAGCCCCATGCTGGGTTTTGCCTGGAACGTGGGCAATGACAACAAGACGGTGATTCGGGGTGGCGGCGGTATCTACTACGACACGCTGAACCTCGAAGTTCGATTGATCGAGCGGGCGATGTTGGGTCCGGCCGGCACGGGACGCGCCTTGCTGGGCGATAGCGTCTTCTTCTCGACCATCTCGGAGATCAATGGCTTCGGGAATCTACCGCCGCCCTTGCAGCCTTCGGCGCTTTCGAGCCAGCCGACGACCTTCACCGGGGCCGAGCTGATCCAGCTTATCCCGCAGTTCTATGCCGGCGCGCAGGCGGAGTTGGGACCTCCCGGCAACACCAGCCTGGCGATTCGCAACATCAATGTGTTCAAGACCGGGGAAGAGTTGCTCGCGCGGAATTTCCGGCCGCCGTATTCCGAGCACGCCAGCATCGGCATCCAGAGAGAATTGCGGTCGGACCTGGTGCTCAGCGCGGATTTCGTTTTCCGGCAGTATATGCACCAAATGATCCGGGACACGGATTTGAACCACTATTACAGCGCGGCCGGACCTGTGATCCCGGCTTGCACCAGCGCGGCCCAGGCAGCCGACCCGCTCGCGGAGTGCTCGACCGGCGTCATCCAAGGCATCATCAGCGGCGCGCGCTCGCACTATACGGGACTCCTGCTCAAAGCCAACAAGCGTCTCTCGCATCGCACCAGCGGGCAGTTGTCATACGCATACTCGAACCAGGTGGGCTACAACGGCCTGGTGGACGACAGCAACTGGCTCGCGTCGTGGGGCCCGCAGGCAGGCCATCAGATCCTGACCGGTTCCATGACCGTGGATCTACCCTGGGGCTTCACCGTGGCGGGCATCACCACATTCCAAAGCTTGGGGCCGATTGAGCCTTGCATATCGGGCGTGGACCTGAACGGCAACGGCGCGTACGAAGCGGGAGAAACCTGCGGGTCGCCGCTTCCGGGAATCGGGTACAACCAGCTCGGCGTCAATGACGGAAAGAACGCGGTGATTCAGGCGGTCAGTGCGTTCAACCAAAACTACGCCGGCAAGACCACCACCACGGGAGTGATTCCGGCCATTTCGCTGCCATCGAACTGGTCTCTGCCGCGCCCCTTCACCTCGCAGGATATCCGCGTGACCAAAGTATTCAAGCTGGGGAGCGAGCGCGCCAAACTGTCGCTCATCGGCGAGTGTTTCAATGTCTTCAACATCGCCAATCTGGGCGGATACAGCTATAATCTGACTTCGAACAGCGCCGGATTCGGTGTGCCGACCAGCGCCGATTCCAACGTTTTCGGCTCGGGCGGACCGCGCGCGTTCCAGTTCGCGGCGCGGTTTACGTTCTAGCGCGGCGCATGTGTGGGCGGGCGCTTCTGCGCCTGCCCACGGCGGGACTGAAGTCCCCCAGCGCGAGCTCCGCTCGCCGAGATTTGGCGGGACCGGGGTGGCGTTTTTCAGGCGAACTGAAGTTCGCCGCGTGACTGAAGTCCCGCCGGCAAGCTGAAGGTTGCGCCACGCTGGAGCGGCAATCGCAAATGTCGAAACACCACAGGGGAGTAAGTCCCGCCGGGCAATCTTGCGCCACGATTAGGCCGGCAGCGCCGATCCATCGCACACCGTGGGGGTAGAGAACTCGGCCGAAATTCCCGTTGGAGACGTCGGGCACCGTGGCGCGGCTGGATGCCAAGCGCCGCGCCGAAGGGTTGTCCGCCAGTGATTGCGATCCGGCATCGGGACCGCGGCTACGATGCGATCGCAACTTTCACGCCACTGAGAGTCTCGCAGCGGACGCCACCGCTTGTCCGGTAATAAAGCCTACGCCACCACATCCACACCCATGCTGCGCGCGGTGCCCCGCACGGAGTTCATGGCCGCTTCCAGCGTGAAGCAGTTCAGGTCCGGCATCTTGATCTTGGCGATTTCTTCCACCTGTTTCTCGGTGATCACGCCGACCTTGGTCTTGTGCGGCTCCGGAGAGCCCTTCGCCAGGTTCACGGCGCGCTTGATCAGCACCGGCACCGGCGGCGTCTTGGTGATGAAAGTGAACGAGCGGTCTGAGAAGATCGTGATCACCACCGGGATGATCAGGCCCTCCTGATCCTTGGCCGACGTCTTGGCGTTGAACGCCTTGCAGAAATCCATGATGTTGACGCCCTGCGGGCCGAGCGCCGTGCCCACGGGGGGCGCGGGCGTAGCCTTCCCGGCGGGGATCTGCAGCTTCACCTGAGCGGTAACTTTCTTTGCCATCTGGGAATCCTTGGGATCGTTATTCTTTTTCTACCTGGAGGAACTCGAGCTCGACCGGCGTGGCGCGTCCGAAGATCATCACCATCACGCGCAAGGTGCCGCGGTCCGCATTGACTTCGTCGACCTTGCCCCGGAAATTGGCGAACGGACCATCGATGATCCGCACGTTGTCGTTCCTCTCGTAAGTGGTCTTGGGGCGCGGCCGCTCCGCGGACGAAGCCTGGCGATATAGAATCGAGTTCACTTCGTCGGCGCTGAGCGGGACCGGCTGCGTGCCGCCGCCCACGAATCCGGTGACGCGCGGCGTGGCCTTCACGGCGTGCCACAGTTCGTCGTTCATTTCCATTTCGACCAGCACGTAGCCGGGATAGACCAGGCGCTTGCTGGTGACTTTCTTGCCGCCGCGCAGCTCCACCACTTCTTCGGTCGGGATCAACACGTTGCCGATCTTGTCGGCGAAGCCGAACGCCTGCGCCCGGCTGGTCAGCGATTCCTTGACCTTCTGCTCGAACCCGGAATAGGTGTGAATGATAAACCACTTCTTGGGCGAGGACTCGTCGTAGGCGGGAGCGGCGGGAGTTTCTGGCGTGGGAGCGGCAGCGGACGGCACGGCTTCCGGCGCGGCAGTTGCCTGCTCGGCTTCGGGCTCTGGCGCCGCCTCTTCAGTGGCGTCCATCGGGGCGTCCTGATCCACTGGATCGTCGGAATACACGTTGTCGTTGTCCATACGCGACTACCGGGCCAACGTCTTGTAGATACGCACGACGCTGTCGTTCAGGATGGCGTCCACCGCCGCGAAAAAGGCGGCGAAGGCGAACACCGTGAAAATCACCACCACGGTGGTTCCCTCGACCTGCTTGCGGTTGGGCCAGGTCACGCGCCGCATCTCGAGCTTCAGCTCGCCGAAGTAATCGCGCGTGCGTACCGGCCAACTCTTTACGCTCTCCAGAAAACTACCGTCTTCCATCCTGCCCTCGCTTCCAGGCGCTACCGGCTGTTAGATTGGATTGGCAGGGGCGGAGGGATTCGAACCCCCACTCGCGGTTTTGGAGACCGCTGGTCTGCCGTTAAACCTACGCCCCTTCGAGTTCACAACCCGGTGGGACCTGCCTTCACTTCGTCTATATTCTACTTGATTT
>Ga0335078_10009975_pt1 | contig 14061 bp, 13 predicted proteins | sample Lox_Sample_32_FD_206711 | JGI IMG/M metagenome (GOLD analysis project Ga0335078, IMG submission 206711) | Soil microbial communities from Loxahatchee National Wildlife Refuge, Florida, United States - Lox_Sample_3.2 | ecosystem: Environmental > Terrestrial > Soil > Wetlands | place: USA...
GTAGGACTTGAGCTTCGCCGGGTCGATCAGCACCTGGTACTGCTTGGTCAGGCCGCCGAACGGGTTGATGTCGACCACCCCCGGCACGGAGCGGAACTTCTTCTCGACCACCCAGTCCTCGAGCGCCCGCACCTCCGTCGCGGGGAACCCCCGGGGGGCCCGCAGGGTGTAGCGGTAGACCTCGCCGATCGGCGTCGCGTCGGGCGAGAGGCTCGCGTTCGCCCCCGGCGGCAGGCTGACGTCCCCGAGGAGCTGGTGGGCCAGGTTGCGGATCGTCGCGTTGTCGGCGTTGTCCTCGAAGACGAGGGTGATCTGCGACAGCCCGAAGAGGGAGATCGAGCGCATGGACACGCGCCCCGGGATGCCGTTCATCACGCTCTCGATAGGGATCGTCACGAGGCGCTCGACCTCCTCCGCGGCGTGCCCGGGGAAGAGCGTGATGATCTGCACCGTCACGTTGGTGACGTCCGGATAGGCCTCCACCGGCAGCTCGCGGTAGGCCTGGACGCCGAACAGGACGAAGATCGCGAGGCCGGCGACGACGACGGCCCGGTGGCGCAGGACCGAGGCTGTGATTCTGCCGATCATGCGGCCCTGGGGGCGCTAGTTCGAGGGATCGAGGACGGCCTCGAGGAGCAGGCCTCCCTCGGTCACGACCCGCTCGCCCTCGGCGACACCCCGGGTCACCGGGACCTTGCCGTCCCTCTCGGTGCCGACCGCCACCTCGCGGCGCTCGAAGCTCCCCGGGGAGCGCTCGACGAAGAGGTAGGACCTCCGGTCGATCGCGAAGACCGCCTTCGAGGGCACCTCGACCCCGGCCTGGGCCACCTTGGCCTCGTCCCGGACCACGTCGACGAAGACGTACATCTCGGCCTTGAGGAGCCTCTCCGGGTTGGCGACGACGCCCCGGACCCGGACGGTGCGCGTCGCCGGGTCGAGCGAGGGCCCGATGTTGGCGACCGCGCCGTCAAACACCCTGGACGGGAAGGCCGTCGAGGTGATGCGAAGCCGCTGGCCCTGCTGCAGGTCGCCGAGGTCCGCCTCGGAGGCGTCGACCTGGAGCCAGAGCCGGGTCGGGTCGCTCACGACGAACAGGGGCGCGTACAGGTTGGTGGCGTTGGCCAGCATCTGGTCGGCGCGCACCTCCTGCCCGGGGTTGATGTTCCTCTCGACGACGACGCCGGCGAGCGGCGAGCGAAGGACGTACGCCTCGCCGGTGTCGGTCTCGCTCCCGTGGTAGAGCCGGAGGCGGGCCCGCGCGCGGTCGCGCTCGGCCAGGGCGGCCCCGTAGGCGGCCTGGGCCGCCTCGACGTCCTTCACGGCGGCGGCCCCGTGGCCGAGCAGGTCCTTCGCGCGGGCCAGGGTCTCGTCGGCCGCGGTGAGGTTGGCCTCGGCCGAGCGGCTGTCCGCGAGGGCCTGGCCGAAGTCGGGCGAGCTGATCTCGGCGAGGGCGCCGTCGGCCGGCACGCGCTGGCCGACGTCCGCCCGGACGGCGGTGACCTGGCCGGCGACCGGCGTGAAGACGCGCACGGTCGCGTCGTCGGCGAGGTAGAGCCGGCCGGTGAGGTGGGTGAGGGCGAGGCGCCGGGGCAGCGCGGCCTGCACGGTCACGTAGGCGAGCTGCGGGGCGCCCGGGGGGTAGGTGAGCCTCTCCCCGGCGACCCGGACCTCGGGGGGCCCCGGGGGCTGGGCGGGCTCACGGCCGCAGCCGGCGAGGAGCGCCAGGGCGAGCAGGCCCGGAGGAACGATGCGTGGCGTCATGGGTGTGTGGCTGTTGTTTGAAATCACCCCGCGTCGGGCCCGCCGAGCCGGCCCAGGGCCGCCTGCAGGACCACGGCGGCGCTGGCCGTGTCCGCCAGGGCCTGCACGGCGGCGACCCGGATGAGTTTGTCGTTGCGCTCGCCCTCCAGGACGTCGACAAGGGCGGCGCCGCCCCGCTCGAAGGCGTAGGAGACGCTGCGCACGACCTCCGCCGACTTGGGGACCAGGTCCTCCCGGTAGCGCCGGGCGCGGTCCGAGGCCTCGCCGTACGCGACCCGGGCCGCCGCCACGTCGGCCGCCGCCTGGATGCGCACCTTGTCGAGCTGCGCCTGGGCCTGCTCCCTGGCGGCCTTCGCGGAGAGGATCTCGCCGTTGAACTGGTCCCAGATGGGCAGCGGCAGGGAGACGCCCACGCCGACCGTGTCCGCCTGGAAGGGCGGGTTGCGCTCGTACTGGACGCTCGCCGTGACGTCCGGGACGCGCTGGCGCCGCTGGAGCTTCACGTTCGCGTCGGCCTGGCCCAGCGCGGACTCGGCGGCCGCGATGTCCGGGCGCGCCCCGATGCCCGCCCGCCCGAGGTCGCCCGGGATCGACGCGGTCCACCGGTCGAGGCTGTCCGCGAGGGGCGTCGCGCCCGAGGGCGCGGGCTCCCCGAGCAGGATCTCGAGCGTCACGACGGCGGTCTTCGCCACGGCCTGCTCGGCGTCCGCGCTGAGCTCGTCCTGGTCGGCGGCGATCTCGAGCTGCGCCCTGTCCGACGCCGAGAGGTCGCCGGCCCGGAAGCGGTGCCCGGCGATGTCCGCCTCCCGGCGCAGCTTGGCGGCCGAGTCCCTGAGGACGGAGGCCTCGTCGCGCGCGGCCAGCGCCGCGGCATAGGCCTGCGTGACGCCCTGGAGCAGCAGGCGCCTCGCGTCGTCCCTCTGGAACTCGGCGGCGTGGACCCCGGCCGTGGCCGCGTCCCGCATGAGCCCGCGCTTGGCGACGAGGAAGAGCTGGCTGAGCGAGGCGATGCTGTCGTAGCTGCGGTTGAGCAGGCTGTTGCCGAGCGCCGTCCCCGCGGGCGCGCCGTCGGTGGGGACCCTGGCCGTGGACAGGCCGAGGACGGGGTTGGGGAACTCCCGGGCCACGCGCAGCTGCGCGAGCGCGGCCGCGACCTGCGCCTGCGCCGCGTGGAGATCCGCGTTTCGCTCCAGGGCGAGCCTGCGGGCCTCGGCGAGGGTGAGCGGCGCGGGGCCCGCCCCGGCCGGGGCCGGCCCGGCGAGGGCCACCAGCAGGGCGGCCGCGGCCCCGGCGCGCGCGGCCGGGCGGCTGTGGGTAGGGATCGCCATCCGGCGCCATCCTACGTAAGGCGGGCGCCGGCTGTCTATCGGACGGGGCTTGGTAATTGCCTAGGGCCGCGCCCGATGGCGGCCCCTAGGGGTGGCTCTCGACCCAGCGGACCGCCTCCCGCATGAGGACGGTCGCGTTCGGAAACCCGAGCTTCTCCTTGATGTGGGCGCAGTGGGTCTGCACCGTCTTCAGGCTCAGGTGAAGCTCCTCGGCGATCCCGCGGTTCTCCTGACCGAGGCCGATGCGCCGGAAGACCTCGAGCTCGCGGTCGGTGAGGCTGTCCACCGGGGAGCTTGAGGCGACCGCCTGGGCGCGCAGGAACTTCTCCGCCGCCCGCGCGGTGACCGCCGGGCTCACGAAGAGCCGGCCGCCCAGGACCTGGCGCAGGGCGGCGACCACCTTGCCCGGGCTCTCGCGCTTCATCACGTAGCCGAGCGCGCCCGCCCGAAGCGCGCGCTCCGCGTAGAACTCCTCGTCGTGCATGGACAGGACGAGGATGGGCGGGGGCCTCGCGAGGCCCTGCAGGCGCTTGATCAGCTCGAGCCCCGAGTCGCCCTGCAGCGAGAGGTCCACGACCGCGGCGTCCGGCTGGGTGCGCACGATCCCGTCGTAGGCCTGGCCCGCGCCGTCCGCCTCGGCGCACACGCACAGGTCGGGCTCCTGGTTAATGAGCCGCGCCAGGCCCTCCCGGACGAGCGGGTGGTCGTCGACGAGGAAAATCCGGCGCCGGGGCGCGGGGGCGGTCGCGGGTTCGGCGGGCATGGTCAGGGCGCCGGGCGCGCCAGGCAGCACTCCACGGTCGTTCCGCCCTGCGGGAACGACCTGGTGGCGAACGAGGCGCCGATGATCGCCGCCCGGTGGGCCATGATCTTCATGCCGAGCCCCTGGCCGCGGCGCTCCGGCGGGGCCAGGCCGGCGCCGTCGTCGCTCACCGCGAGGACGAGCCCGTCCTCCTCGGCGGCGAGGGTCAGGGCGATGCGGCTCGCCCGGGCGTGGCGGACCGCGTTGCGGGTCGCCTCCTCGGCGATCCGGTAGAGGTGGGTCGCCGTGCCGCTCTCGCCGAGCCGGACGGCCCCCTCGCACGCGAAGGTGCAGTTGACCCTGTGCTGGGCGCGCACCGACGCCGCGAGCCCCTCGAGCGCCGTGACGAGCCCGTCGCGCTCGATTTCGGCGAGCAGCAGGCCCTTGGCGAGGCGCCGGGTCTGCTCGATGCCCTGTTCGATCAGGGCCACGACCTTGCCGAGCTCGGGCGCCTCCTCGGCGGAGCGCGCCGCCAGCTTCGCGGCGAGCGCCTGGGCCACGAGCGCCGTGCCCGTCAGGTGCTGGCTCAGGCCGTCGTGGAGGTCGTGCCCGATCGCGCGGCGCTCGCGCTCCGTGATCTCGAGGACGACCTTCTCGAGGCGCACGCGCTCGGCGTTCTCCTCGGTGAGCGCCGCGGTGCGCTGGCGCACGCGCTCCTCCATCTCGCGGTGGAGCGCGATCGCGCCCGCGAGGAGCCAGACCACGACGAGATAGGTCCCGAGGGCTATCAGGGCGTTCCAGACGGGGATGAACGAGCTCGCGAAGCGGGCGCCCGCCAGGAAGTCCCCGGTGAGCCACGTGGCAACGCTCAGGAGCGCCGTGAGCGCGCCGAAGCGCCAGCCCGCGGCGGCGACGGCCACGGAGACCGGCAGGAAATAGAAGACCAGGAAGGACAGCTCGAATCCCGTGAGGAAGTCGGCCGCGCCGATCAGGGCGACCAGGAGGAACGTGACGGCCATGTACCGGCGCCGGTGCGAGGCGTCCGAGGTCGCCAGGATGAGCCGCCAGAGGGCGTCGCCCCAGAGCTTGATCGGGCCTGCGGGGGGATTCTGGGGGGCCGGCGGGCTCATGGGAGGGGGTGCGCTTGGGACTCGGCGGGCGCGGGCAGGGGGTCCCCGCGGACGGGGCCGCGGTCGCGGTTCGAATCCGTGCGCATGGCGTAGCGAATATCGGTCGAATCGGGAAGGCTTTTAGCGGCCGGCCCCGGCGCGGGGGAGCGCCCGCGCCGGGGATTTTCCCCTTGCCAACCCGTCCGCCACTCTGTGTGTTCGACCGCTCCCTTCATGCAAAAGACCAAGAAGTCCGTAGCCAAGCGCTTCAAGCTGACCGGCCGGGGCAAGCTGATCCGGCGCACGCCTGGTTTCCGGCACCTGCTGGCCTCGAAGACGAACAAGCAGAAACGCCGGGCCACCAAGGACAAGCTGGTCGCCCCGGGCCGCGCCGCGCCCCTGGTCCGCTGCCTGCCCTTCGGCCTCTGAGCGGGGCGCCCGGGCCCGTCCCAACCCCAACCGACCACTCCCATGGCACGTGCAACCAACTCCCCCGCGTCGCGCAAGCGCCGCAAGAAGGTGCTGAAGTACGCGAAGGGCTACTTCGGCAGCAAGTCGAAGCTCTACCGCTACGCCAAGGAGGCCGTCCAGCACGCCTGGCAGTACGCCTACCGCGACCGCAAGAAGAAGAAGGGCGAGTGGCGCTCGCTCTGGATCATCCGCGTCAACGCGGCGTGCCGCGCCGCGGGCATCAGCTACAGCCGGTTCGTCGAGGGCCTCAACGCCGCCGGCATCAAGCTCGACCGCAAGGTGCTCGCCGACATTGCCGTCCGCGACGAGGTGGCCTTCGGCTCCCTCGTCGAGCGGGCCCGCTCGGCGCTCAAGGACAAGGCCGCCGCCAAGAAGGCCTGACCTGCGGAGGCGGGACGGGGATGCACGAGCTACTCTCCTCGCTTCTGGCCAAGGCCTCGGGGGAGCTCCAGGCGATCCGGACCCGGCCCGAGCTCGAGTCGGCCAAGGCGCGCTACGTGGGCCCCCACGGGGAGCTGACGGCGCTGATGAAGCAGATCGCGTCGGTCCCCAAGGAGGAGCGCCCGGCGGTCGGCAAGCTGGTGAACGAGACCAAGGGCCGGCTTCAGGCGCTCCTCGACGCCGCCCTGGCGAGGATCGAGGAGGGCGAGCTCGCCTCCAGGCTCGGCCCGCCGATCGACCCGACGCTGCCGTCCGTGGAGCCCGGCCCGGGCACGTACCATCCGCTGACGCTCGTGCGCGAGGAGCTGTGCCGGATCCTGCGCAAGGTCGGCTTCACCGTGGCCGACGGGCCCGAGGTGGAGACGGAGTTCTACTGCTTCGACGCCCTGAACACCCCGGCCGGCCACCCGGCCCGCGACCCCCAGGACACGTTCTATTTCCCGGCGTCCGCGCGCTTCGCCAACGTGTCCAAGCGCGTCCCGGGCGAGCGCTACCTCCTGCGCACCCACACCTCGTCGGTCCAGGTGCGCACGATGCTCAAGGGCCCGCCGCCGATCCGCATCATCTCGCCGGGGCGCGCCTACCGGCGCGACACGACGGACGCCTCCCACAGCGCGAGCTTCCACCAGATCGAGTGCCTCTACGTGGACCGCTCCGTCACCGTGCGCGACCTGAAGGCGCTCCTCGACTACCTCTTCGAGGCGCTCCTCGGGCCCGGGACGAAGACGCGCTTCCGGCCGCACTATTTCGGGTACACCGAGCCGAGCTTCGAGGTCGACCTGTCCGCCCGGCACCTGCCCCGCGTCAACAAGGAGTGGATCGAGATCGGCGGATGCGGCATCGTCGACCCCGAGGTCTTCACCGCGGTCGGCTACGACCCCGCGGTGTGGACGGGATACGCGTTCGGCATGGGGATCGAGCGGCTGGCGATGGCGCTCTACGGGATCGACGACATCCGCGTCTTCTACCAGAACGACCTGAGGTTCCTGGGGCAGTTCGCGGGGGGGCTCTGAGCGCCGATGAGGATCTCGCTCAACTGGTTGAGGCAGTACGTCGCGCTGGAGGCCCCGGCGCCGGAGGTGACGCGCGCGCTGACCTTCCTCGGCTTCGAGGTGGAGAAGGTCGAGGCGGCCGGCGCCCCCCCGCTCGAGGGCGTGGTCGTCGGTCAGGTGCTCACGAGCGAGCGCCACCCCAACGCCGACAAGCTCTCCGTGTGCACGGTCGACGTCGGGGCGGCGGGCGGGGTGAAGACGATCGTTTGCGGGGCCCACAACTACAGGGTGGGGGACCGCGTGGCCGTGGCGCTCCCGGGCGCGGTGCTGCCCGGGGGGCTCGCGATCAAGAGCTCGAAGATCCGGGGGCAGCTCTCCGACGGGATGATGTGCTCCGGCCGGGAGCTCGGGGTCGGCGAGGACGCCGGCGGCATCCTCATCCTCGAGGGGCAGCCCGGGCTCGGCGCGCCGATCAACGCCGTGCTCGCCCCCGCCGACACGGTCTTCGACCTCGAGATCACGCCGAACCGCCCGGACTGCCTGTCGCACCTCGGCCTCGCCCGCGAGCTGGCCGCCTGCTTCCGCAGGGACCTCGTCTACCCCCAGGAGCGGTTCCGCGGCGAGGTCGGGGGCCCCCCCCGCGCGGACCTGTTCGGCGGCGTCCAGGTGGACGCGCCCGAGGACTGCCCCCTGTACTCGGCCCACGTGGTGACGGGCGTGCGGGTGGGGCCGAGCCCCGCCTGGATGCAGGAGCGGCTGCGGGCCGTGGGGCTCCGCCCGATCAACAACATCGTCGACGTGGGCAACTTCGTGATGCTCGAGTCCGGCCAGCCGCTCCATGCGTTCGACGCGCGCAAGATCGCCGGGGGCCGCATCGTGGTGCGCCGGGCGCGCGACGGCGAGGCGATCACCACGCTCGACGGCAAGGCGAGGACCCTGTCCCGGCGCAACCTCGTGATCGCGGACACCGAGAAGGCGCTCGTCGTCGCGGGCGTCATGGGCGGGGAGAACTCGGGCGTGGACGAGTCCACCTCGACGATCGTCCTCGAGTGCGCGATCTTCAGGGCCGAGTCGATCCGCTCGACGTCGCGGGCGCTCGGCCTGTCCACGGACTCCTCCTACCGCTACGAGCGCGGCGTCGACCCCCACACGGCCCTCGAGGCGGCCTGGCGCGCCATCGACCTCATCGTCGAGACCTCGGGGGGGACGGTCGTCGGCCCCGTCTGCGTGGCCGGCGGCGACGTCCCGTGGAAGCGCGAGATCGCCCTGTCGCCGGGCTTCGTGCGCGAGCGGCTCGGCTTCGACATCCCCGAGCCCGAGATGAGGTCCGCCCTCGAGGCGCTCGAGCTCGCCGTGGTGCACGAGGCGCCGGCGCCCGCCGGCGGCGCCGAGTGGACCGTGTCGATCCCCAGCTGGCGCGACGACCTCGACCGGCCGATCGACCTGGTGGAGGAGATCCTGCGCCTGCACGGGACGGAGAGGATCCCGCCGGCGCCCGTGCGCGCCGCGGGGCTGACCGCGGACGACGACCCCGTCGTCACCTTCAACCGCAGGGTCGCGGCGTACCTGGTGGGCCACGACTTCAACGAGTGCGTGAGCCTGACGCTGCGCCCGGCGGCCGAGCTGACGACGTGGGTCTCGGAGACGGCCGCGGCCGAGCTCGCCCTGTCCAACCCCTTCGTCGCCGACCAGTCGCACCTGCGCCCGACGCTGATCATGGGGCTGCTGGACGCGCTGCTGCTCAACCAGTCCCGGGGCTCGCCCGCGGCGCGCCTCTTCGAGACCGGCCGCACCTTCATCGAGCACAACGGCCAGAACTACGAGTGCGCGGCGGCGGCGTTCGTGATCGCCGAGGATCCCGTGCGCCGCTGGAGGCGCCGGGAGCCGGCGGACTTCTACCAGGCCAAGCACCACCTCGGCGCGATCGCCTCGCTCGGCGGGGCCGACGTGGAGGGGGGGCCGCTCGAGCCCATCGAGGGGCCGGGGTTCGGCTGGCAGCCCGGGCACTCCGCCGCGGCCGGGTCGGTCGGGCGGGGGTGGATCGCGCGCTTCGGGCTCGTCAACCTGGCGATGCTCCGGTCGCGCGGCATCGAGGGGGCTGTCCTGGGGGGCGTCTTCGCCGTCCTTCCCGAGAGGCTCTCGGCACCGGCGCCCCGGCTCCGGTACCGCGAGATCAGCCTCCTGCCGGCGGCGCTGCGCGACATCGCCCTGGTCGTCGACGCGTCCGAGCGGGCCGCGGACGTGCGCCAGGCCGTCGCGCGGATGGCGGCGTCGGCCGCCGGGGCCCGCTTCTCGCTCGAGAGCGCGGAGGTCTTCGACGTGTACACGGGCAAGGGCCTGCCGGAGGGCAAGAAGGGCCTCGCGTTCTCGCTCGTGTTCCGCTCGCCCTCGCGCACGCTGACCGACGACGAGGTCAACGCCGTGATGCAGGCCGTCCAGAGGGAGATCGAGGCGACGACCGCCTTCCAGGTCCGGAGATAGCGCCGTGCCCAGGCCCGACCTCAAGCTCGACCACGTGGCGAACCTCGCCCGCCTCGCCCTCACGGCCGAGGAGAAGGAGCGCTTCGCCGCGCAGCTGGGCGACGTCCTCGCCTACGTGGCGCAGCTCAACGAGGTGGACGTCTCCGGGGTCGAGCCCACGGCCCACGCCTTGCCCGTCGTCAACGTGTGGGCGGAGGACACGCCGGAGCCCGGGCTCCCGGTCGAGGAGGCGCTCAGGAACGCGCCCGCCCGGCGCGACAACATGTTCATCGTGCCCAGGGTGGTCGAGTAGGCCCGGGCCCCCCCAGCCGTGTCCGAGGATCTGTGCTTCTCGACGATCTCGCAGCTGGCGCGCCTCATGGAGACGGGCGCGCTCTCGGCCGAGGAGCTCATGCGCGCCGTGGTCGCGCGCACGAAGGCCGTCGAGCCCAGGGTGCGGGCGTTCAACTCCTACGACGAGGCCGACGCCCTCGCCCAGGCGAGGGCCTCCGACGAGCGCCGCGCGCGGGCGTCGCGCACGGGCGGGCGCGGCCTGCCCCTCGAGGGGATCCCGGTCGGCATCAAGGACGTGATCTCGGTGGCGGGCCAGCCCCTGACCGCCTCGAGCCGGATGCTCGAGGGCTTCGTCTCGCCCTATGACGCCACGGTCACCCGGCGGCTCAAGGGGGCCGGGGCGATCTGCTGGGGGCGCCTGAACCTCGACGAGTTCGCGATGGGCTCCTCGACGGAGAACTCCGCGTTCGGGCCCACGTCCAACCCGTGGGACCTGGAGCGGGTCCCCGGGGGCTCGTCGGGGGGCAGCGCGGCGGCCGTGGCGGCGGGCGAGGCGGCCGCCGCGCTCGGCTCGGACACCGGGGGTTCGATCCGCCAGCCCGCGGCGCTGTGCAACGTGGTCGGCATCAAGCCCACGTACGGGAGGGTGTCGCGCTTCGGCTTGATCGCCTTCGCCTCGTCGCTCGACCAGATCGGGGCCTTCGCGCGCTGCGTGGGGGACGCCGCGCTCGTCCTCGGGGTGATCGCCGGGCACGACCCCAGGGATTCGACCTCGGTCGACGCGCCGGTGCCCGACTACGCGGGGGCCGCGTCCGCGTTCGCGAAGTCCGGCCGCAGGTGGAGGCTCGGGATCGCCAAGGAGTACTTCGGCGAGGGCCTCGACCCCGAGGTGGGCGCCGCCGTGCAGGCCGCGATCGACGTCTACCGGGCGCAGGGCTGCGAGATCCGGGAGGTTTCGCTCCCGCACACGAAGTACGCCGTCGGGACCTACTACATCATCGCGACGGCGGAGTGTTCGTCGAACCTCGCCCGGTACGACGGCGTGCGCTACGGCCACCGCTCCGCGGCGACGACCGACGCCCTCGACCTCTTCTTCAAGTCGCGCGCCGAGGGGTTCGGCCCGGAGGTGAAGCGGCGCATCATCCTCGGCACCTACGTCCTGTCGAGCGGCTACTACGACGCGTACTACCTGCGGGCCCAAAAGGTGCGCACGCTCATCCGGCGCGACTTCCTCGACGCGTTCGCGCACGTGGACGCGATCCTCACGCCCACCTCGCCGACCCCGGCCTTCCGCAAGGGCGAGAAGGCCGATCCGCTCGCGATGTACCTGAACGACATCTACACGATCGGGGTCAACCTGGCCGGGCTGCCCGGGATCAGCGTGCCGTGCGGCTTCACCCGGGGCGGCCTTCCGATCGGCCTCCAGGTGATCGGGCAGCCCTTCAAGGAGGCGGAGCTGCTCGCCGTCGCGGGCGCCTACGAGAGCCGCTGCGACTGGGGGCGGCGCCGCCCCAGGCTATGACCTACGAAGCCGTCATCGGCCTTGAGGTGCACGTCCAGCTCAAGACCCGCTCGAAGATGTTCAGCCGGGTCGGCGCCGGCTACGGCCATCCCGAGAACACCCTCACCGACCCGGTCGTCCTGGCGCTGCCGGGGACGCTGCCGGTCATGAACAAGGAGGCCCTCGACAAGATCATCATGGCGGGGCTCATGCTCGGGTGCGAGATCGCGCCCGAGTGCAAGTGGGACCGGAAGAACTATTTCTACCCCGACCTGCCCAAGAACTACCAGATCTCCCAGTACGACCAGCCCCTGTGCCGCGGCGGCTCCGTGGAGATCGAGCTGCCCGGGCCCTCGCGCAACGTGATGGGCGACCACAGGCGGATCCCGCTCACCCGGATCCACCTCGAGGAGGACGTGGGCAAGCTGAACCACGCCGAGGGCGTGTCGCTCGTCGACTTCAACCGAGCCGGCACCCCGCTCATGGAGATCGTCTCCGAGCCCGCGATCCACAGCGCCGACGAGGCGTTCGCCTACCTGACCGCGCTCAAGACGATCATGATCTACGGTGCCATCTCGGACTGCGACATGGAGAAGGGCCAGCTGCGCTGCGACGCCAACATCTCGATACGGCCGGCGGGCGCCGCCTCGCTCGGCACCAAGGTCGAGCTCAAGAACCTGAACTCGTTCTCGTTTGTGCGCGAGGGGATCGCGAGCGAGGTGAGGCGCCAGGTCGCCGTCGTCGAGGCGGGGGGCACGGTCGTGCAGGAGACCCGCGACTTCGACGGGCAGACCGGCGAGTCAAAGTCCCTGAGGTCAAAGGAGATGGCGCACGACTACCGCTACTTCCCCGACCCCGACCTGATGCCGGTCCGGGTCGACGAGGCGTGGAAGTCGGCCCTGCGCGGCCACTGCCCCGAGCTGCCGTTCGACAAGCAGCGCCGGCTGCAGCGCGACTACGGCGTGCCGTACACGGTCACCTCGGTCCTCGTTCCCGACCGGGAGCTGAGCGACTTCTTCGAGGAGGCGGCGCGCCTGTGCGCGAACGCGAAGGCGGCGGCCAACTGGATCGCCAACGACCTCCTTCGCGAGCTCGGCGCCGCGAAGCTCCCCCTGGCCCAGTCCAGGGTGAGGCCGGCGCACGTCGCGGGCCTTGTGAAGTTGGTCGAGGCCGGCGCGGTGCTCAGCAACGCGGCCAAGGAGGTTTTCGTCGACATGTTCCGGACCGGGGAGCCGCCGGAGGAAGTGGTCGCCCGCAGGGGCCTCGGGGCGAACGTCGGCGCCGACGAGCTCGAGCGCTGGTGCGCCGACGCCGTCGCCGCGAATCCGAAGTCCGCCGCCGATTTCAAGGCGGGCAAGGAGAGCGCGATCAACGCCTTCAAGGGCCCCGTGATGCGCGCGGCCAAGGGCAGGGCGGACCCCAGGCGGGTCGACGAGATCCTGCGCCGTCTGCTCGCGCGCTAGGGGCGGGCGGCGCCTGCAAATCCGGCGCAGCCACTTGCGCGGAGGACCGGCCTTTGGTAAGGTCTGCGCCCATGACCCGACGCGACGCCATCAAGCTGTTCGGCGGAGGGGCGGCGGTGGTCGGGCTCGGCTCCGTGGCCCGCGCGCTCGCCGCGATTCCGGAGGTTCCGGCCGGCGCCGGCCATATCGCTCAACCCTTCGTCCTGCCTGCGCTCGCGTACGCCTACGGCGACCTCGAGCCGCACGTCGATGCGCTCACGATGGAGATCCACTACGCCAAGCACCACAAGGCCTACATCGCGAACGCGAACAAGGCTCTCGAGGGCCGGCCCGCGCTCGCGGCGATGACGGCCGAGGAGATCCTGGTCAACCTGCCCTCGGTCGACGAGCCCCTGCGCACCGCGCTGCGCAACAACGTCGGCGGGCACGTCAACCACAGCCTCTGGTGGTCGATCCTTTCGCCCAGGGGGGGCGGGGAGCCCGCGGCGGAGCTGGCGGAGGCGATCAAGGGGGAGTTCGGCAGCTTTGGCGGGCTGAAGGAGAGGCTCGCCGCGGCGGCGATGGGCCGCTTCGGCAGCGGGTGGGCGTGGCTCAGCCAGAAGGGCGGCAAGCTGGTCGTCCATTCCACGGCGAACCAGGACTCGCCGATCAGCGAGGGCGCAGTCCCGATCATAGGGATCGACGTCTGGGAGCACGCCTACTACCTCAAGCACCAGAACCGGCGCGCCGAATACGTCGACGCCTTCTGGTCGGTCGTCGACTGGGACCAGGCGGGCAGGAACTACGCCGCCTCGAAGGCGTAGGCCAAGGGGCCCGCCTCAGGTCGCGGGCGAGGCGGGAACGGTGGGCTCGGCCGGGACCCGGCTGGCCGGCGATTTGCCGAAAAACTCGACGATGTGCCCGACCTCGGCGAAGCCGCGGGCGCGCAGCGTCTCCTCGACCACCTGGACGGCGCGGCGCAGATCGGCCACGGAGGCCTCGTCGATCTCCTCGACCTTGTTCGTCTGACGGCACACGACGTGGTAGCGGTTAGGGTCGCCCAGGTTGATCTCGTAAAGGCTTGTCCCGTTGATGAGGAAGGCCCTCCTGACCAGTCCGATGGACTCGAAGGCCGCCATGCAGCGGTAGACGGTCACGATGTCGCAGGAATTCGCTCCCAGCTCCCCGTGCAGGGCGTCAATGCTTGTGGGCCGGCCCGTCTTGATGAGGGCCGCGAGGATCGACACGCGCGGTTGCGTGATCCTCAGTCCGGCTTCCTTCAGTTTGAAGCACGCGAGCTCGACCGGGGATAGATCCTTCTCGCCCGCAACGCCGGTAAGGGGGTGGTTGGTCTGGGTTGAGGCTATCATTGGGTGACACGTAACATTTACGATAATTTCGAGCATTGGCGAGCCCAGAAGCGATTCTTTTGCAACTTGCAATCATTGATGCAGATAGAATGCATTAAAAGGGCGGTGTTGCGCGGTTGCGGTGCACCTGCATATTCACCGATCCCAGTC
>Ga0335078_10009976_pt1 | contig 14060 bp, 12 predicted proteins | sample Lox_Sample_32_FD_206711 | JGI IMG/M metagenome (GOLD analysis project Ga0335078, IMG submission 206711) | Soil microbial communities from Loxahatchee National Wildlife Refuge, Florida, United States - Lox_Sample_3.2 | ecosystem: Environmental > Terrestrial > Soil > Wetlands | place: USA...
CGCCTGCGCAATGAAGTCGTCGACGCCTGCTTCGCCGGCGATCGCGGCGGCGGTGATCGGATTGTCGCCCGTCACCATGACCGTCTTGATGCCCATGGCGCGCAGCTCGGCGAAGCGCGCTTTAATGTCCGGCTTGATGATGTCCTTGAGGTGAACGACGCCGAGCAGGCGTCCGTTTTCCGAAACCGCCAGCGGGGTGCCGCCGGCACGCGAGATACGTTCGACGGCGCGCGCGAAGTCATCCGGAACGAGATTCCTTGCGACCGCCGCACGTTCGCGAATCCCGAGGGCGGCGGCGGCCTCGACGCCGCCACGCCATTCCTCCTCGCGAGGAGCGGCGGCGTCGGCATGCAGCTGCGCCACAATGGCGTCCACAGCGCCCTTTCGTACAGAACGGCCCGGCAGATCGACGCCCGATATCCGCGTATGAGCGGAGAAGGAGACGATCCGCGCGTCGACCCCGAGTTCCGGCGCCTCCAGGCCATAACGGCTCTTCGCCAGCGCGACGATCGAACGGCCCTCGGGCGTCTCATCGGCGAGGGAAGCCAGCAGGACGGCTTCCGCCAATACGCGTTCCGAGACGGCGCCGACCGCGATGAACTCATCCGCCATGCGATTGCCGAAGGTGATCGTCCCGGTCTTGTCGAGCAGCAAGGTGTCGACGTCGCCCGCCGCCTCCACGGCGCGGCCGGAGGTGGCGATCACGTTGAACCGGATCAGCCGATCCATGCCGGCGATCCCGATCGCGGACAAAAGACCGCCGATCGTCGTGGGGATCAGGCAGACGAGCAGCGCGATGAGCACGCTCAACGACAGCGTCGTTCCTGAGTAATTGGCGAGCGGCCACAGCGTCACACAGACGATGAGGAAGATGATCGTCAGTCCCGAGAGCAGGATCGACAAGGCGAGCTCGTTGGGGGTCTTCTGGCGTTGCGCGCCCTCCACGAGAGCGATCATGCGGTCGATGAATGTCGAGCCCGGCGCGGCCGTGATCTTCACTTTGATCCAGTCGGACAGGACGGTCGTGCCGCCGGTCACGGCCGAACGGTCGCCGCCCGCCTCGCGAATGACGGGCGCGGACTCGCCGGTGATCGCCGATTCATTCACGGACGCGACGCCTTCGATGACCTCGCCGTCGCCGGGGATCAGATCGCCGGCCTCGACGAGCACCACATCGCCGATCTTGAGATCGAGCGCGGAGACGCCTTGGACGACGTCTCTCATCCCGCTCTTGCCTTCGGGATCGATCAGGCGCTTGGCGCGCGTGTCGGTGCGGGTCTTCCGCAGCGCGTCGGCCTGCGCCTTGCCGCGTCCTTCCGCCACGGCTTCCGCGAAATTGGCGAAGAGCACCGTAAACCAGAGCCAGGCCGCGATCTGGCCGGTAAAGAAGGCGTCGCCATTACGCGTGACGACGTCGCGCAGGAACAATATCGTCACGACGAGCGAAACGACCTCGGTGACGAAGATCACGGGGTTGCGCGCAAGGTGTCGCGGATCGAGCTTGCGAAAAGCGTCGACTGAGGCGCGTTTGATGATGGCCGGATCGAAAAGGCCGGGAGCGGCGACTTTCGAAGACATGGGATGCTACTCCGTTTTAGAAGGTCTTTCCTGCCTGCAGCAGGAAGTGTTCGACCACGGGCCCCAGCGCCAGCGCCGGGAAATATTGCAGAAGGTAGAGGATCACGATCACGCCGATGAGCAAGCCAATGAACAGCGGTCCATGCGTCGGGAACGTGCCGGCCGACGCGGGGGCTTTCTTCTTGGCGGCGAACGATCCTGCGAGCGCCAGCACCGGCGCCACATAGGCGAAGCGGCCGATGAACATCGCGAACCCGAGCGTCGTGTTGAACCACAGCGTGTTGCCGGAGAGTCCGGCGAAGGCAGAGCCGTTGTTGGCGTTGGTCGAGGCGAAGGCGTAGATGACTTCCGAGAGCCCGTGCGGACCCGAGTTGCCGAGGCTGTCGAGGCCGGTCTTCAGCATGACCGACGCCGCGGAAAAGCCGAGAACGCTCAGCGGATAGATCAGCACCGCCAGCATGGCGAGCTTCATCTCGCGCGCTTCGATCTTCTTGCCGAGATATTCGGGCGTGCGGCCGACCATCAGACCCGCGACGAAAACGGCGATCACCGCGAGCACGAGGAAGCCGTAAAGGCCCGCCCCGACGCCGCCAGGCGAGATGCAGCCAAGCAGCATATTGAACAGCGGCACGAGGCCGCCGATCGGCGTGAATGAATCATGCATGGAGTTGACGGAGCCCGTGCTTGTGCCCGTCGTCGCCGTGGCGTAAAGCGCGCTCATCGCAGGACCAAAGCGAACTTCCTTGCCTTCCATATTGCCGGGCGCGGCGTCGACGCCGAGCTTATCGGTCAGCAGAGGATTGCCCGCCGCTTCCGCCCAGTAGGCGACAAAGACCCCCGCGAGCAGCACGACACCCATGGTGATGGCGATGGCGCGTCCCTGCCTTGGGTCAGCGACCGTCTTTCCGAATGCGAGCACGGTCGCGAAGGGAATGACCAGCAAGGCCCAGATCTCCAGCATATTGGAGAGGGCGTTGGGGTTCTCGAACGGATGCGAAGCATTGGCGTTGAAGAAGCCGCCGCCATTGGTGCCGAGCTCCTTGATCGCCTCCTGGCTCGCCACCGGCCCGATGGAGATGATCTGCTTCGCCCCTTCGAGCGTCGTCGCTTCGACGGAGCCGGCGAGCGTTTGCGGAACGCCGAGCGCCACCATCGCCAGCGCGATGACAATGGAAATCGGCAGGAGCACGTAAAGCGTGCCGCGCGTGAGATCCACCCAGAAGTTACCGACTGTTGGCGACTCTGCGCGGGCGAAACCGCGCACCAGCGCAAACGCCATGGCGAGACCCGTCGCGGCCGACACGAAGTTATGCACGGTGAGACCGAGCATCTGCGTGAGATTGCTCATCGTCGTCTCGCCGGAATAGTTCTGCCAGTTGGTGTTGGTGATGAAGGAGAGCGAGGTGTTGAAGGCGAGATCGGCCGGCACGCCGTCGAACCCTTGCGGGTTGAACGGCAACAGGTTTTGCAGGCGCTGCAGAGCATAGAGCGAGAGGAAGCCCACGACGCTGAAGGCCAGCATGGCCATCGTGTAGACGAACCAGCTCTGCTCGCGCGCCGGATCGACGCCGGAAAGCTTATAGAAAACGCGTTCGACCGGCGCCAAGATCGGCGCCAAGAACGTTCGCTCGCCGGCGAGCACCCGGGCGATATATCCGCCAAGCGGAATCGCCGCGGCGATCACCGCCGCGAGAATGAGGGCGATCTGCGCCCAACCCACGATTGTCATGATGATTCTCTCGCGAAAGCCCGAGGCTTCTGTTTAGAATTTCTCGGGATGAAGGAGGGTGTAGACGAGATAGAGGCCAAGCAGCAGGGCGACCGCGAGGCCGACGGCGGGTTCGATCACGATGCGCCTCCTTTAGAGCTTGCCGCAGAAGCGCGCATAGGCCGCGGTCAGCGCGAAGAGCAGCAGGCCCGAACCGATGAAGATGAGATCCATTTGCGCTAGGCTCCGTCGTTAGGTTGAGAGGGAAGCCCTTCTCAACGTGTAAAGGAGTCTAAGGCCTGACGCATAAGGGCGCCATTCCGAAACCGGGGTCGAAATGTAAGGGGACCGTAAAGGGGCGCGAAGGCTGCGCGCTTACAGAGTCTTGGCGGCCGCGAGCACCTCTTCGGCGTGCCCGGGGACCTTCACCTTGCGCCAGACTTTGGCGATCCGCCCGTCTGGGCCGATCAAAAAGGTCGTGCGTTCGACGCCCAGATATTTGCGTCCATACATGCTCTTCTCGACCCAGACGCCATAGGCCGAAAGCATCGCCTTCGTCTCGTCCGAGGCCAACGGAATCTTCAGCTCATATTTGGCGCGAAACTTGTCGTGGCTCTTCTCGGAGTCGGGGGAGACGCCGAGGATCGCCGTTCCGGCCTTGGCGAATTTGTCGCGCAGCCCGTTGAAGTCGATCGCCTCCTTCGTGCAGCCGGAGGTGTCGTCCTTGGGGTAGAAATAGAGCGCGAGCTTCTTACCCTTGTAAGAGGCCAGCCCATGCTTTTCGCTCCCGGCCCCGGGAAGAGAGAAATCCGGGGCGCCGTCTCCGGCTTCTGGTCGCTTCGCGTCGGTCATCTCATTCTCCATTTTGAAGCGCGTGAAGCGCTAGAGCGTGTTCGGAATACACCAAGTTGAACGCGCTCTATAACTCGTTGATTGTTCGTTTCCGAAAATCGCTCTGCGCTATTTGGGAACGCGCTCTAGCCTCGTCGCGTCGATAAGCAAGAAGTCTTCCATGCCGGCCACGGGGTTCGCCCTTCCTATAGACGATGGCGGGCGAAGGGCGCTTCGATCAGGCGTTCAATTCCCCCTTGCGCCGCCGTCGAGCGCGTCTGCGTAGTGAGGGAGTCCCTCGGCGGCGCAGCGAAAGGCGTAGAGCTGGCGCGTTAGTTCGGACTCGCCGCGCGGATTGAAGGATTCGAGCCGGAGCTTGTCAAAACGCCGGTCGAGCACGGCGAGCGCGTGCAAGAGCGCGTCCTTGGACGCAAGCATCGCGTCGAGCGACAGCGTGAGACTCGAAAATAGCGCGCGTTTGAAATCTTCGTCCGAACGAAAGAGCTGGCCATTCGCGACCGACGCCGCCGGACCTACGCGCGCGCCGTCGATCGTGATCCAGCCCTCTGCGGCCCCATCCTGCGCGTTTCGTTGGCTCGTCGTGAAGACCTCGACACGGCCTCTGACGGTCGGTGCGAAATTTCCCTCGACCCGCCTTTTTAATTCGCTCCAGCGCATGGCGGCCTATCCCCGCCTCGGGAGCGCATGGCCACGGATGGGATGACCCTGCGAGGCGACGCCGGTCCTCCGATCGATCTCGTGGGAGAAGCGGGGGAGGGGCGTGGACCCGGCGAAGACGCAAAGGGTTGAGAGAACAAAAGCTTTCATCGTCTAAAACCCTTTCGCAATGGTTATCCGGCGTCGCCAGCCCGCAGCGGCAATCAGGAGCGCGCCCCCTGGACAAGACGGGGGCCGGCGCCGGATTCGCAGTGAAATGCGCCGTTGGCTTTTTCGCGCGAAGCGCGGGGAAATTCAACCAGCAATGGGCGAGGGCGGCCAAGCTCCACGCCGGAAGTCGCCTAGCGGCGTCGACGTGGGCGAGGCGTCTGAGAGACCGCCGTTACGTTAAACTAGCCGTTGGCGACGAGATCCGGACTGCGCTCGAGCGCCAGCTTCTCGAAATTGTCGTCGAACATGCGGGAAAGCCGCTTCGCCGTCGCTCCGTAGTCGGCCGGCGAGGACCAGCTTTTCGCAGGGTTCAAGAGACCCGCGTCGACTCCTGCGACGGCAAGCGGGACCGAGAGGCCGAAGAAGGGCTCGGCCTCGAAGGGCGCGCGCTCCAGTTCTCCGCCCAACGCGGCTCGGAGCAGCCGCCGCGTCGCCGCAATCGGCATGCGCGTGCCGACGCCATAGCCGCCGCCGCTCCAGCCGGTGTTGACGAGCCAGCAATTCACGTCGTGGCGCAGGATCAGATCGCGCAGCAGATCGCCATAAACCTGCGGGGAGCGCGGCATGAAGGGCGCGCCGAAGCAGGTCGAGAATGTCGCCTCGGGCTCGTTGACGCCTTTCTCCGTACCGGCGACCTTGGCCGTGTAGCCCGAAAGAAAATGATACATCGCCTGCTCTGCGTTGAGCCGCGAGAGCGGCGGCAGCACGCCGAAAGCGTCGCAGGTCAGCATGACGATGTTTCTGGGATGGCCTCCGCGGCCGTCCGCCACAGCGTCTTGCATAAAGCGCAGCGGGTAGGCGATGCGCGTGTTCTCGGTCCGAGAGCCGTCGTCGAAATCGCAGACGCGCGTGTGCGGATGGAACGCGACATTCTCCATCACTGCGCCGAAACGCTCGGTCATCGAGAAAATCTGCGGCTCGGCCTCGCGCGAGAGCTTGATCGCCTTGGCGTAGCATCCGCCTTCGAAATTAAAGACGCCTTCGTCGCTCCAACCATGCTCGTCGTCGCCGATTAATCTGCGCTCCGGATCGGCGGAGAGAGTCGTTTTGCCCGTGCCGGACAGCCCGAAGAAAATGGCTGCGTCGCCCGCAGCGCCGACATTGGCCGAGCAATGCATCGGCATGACGCCTTGCGCCGGCAGCATGAAGTTCAGGTAGGTGAAGACCGATTTCTTGATCTCGCCGGCGTAACTCGTGCCGCCGATGAGCACGATCCTGCGCGACAGGTCCATCGCGATGACGGTCTCGCTGCGGCAGCCGTGGCGCTGAGGATCGGCCCTGAAGGAAGGCAGATCAATGATCGTCAGCTCCGGGGTGAAGGCGGAAAGCTCGTGCGGCGCGGGGCGAATCAGCAGGTTCTGGATGAACAACGAATGCCAGGCGAATTCCGTGAAAACGCGAACCTTCACCCGGAATGCGGGGTCGGCGCCGCCGTGAAGATCCTGCGTGAAGAGCTCCCTCTCCTGAGCGCGCGCCAGAAAATCGCCAAGCAGAAGATCGAACTTCGCCTTCTCCATGCGCTGGTTGTTCTCCCACCAAACGGAGCCTTGCGTCAGCGCGTCGGAGACGATGAACTTGTCCTTGGGCGAACGGCCGGTATGTGCGCCGGTCTCGGCGACGAGCGCCCCGCCGCGAACAATCGTGGCCTCGCCGCGCTGCAAGGCTTGCTCATAGAGATGCGGAACGTCGAGATTGTGGAAGAGACGACCGCCTCGCGCGGCTCCAAACGAATCGGCGAATCCCGTCGTCCTCGCCGCGCCGCCGGCGCTCAGCTGTCCTTGGGCATGCATGGCCTGTTCCTTTTTGGCCGCAAGCGCTTGAAATACAAAGCTTCAAGCTGCGGCGCCAAATAGGGACAGCTTTCCCGCCTCTTCGAGATAAGTCCGCCCCTTACCCTCTCGTCACATAGGCGGCGAATCAGGCCGCATCAAGGAAGTCGCCAGTGTAACCATAGGATTCGGCGCCGAAAAGTTAAACAGAAACTCTTCAGGTGGAAGGATTTCCTGGCTGTCCTGCCTCGCGACGGTCCTTACAGCCCCACGTCGTGCGGCGGCGCGACGCTTTCCGCCGCGGCGACGTTGCGGCGCGTCCAAGCGCGCTCGTGCAGGTAATAGAGCCCGACTTTTGCAGCCGCCTCGGTCACGGTGATCGCGAGCGAGAGCCCCAAGTCGCCGGTGAAGCCGAAGACGATCGCGAAGGTCAGCACGCTTCCGAACGCGCGCCAGGAGAGCGACTTGAGCAAGCTCGTGCGTCGCGTTGCGACGGGCTCGGCCGAGAGCGGCGGCAGGCCTTCCATGGAGGAATAGCTCGCCTCGAGAAAGAAGGGGCCGCTTTTTGCCGCGGTTGCCGCTTCAGTCACGAGGCCCATCGCGACCGTTTCATTGGTCACGCGGTCGATGAGGACGAAGCCGCCCGTCTCGCGATTCTCGACGTAGCGGTCGCAGACGATCGGCTGGGCGAGCTCGATCTCCGCTTCGCCGATCGCATTGAAGGCGAGCGTCTCCCCGGCCTCCGTGAGGGGAGCGGCAAGCCCCGTCTCGATTTCGACGCGCGCCGTGACCTTCTTCACCGCGGCGGGGACCGTGCGTGTCGCGAGCTTCAAAAGATAGCTCTTGTCGCAGACGAGCGGCTCGCGCACGAGCCACAGCAGCCGAGCCTTTAGGCTGTCGCCGACCTTGGCGGGGGAGGCCGGGGAGACCAGCATGTCGCCGCGCGAGACGTCGATCTCTTCCGTGAGCGTCAAGGTCACGGACTGGCCGGCTACCGCGGCGCTCAGATCGCCGTTGCCGCCGACGACGCGCGCGATCTTCGTGTCGCGACCGGCCGGCAGTATGCGGACGAGGTCGTTGGGCCGGACGTTGCCGCCGCAAACGAAGCCGGAAAAGCCGCGGAAATCATGGCTCGGCCGGTTAACCCATTGCACCGGATAGCGAAACGGCTGCACAAGCGCGCCGCGACCGACCTCGACGCTCTCCAGATAGGCGAGGAGCGGCGGGCCCTCCCGCCAGGGCATGTGTGGACTGGACTTGACGAGATTGTCGCCGTCCTTGGCGACGAGCGGGATCGCCTCGACCGAAAGGAAGCGCAAATGGCGCGCGAACTCGCGGAACTCGGCGTCGATGCGCCGGAAAGTCGCCTCGTCATAGCCGACGAGATCCATCTTGTTGATCGCGAGCACGACATGGCGCACCCCGAGCATGGAGACGATCACCGCATGGCGGCGCGTCTGGCTAAGCACGCCTCTCCGCGCGTCGATCAAGAGCACGGCGAGTTCGGCGGTGGAGGCGCCGGTCGCCATGTTGCGTGTATATTGCTCGTGGCCCGGGGTGTCGGCGACGATGAACTTGCGCTTCTCTGTCGCGAAGTAGCGATAGGCGACGTCGATCGTGATGCCTTGCTCGCGTTCGGCCGCGAGCCCGTCGACGAGCAGCGCGAAATCGAGCGCCTCGCCCTGCGTGCCATGCTTCTTGGAGTCCTTCTCGAGCGCTTCGATTAGATCGTCCGGGGCCAACCCTGCATCATAGAGAAGGCGGCCGATCAGCGTCGATTTGCCGTCGTCAACCGACCCGCAGGTGATGAAGCGCAATAGCGGCTTCTCGGCTAGAGCCCGGCGAGGGGAAGACTGCGCAGAAACGCCGTGCATTCAAAAATAGCCTTCTTGCTTCTTCTGCTCCATCGACGCCGCGCCGTCATGGTCGATTAGACGCCCTTGGCGCTCCGACGAGCGGCTTTCGCGCATTTCGGCGATCACCGCGTCGAGCGTCTCGGCCTCACTCTCGATCGCGCCGGTGAGCGGATAGCAGCCGAGCGTGCGGAAGCGAACCTTCTTCTGCTCGACGACTTCGCCGGGGTTCAGCTTCATGCGGTCGTCATCGACCATGATCAGCGCGCCGTCGCGCCGCACGACCGGTCGCTCCTCGGCGAAATAAAGGGGCACGACGGGGATGTCCTCGCGCGCGATATAGTCCCAGACGTCGGCTTCGGTCCAGTTGGAGAGTGGAAAGACGCGCAGGCTCTCCTCTTGCGCCTTGCGCGTGTTGTAGAGGCGCCAGAACTCGGGGCGCTGGTTCTTCGGGTCCCAGCGATGCTGCGCGCTGCGAAAGGAAAGCACGCGCTCCTTGGCGCGCGACTTCTCCTCGTCGCGCCGCGCCCCGCCGAAAGCCGCGTCGAAGCGCCATTTGTCGAGCGCCTGCTTCAAGGCCTCGGTTTTCATGATGTCGGTGTGGAGCTTCGAGCCATGCACGAAGGGATTGATGCCCATCTCGATCCCTCTGGGATTGGTGTAGACGAGCAGCTCGACGCCGAGCTCCTTTGCGCGACGGTCGCGAAATTCGATCATCTCGCGGAACTTCCAGGTCGTGTCGACATGGAGCAGCGGGAAGGGGGGCTTGCCGGGATAGAAGGCCTTCAGCGCGACATGCAGCATCGCGGCCGAGTCCTTGCCGATCGAATAGAGCATGACCGGCCGCTCGCATTCGGCGACGACCTCGCGCATGATGTGGATGCTTTCGGCCTCGAGCCTGTCGAGATGGCCGAGACGGTTGGGACCGAGTGAGCTCATCGCGTGGCCTGTCTCGATGGCGGTCGCCGCGGGACGCCGTCCTCTCCGACGTGCAGCCCGCACTCCTTCTTCTCGTCTTCCTCCCACCACCAGCGGCCGGCGCGCTCGCTCTCGCCGGGCTTCAGCGCACGCGTGCAGGGAGCGCAGCCGATCGACAGATGGCCCTTGGCGTGGAGCTCATTGACCGGCACGTCGAATCCCTCGGTCAGGGCGACGATCGCGTCGCGGGGATAGTCGAGCAGGGGATTGAGCTTCACGAGCCGGTGCGCTTCGTCATATTCGACCATCGCGACATCGGCGCGTGCGCTTGACTGATCCGCGCGCAGTCCCGTGATCCAGGCGGAAGCGCCGGCGAGCAGCCGGGCGAGCGGCTCGACCTTGCGGATGTGGCAGCACGCCTTGCGGTTCTCGACCGACCGATAGAAGCCGTTGACGCCATGTTCCCGCACGAAGGCTTCGAGCGGCTCAGGGCTCGGATAGACGGCGGCGATGCGCTGCGCATAGCGCGCCTCGGTGCGCTCCCAGAGATCATAAGTCTCGGGAAAGAGCCTTCCGGTGTCGAGCGTGGATACCTCGATGTCGAGACCCTGCGTGAAGATCGTGTGGGTGATCCACTGGTCCTCGAGCCCGAAGCTTGTCGTGAAGACGATCCTTCCAGGGATCACCTCGCGCGCGAGCGTCAGACGATGCCCGAGATCGAGCGGGGCGAGACGCGGTTCGAGAAGGTCGACCAGCGAAGGCTTCATGCTCGCGTCTTTCGTCTGTCTTCAAGGATCGTCTCGCGGCTCGCATAGCCCTGCTGGTAGAAGGCGCCATAAGCCGAGGCGGCCGCCAACCATTGCGCCTCGTCCTGCCGCGAGGCGATGTCGGAGGCGATCTCAATCGTGTCGAAGCCGCAGCGGAGCGCATGCGTCGCCTGATCGGCGATCAGCCTGCCGCTCGCGCGCAGTTCCCCTTTGAATCCCGCGCGGCGGAGGAGCCACGCCAGCGAAAAGCCGCGTCCGTCGCCATGGGCCGGAAAGGCGATCGCGACGAGAGCGAGGCGCGAAAGATAGGGCGCGAGCTTTGCGGGATCAGCCGTATTGCCGAGTAGGACGCCGAGCGGCGCCTGGGGGGGAAGCTCGCTTGCAGCCTCTACGAGACGCGTTTCGGAGACGATGCAGTTTCCGCCCCTGGGCAGGCTCTCTTCGTCAGCAAGCCGGCGCCAAGAGTCCTCGACGAATCGCCCTTCAGATATCAGCGCCATCTTCGCCCTCCCGCGTCAGCGCCTCTTTGAAACGGTCCTTCCCGAGACGCCGCCACGCGTCGAGAAAGCGCTCGCCGTCGCGGCGCTCGTGCAGATAGATTTCGATGAGGCTCTCGATGACGATCGGGACATTTTCGGCGGCGACGCCCGGGCCGAGCAGCTCGCCGATCGCCGCAGAGAGGGTCGGATCGCCGCCGAGCGTGATCTGGTAGGATTCCTTGCCGCGCTTCTCGAGCCCGAGCACGCCGATGGCGCCGATGTGATGATGGCCGCAGGCGTTGATGCAGCCGGAGATCTTAATGCCGAGCTCGCCGATGAGGCGCTGGCGCTCGAGATCGCTGAAGCGGTTCGAAATCGCCTGAGCGATCGGGATCGAGCGCGCCGTCGCGAGCGAGCAATAATCGAGACCGGGACAGCAGATGGTGTCGGAGATCAGTCCGGCGTTAGCCGTCGCGAGCCCGGCGCCGTCGAGGAGTCGCCAGAGCGCGAAAAGATCGTCCTGCTTCACATGCGGAAGCACGATGTTCTGCGCGTGGCTTACGCGCAATTCGCCAAAACCGAAGCGCTCGGCGGCCTCCGCCAGAACGCGCATCTGATCCGCAGTCGCGTCGCCCGGAATGCCGCCGATGGGTTTGAGCGAAACCGTCACGATCGCATAGCCGGGAATCTTATGCTCCGCGACATTGATGCTCGCGAAGGCGTCGAAGCGCGTCTCCTTGCGGCGGCCTTCCTCGAAAGCCTGAGAGCGAGGCGACAGCGTCTCATAGGGCGGCGGCGAGAAGAAGCCCTTGATGCGCTCGAACTCTTCGAGATCAAAGGCGAAGGGGACGCGATCCATCGCCGCGAATTCGGCCTCGATCTCGCGCGTCAATTGCTCGAGGCCCGTCTCATGCACAAGGATCTTGATGCGCGCCTTGAACTTATTGTCGCGCCGGCCGAAGCGGTTATAGACGCGCAGGATCGCCTCGAGATAGGCGAGGAGGTCGGCGCGCGGCAGCCAAGCGCGCACGCTCTTGCCGATGAAAGGCGATCGGCCGAGGCCGCCGCCGACGATGACCTCATAGCCGGCTTCACCCCGCTCATTGGCGTGAACGCGCAGGCCGATGTCGTGGAACTTGATCGCGGCGCGATCCTCTTTCGCGCCGCTCACCGCAATCTTGAACTTACGCGGCAGGAAGCTGAACTCGGGATGCAGGCTCGACCATTGCCGAAGAAACTCGGCGGTTGGCCGCGGGTCCTCGAATTCGTCCGGCGCGACGCCCGCGAACTGATCCGCCGTGACGTTGCGGATGCAATTGCCGGAGGTTTGGATCGCATGCATCTCGACGTCCGCGAGCGCCTCGAGAATGTCAGGCGTGTCGATGAGCTTCGGCCAGTTGTATTGCAGGTTCTGGCGCGTCGTGAAATGGCCGTAGCCCTTGTCCCATTTGTCGGCGATCTCGGCGAGCCGCCGCATTTGCCGAGAGGTCAGCGTTCCATAGGGAATGGCGACCCGCAGCATATAGGCGTGAAGCTGCAGATAGAGGCCGTTCATCAGCCGCAGCGGCCGGAACTCGTCCTCGCTCAGCGCGCCGGAAAGCCGGCGGTTAACCTGCTCGCGAAATTCAGCGACGCGGGCTTTCACGAAAGCCTTGTCGTAGGCGTCGTAGAGATAGGTCGTTGTCGGCGCGTTGGCGCGCGCCGCGTGGCGCTGGTCGTGCGCGTTCATCGCTTAGCTCCCGATTCTCCCGGCGCGCGCCTGTTTGCCGAGGTCGCGGCGCACGCTCGGCCCCAGAAGCCTGGCGCGCTCGCGAAAATGTAGGGGTATTGGCCCCTCTGCGGCGTCGAGCTCGACTTCCGCGAGGTAGACGTCCACCACCTTATTGGCCGCGATATCAGCCTTGCCGCGCGCCTCGAGCGCGGCGGCCTCCGTGGCGTCCCGCGCGACCGCGGCGGCGCGCGGGTCGCGCACCCAACCCTGGGCGCCGAGAAAGACAACCTCGCCGTCGCGCAGGTCGCTCGCCAGCAAAATTTGCGGATGCGTCGCCTTGGCCATCAGGTCGCCTGAGCCACAGTCACTTTCATGCCGTCATAGTCGTCGGTCCACAGAATCTGGCAGGAGAGGCGAGAGTTCTCGTGGATCAGCGGCAGCTCGTCGAGTTTTTCCAGCTCTTCTTCGGTCGGCGGCGGCAGCCGGTCCATCCAGGCGGGATCAATCAACACATGGCATTCCGCGCAAGCGAGCGAGCCGCCGCAATTCGTGTCCATGCCGACGCCGTGGTCTCTAAGAATTTCCATCAGCCGCCAGCCTTCAAGCGTCTCGAGCTCGTGGAGCTTGCCCTCGCGATCCTCAACGAGCACGACTGCATGCTGCTGGCGCACGCGCGCTGCCGCATCCTGCATTTTCGGGCCTTCTCTTTCGCTGTGCGGCGCCGCGAGACGTTCCAGCGTCCTTGCCGTCTTAAATACCCATCCCCGAGCCAAGTCAATTCACCTTTCTAGATCGGCAAATATCTTATTTCACATTTTATGTTAGTAATTATCGGGCTCTGATCGGCATGTCGCCAAACATTCGCTCTGCAGGTCTAGGCTGACCCCGAGGCGCGGGGGCGGCAATGGGGAGCGCCAATGCCAAGAAATCCTTCTCGAACAAAAAAATCCGCCACCCCGTCCAGCGTACGACCTGCGAAGGGCAGGAGCGCTGTCCGAACCGCTCCCCTCGCCCGCAAACCCTCGCAAAAGGAGGAGAAGGTGAAACCGTCAGTCGTTCTCATCGGCGCAGACAAGGGCGGCGTGGGCAAAACAACGGTCGCCCGCGCGATGCTGGACTACCTTCTCGCCCGCAACGTCCTCACCCGGACTTTCGACACGGAATTCCCGAGGGGCGCGCTGCAACGCTTCCATCCGAGGGAAACCGCCCTCGTCGATCTGACCTCCACGGCGGACCAGATGAAAATCGTCGACACCCTGGAGACCGCGGAGGTCAAGGTCAGCATCATCGACCTGCGCGCGGGCGGCTTCACCACGGCGCTGCAAGCGCTCAAGGACATGGGTTTTCTCGACGCGGTGGCGGCGGGCGAATTCAACTTCCTCGTATTCCACGTGCTCGGCCCGTCGCTTTCCTCGCTCGACGAGATTGGGCAGATCGCGCCCTTCGTCCCGAATGCGCATTATTATCTCGTCAAGAACCACGTGAACGACACGACCTTCTTCGAGTGGGATCCTCACGTGCATCGCACATATTTCGAGAAGGTCAACACAGCGGGCGA
>Ga0335078_10009977_pt1 | contig 14059 bp, 17 predicted proteins | sample Lox_Sample_32_FD_206711 | JGI IMG/M metagenome (GOLD analysis project Ga0335078, IMG submission 206711) | Soil microbial communities from Loxahatchee National Wildlife Refuge, Florida, United States - Lox_Sample_3.2 | ecosystem: Environmental > Terrestrial > Soil > Wetlands | place: USA...
CCTGGCCTGAGCCGCGAAGGCATCCTGCCCACGGTGTAATCCACACCGCGCCCCAGCCACGTGCAACCTGGCCGCAGCGCCTCACTCCGCCACTGTCATCCCAGGTCCCCCAAAGTCGCCATCCCTGAGCCTAGCGAAGGACCTACTTTTCTCTGCTTACTCGCCACTCGCCATTCTGAAAAGTGTTATCCTCCGCGCACCTGCAAAACCACGTCGCTCTGCTCGAACCAGGAGAATCTCCAATGAAACGCAACCTCCCGCTAACCATTGCGTCTTTGCTCTCCATCCTCTTCACGACGCTTCACGTGACGGACGACATCGTCCGCGGGATGGCGCCAGGAACGCTTTCCACCTTCCTCATGTTGGTGCCCATCCTGGTCCTCTGGCTGTACGGAACCCTGGTGCTGGCAGAAAGGCGCTCGGGCTACGTCATCATTCTTCTCGGCTCGCTCCTCGGCTTGCTCGTCCCAGCCCTCCACATGAAGGGCGCGGGCATTGGCCCCACAACGCTCAAGTCCAGCGGCGCCTTCTTCTTTATCTGGACCATGATCGCCCTCAGCGTAACCGCCCTCTTCTCCGTCATCCTCTCCGCCCGCGCCTTATGGCACACCCTGCCACGCCGCTCCGACGTGCCACTCAAACAAAACGCCCGCGCCTGAACCGCTCTTTTCACCCTTCCTTAACTGTCATTTTGAACGGAGCAAGCCGACGCCTTCTGTCTTCACGTTCGCTCCTGCGAACGTATCGGCTTGCGGCGGGAGGCCCGAGACGGCGCCCCGCAGAGGTTTTGGGTGCCGTGCCCCAGGTTTCGTGTTTTGAAACCTGGGTCTTGCCGTTTCCCTTCTTCCCACCGAGGCTTTCCTTCGAAAGCGCTGGGGCTGGAAGCGAAAAAACCAAACCAAGAGAAACCACCCAAGACCAGGTTCAAAAAAAACTGAACCTGGAGCACCCGGCCACCACGCCTCACCCCGATGCCTTTTCCCCTCGCACTCGCCCGCCCTTCTCGAACCCTTCCAGGTGGCACAGGCATTCCTGCCTGTGCGCCTTTCCAAGCCCACAGAACTCAACAGACTTCACTGCCCTCCGTCACAATCAGGCCAGCCGCCTCGGCCAACTCGGCGGCCGCCCCCGCAAATCCAAACGCGCTCGCTAGCTGCGCGGCTCCCTGTGTAGTGGCGGGTCTTTTAGACCCGTTCTTTTGGGCGGCTTACTTCCATTCAGAGAAGATCCAAACCGCCACTCAGCCAGGATCGCTGACGGACCTACCCTGCCACGTTCGCCCCGCCCATGTCGGCCCAACTTCCGCCGTGCTCTCGCCCGCCTGCTCTCCGTCTTCGACACCCACCCCACCGAATCCGCCGCCCTCACCAACTTCTAGCTACGCGCCACCATTTCCCACAAGCTGTCATCCTGAGCGTAGCGAAGGATCTGCTTTTTTCTCTGTCCAGCGCCGTAGGCGCGACACACTTTAGCCCAACCCGTAAGGGTTGGGTCCCAGTCTTTCATCTTCCAAACTCGACGCTGACCTCTATCCCCCGTTCTTCCCGAAGGCTCAGACCGCCCCAGGGAGAAATGGACGCGCCGCGTGAAACCAACCAAGGCTGCGAAGTCTGGCGGCACGTGGACGTGCAAGAACTGCGGCGAGAAGGGTCCCGGGGCGAAGACGTGCAAAAATCCGGCGAGAGCCCCCCTCTTCAGCAGAACTTCCCGCCGGAGAAATAGAAAGGATCGCGCGTGAGGAACGGAATGAATCAGCGCAGTGAATCAACGTTGACCGCTCCGAGTTCCAGCACTCGCACGAGATTGCGAAAGTGATCGATCCTAAAAAACGTAGCCGTCTCCGCGGGAAAATACATTTTCTCGTAGCGAAGAAGTTTCACGTCAGAGTTTATGAACCGCATTGATAACAATGATTTTGGCTAATTGCGAGCCAGCGGCACGTTAAACCATTCTTCGACGCCCTCTGGATTTGCGTATGAACGCGCGGAACGTTGGCACGGGACCTGCATCTATCCATCGCAGGAGGGTGCGACGATGAAACGCAACGGCCTGGACCTCCTTAAAACGTTCTTCGAGTACTCGACGTTGGTTGAGATGGTCTTGACCCGCGTTGTCCTATTGCTCATCTTTTGCGCCGGAATCTACTTCGTTGCGAAACACATTCACTGAGCTGCTTAGTTGCGTGTGTAGGTGATTCCTACATTGTTCGCGACGTCGAATAACGTAATCGCACCATTCGAATCCTCGAAGACCATCATGAAAGCTCCAGTGTCCCTTACGATATACGCGGCGACGCAGTGTCCGTAGCTCTTGGGGATCGTCCGAACTTGCCGGGCTTGCTGGGCGTGAGCCTCGCTTGTTCTATGTCCCATCAGATACCCGGCAACCAATATTACGATGTTCATAAAAATCCGAACTAGTTGTTTCTTCATAGATCTCTCCCTCGTCCGAAGTGTAATAAACAAACATGCAATTCACTCAAACCGAAAAACTATATGCGCTCTTGGCACCCGCGCTAAGGTTTCTGTATGCATCGCAGGTAACACGAGGACTTGTACGGCCCTTACCAGAATGCCCAATATCTTGAACCCTGTAGGGGTTTTCAGGTATTATCTCCAAGCGCGTGGGCCCCGGCCCGGTAGAAAAAGCTCCGCCTTTTATCGCCCCAAGTAGGTCGCTAAACCGCGTCTTCCCTTCCGAACCAAGACCCTCGCCAGAATCGATCCATTCGAGGTGCCAAGGTGTACGACGGATTAGAAGTCGATATGCTCTCTCTTGGCGACGCTGACTGCATCGTCGTCACTCAATACCCTGTGTGGCATTCGGCGATAGGGCCGCAACGCGTCCTCATTGATGGTGGCAAAGAGGGAGACGCACCGCTAATTCTTGATTTCCTGCGCAGCCGAAACATGACGAATTTCTGGGCCGCGATATGCACGCATTCCCACAACGATCACGCTAGGGGGCTTGTAAAAATTCTTGAGCATCCGTCCATAACTGTGCGGAACGGCTGGATGCACGACATCCGACGCCACATCTCGATCGATGACCTCCGTCGTGCCTCGAGCGGCAATTCGGAAGAGGCAGATGCGGTAAAGCAAGTTTGGAATAACACGCGCGATCTAGCGCGTGCGTTCGCGCTGAATAACGTTCAACCGACTGAGCCGTTTGCCGGCGCCAACATTGCCTACTGGCCGTCCATGAATGTCTTGGGCCCCTCGATATCATTTTATAGGGAGCTGGTGCAAGATTTGGTTCAGGGCGCGACAGGCACGTTTGAGCGGTTGGCGGCTGCCTCTGCCTTCAGCGAACTCTTTCGCGGGTCGGCTGGAGGATCCTCGGCTGTCCGGCTTTCCTCACTCATGAGCACAACATCGCCCTCTCACGGCAATTTTGCACCGTTCATTTCCGGAGTTCTACGCGACTCGAGCGTGGCTGAGAATCCGACTACGCAGCCCTTCAATAACACCAGCACAATCCTCGGCGTTAGTTACCGCGGCGAGCGACTTCTCTTCACAGGGGACGCCGGGAGTGAAGCCCTCGACAATGTCCCCGCAGACTGGTGCGGTTTGACTTGGCTCCAGCTGCCGCACCACGGAAGCGACGGAAATCTCTCGCAACATAACATTGAGCGATTCTGCCCAAAGACCGCGTTTGTATCCGCGCGCGGTGACACCAGCCATCCGAGCATGGCTATCGTGAACGGCTTATTGAAACTTAACGCGCAAGTCTTCAGCACGCATAAAAACCCCAACCACCTTCTCTTTTTCCTCGGGAACGTGCCACAGCGGGCCGACTACGGGCCAGCCGTTGCTCTAAAGGGGTCAGTAGAAAAAACGATAGATCTCCGACTGCTTGGGCTGATTAGCAACCTACGATGATCGAAAAGGTTCTCGATGAGTACGAGATCAAGGCACGGATAGCGCCAGCCATAGTTCTTGTCCTTCCGCCCGTCGTTGCTGTTTTTTACCTCACCCCTGCGCTGGGATCATGGCCTGTTTTCGCCACTGGCGGGATTTTCTGTTTGGTGCTGGTGTACAGTCTTGGATATCTTGTGCGGTGGCGGGGAGAGTCTATCGAGCGAATTCTGTGGGCCCTTTGGGACGGAGCGCCCTCTACCCGATTTCTGCGCCATCGTGATCGTACTCTTCCGGATCGGACGAAGGCGATCATTCGCAAGCAGGTGGCGAAAAGGTTTTCAGTGTCTCTTCCCGGAACAGACGAGGAGCGGCGAGAGCCGGGAAGAGCTGATCAAGTTATCTCGGACGCGTTCCAGCGGGTCCGGGAGTTTCTTCGGCAGCGCAACCCGAACGGCCTTTGGTTTAAGCACAATACCGAATACGGGTTCTGCCGCAACCTCCTCGGTTCCCGCGTACTGCTCCTCCTTTTGGCTCTGGCATCGTCAGGTGTGACAGCTGTCCGCGGACGGCAAACCGGGGCAGGCATCTTGAATGTGGCCACTAGCATCGAGCTCTCATTTGTGGCTTGTAGCGCCTATTATGGTTGGAAGCTGCTCCCGGATGCGACTCGGCGCGTCGCCGACGCATATGCCGAAGCCGCATGGCTAGCTTTCGTCGACCTAGCCGAGCAAGCGGATGCGGCGTCGCCCGTTTCACGAGATGCCAGCAACAAATCGTGAGTCAGCATAGGTCGGCTAGGACTAGGAAAAACGTTCTCCGAATCGTCGCGAACATGAACCGACCTAGCCGAGAAACTCGGGGACGCGGAACGTTTTCTGAAGCTTTGGCCAACGCACCCGCCCTCTGCGTGTGTCAGCAAATCAAAATCGACCGAGTTCGCGCTCGCGGTCGGACGACCGGGGCGTGAGCGCTTATGGTATCCTCAGCGCCGCCGGGGAAATCCATCGAAGGAATTCGCTCAACCAATTTGAGCGTGGAGGCGTTATGCAACCGGGTACAGTGTCCATCACCGCGGTGGCGGAAGAGTTCTTCCACGCATGCGAGACGGGTAAAGGATGGGAGGTTTGCAGCGCGTTTTGCACGCCCGAGGCAACATTTTCTGCGCAGGCCGAACCATTGCTGGACGTGAAAACCCTCGCGCAGTACACGGACTGGATGAAAGGCATCCTTACGGTACTGCCAGACGCCCATTACGAAGTGAAGTCCTTCGCAACGGATAGTGCGCGGAACAATGTGGCCGCTTATGGCGTGTTTCATGGCACCCATACGGGGCCAGGCGGGCCAGTTCCCCCAACGGGCCGGCGCGTCAGCACGGACTACGCGTATGTCATGCAATTCGAAGGCAGCAAGATCGCGCACATGACCAAAATCTGGAATGCCGGTCTGGCCCTCAAAGACCTCGGCTGGGCCTAGCTGTTCTCCGATTCGCGAGGGAGGCGGGTCGTTTTCTCATCCTGCCAACCACATCGACCTGGAGCCGGACTACTCACCGTTCATGATTCACTGTTCGTCAGAGTTGCGAGGCGTAAGAATTTGTGGTGTACGGAACTTCCTTCCCGTCCTTCTACTGCGGGTGCCCCGGGTTTCGGTCTTTGAAACCCGGGCCTTGCCGTTGACTCTTCGTAGGCCATAACCTACGGGATATCTTCCAGCTTCAGAAACTCTACGCCGCCCACTTCAGCCTAAGCTTCTTTCGCTTCTTCGCGCAGTCCAACAAATACAAATCAATCAGCTTCTGATACGGCAGCCCCGTCTCCTCCGCCAACCCTTTGAAATAGTCCAGCACTTCCGGGCTCAAGTTGATCCCCACCGCCTTCTTCTTCCCCGCGTATGGGTTCTTCACTTCCCGCAATTTCTCAAAATCGTATTCTTTCTTCATATGCTCGCACCTCCTTCTTCGTCGCCTTCCTCGCCGAAATAATCCGCACCAGCGACTCGGCCTCTCGGTAGCAGTGCACCACCACCAGTACTCTCCCGGCGGAACTCACTCCAAGCAACAGGAACCGCTCTTCCGTCTCGGAATGTTCCGGGTCATAAAACAGCCTCGCGCGTGAATCGTCGAATACGCTCCGCGCCTCTTCAAACCAGATTCCGTGCTTCATGCGGTTCGCCCGGTTCTTCCGCTCGTCCCAAGCAAACCGTATCATATCTAGATGTTATCTATATCCTGGTCCTGCCGCAAGCTCTGCCTCGTTCCGAAGCGCCGTGGGGCGCGCCAGTCACCGATGGCCCCAGCGGACCGGACCCACTCGCTCGCCAACTTCTTCTCCCTACGGCATTTATAATCTTCTTGACAACATTACTGGTTTATGATATAAATCTGCGTGTTTTCAGGTCGCAGTTTTGTTCTGCCCTCCTTCGCGACCAGCCGCTCCCCCTTACATTCCCATTTTGGAACTGCGCGCCCGCGCCTTCCCGCCGAGTTTCCCGCCCGCACCTCCGCAGCGCTATTCAGCTCGGTCTCTTCACAACACGCCGACCGCATCTTTTTGCACTTTTCTGCATTTTTTTGCACTGCCCCAAAACTTAACTCTCATTCCTCCAGCCACTTCCGCACTCTTCTGCAAAAATACCCGGGGTGTACCACCCCTACCGCTTCGCCTTGGCCGCCGGGTTCCGTCTTGCCCACGTCGTCTGTAGCTTCGCGCGAAATTTCCCTATCTCCCGTCCTTTCATACTATTCCGAACTCTTTGGCCGCTCCGAACATCCTATCCCTCCTCTTTTCAAGCAAATCCAAACTCTTGCTGCAAAACACCCGGGGGTGGGGTACCCCGCCATCTCATTCTCGAGCAACACCCACATCCAACTCGCAACGCCAAAGACGCGCTTCATCCCGCCTTTTCGCCTCTCCACGGAACACGGAACACAGGACACGGAACACGGTTCCCGTCCTTTCCTTGCCCTTCCGACCAGTAGCCGCGGCTCAAATCCTCCCTCTACACTTTCTTCCAGCGCCGTTCGGCTCATTACTCATGCACACCGTATCCTTCCCCCATTCTGCTCCCCCGCAAAGCCGCTCGGCGCGCAACCTTATTCGCGCCGTCGTCCTGGTGATGCTCATTCTGTTTGCGCTGCTGCTGCTCAGCGGCTGCGCTGGGGTCAACAACGGCTCTTCGGGCTCGCACGGCGGCGGTGGGACCTCCGTCCCTGCCATCTCCTCTTTTGGGGCCAATCCTTCCACCATCACGTCCGGCAACAGCACCACCCTAAGCTGGTCCACTTCGGGCGCCACGAGCCTCGCTATTACGCCGGGTACCTTCACTTCGACACAAGCCAGCGGCTCGACGTCCGTCTCTCCCACCGCGACTACGACATACACGCTCACGGCGACCAACTCCGCCGGCTCGTCAACCCAACAAATCACCATCACCGTCAATCCCGCATCGAGCAAGCCCACGATCAATTCATTCGGCGCGAATCCCACCACCATCAATTCCGGTTCGAGCAGCACGCTTTCCTGGTCGGTCACTGGCGCCACGAGCATCGCGATTACTCCCGGCTCGTTCACGTCCACCAACGCGACCGGCTCAACCTCCGTCTCGCCTACTTCCACAACGACCTACACGCTCACCGCGACGAATTCTTCCGGGTCGGTCACCTCCACAACTACCGTCACGGTGAACGCCTCCGGGCCGAGCAAGCCCACCATCAATTCGTTCGCCGCGAATCCAACGACAATCAATTCCGGCTCCAGCAGTTCCCTTTCCTGGTCGGTTACCGGCGCGACCTCCATCGCGATCACGCCCGGCTCGTTCACTTCGACCAGCGCCACTGGTTCCACTTCTGTCAGTCCCACGGCCACGACGACTTACACTCTGACCGCAACCAACTCTTCCGGCTCGACCACCGCCACCGCGAAAGTCACCGTGAGCTCCGGCAGCAGTGGCGGCGCGCTCACCATCAACACCAGTTCCTGCCCCGGCGGCACGCAAGGCTCGGCTTACGCGGGCTGCACCATCTCCGTCAGCGGCGGCACGACTCCCTACACCTTCTCGATCGACACCAGCGGCAATTTTGCGCCTCTGCCCGAAGGCCTCGCACTCAACGCATCCACAGGCGCGATCACCAGTTCGCTCATCGGCGGCCAGGGCACCTACGGCACGAATTTCATCGTCACCGATGCCGCGCACACGCAAGTCACGCAGGAAATCACGTTTTCGATCAACGGCAACAACGCCTTCCTCGCGAACGTCTTCCCTTCCACCTCGATCTTTCATCATCGCGTCGACGCCGCCACCACCAGCCTTCCTGTAGACACGTCCCCCGCGGCCGCGATTTACAGCGGCTACTTGTCCGCCACCGTCAAACCGTTCTTCGGCAACGATGGCCCGTTCCCCAACGGCATTCCCGCCATCGAAGTTCCCGCGGATCAGGCGGACGTTTCTGTCTCTACGACCGTCTATCAGTCGTACTTCACCTCCGGCCCGATTCCGCCCTACGCGCCCGTCGAAGGCACGGCGTTCTCTACCGGCGATCGCCACGTGCTCGTCTATCTCGAGCCCGGCGCGACCAGCAAACCCGCGCTCTACGAAATGTGGCAAGGCATCTACGAAAATGGTCCGTGGACCGATTCCTCCAACGCGCTCTGGCCCGACGTTTCCGGCAACAATCTCACCGCGCAAGGCAATGGCACTTCGGACGCCGCGGGACTGCCCGTCGCGCCGCTGCTCGCCAACGCCGACGAAGTGATCGGCAGCGGCTCGCCGACCGCGCCAAACGGCACGGTGCAACATCCGATCCGCTTCACCGTGAATCACATGCTGAATTACTGGGTCTGGCCCGCCACGGAAACCGCCGGCGTGGGCAGTTGCATGCAAGGCGGCAGCACCATTGGAACCGAATCGCAGATTTCGCAGTCTGCACCACCGTCGAGTTGCACCATGACCGGTCCCGCCGGCGAAATTTATCGCCTCAAGGCCAGCGTCGCCACTCCGACGTGCGCGGCCACCAGTCCGCAAGCCGCCATTCTCATCACCGCATTTCGCAATTACGGCATCATCCTCGCCGATAACGGCGATAGCGGCGGATTAATCGGCACGCCCGATGCGCGCTGGAACGACACGGATCTATCCTGCATTCGTAGCCTCACCCTCGCCGACTTCGAGCCCGTCAACGTGTCCAGTCTCATCGTCTCCAACGACTCCGGCGCCACCGCCCACTAAACATGCATGGATCACCAGCGCAGAATGGAGACCGCTTATACCGGATTGGCAATTTTTGCCAATTGTGCTATTACAGTCCTGTCAGAGGCAGCTTTGTCGATTTGGAGCACGTATGCCGACCAGAAACATCAATCTCACAAAAGAACTCGACCGCTTCGTCGCTCGCAAGGTGCAGACGGGCCATTACGAAAGCGCCAGCGAAGTGGTGCGCGCCGGCCTGCGAACTTTAGAGCGCGAAGAACGTGAATACGAACTGAAGCTCGCAAGGCTACGGCACGCTATAGACGAGGGCGAGGCCAGTGGCATCGCTCGCGGAGACGTCTTCGGACGGATCCGCAGGCAACTGAAGCTCCCGCGCCGCCAGCGCTGATTCGCCACCATGGCAAAGTTCCGCTTTTCGCGGCGAGCAGAGGCAGACCTCCTCGGCATCGGCGACTACACGTTGCGTACCTGGGGCGAAAAGCAAACGGAGCACTATCTGCACGAACTCGAAGAGTGTTGCTGGCGACTGGCTGAGAATCCTACGCTTGGGCGGGCTTGCGATACGATTCGACCCGGTCTTCGCCGCATGGAACAGGGCCGGCACGTGCTGTTTTATCGGGCAATTCCGAACGGCATCCGGGTGGTCCGGATTTTGCACCAGAGCATGCTGCCAGAGAAACACCCGATGGAGGATGAGTGAGGCAATGCGAATAGCGAACTTGAATTTTCTGAGCCACACAAAGTATTTTGCCCTTGCGTTATTGCTCCTTTTCGCCGGGCGTGCGCACGCGCAGACGGGGACGATTGCGGTGCGGGTGGATGCGACGCAAACGCCGCAGAAAATTATTCGGACGAAGGAAATTATGCCGGTGAAAGCGGGGCCGTTGACGCTGTACTACCCGAAGTGGATTCCCGGCGAACATGGGCCGGACGGGCCGATCAACAACGTTACCGGACTGAAGTTCATGGCGAACGGCAACACGATTCCGTGGACCCGCGATTTGCTCGATGTATTCACGTTTCACGTGGATGTGCCGGCTGGCGCGACGCAGCTCGAAGCTGCGTTTGACTACATTGAGCCGAGCGGCGGCGGCTTCGCCACGTCCGCTCTTTCTGCAACGGACAAGTTGATTGTAATTGAGTGGAATCAGAACGTGTTGTATCCGGCGGGACGGCCGGCGACGGAAATTCAGTTTCATCCGACGCTGGTGCTTCCGGAAGGCTGGAAATTCGGGACGCCGCAACATGTGGAGAAGCAAGCCGGAGATGAAGTCACGTTCGCGCCGCTTTCGCTCGAACGGTTGGTGGATTCGCCGGTGATCGCCGGACAGTATTATCGCGCGATTGATTTGACGCCGCCGGGCGAGCCGATCCATCACGAAATTGACATAGTGGCAGACAGCGAAGAAGCGTTGAACATGAGCCCGGCGGTGCAAAAAGGAATGACCAACCTGGTGGCGGAAGCGGGCAAGCTTTTCGGAGCGCGGCACTATCGCGAATACAAATTCCTGCTGACGCTGAGCGATCACGTCGCGCATTTCGGATTGGAGCATAACGAGTGCAACGACAGCCGTTTGCCGGAACGTATTTTGCTTGAACCGAACGCCGGACTGGCGGTCGGCGGATTGCTGCCGCATGAATACGCGCATTCCTGGAGCGGGAAATTCCGCCGGCCCGCCGATCTGGCGACGCCGGAATATGAGACGCCGATGCGCGACGACATGCTGTGGGACTACGAAGGATTCACGGAATTTGCGGGACCGCTGCTGGCCGCGCGCAGCGGTCTGTGGACGCCGGAAGATTATCGGAACAATTTGGCGAATGTCGCCGCGTCGTTGGGGGTGGGGCGTCCGGGAAGAACCTGGCGGCCGCTACTGGATACGGCCGTAGCGGTTTCGGGCGGCGGAGCGTTTGCGCCGGGCTGGGTGAATTGGCGGCGCGGAGCGGATTATTACGATGAAGGCGATCTAATGTGGCTGGAAGTGGCCACGATCATTCACCAGCAGACGCAGGGACAAAAAAGCATCGATGATTTTTGCCATGCGTTTTACGGCGGACCCAACAACGGCGCGGAAATCAAGCCGTATACGTTTGAGGATGTCGTGCGTTCCCTCAACGCGATTGCTCCGTACGATTGGACGAAATTTCTGAATGAACGGCTGAACTCCACATCGCCCAATCCGCCGCTTGGCGGAATTGAAAACGGGGGCTGGAAATTCGAGTTCAACGACCAGGCGCCAAAAGGCGAGACGCGGCATGGCAACGTGGGAGATGCGTACAGCATTGGCTTGCAACTGCGCGCCGATGGAGCGGTAGCGGACGCGATCGTGGGCGGCCCGGCATTTCAGGCCGGCATCAGCTCGGGAATGAAAGTGGTCGGCATAAACGGACGGCTTTACGATCATGATTTGCTCGAGGATGCCATCGCGCACTCAAAAGCTAGCAACGATCCGATCGAACTGCTGGTGGTGATCGATAGCTACTACAAGCTTTGTAAGGTGGAGTATCACGGTGGCCCGCGCTTTCCGCACCTGCTACGCGAAGAAGGCAAACCGGACTATTTGGATGAGCTGGATAGCGCGCAGGCGTCGCACTAAGCAGTCAAAAGCGAAGAGAACTAAACGCAGAGACACAGAGAGCGCCGAGAAGAGGGTGACGCAAAAAGGAGAGCAATTGCGGGAATAGGAGATCCAGCGTGCCATCCCGCTGTTTGGCTATACTACAGCGCGACGAGAACACTCTTGGAGCTGCGGCACAGCATCGGATGGCGTTGGCTTCCGTTGGTCGGGATGTTGCTCGCCGTGCCCGCGGCGAGGGCGCAGACGGATGAGATTCAGGTGTACGACGCGGAGATTGCCGGGCAGGGCATCTTCAACGTGATGAACCATACGAATTTCACCCCCATCGGCCGCACTAAACCGGATTTCTCCGATGCGATCATCGCGAATGATTCGGTGAACGGAGCAACAGAATGGGCGTATGGCGTGACACCCTGGTTCGAACAGGGTTTGTATATGCCGGTGTACAGCTTTTATTCGACAAACCAAGGCCCGACGATTAACGGATTCAAGATCCGCGAATTGTTCGTGCGGCCGCATGCGCACGACCACAAGTTTTTCTATGGATTGAATTTCGAGTTCAGCGTGAATGCGCTGTACTGGGAGGACCGGCGGATTACTTCGGAGTTTCGGCCAATTGTGGGCGCCCACCTGGGACGCTGGGATTTGATTTACAACCCAATTGTGGATACGGATTACACGGGTGGAGTGAAAGGCCTGCAGTACAATCCAGCGGGGCGTGTCGCGTACAATTTCAACACGAAGTGGGCGTTGGCACTGGAGGAGTACGACGGGTTCGGACCGTTGCGCGCGTTTGTTCCACACAATCAGCAATTTCATGAGACCTGGGCAACGGTAGATCGTAACGGCGGATTCGTGAACGTGGAGACGGGAGTGGGCGTGGGCTGGAGCGGGGGCGCCGACCGGGTGACGCTAAAGTTGATGCTGTCGAGGGATTTGAATTCGCATGGGCATTGAAAAAAAGTTGAAAGTCGAATATTGAAGAGCAACCCGCCCCATCGGAAGTCCTGCAGTACCTCGGCACGTCGAACCTCGGAGCGAGTGCATCCGTGACAGCGCATGCGCCAGTTCTGATCGTGGGCGGCGGCATCTCGGGGCTAGTGTGTGGATACGCGCTGCGGCGCGCCGGGATTGACGCGCAGGTCGTGGAAGCTGCATCGCGCGCTGGCGGGCTGATTCGGTCGGAACGCTGCGACGGCTATTTGCTGGAATTGGGGCCGCAGAGTTTTAGTGGGACGCAGCTCATTCGTGAGTTGTGCGACGAGTTGGGGATTGCGCACCAATTGCTGGAGGCGCCAGCGCGCGCGCCGCGCTACCTGCTGCTGAATGGCGAGCTACGGGCGGTGCCGCTAAGCCCACCGGCGTTTTTCGCTTCTTCCCTGTTCAGTGCCAAAACCAAGTGGTCGCTGGTGCGGGATATCTTGGGGCATACGACGGCTCCTGAGCCGGATGAGTCGATGGCGGATTTTACGCGGCGGAGATTCACGGCGGAGTTGCTGGATAAGCTGGTGGGCCCGTTCGTTTCGGGGATTTACGCGGGGGACGCGGAAAAATTGAGTTTGCGGGCGGCGTTTCCGCAGGTCCACGAGGCAGAGCGGGCGGCAGGCAGCGTGATCCGCGGAATGATTCGGCTGGCGAAGGCCAAGCGGCAAGCGGCGACTGCGGACGGCGCAAAACCGGCGAAGCGGCAGCGGCCGACGCTGCAGACGTTTCGCGAGGGAAATGAAACGCTGGTGAGGGCGCTGGCGGAGAAACTGGGTGCGGCGCTGCGGATGGGAACGAGCGTTGTGACCATTCAGCGAGCGGCGGCGGGGAGCGCTTCGGGGCGGTTCGCGGTGACGCTGAAAACTGGCGGGGCGAGCGAGCAGATTACGGCGGAGCACGTCGTGATTGCGACAGGAACGGATGTGGCGGCGCAGCTGCTGCAAGACGTCGCGGGCGATGCGGCTTCGGCTTTGACGGGCGTGGAGTACGCACCGATTGCGGTGGTTTCACTAGGATACGCGAGGTCGGCGGCGGGGCGGCCGCTGGACGGATTCGGCTTCCTAGTTCCCCGCTCTGCGGGTTTGCGAACTTTGGGGACGGTGTGGAATTCATCGTTGTTTGCGGGGCGTGCGCCGGACGGGCATGTGTTGTTGACAAGCTTTGTGGGCGGAGCGACGGACCCGGAGGCGGCGACGCTGGCGGAGAGCGAATTGAGCCAGTTAGTGCATCGGGAATTGACGCCGGTGTTGCACCTGCAAAGAGAGCCAGCGTTTGCGAAGGCGACCCGCTATGAACGGGCGCTGCCGCAATACAATTTGGGGCATGCGGCGCGGCTCCGGCACGTCGAAGAAACGTTGCGAGAGTATGCCGGGCTGCATTTGGTGGGAAACTATTTGCGAGGCCCGGCGATTGGGGCGTGCGTGGAACAGG
>Ga0335078_10009978_pt1 | contig 14058 bp, 7 predicted proteins | sample Lox_Sample_32_FD_206711 | JGI IMG/M metagenome (GOLD analysis project Ga0335078, IMG submission 206711) | Soil microbial communities from Loxahatchee National Wildlife Refuge, Florida, United States - Lox_Sample_3.2 | ecosystem: Environmental > Terrestrial > Soil > Wetlands | place: USA: Florida...
GCGGTCCACACCGTCTTCCCAAAGGCGCTGGTCCAATGGGAGGATTTCGGCAACACCAACGCCTTCCGCCTGCTGCGCAAATACCGCACGGCCGTCTGCAGCTTCAATGACGACATTCAGGGCACGGCGGCTGTCGCGCTCGCCGGGCTGATCGCGGCGCTGCGCCTCAGCGGCGGCCGGCTGCGCGACCAGCGCCTGCTCTTCCTCGGTGCCGGCGAGGCCGGCACGGGCATCGCCGAGCTTTTTGTCGCGGCGGCCCAGGCGGAGGGCCTGAGCCTCGACCAGGCTCGGGCGTGCTGCTGGTTCGTCGATTCCCAGGGCCTGGTGGTGCGCAGCCGCGCCCACGAGCTGGCGGAACACAAGCTTCCGTACGCGCACGACATCCCGTATGTCGCGACGTTCGCCGAGGCGCTCAGGATCTTCCGCCCGACCGCCCTGCTGGGCGCGGGGCGCACGCCGCGCATGTTCACGCGCGAGATCGTCACCGCCATGACGGCCCTGAATGCGCGGCCGATCATCTTCGCGCTGTCCAACCCGACATCGAAGGCGGAATGCACGGCTGAGGAGGCGTACCAGTGGTCGGACGGCCGCGCGATCTTCGCCAGCGGCAGTCCGTTCCCGCCGGTGAATTTCAACGGGCGCACGTTCGTGCCGGGTCAGGGCAACAACGTCTACGTCTTCCCGGGCATCGGCCTGGGCGCCCTGGCCTGCGAGGCCGCCTCCCTGCCGGACAACATCTTCCTCACCACCGCGCACACGCTGGCCGACCAGGTGTCGGCGGATGACCTCGCGCAGGGGCGCGTGTATCCCTCGCTCACGCGCATCCGCGACGTGTCGGCGCGGATCGCCACCGCCGTCGCCGAGGAATCCCACCGGACCGGGCTCGCCCGCCGGCCGCGGCCCGACGACCTGGCGGCGTACATCCGCGGCTGCATGTACGAGCCGGCGTACCGCGAATACCTCTGAGCACCGCGCGCCGGCGCGCTACGGCAGATCGGTTGAGCCCATCAGGTACCGGTCACATTCCCGGGCGGCCCCCCGCCCCTCATTAATCGCCCAGACGACCAAGCTTTGCCCGCGGCGGCAGTCGCCGGCGGCGAAAATCTGCGGGCGGTTGGTCCGGAATTTCTCGTGCTCGGCCTTGATGTTCGAGCGCCCGTCGACCTCGACGCCGAGCTCCCTGAGCAGCGGCTGCTCCGGCCCGAGAAAGCCCATCGCCAGCAGCACCAGCTGGGCGGGGCGCGTCTGCTCCGTGCCGGGGACCTCCTTCGGGATGTACTGGCCCTTCTCGTTCTTTTCCCAGATCACCTGCACGGTCACGAGCTGCTTCACCGCGCCATGGGCGTCGCCGACGAACTGCTTGACGGTGGTGAGGTAGACGCGGGGATCCGCGCCGAATTTCGCCGCGGCCTCCTCCTGGCCATAGTCCAGGCGGTAGACCTTCGGCCATTCGGGCCACGGATTGTCCGCCGCGCGGTCCAGCGGCGGCTTCGGCAGGATCTCGATCTGCAGGAGGCTCCGGCAGCCCTGGCGCATCGCCGTGCCGACGCAGTCCGTCCCGGTGTCGCCGCCGCCGATCACCACGACGTCCTTGCCCCGGGCCTGGATCGGCGAATGGTCGGTGCCGCCGTCGAGCAGCGCCTGGGTGTTGGCGGTGAGGAACTCCATCGCGAAGTGGACGCCCTTGAGGTTGCGGCCCTCGGCGGGCAGGTCGCGCGGCTGCGTGGCCCCGGTGCAGAGCACGGTGGCGTCGAACTCCTTGAAGAAGATCTGCGGCTCGACGTTGTCGCCGACGTTGGCGTTGCAGATGAACTTCACGCCCTCCTGCTCCAGGAGCTGGAGCCGGCGCAGCAGCACCTCGCGCTTGTCGAGCTTCATGTTGGGGATGCCGTACATGAGCAGGCCGCCGGGCCGGTCGGAGCGCTCGAAGACGGTGACCCCGTGGCCGGCCTTGTTGAGCTGGGCGGCGGCCGACAGGCCGGCGGGCCCGGAGCCGATGACGGCCACCTTCTTGCCGGTGCGCATGCGGGGCGCCTCGGGCAGCACCCAGCCCTCCTCCCAGCCGCGGTCGATGATCGCGCACTCGATGCTCTTGATCGTCACGGGCGGGGTGTTGATCCCCAGCACGCACGAGCCCTCGCAGGGTGCGGGACAGACCCGGCCGGTGAACTCGGGAAAATTGTTGGTCCGGTGCAGGCGGGCCAGCGCCTCTTGCCAGAGGCCGCGGTAGATGAGATCGTTCCACTCCGGGATGAGGTTATGGATCGGGCAGCCGGAAGCCATGCCGCTGATCAGCTTGCCGGTGTGGCAGAACGGCACGCCGCAATCCATGCAGCGCGCGCCCTGGTTGCGGAGCTTCCGCTCCTCCATGTGATCATGGAACTCCTGCCAGTCGCGCACGCGTTCGAGCGGCGGACGGTCGACGGGAAGTTCGCGCAGGTACTCGATAAAGCCGGTGGGTTTGCCCATGGTGGTAATGCTTGGGGGGCGGAAGGGAGGCTCAGTTGCCGCCGACGCGCGCCAGGTCGCGGGCGTTTTCCTCGAACGCGACCATGACCGCCTCGTCGCCGGTCAGGCCCTGCTCGTGCGCGCGGGTGAGGCACGCGAGCATGCGCTGGTAATCCTTGGGGAGCACCTTGACGAAACGGGTGACGGTCTCCGCCCAGTGCGCGAGCAGCTGCCGGGCGCGGTCGCTCCGGGTCCAGGCGAGGTGCTGCTCGATCATGCCGCGGACGATGGCGATCTCCTCCGGATCCTCGAGCTTCGCCAGGCCGACCATCTGCAGGTTCACGTCGCGCGCGAACCCGCCCTGCTCGTCCAGGACGTAGGCGACGCCGCCGGACATGCCCGCCGCGAAATTGCGGCCCGTGGCGCCGAGCACGACGACACGGCCGCCGGTCATGTACTCGCAGCCGTGGTCGCCCACAGCCTCGACGACGGCATTGAGCCCGCTGTTGCGCACGCAGAACCGCTCGCCGGCCATGCCGCGGATGTAGGCCTCCCCGGCGGTGGCGCCATAGAAGGCCACGTTGCCGACGATGATGTTCTGCTCTGGCGCGAACGTGCTGCCGGCCGGCGGGTAGACGATGATCTTGCCGCCGGAGAGTCCCTTGCCGACGTAGTCGTTGGCATCGCCCTCGAGGGAGAACGTCATGCCGCGCGGCATGAACGCGCCGAAGCTTTGCCCCGCCGAGCCCTGGAAGTGGATCCGCACCGTGTCGTCCGGCAGGCCGGACGCGCCCCACTTCCGGGTCAGCTCGCTGCCGGTGATGGTGCCGACGACGCGGTTGACGTTGCGGATCGGCATCTCGGCGACGACCTTTTCGCCCCGCTCGATGGCCGGCCGGCAGACGTCGAGGAGCGTGGTGAGGTCGAGGGACTTCTCCAGCCCGTGCTCCTGCTTCGTGCGGCAGTAGCGGCCGACGTCGGCGCCGACGTCGGGGGCGTAGAGGATGTTCGAGAAGTCGAGTCCCCTCGCCTTCCAGTGGTCCACCGCCTTGCGCGCCTCCAAGCAGTCGACGCGTCCGACCATCTCGTCGACCGTGCGGAAGCCGAGCTGGCTCATGATCTCGCGCAGTTCCTCGGCGATGAAGCGCATGAAATTCACGACGTGCTCCGGCTTGCCCGTGAACCGGGCGCGCAGGCGCGGATCCTGGGTCGCGACGCCGGTCGGGCAGGTATTGAGGTGACAGACGCGCATCATGATGCAGCCGACCGAGACGAGCGGACCGGTGGCGAAGCCGAACTCCTCGGCGCCGAGCAGCGCGGCGATGGCGACGTCGCGGCCGGTTTTGAGCTGGCCATCGGTTTCCACCACGATCCGGTCGCGGAGGTTGTTGAGGACGAGCGTCTGGTGCGTCTCGGCCAGACCGAGCTCCCACGGCAGGCCGGCGTGCTTGATCGACGTCTGCGGCGAGGCGCCGGTGCCGCCGTCGTGGCCGGAGATGAGCACGACGTCGGCGTGGGCCTTGGCGACGCCGGCGGCGACGGTGCCGACACCGACCTCGGCGACGAGCTTCACGCTGACCCGCGCCTCGCGGTTGGCGTTCTTCAGGTCATGGATCAACTCCGCCAAGTCCTCGATCGAGTAAATGTCGTGATGCGGCGGCGGGGAGATGAGACCCACGCCGGCGGTGGTGTGGCGGACCCGCGCGATCCACGGATAGACCTTGGTGCCGGGGAGCTGGCCGCCCTCGCCGGGCTTGGCGCCCTGCGCCATCTTGATCTGCAGCTCGCGCGCGCGGACGAGGTACTCGCTGGTGACGCCGAACCGCGCCGAGGCGACCTGCTTGATGGCCGAGTTCTTCGAATCGCCGTTGGGGAGCGGCTGGTACCGCGCCGGGTCCTCGCCGCCCTCCCCGGTATTCGACTTGCCGCCGATCCGGTTCATGGCGATGGCCAGCGTCTCGTGCGCCTCCTGGCTGATGGAGCCGTAGGACATGGCGCCGGTCTTGAAGCGCCGCATGATGGCCTCGACCGGCTCGACCTCCGCCAGCGGCACCGGCGTGCCGGGCTTGAAATCGAGCAGGCTGCGGAGGGTGCAGAGATTCTTCGCCTGGTCGTTGACGAGCTTCGCGTACTCCTTGAAGACGGCGTAGCTGCCGGTGCGCACGGCCTTCTGCAGGCGGTGGATGGTCTCCGGGTTGAAAAGGTGGAACTCGCCGGCGTCGCGCCACTGGTACTGGCCGCCGGCCGGCAGCACCTGGCCGTTGACGGCGCGGCTGGGAAACGCCTCGCGATGGCGCGCGAGCACCTCCTGGGCGATGACGTCGAGGCCGATGCCGCCGACCCGCGAGGGCGTCCAGGTGAAGTAATTGTCGATCACGTCCTGCCGCAGGCCGACGGCTTCGAATACCTGGGCGCCGCGGTAGCTCTGGATCGAGGAGATGCCCATCTTGGACATCACCTTGATCACGCCCTTCGAGGCGGCCTTGACGATGTTCTTGCGCGCGGCCTTCTGGTCCACGTTCGGCAGCAGGCCGTCGTGGATCATTTCGTCGACCGTCTCAAAGGCGAGGTAGGGGTTGATGGCGCTGCAACCGTAGCCGATCAGCAGCGAGAAGTGGTGCACCTCACGGGCCTCGCCGGTCTCGAGCACCATGCTGACGCGCGTGCGCAGGCCCTCGCGGATGAGGTAGTGGTGCAGGCCGGCCACCGCCAGCAGGGCCGGCACCGGGGCATAGTCCTGGTTCACGCCGCGATCGCTGAGGATGATGAGGTTGACCTCCTCCTCCTCGATCATGCGGCGGGCCATGACGCACAGCTCCTCGAGGGACTTGGCGAGGCCCTTCTCGCCGCGGGTGACGCGGAACAGGATTGGCAGCACGCCGACCTTGAAGCCGGGCAGGTCGAGGCGGCGGATCTTGGCGAACTCCTCGTTGGTGAGGATCGGCCACTCCAGCTCGACGCGGCGACAGGCGGAGGGCTGCGGGTTGAGCAGGTTGCCCTCCGAGCCGAGCCGGGTTTCCGCCGAGATGATGATCTCCTCGCGGATGCAGTCGATCGGCGGGTTGGTGACCTGGGCGAAGAGCTGCTTGAAGTAATCGTAGAACAGCCGCGGGCGGTTGGAGAGCACCGCCAGGGCGGCGTCGTTGCCCATCGAGCCCACGGCTTCGACGCCGTCGCGCGCCATCGGCGTGAGGATGATGCGCTGGTCCTCGAAGGTGTAGCCGAACGCGATCTGGCGCTGGAGCAGCGTGCGGGCGTCGGGCTCGGGCAGGTTCGGCGCGGCGGGCAGGTCCTCGAGCTGCACGAGGTGTTCCTGCAGCCACAGGCGGTACGGGCGCTCGCCGGCGAACTGGGCCTTGATCTCCTCGTCCGCGATGATCCGGCCCTCCGCGGTGTCGACGAAGAACATGCGTCCGGGCTGGAGCCGGCCCTTTTGCAGCACCTGCTCGGGCGGCAGGTCGAGCACGCCGACCTCGGAGGCCATGATGACGCGGTCGTCCTTGGTGACGTAATAGCGCGAGGGGCGCAGGCCGTTGCGATCCAGGACCGCACCGATCTTGACGCCGTCGGTGAAGGCGATGGAGGCCGGGCCATCCCACGGCTCCATCAGGCAGCTGTGGTACTGGTAGAAGGCGCGCCGGTCGTCGTCCATGGTCTGGTGGCCGGACCACGGCTCGGGGATCAGCATCATCATCGCGTGCGGCAGCGGTCGGCCCGCGAGGACGAGCAGCTCGAGCGTGTTGTCGAACATCGCCGAGTCGCTGCCGTTGGGGTCGATCACCGGGTGGATCTTCGCGATGTCGTCGCCGAAGAGGTCCGATTCAAACAGAGCCTCGCGGGCGTGCATCCAGTTGATGTTCCCGCGCAGTGTGTTGATCTCGCCGTTGTGCGCCAGGTAGCGGTAGGGATGGGCGCGCTCCCAGCTCGGAAAGGTGTTGGTGCTGAAGCGCGAATGCACCAGGGCGAGCGCCGTCTCCATCGCCGGGTCGCGCAGGTCAGGGAAATATTCGGGTAGCTGCTCGGTGAGGAGCATGCCCTTGTAGACGATCGTGCGGCACGAAAGGCTGGGCAGGTACCAGTACTCCCCGCCGTCGAGGCCGCCGGCCCGGAGCTCGCTGTAGGCGCGCTTCCGGATGACGTAGAGCTTGCGCTCGAAGGCGAGGTCGTCGGTGAGCTTGCGGTTGCGGCCGATGAACACCTGGCGGATGAAGGGCTCGCAGGAGCGCGCGGTGTCGCCGAGCGACGAGCTGTTCGCGGGCACGGTGCGCCAGCCGAGGAACGTCTGTCCCTCGGCCTGGATGATCTGTTCGAAGCGCTCCTCGAGGCGGCGGCGGTGGATGGGGTTGCGCGGCAGGAAGACCAGGCCGCAGCCGTATTCGCCCGGGCCCGGGAGCGCGATGCGCGTCTTCTTACAGACCTCGGTGAGAAAGGCGTGGGGGAGCTGCAGCAGCACGCCGGCGCCGTCGCCGGTGTTGGGCTCGCTGCCGCTGGCGCCGCGGTGGTCGAGATTGCGCAGCACCTGGATGGCCTGCTGCAGGATCGCGTTGGATTTGCGGCCCTTGATGTCCACCACGAAGCCGACGCCGCAGGCGTCGTGCTCGAACCAGGGGTCGTAGAGCCCCTGCTTCGGCGGCAGTCCCGGCTGCGCGGGCCGGGAGCGGGGGGCGCTGTCACGATGGCGATTCATCTTGGCGGATACCGCGGGGCGTTGTCAGGCGGGTCAATGGGAAATTCAGCGGACGGGGAGTGGCGGAAGGGAGGTCGTGCGGGCACATGAAAAGGGCCGGTCCCGCGGTGCGCGAGCCGGCCCTGTGAAAACGTGGATGGTTTTGACCGAGTGGCTCGTCAGAAGAACCGGATCGTTTTGGTGGCCATTTTGGCATTCTCCCCGTCCGTGCAGCCGGCATTGGTCGGCTCCGCGGCGAGGGCGTCATTGGGTTCAACGAGATTGTTGGCGAGCAGGTAGTTCTCGATCTCCTCGCCCGAGACGTCGGCAAGCATGATGCCGTCAATCTCGACGCAGGGAGAGAGGGGCTGGGCCGACTTGCGCACCATCTCCTCGTAGTTGGCCTGGTTGTTCAGGATGTCGACGTCGTCGTACTCGAGATTGTATTTGCGCATGATGGCGCGCACTCCCCGGGACCAACCGCAGTGTGGCTTCAAGTAGGCCTTGATCTTCATGCAGAAACTATGCCGCGAGACAAAAGCGGCGCAACTTATAGGTGCGATTTCGCGACAATCAAGAGAAAGCTTTGGTGGCGGGCGGGGTCCGCCGCGCGCGAAAAGCACCCCGGCCGGAGTTTAGCCTAGCGGCGCCCCACCCTTTCGTCTAAACCCGCCGCCGATGAAAGTACTCGTGACCGGCGCGGCCGGATTCATCGGCTTCCACGTCTGCCGGCGCCTGGCCGCCACCGAACGGTGCGAAGTGCTCGGGGTGGACAACCTCAACGACTACGCCTCCGTCGAGCTGAAACGCGCGCGGCTGGCGGAGCTGGAGAAGCTCGCGGGGTTCCGTTTCGTGCGCGCCGACTTTGCCGACGCCGCGGCATGGGGCGGGATCTACGAGCATTTCCGCCCGGACTATCTGGCGCACCTCGGGGCCCAGACCGGAGTCCGCTACAGCCTGGAAAATCCCGCGGCCTACGTGCACAGCAACCTCGACGGCTTCGCGTGCGTGCTCGAGGCGGCGCGGCGGCGGCCGCCGCGGCATCTGGTGTTTGCCTCCAGCAGTTCCGTCTACGGCGCCGGCGCCCGCGTGCCGTTCCGCGAGGAGGACGACGCCGGCCAGCCGCTGTCGTTCTACGCGGCCACCAAGAAGGCGAATGAGGCGATGGGTTACAGCTATGCGCACATGCATGGGCTGAACCTCACCGCGCTGCGTTTCTTCACGGTCTACGGCCCATGGGGGCGCCCGGACATGGCGCCGATGCTCTTTTCGCGCGCCATCTGCGATGGCCAGCCCGTCCGGCTTTACAACCAGGGCCGGTACCAGCGCGATTTCACCTACGTCGACGACATCGTCGATGGCGTGGTCAAGGTCCTGCTTTATCCCCCCGCCGAGCAACCGACACCCCCCTGGCGGATCTTCAACATCGGCCACAACCATCCTGTGGAGATGATCCGGTTCGTGCGCCGGCTCGAGTCGCTGCTGGGCCGTACGGCGCAGGTGGAACTCCTGCCCCCCCTGGCCACCGAGATGCCCGAAACCTGCGCCGACCTCCATCGCATCCGGGCCGCGGTGGGTTATGAACCCAAGGTCACACTCGAGGAGGGCCTGCCGCGGTTTGTCGACTGGTTCAAGGCGTACCACGGCATCCACTGAACGCGCCCCTTGACGGACCGCCGGGATCGCCTCACGTGTTGGGCGCCCACCGCTTTTCGTTTGCCCAGCCGGGCCCTTTGCCGAAAAAAGACCTCGCGGATCCGATCTTGCCTCCGCCTCCGAACCGCCCTGTGTTTTCCGCATCATCCTTGTTTTCGAAAATACGCAAATCCCATGTCGAAAGCCGCCCCCGCCAAATCGCCCGCCTCCCCCGCCCGTCCCGAGTCCGCCACGGAAGCTGCGCGCGCCAAAAATATCGAACTCGCCGTCTCGGCGATCACCAAGCAATTCGGCGACGGCTCCATTATGCGGCTCGGGAGCGCCACGCGGATGACGGTCGACGCCATCTCCACGGGTTCGCTCGCCATCGATCTCGCGCTGGGGGTCGGCGGACTCCCGCGCGGCCGGACCGTGGAGATCTACGGGCCGGAGTCCTCGGGTAAAACCACGTTCTGCCTGAGCGTCATCGCCGAGGCCCAGCGCCGCGGCGGACTGGCCGCGTTCATCGACGTCGAGCACGCCCTCGACCCCAAGTACGCCCGCGTGGTCGGCGTCAAGCTGGACGATCTGCTCGTCTCACAGCCGGACAGCGGGGAGGACGCGCTCAACATTGCCGAGACCCTGATCCGCTCCAATTCCATTGACGTCATCGTCATCGACTCGGTTGCCGCCCTCGTCTCACGGGCTGAATTGGACGGCCAGATGGGTGACGCGACGGTCGGTTCCCAAGCCCGCCTGATGAGCCAGGCAATGCGGCGACTGACCTCCGTCATCAGCAAGACCAAGTGCGTCTGCATCTTCACCAACCAGATCCGGGAGAAAATCGGCGTGATGTTCGGCAATCCGGAGACGACGCCCGGCGGCCGCGCCCTGAAGTTCTTCGCGTCGCTCCGGCTCGAGATCCGCCGCAAGGACCAGCTCAAGACGCCCGAAGGCCGGGTGGTCGGCAACCGCACCAAGATCAAGGTCGTGAAGAACAAGGTCGCCCCGCCGTTCACGGAGTGCGAGTTCGACATCATGTACGATGAGGGCATCTCGCAGACGGGCTCGCTGCTCGATCTGGGGGTGGAGCACCGCATCTTGGAGAAAAAGGGGGCTTGGATCGCCTACAACGGCGAGCTCGTCGGCCAAGGACGGGAGGCGGCCAAGGACGCTTTGGCGAAGAATCCCGACCTGGCGGCGAAAATCAAAGCGGCCATCCTCGAGCGGGTGAATGTGACCGGCGGCACTGAAGTCGCGACCGGCGCCCCGGCAGAGTAGCGAAATCGGACGCCGCGGGCGCCGGGCCGCACGCTTTCGCTTTGCCTTCAAAGCCATCCTCGCTTGGGTGGCAGAATGGCGTCATCTGAAGACACCATCGCCGCTCCGGCCACGCCGACCGGGACTTCCGCCCTAGCTGTCGTACGGACGAGCGGGCCGCTGACGGCTGGCCTCTGGGAGGCGCTTTTCCTCGTCCCCCCCCTGCCCCGCCACGCTCACCACGGCGACTATCATGATTGCAGGGGTGCGTTGATCGACGATGTGATCGCCACTTTCTTCCAAGCACCCAACTCCTATACTGGCGAAGACAGCCTTGAGATCAGCTGTCACGGCAACCCGTTCATCGTCCAAAAGCTGCTGGAGGATCTCTATCTCCGGGGATGTCGTCCAGCCGAGCCCGGGGAGTTCACCAAACGGGCTTTTCTCCGCGGCCGCCTGAACCTGAGCGAGGCCGAGGCGGTGGCCGACCTGATCGGTGCGCAAAGTGACCGCGCGCTGGCGGCCGCCAACCAGCAACTCCGGGGTTCACTGAGACGGCGCATGCACGCCTTGAATGACGCGCTCCTTGAGCTTCTGACACACGTCGAGGCCTACATCGATTTTCCAGAGGAGGACTTGCCGGCCCAGGATCGCGCCCACCTGCTTGATGGCGTCCAGCATCTGCAGGCCGAGACCGCGCGCCTGCTCGCCGCCACCCATTACTCCGCGATCCTCCGCGAGGGTCTGAAGACCGTCATCCTGGGCGCCCCGAATGTCGGCAAAAGCAGCCTACTCAACCGCCTGGTGGGGCGCGACCGCGCGCTCGTCAGCCCCGAACCGGGCACCACCCGCGACTACCTTGAAGAGCGAATCGCCCTCGGGCCCCATTGCATCCGACTGATCGATACCGCCGGATTGAACGCCCGCCCCGCCGCACTCGAAAAGCTCGGCATGGCGAAGACCTTGGAACATGCCGCGGAAGCCGATCTCATCCTGCTGGTTCTGGATGCCAGCCAGCCGCCCCCCGCCCTACCCGATCATCCGCTGCCGGATGTCGACCCCAGAAACATGCTCGTTGTCCTCAACAAAATCGACCTCCTGCCTGCGGGTCCGCATCCCGACACCCCTTGGGCATGGCCCACGGTACGAATCTCCGCCCTCACGGGAGCCGGATGCAATGAACTGGTGTCGGCGATCGCCCGCCATGCCGAGTCGTTCCGCGTGGAGCAAGGCGATGAACTGGTCGTCATCAACTCCAGGCACGCCTTCGCCCTAGGCCAGGCAGCGGAGTTCTTTCAAGTGGCAGCCGGAAAACTCCAATCGGGCGCCGAAGCTGATGAGTTCTTGGCGAGCGACTTACGAAGCGGGCTGGCCTGTTTCGAGGAGATCTTGGGCAAGACGGACAACGAAGAGTTGTTGGATCGCATCTTCCACACTTTCTGCATTGGAAAATAACGCAAAAAGGGATACGAAGTACGCCGCTGTGAAAGCGTAGAGACAATTGGTACTAAATGATAATCAATGAGATGCGATTTGATGTGATTGTCTGCGGTGCCGGCCATGCCGGTGTCGAGGCTGCCTTGGCGGCTGCGAGAATGGGAGCCTCTACCCTTCTGCTTACCGGGAACATCGACACGGTCGGTCAGATGAGTTGCAACCCGGCCATTGGCGGCCAGGCAAAAGGTCAGATTGTCCGTGAAATCGACGCCTTGGGGGGCGAGATGGCCATCAACACCGATTGCACCGCAATTCAATTCAGGCTTCTAAACGCATCCAGGGGACCCGCAGTCCAATCTCCCAGAGCCCAATGCGACAAGAAAGCGTACCAGTTTCGTCTCAAGCACACCTTGGAGCTGCAGCCCAATCTGCGTCTTTTTCAGGCTACAGTAACCGCGCTCATTATCGAGGATGGAAAGGTCGTCGGTTGCAGAACCAGCTTGGATGCAGACTTCCTCGGGCAAACAGTGGTGATAACCACTGGCACGTTTCTGCGCGGTTTGATGCACGTCGGCGAGAGCAAGACTGAGGGCGGACGTTTGGGCGATTTTAGCTCCAAGGGGCTCTCAAAATCCTTGATTGATGCGGGAATCGAATTGAGGCGATTGAAGACTGGGACACCACCTCGAGTATTAGGCAGGAGCTTGGATTTTTCCAAAATGGAGGAGCAGATGGGGGATAATCCACCAACTCTATTCGCCTTTCACGATACGCGCGGACCTGATGGCCTGTTCCACGTGGAACACACCCATGAGCAGCGCCTCGGCTGGATTCCTGGATATGACCAAGTCTCTTGTTGGATTACATTTACAAGCAACGCGACGGCTGAAATCATCAGATCAAACCTCCACCGGTCAGCTCTTTACGGAGGGCATATTCAAGGAACGGGCCCACGCTATTGCCCGAGCATAGAGGACAAGTTCGTTCGTTTCGCAGACAAGCCCCGTCATATACTCTTCTTGGAGCCCGAGGGTAGGGCGACCGACGAATATTATATCAACGGCCTTTCAATGAGCATGCCTTTGGATGTCCAGCTCGCCGCTGTCCATAGCTTACCTGGACTCGAGAATGCCGTCCTGTTAAGGCCAGCCTACGCGGTCGAGTATGATTTTGCTCCTCCAACTCAGCTCTATCTCTCGCTCGAGTCGAAGAAAGTTGAGAATCTTTTTTTTGCCGGACAGATTAACGGGACCTCCGGGTACGAAGAAGCGGCGGGGCAGGGGATTGTCGCCGGAATAAACGCAGTGCAGAAGGTAAGGGGTGAGCCGCCTCTTGTGATTCAAAGGAACGAGGGATATATAGGCGTGCTAATCGACGATTTGGTTTCCAAAGGCACCAACGAACCCTATCGCATGTTCACGAGTCGCGCCGAGTTTCGTTTGCTGTTTAATCATGCAAGTGCCGAACTCCGGCTCGTACATCATTCAAGTCGACTTAACTTATTGTCCCATAATAGATTAGATAACATCTGTTCGAAAAAATTGGCCATCGAAAAATGGGTGGCTGATTTCGAATCATCCAACGGGGGAGGCGTTTCCATTGGGTCACGGATCCGTAATGGGGAAAAGATTTCTGCCTTACCGCCAGCCTTCATGAACGCGGCCGCGCCGGTACGGGACGAGGTGTTCTATCGTGTCAATTATCGCGGCTATTTGGAGCGAGAGCTTCGGCAAATCGATCGACTCTCAAACCTCGAACACATCAAGGTCCCTGAAAACATCGACTATCTGTCGGTTCGCGGCCTGCGCCGTGAAAGCGCCCTCAAGCTTCAGCAGATCCGGCCCCAGACCCTCGGCCAAGCGAGCCGCATCAGCGGCGTCAATCCCGCCGATGTCAGTATCTTGATGGTCATCATCCAAGCGGGCGTTGCCAGACGGGCGCAGGCAGATTCCAAGGGCAACTGAACACCTTGCCACTGGGCCCGCCGATCGTCCCGTTGTTACAAATGGGTGACTCTCAGGAATTCACTAGCCATGGCTCATTCCCGGTCTATCTTCGGGAGGGTGTCCGAACAGAAGGCCAGGAAAATTCTGATCGTTGATGACGAGCCGGACGTCGCCGACTTGGTGTCCTATCATCTCAAGGCCAAGGGATATCAGGTCGAGACGGCCAACAATCCTAACGTCAGCCTGGGCCTCGCGCGCTCATTCGTGCCCGACTTGGTTGTGCTCGATATCATGATGCCCGACCTGAATGGCATCCAGATTTGCCGGATTTTGCGTGCCGACCCAAAACTGAAGCATGTCCCTATCATCTTCTTGACCGCCAAAACCGAGGAGGCTGACCGCATTGCCGGTTTCGAAACAGGTTGTGATGATTATATCTGTAAGCCTTTTAGTATTAAAGAATTAATACTTCGAATCCAATCCATTCTCCGTCGTGCCGCAGATGCTGCAACTGAAGGAGTAAAGCGACTTCAGGTCAGCAAGATCTCCCTGGACCCGGAACGTCACGAGGTCACCGTTCACGGTCGCCCCATTGAGCTCACGGCCACCGAATTCAAGCTCCTCCGTCTGCTCATGGAGCGCCGTGGTCGTGTGCAGACCCGGGAG
>Ga0335078_10009979_pt1 | contig 14057 bp, 6 predicted proteins | sample Lox_Sample_32_FD_206711 | JGI IMG/M metagenome (GOLD analysis project Ga0335078, IMG submission 206711) | Soil microbial communities from Loxahatchee National Wildlife Refuge, Florida, United States - Lox_Sample_3.2 | ecosystem: Environmental > Terrestrial > Soil > Wetlands | place: USA: Florida...
CCATGCGCGAACGCTTCGCGCGCGAAGACAAGCCCGGCGTGCTGTCTTACTTCGGGTTCGACGCGTGGTGGAACGGCGGGCTGCGCTCGGCGCCGGCGTTTCACAACATGCACGGGATTCTGACGGAGACGGCCGGATACGCCTATGCCACGCCGAAGTTGTACGCGGCGGGCGAGTTCCCAGCGGCGTTTGCCAACGGCGTGGCCACACGCGAGCCATCGATGTTTTACGCGCGCCCGTGGATGGGCGGCAGGTGGAGCCTGCGCGACGCCATCGCATACATGCTCACGGCGGACATGGCGATTCTGTCCGAAGCCGCGGCGCGCCGCACCGACTTCCTGCTGAAGAGCTTTCAAATGGCGCGGCAAGCCATCGCGGCGGGCCGGGCAGGGAAGCCCTACGCGTACGTGCTCGCGGCCGAACAGTGGGACTGGCCGACGGCGTGGGACTTTCTGGACCGGCTGGCGGGCGCGGGCATCGAGGTGCTGCGGGCGCGGGCCGGATTCCGCGCGAACGGAAAATCGTACCCGGCGGGGACGCTGGTCATTCCAGCCGCGCAGCCCTTCCGCGCTTACCTGGTCGACCTGCTGGCGCCGCAGCGTTATCCGAACCGGAAGGAGAAGCCTTACGACATCACCGGCTGGACGCTGCCCATGCAGATGGGCGTCAGCCTGGATCGCGTCGACGACCGCTTCGATGCCGGTCTGGAGGCCGTCGCCGAGTTCCGGGCGCGCGGATCGGTGGCGGGCAAGGGCCGCGTGGTGCTGCTGGACCATCGCGAGAATGACGCCTTCGGGGCGATGTCGTTTTTCATGGATCGCGAGGGAGCGGTGCGCTGGTCCGCCGATGGCGCGATTGAAGTCGATAGCGCCTATGTCGAGACCGCGGCGCGGGCGGACAACTTCGCGCGGCAGTTCGGCGTGACCGTGACTCTGGCGGAGACCGCGCCCAAGCCGGCGTTTGAATTGCGCCGTCCGCGCGTGGGTCTCTATCAGCCGTGGATGGCGAATGCGGACGAAGGCTGGACCGAGTGGCTCTTCGATCGCTATCACGTGCCTTACACGCTGCTGCACAACGACGATTTCGGCAAGGGTGAGTTGCGGAGGCGGTTCGACAGCATCATCCTGGCCTCGCAGACCATGCCGTCGATCCTGAACGGATGGCGCAACGGGGAGTTCTCTTTGCGGCGCGAGGGAGGCGAATCGCAGATCGTCGTGCAGAGGCCGGAGTACACGGGCGGCCTTGGACCCGAGGGCGCCGCGCAGTTGCAGATGTTCGTGCGCCAGGGCGGCACGCTGATCGCGCTGGACATGGCGGCGGAGTTGCCGGTGCAGTTGTTTCCCCTGCCGCTGGTCAATGTAGGCGGGCCGCCGTTCTCGTGCCCCGGATCGCTGGTGCGCCTGGCCGTGGATCCCTCGCAGCCGCTGGCGTTCGGGATGCCGAAGGAGGCCATCGCGTTGGTGACGGGCGGCCAGGCTTTCGAGATCAACCTGGCGCCGGAGGATAACCGGGGCGATCGCGAAGTGCGGGTGGCCGCGCGGTTCGCCGCGAGGGATCTGCTGGCCAGCGGGTATCTGTCCGGCGAGGCGGCGGTGCTCGGTAAGCCGGCGCTGGTGGAGGCGCGTTTCGGACAAGGGCGCGTCGTGCTGTTTGCCTTCCGGCCCCAATTCCGGGGGCAGCCTTTCGGGACTTTCAAGTTTCTGCTGAATGCGGTTTACCTGGCTTCCGCGCGCCAGATGTGAGGGGTGCGGAGGCGAACGGAAGCCCGCCGCGGCGTGCGCCGCTGCGGTTACCGCAGACCTTCGGCCATCTGCAGCTCCGATAGCTCCTGGAGGAAGGAGTAGGCGTAACTCTTGCCGTCGCTGGTCATCTGAAGGGTGTTGACGCCGAAGTTCATGCCGGCGCGATCCGCCGGCACGATCTCCTCGAGCAACTCGCGCTTTCCTGTCCGGCGGGCCACGCGATAAACCCGGGCGGGCAGTTCGTTTCGGGAATACACGAAGACCGCCTGTCCGTCGGCGCTCCAGCCGGCGATGCGATCGTCGTCGGTCGCTCCCTTCAGGTATTCGGCATCACCGCCTTCCAGCGGATAGAGCACCGTGCGGCCTCCCGAGCGTCCGGCCAGGTATTTGCCGTTCAGCACCAGTCCGGGACTGGAGGCGCGCGTTCCTTCGGGCGTAACGGGACGCGGCCTGGCGCCCTCCAGGTCCGTCAAGTAATATCGCGCCCCACGCGCGGGCTGGTTGCCGTTGAACCACACGGTCCGGCCGTCCGGGAGCAGGCCCGCCAGGCCGATCGTAAAGCCGGGCATCGCGATGCGCTTGACTTGCCCGGGACCCACGGGATAGAGCAGAATGGCCGGCGGCTTCTCCTGGTAAGCCGCCACCCATTGAGCATCGGGGGAGAAGACCGGAAAGCTCCCGGCGCCCAGGAAACTGGCCGGCGCGCCGCTGGTTTCCCGCAGATACACGCCGGGCGTGCCGAGAGCGCCTTCCCCGGATTCGGAAAACGCCACCAGCTTACCGTCGCCGGACAGGTTGTTCAGCAACGACCAGTCGAGCCACGAGAGTTCGCGTTCGCGCTGGCCGGCCGCACCCCGGAACATCAGCTTGGTGCGTTGCTCTTCGGTGCTGAAGAGAACGCGGCCGTCCCGCGCAATATCCTGCAGCACGACACTGACGGGCGCGCTGTACACCAGGCGCACCCGCCCGTCTAAAGTCGCCGCCCAGATCTCGTAGCGGGCCCCCTTGCTGGCCGCGGTAAACCACACTTCCTTTTTCGCCCGCCAGGCCAATCCGTCGGCGGCGAGGTAAGCGCCGGTCAGCGCCGTCTTCTTGCCTGACCGGTCGACGACCGCAATCGAACCGGCATTGTCGTTGGCTGCCGGATGATCGATGAATGCGACGCGGTCGCCGCCGGGCGAGACGCGCGGGTTGGAAATGTAGCCCGCCGTGTGGTACAGGACGTGGCCCCGGGGAAACTCCAACTGGTCGCCCTGGTCGGTCTCGCGGACCACGGCCAACTCCTTGCCATCCGGCGACCAATCCGCGAAGGCAATTTTGTCGTCGACCGGCTTGGCGGCGCCTCCGGAAAAGGGAACCTGCGCCAACAGGCCGGCGGGCGCGAACGGCGTCGCGCCGACCCGCATGTGCTCGGCGAGTGCCAGTTCTTCCGAAATGGAAATCGCGTACAACTCCGCGCCGGCCAGGCCCAGCGCGCGCGATCCGGGATTCTGGAACTGCCCGAAGAATACTTCGTTCGGCTCGTCCTCCCATTGCGCGCTGTAGACCACGCCGTGCCCATCGGGAGTGAAGCGCGCCGCGTGGATCTTGCCGCGGCGGAAGGTCAGGCGGTGGATGATTCTGGCGGGAGCGGGACGGAAGTTCAGGTAGCCGATCCAGCCAAAGGCGAACAGGGCCGCGGCCGCCGCGAGCGCGGTGGCGAGCCAAGGCTGCCGGCTCCGCCGCGGGGCGGTCGCGGCCGGACGGGACCCAGTGGTCTGCCCGATGGCCTCCAGCGCGATGACGATGTCGCGCGGCGATTGCATCCGCTGCTCGACGTCCTTTTCCAGGCAGGCCCGGACCAGGTGTTGCAACGCGGCCGGAATCGCGGCGGGCAGGGGTGGTTCGTCATTGAGCACCGCGTGCAAGACGTGCACCGCCGTGGGCCCGCTGAATGCGCGGCGTCCGGCCAGCATTTCATAAAGGACGCAACCAAGACTGAAAATGTCGGAACGCGGATCGACCACCCCGCCGGCGGCCTGTTCCGGCGACATGTAGTTGGCGGTGCCCATCACGGTGCCCGCGTCGGTCACCGTAGTGGCGGCGGGCCCCGCGGCTTCCCCGGCTTTGGCAACCGAGAACTTCGCCAGGCCGAAATCGAGGATCTTGAGCCGGCCGTCGCGGGTGATGAAAAGGTTTTCCGGCTTGAGGTCGCGATGCGTGATGCCTTTCGCATGCGCGGCCGCCAACCCCGTGGCAATCTGCCGCGCGAGGACTACGGTCTTGGCCTCGCCGAGCTTGCCCTTTTTCAGGCGCGCGGCCAGCGATTCCCCCTCGAGCAACTCCATGACCAGGTAGGGTTCGCGATCGAGCATGCCCACGTCGTAAACCGTGAGGATATTGGGGTGGTTGAGCGCACCGGCCGATTGCGCTTCCTGGCGGAAGCGGCGCAGCCGGTCCTCGTCGGAGGCGAAGGAGGCCGGTAGTACTTTTATGGCGACGTCGCGGTTGAGGCGGGTGTCCCGAGCCTTGTAGACTTCGCCCATGCCGCCGGCGCCGATGGGAGACACGATCTCGTATGGGCCCAGGCGTATGCCTGCCGAAAGATGCATGGTGGATTCCTCTTCAGAGTATCAGCCTCGCGCGGTATCCACCAGATGAAAGTGCCCGAGCATGAAAGTGTCCGAGCGGCCCTCCGCGGGCTTCAACCGGCGATGGGGCGGCGTCATCGGATACACTGTTTTTATAAGCATGCCGGATAAGCAGGTCTGGAAGACCCAAATCGCGCAGCGTCTGGTCCTCGGCGTGACGGTGTTGGGCCTGGGCGCGGGCGCGGCTGCGTGGCTGGCCGGACAGCCGGGCATTGCGCATATCGCGTGGGCCGCGGCGACCGCCGGGGCGCTGCTGCCGCTCACTCTGAGCGTCGTCCGGGCGCTGGCCGCGCGGCGCGCGGGAGTGGATATCATCGCACTGCTGGCGATGGGCGGCGCGCTCGTGTTGCACCAGTACCTCGCCGGAGCGGTCATCGCCCTTATGCTGGCCGGCGGACAGGCGCTCGAGCAGTTCGCCGCTGCACTGGCCCGCCGCGAACTTTCGGCTCTGGTGGCGCGCAGCCCGCGTGTGGTGCACCGCTGCGAAGGCGGCAGGCTGACCGCGCCGGACATCGCGGAAGTGCGGCCGGGAGATCTGCTGATGGTCAAGCCGGGCGAGGTCATCCCGGTGGATGGCGTGCTCGCGGATCCGGAAGACGTTCCGCCCGCCACGCTGGATGAATCGGCGCTGACCGGCGAAGCGGGCATGGTGTCGCGGCGGCACGGCGAACAGGTGTCGAGCGGCGCGCTCAACGCCGGTGGCGCGCCCTTCCGGATGCGCGCCACGGCCGCGGCGGCGGATAGCACCTATGCCGGCATCATCCGGCTGGTCGAGCAGGCGCAAGCATCCAAGGCCCCGCTGGTGCGGCTGGCGGATCGCTATGCCGTGCTGTTTCTGCCATTCACCCTGGCGGCCGCAGCCATGGCCTGGTGGCTCTCCGGCGACGCCACACGCGCCTTGGCGGTGCTGGTCGTGGCCACGCCCTGCCCGCTGATCCTGGCCGCTCCGGTGGCGGTGGTTTCCGGTATTTCGCGCGCGGCGCGCAGAGGCATCATCGTGAAGGGCGGAGGCGCCCTCGAAGTTCTGGCGCGCGCCCGGATCCTGGTGCTCGACAAAACGGGAACCATTACCGAAGGCGCGCCGGTGCTCACCGGCATCGAGCCTTTCGGCCGGCACGATCCGGATGAATTGCTGCGCCTGGCAGCCTCGCTCGACATGGTCTCGCCGCATGTGCTGGCCCGCCCCATCATCAAGGCCGCCCACGAGCGCGGGCTGGAACTGGAGTTTCCCACCGGGGTCTCCGAAGAGCTGGGCGCGGGCATTCAAGGCGTGGTCGGCGGCCGCCGCGTGGCTTTGGGCAAGAGCGACTGGGTGCTGCAGGGGCAGCCCGCTCCGCCCCAGGTCCGGCGCCTGCGCCGGCGTTCCCTGCTGGAAGGCTGCTCGAACGTCTTCGTGGCTCTGGATGGCGTGCCGGCCGGCGCCCTCATCCTCGAGGATCCCATACGGCCGGATGCGCCCCTCACCATCCGGGCGCTGCGGCGCGTGGGCTTTGCCAAGATTGTAATGCTCACGGGCGATCACGCGGATGTAGCCAAGGTGGTGGGCGCCGTGCTCGGCGTGGACCGCGTGCTTGCCGAACGCTCGCCCGCCGAGAAAGTCGAGGCCGTTCGGGCGGCGCGCGCGGGCGGCGTCACCGTCATGGTTGGCGACGGCATCAACGACGCTCCGGCGCTCGCTGCCGCGGACGTCGGCGTAGCCATGGGTGCGCGCGGCGCCACCGCCTCCTCGGAAGCCGCGGACGTGGTGCTGATCGTCGATCGTCTCGACCGGCTGATCGAAGCCGTGCGCATCGCCCGGCGTTCCCGGTCGATCGCCCTCCAAAGCATCGTGGCGGGCATGGCGCTTTCCGCCCTCGGCATGGCGCTGGCCACCGCCGGACGGTTGCCCCCGGTGGCCGGCGCCATCCTGCAGGAGGTCATCGATGTGGTGGTCATCCTCAACGCGCTGCGCGCGCTCGGCGGCGGAGGTTTCCAGCGCTCCAAGGATTTCACCCGCGCCGAAGTCGGCCGGCAGTTCCGCGCCGAGCATCGCGAAATGCTTCCCGGCGTCAAACGCATCCGCCACGTCGCCGATCAGCTCGAGACCATGCCGGCGGATACGGCCCGCAGCGAACTCGACCGGCTCTACCGTTTCCTCACCGACGATCTGCTGCCGCATGACGATGCCGAGGACGCCTCGGTCTACCCGGTGGTGGCGCGCCTGATCGGCGGCCAGGACCCCACCGCCACAATGAGCCGCGCCCACATGGAGATCGCGCACCTGGTGCGCGTCTTCGGCCGCACCTTGGACGATCTGCCGCCCGAAGGACCCGCCCACGACGATCTCCGCGAGCTGCGCGGCATCCTCTACGGCCTCTATGCCATCCTGCGGCTGCACTTCGCGCAGGAGGAAGAGTCGTACCTCGCGCTCATCGACGAGGGCTGGACCCCGCACACCACAACGCGCTGACCGCCCCCCGTGGCGCAAGCTTCAGTTTGCCGGGCCGGACTTCAATCCCGCCAGCCGTGGCCTTTCGCCGGCGGTGCGCCGAGCTGAACCTCGCCGGCGGTGCGCCGAGCTGAAAATCGCCGGCGGTGCGCCGAGCTGAAAATCGCCGACGGTGCGCCGAGCTGAAAATCGCCGGCGGTGCGCCGAGCTGAAAATCGCCAGCGGCGCGCCGAGCTGAAAATCGCCGGCGGTGCGCCGAGCTGAAAATCGCCGGCGGCACGCCGAGCTGAAAATCGCCGCCGCACGCCGAACTGAACCTCGCCGCGGCACGCCAAAGCGTGCGCCACGGCAGCCTACCCCGGATACGGATACCCCTTCGCCAGCACTTCCTTCAGTTCCGAATCGTATTCGTAGATGTCCTCAAAGAAGCGCACCTCGCCGTTCTCCAGCGCCACCGCGGTACCGTAAAGAATCAGCACGGGAATTGGCTTGGCGAGGTTGATCTGCTCGGAATGGTCCCCGTTCATCGCCGCCTCGATGCGCTCCTTCGTCCACTCCGGCTTGTCGCGCAGCACCCACTGCGCCAGCCCCACGATATCCTGCACGCGCACGCAGCCGTGGCTGAAGTCGCGCCGGGACCGGTTGAACAGCTCCGTCGACGGTGTGCTGTGCAGGTAGACGTTATATTCGTTCGGAAAGAGGAACTTCGCCAGCCCCAGCGCGTTCTTGGGACCCGGCCGCTGCCGCACCTGCAGCCGTCCCGCGCGAAGCTGCTGCAATACCTCCGCGCTGACCGTGCCCGCGGCCACCACTTCCGCCTTGTTGTTGACCACTTCCAGATCCTGTTTCACCAGGTAGTTCGGATCCTTTTGCAGCTTCGGCACGATCTCGCCTTTTTGGATGCTCGGCGGGACCTCCCAATACGGCCGGAAAATCACGTACCGCATCATGTTGGCAAACACCGGCGTCTTGTGGTGATAGGCCTTGCCCACTACGACGCGGCTTTCGAACCCGGTGTGGTTCTTGTCGTCCCAGCCGCGCAGCACGAACTCCGGAATGTTTACGATGATCGGCGGGCGCGGAAATTCGTGCGGCGCCCAGCGCCAGCGCTCGAGAGTCAGGCGCAGTTGCTCCAGCCTCGCGCTGAGCGGGACATTGAGCTGCTTGACGGTATCCGCGTCCAGCCGCCCGCTGGGGTCCAGGCCATGCCTCGTCTGGAAGTGTTTCACCGCGACGACTAAAGCGCCGTCGTACATCTGCGGGTCCGCATTCACAACCGCGTCGGCAGGCAGGTCACCGACCAGGTGCAGCAGACGCGCCAGCCTCGGCACGCCCGCGTAACTGTCTCCGGATTTCACCGGCTTCTTCGGAACCGGCAACTGCTCGCCGTCATCCTTCTTAGCGAGATCCTGGTAGGTCTTCACGGCGTTCTGCATGCGCCGGTAGCCTTCAAAGGGTGGCTCCACGGCGTAAAGCATGGCCGGAATGTGATCCGGCTCCAGGTCCACCAGCCGCTGCCGCAGCAGGTCCTGCAGCTTGTACTTCTTGCCCTCGATATCCAGCCCGAAGTGGAATGTCTTGGGATTCACCTTGCCGATGTGCAGGTCGGAGATGTAGCGCATCGTGCAGACGGTCATCGCCACGTCGAACTTCGCCAGATCGTCGTCCGAAGGCGGCGGGCTGGTCTGCTTGAGCCGCGCGATGCGGGCCGGCCAGCGCGAAGCGTCGTAGTCCTCGCCCGTGAGACCTTTGTCCTCGGCGAGCGTGAAGACTTGCGCGATCGCCGCCGCTTGCGGGGTCGCCTGGCTGTTGCGCACCCACGCCAGCGTGTATCCGGCCGGTTCATAGAAGTTCTTCACGTGAACTTTGTAATCGCTGAAGTCCGGCCAGCGCAGATCGGAGAGCTTGCCGGAATCCACCAGGCTCCGCAGCGCGGCTTCGCCCGCCGCCGAAAGGTGCTGGGCCGCCTGCGACGGCGCCTGCGCCGGGGGTTTCGCCGCGCTTTCCGGATGCGTCGGCTGCCCCTGCGTGCAGCTCGCCAAAAGAAGTGGAGCTACGATGAGGCCAACCAGGCCCTGACGTTGTTTGATCCTGTTCATACCGCCGTGCCTCGCGTGGCGCACGCTTGAGCGTGCCGCGGCGAACTTCAGTTCGCCGGCCACCCGTCCATTTGAGCACTGCGGACGCCTGAAGCGCAATTCGCTGCAGCGTAATTCGCTGAAGCGCAATCCTGCTTGCTACACTACATCCGATGGTACGGTGCTCGAGTTGTGCCACCGAAAATTCCCCCGCCAGCCGATTTTGCGGAAATTGCGCCGCGCCGTTGGGGGCGGTGTCCGACAGCTCCGGCATGGATACGATCGCCGAACCGGTCCGGCCGGCTTCGATGTCCGCCCGCCCGGTCAGCCGGCCCGCGTCCTCCGCGCCATCCGCGGTTTCCAACCCGGCCGACGAAGGACAGTTCCCGCCGGGAACCCTGTTTCTCGAGCGCTACCGGATCATCGCCCTGCTCGGCAGAGGCGGCATGGGCGAAGTGTATCGCGCGACCGATCTGAAGCTCGGCCAGTCCGTGGCGTTGAAGTTCCTTCCCGAAACCACCGCCCGCGACGAACGCGCCCTGGCGCGCTTCCATAATGAAGTCCGCATCGCCCGCCAGGTCTCGCACCCCAATGTCTGCCGCGTCTACGACATCGGCGAAATCGAAGGCATGCAATTCCTCTCGATGGAGTAAGTCGATGGCGAAGATCTCGGCTCGCTGCTGCGCCGCATCGGCCGCGTCCCCGCGGACAAAGCTCTGGAAATCGCGCGCAAGCTGTGCGCCGGCCTCGCCGCAGCGCACGACAAGGGCGTCCTGCATCGCGATCTCAAGCCCGCCAACGTCATGCTCGACGGCCGCGGCAACGTGCTCATCACCGATTTCGGACTCGCCGTCCTCTCCGGACAGGTCGCCGAGCACGAGATCCGCCACGGCACGCCCGCGTATATGGCGCCGGAACAACTCGCCGGTAAAGCAGTCACCGCCAGGAGCGATATCTACGCCCTGGGACTGGTCCTTTACGAGATCTTCTCCGGCAAGCGCGCGTTTGAGGCGAGCACCCTGGCGGCGCTCATGAAGCAGCAGGAAGAGTCGTCTCCCGCCAGCTTGACCACGCTGGTCAAGGATATCGATCCGGCCGTCGAGCGCGTGATCGTGCGCTGCCTCGCGCCGGATCCGCGCAACCGGCCGCCTTCCGCGTTGGCCGTCGCTGCCGCGCTGCCGGGCGGCGATCCCGTCGCCGCGGCGCTGGCGGCCGGTGAAACGCCTTCCCCCGATATGGTCGCCGCCTCGGGCGAGACCGAAGGCATGCGGCCGCGCACCGCCATCGCGCTGTTGGCCGGAGTCGTTGCCGGCTTGGTCGCCATGGCCGCCCTGGCTTCGCAAACGAGCTTGCTGCAACGGATTCCCTTCGAGAATTCTCCGGACGCCCTGGCCGCCAAGGCCCGCGAAATCGTCCAACGCCTGGGCTACGCGCAGCCAGCCATGGGTACGGCGGGAGGCTTCGACTTCGCCGGCGATTATTCGGACTGGACCGCCAAACACGATCCGTCGAAGAAGCGCTGGGCGCACCTCTCCGATGGCCAGCCCGCTCTGGTGTACTACTGGTATCGCCAAAGCCCGCGCTTCTTCCATCCCGGCTATGAATTGGCCGTCTCGGAAAGCTATCCGGCGATGCGCTTCTCCGGCGAGGCTCGCGTCGCCATCGATCCGCGGGGCCGCCTTCTAGGTTTCCTGGCCGTGCCCCCGCAACTGGACAAGAGCAGCGGTCCCGCAGCAGCCGCCGATTGGACCGTTCTGTTCGCCGCCGCCGGCCTGGACCCCGCCCAATTCCAGCCGGCCGATCCGCAGTGGGTTCCACCCGTGGGGTTCGACGCCCGCGCCGCCTGGACCGGCGTCTATCCCGCCGCCCCTAAAATTCCGCTACGTCTGGAAGCCGCCTCCTGGCGCGGCAAACCGGTGAGCTTTGAAATGGTCTCGCCCTGGACCCGTCCCAATCGCATGGTCGAAGCCGAGCGCAGCACCGGCTCGCGCGCCGGGGAGATCCTTACCATCACCGTTCTGTGCGTCGTGGTGGCCGGAGCCGCGCTGCTGGCGCGCCGCAACACCAGGCTCAAACGCAGCGACTCCCGCGGCGCCATGCGGCTTGCCGGGTTCGTCTTCTCCATCTACATGCTGCAGTACGTCTTCGCGATGTACCACATTCCAAATTCCGATGAGCTCGATCTGTTGGCCGATGCCATGAGCGAAGCGCTGTTTAAAGCCGGCCTGGTGTGGATTCTTTATCTCGCCATCGAGCCGTTCGTGCGCCGCAGATGGCCGCGCACCATCGTTTCCTGGAGCCGCGTCCTGGGCGGTAAGCTCCGCGATCCGTTGGTCGGGGGAGACATCCTCATCGGCGTCGCCTTCGGCCTCCTCTGGCTGCTCCTGTTTCAGGTGATGTTCCTGATCCGGCAAAATCTCGGCGGCCTGCCCCAGGCAGGAGGGCTGGATGTATTGTCGGCCTCGCGCTATATCGTGAGCGGATTTTTTTCCCAACTGGCCAACGGCATCATGGACGCGCTCGGGAGCTTCTTCCTGATGTTTCTTTTACGCCTGGCGCTCCGCAAGGATTGGCTCGCCGCCATGGTCTTTGTAGCCATCTTCGTTGCCGGCAAAGCCCTCGGCGGCGGGGAGCTCTCGTTCGTGCCGATTCTCGTTGTGGTGTACACCGTCTTTGCCTTGCTCCTGCTGCGCTATGGAATTGTGCCGCTGATCGTCAGCATGCTCACCGCCAACTGCCTGCTCAACGCCCCCCTCACCCTCAATTCTTCCTCGTGGTACATCGGCATCTCTCTGTTTTGCCTGGCCGTGATCCTGGCGATCGCGGGATACGGTTTTCGGTGTGCCGTGGCCGGCAAGGCGCTGTTTGATGTCGAGTCCACCTAGCCTCTCCCGCCCGCCAGCGCGTGGCTCTTGGCATCGCGGCTGCCCTTTTGCTGGTGCTCGGCGCCGCGCATGCGCGCCACGCCAGATTACTGCTGCACGGTGAGCAGCGTAGTGACCGGCGAAGAAACTCCGCCGATCTTGGCGACGACCGGTAGATCCCCGTTGGGGGCCGATGCCGGCACTTGGATGGCAACCTGGTACAAGCCCGCATATCCCGGCGCCAGCGCCGTGCCATACACCGTGGCGGAGATTCCACCAACGGTTACGGTCACGGGATCCGAGGTCAGGTAGGTCGTCCCGTTTGCAGGCGTCAGATCGCCGACTGGCGCGGCAGGGGTGGTAGGCCCGAAGCCTGTGCCCCACAGGATCAGGACGTCTCCGGGCTTGGCCGGCACGGTGGTAACGCTCGGGAATTCGCCATCCTTCACGGCGAACTTGTAATTGGTGTACGTGGCGACCGCATAACTATTCGGCCACTGGAAAAACGCCGGCCCGTAGATCGCGGAAGTGGAGGAGAATGCGGCGCTCGTGCCGAGGCTGTTGGTGACCGTAACTTGCACCGGGCCCGCGTCGATATTGGGCGCCAGCACGTTGATCTGGCCGGCACTGACGTACTCCATGTAGGCAGGCTGTCCGTTGACCGATACGGTCACATCATCCACCTTTATAGGTATCTGGCCGTCGACAATGGTCCAAAACCCGGTTTCCGTCGACAGATTGCTTCCAAAGATCGCGACCCAGGAGCTTGGCACGACGCCGGGCAGAAAGCTGGCGCCGCTGAGCACCGACGTGATGACGGGCGCGAGCGGAGCGGCCACGCCCGAAATCTCCCGCACACGGTTGTCGGTCGTATCGCCGTTATACACGCCGTCGCCCACGTAGAGGTTTCCGGCGCTGTCCAGCGTGATGGGAAACGGGCTGTTGAGCTCCGCTTGCAGGGGCGGGCCGCCATCGCCGGCATAACCCGCCGCGCCGGTTCCCGCTATGGTGTTAATGATCCCTCCGGTCACTTCGCGGATCCTGTTGTTCGAGCCGTCCACGATGAACAGATTGCCGGCGGAGTCGAGCACGGTCCCACCCGGGTAGCCCAGACTGGCAGACGTGGCCTGTCCTCCATCGCCTGCGAACGTGTTGGTTCCGTTCCCCGCCACCGTCGTAATGATCCCGCTGGCGGCATTGACCACCCGGATGCGAAAGTTGAACTGGTCGGTGACATAAAGATTCCCCGAGGCATCCACGGTGACCCACGTCGGGTTGTTGAACACCGCCTGCGTGGCGGGCCCGTCGTCTCCGGAGAAGCCCTGCGCGCCGGTGCCCGCATAGGCTGTGATGATGTTGTGGGTATCCACTTTGCGAACGCGAAACGCGCCCTGGTCCACGATGAACAGGTTGCCGCCGCCATCCACCGCGCAGCGAATTGGAATCGTAAATGTCGCGGCCGTGGCCAGGCCGCCATCGCCGCCATCCCCTTTCGCCCCGGTCCCGGCCACCGTGGTAATGGTCCCCGAAGTCGAGATTTCGCGGACCCGCAAATTGCCGTAGTCGTTCACGTAAATCGCGCCGGAGGGCGCCACGCACACTCCCAGCGGGGAGTTGAGCAGGGCCTGCTGAGCCGGCCCGCCGTCTCCGCCGAATCCGGCTGCACCGGTTCCGGCGAATGTCGTGATCACGCCATTAGTGTCCACCTTGCGCACCACGTTATTGTTTTGGTCGGCCAGATAGATGTTCCCGGCCGCGTCTGTCGCCAGTCCCACTACGCGGTTGATCTCCGCCTGCTTGGCCGGTCCTTCGTCCCCCACATATCCGGCCGTTCCGTTTCCCGCAAAGGTGTTAATGGTCTGGCCGGAGGCCATGGCTGCGGCCAATAAGGGTAATAAGAGTCTCCCGAACATTTGAATTCTCCCTCCGATCCCGGTTACTGGAACCAGTATAGTCGACTCCTGTAACCGGGTTGCGTGCCGGGCTTCGCGCGATCGACGACGGAACACGCGAACTGCGCGCGGATCCGCCTCGCAGCGCCCGTGTCTTGCCACAAATACACCGGGGGGAAGCCACTCGGATCGAAGCCGTTGCGCGTCTTTAAAACGCCTCCTGCGCGTGCCTTCACCCACATCGGTGAAAACACCCTGCATCCACTAACAGTTTTTGCCCCAGAATTATCCACCATGTGTTGTGTTTTCAAGCAACTCGTTGTGGAAATCCAAGTGCACAGCGCGAGCGGGCAGGAGGCGCAAATGGAACCTACGCCCAACAATACCCTCACCGTCACCGATAACCGCACCGCCAGAACCTAT
>Ga0335078_10009981_pt1 | contig 14054 bp, 10 predicted proteins | sample Lox_Sample_32_FD_206711 | JGI IMG/M metagenome (GOLD analysis project Ga0335078, IMG submission 206711) | Soil microbial communities from Loxahatchee National Wildlife Refuge, Florida, United States - Lox_Sample_3.2 | ecosystem: Environmental > Terrestrial > Soil > Wetlands | place: USA...
GCGCGCTGCGCGCCGCGTTCGTGACCCCCTTGGAGCCCGAGGACGTGTTCGCGCTGTCCCGTGGCGTTGACTGGATCCTCGACTACGCACGCGATCTTGTCTCAGAGTCGCAGGTGATGGAGTGCCCGCCGGACCCGGTCATCGCCGAGATGGCCCGGCTCGTCAGAGAGGCTGTCCGCAACATCGACCAAGCTCTCGCCCAGCTCGGCAGCGATGACGATGCGGCAACTTCGGCCGCCGACGCCGCGATCAAAGCCGAGCGACGGCTCGAACGCGCGTACTACCACGGGATGGGAGCGCTGCTGGACCTCGAGGGACGCAGCGAACGCATCGCTCGCCGCGAGCTCTACCGCCGCTGCGCGCGGATCGGCGAGATGGTGATCGATGTCGCCGAGCGAGTTGTGTATGCGGTCGTGAAACAGAACTAGGAGTCGGAGATCCTCCGGGACCCGGGGGTATGGCGTCCGGTGGGTTATCTATGGTGAAGAGCGATGTCGTCCGCGTTGCCGGGTAGGGGCCGGGTACAGTGTGGCGTCGAGTCTTGGACGGTGATCGGCTCGGATCGGCGGCCGGTGGCGCCGGTCGAGGCGTTCCTTCGTTGGCTGACGGACATCGAGCGCTCGCCGAACACGGTGCGGGCGTATGCGGGTGATCTGCGGCAGTTCTGGGAGTTCGTCGCGCTGCGCGGCTATGACTGGTCGGATGTGGGGCCGGAGGAGCTGGGGGATTTCGCGGGCTGGTTGCGCAGCCCGGCGGAGAACGTGGTCGTGCTGCCCAGCGGCGTGCCGGCGCGAGGCGCCTCGACGGTGAACCGCAAGCTGGCGGCGGTGGCAGCGTTCTATGACTTTCATCACCGCCAGAGCGGGGTGCCGGTTGCCGAGCGGCTTGGCCCACCGTCGCACCGATCGGGTCGGGGGTCGTTCAAGCCGATGCTGAAGGGGTTCGCGCCGCAGCGTCCGCGTGGGCGGCCTGGGCGGTTGCCGGAGCGTCGGCGGCTGCCGCGGGTGCTGTCGCTCTCGCAGGTCGAGGCGATTCTGCGTGCGCAGCGGCGGCTGCGCGATCGGTTCCTGTTCGCGCTGTTGTTCCAGACGGGGATGCGCGTGGGGCAGGCGCTCGGCCTTCGCCATGAGGACGTCGTCACATGGGACAACCGGATCCAGATCGTCTGCCGCGAGGACAACGCCAATGGGGCGCGCGCCAAGGGCAGCGAGGGGAGCGTGCCGGTCGTGGGGGCGCTGATGCGTCTGTATGGCGAGTACATGCACGTGGAGTACGGCTCGCTCGACAGCGACTACGTGTTCGTGAACCTGTGGGGCGGCCGGCATGGGCGGCCACTGATGTACACGACGGTCAACGACATCGTGTTGGCGACACGCCGCACGGTGGGGTTTCACTTCACGCCGCACTGGTTCCGGCACACGTACGCGACGCTCAGCCGGCGGGCGGGGGTGCCGCTTGAGGTGGTCAGCCAGCTGATCACGCACCGGTCGGTGCAGACCACGCAGCACATCTACACGCACCTGGATGTGGAGGATCTACGCCAGCAGCTCAGTGAGGCTGGCGTGCTGGGGATGGTGGAGGACCTGGTGTGACCGGCACGCCCCAGCTGGCGGTAATCGGGTCCGAGCGGCCGAACGCGTGGCGGGCGGCGCTGGAGTCTGCGGTTCGTGCCGAGTTCCTGGTCTCGCCGCTGATCCTGCCCGCGGGCAGCCCGCTGGTGCCGGTGTGCGGCGTGGAGGGCTGCTGTCGTCTGGCGGACCTGGCTGCGTGGGGTGGGTTTGACACCCGGCTGTGCACGACACACGGGCGGCAATGGAAGAAGGCGGGTCGGCCACCCAAGGACGAGTGGCTGCCGGCGTAGCCCAGAGGTTTGCCCTGGGGGGCGACCGAGCGCTGCCGGGTGGCCGACTGTCCACGCTCGGCCGCCGGCGGCCAAGGAGGTCTGTGCCTCTCGCACGGACCCGAGTGGCGGCGCGCCGGCACGCCTGCACTGTCAGCGTTCGCGAGCTCCGCCGCGCCGGCGGCGGCCGGTGATGCCGTGTGCCGGATCGCCGGCTGCGGCTTTCCCGCGTGGACGGGCCGTGATCGGACGGGGCTGTGCGACGCGCACGCGGTGAGGTACCGCCACTGGCGATCGTTTGTTCGCCGGCAGCCGGGCGAGCGCGACCCCACGCTGGAGAGCTATATCGCGCGGATCAGCAGCCGCGACGGTGGCGCCGGTGTGAACCTGGCGCTGCCCGCCGCGCCGCTGCTGTCGCTGGAGCTGCGGTTCGTGCTGCAGCATCGTCACGACGCCGGCGAGGGGCTCATCCAGCCGCGCGATTGGGCTCGCTTCGTCGAGCGGCTGAACGCGCTCGGCGTCCAGTCGCTGCTCGATCGCGACCTCGAGTCATCGAGCGACCCGTGGACGGAGCGGGGCCACCTGCCGGCGCGGGCCAGCTACGCCCGCTACGCATGGAGGACCGCGTTGGGATTCCGGATCCGCTGTGGGCTCGCTGATCCCTGGGAACCTGACGTGTGGCGCGTGCGAGCGCTACCGATCGACCAGGCCGCGAAGGTCGGGCACCTCAGCGCGCTGGACTGGCGAGCGATCGGGCCGGCGTGGCTGCGGCAGTTGTGCAAGCGCTGGGCGCGGCACCAGCTACGACACGGGCGCTCCACGAGCCATGTGGCGTCCGTGCGGCGCGCGATCCTCGCCTTGGTCGAGTTCTGCGAGCTCGCCGGCTGGCCGCTGGATAGCCCGGGCTGCCTGACGCGTGAGCTGTTCGACGCGTTCCTCGATCACGTGCGCGGAGTCGAGCTGGGCGCGCCCGCCAAGATCAGTCGCGCGGTCGGCGTCAAGCAGCTGTTCGAGCAGGCGCACGACCTGAGATGGATCAGCCTGCACAGCCCGCGCGTGTACCTGCGCGGGGAGCTGCCGCGGATTAGTGATCCACTCCCGCGGGGACTTCCGCCCGCAATCGTCGAGCGGCTGAACGAGCCCGACGCGCTTAAGCTGCTCGAAGAAGACGAACGTGCCGCGATGCTGGTCTTGATGGACTGCGGCCTGCGGGCGACCGACACCGCCCGCCTGAAGCTCGATGCGGTCATCACGGGCAACGACGGCGCGCCGTATCTGCGCTACTTCAACCACAAGCGCCGTCGCGAGGCGGTCGTGCCCCTGTCTGACCGCGCGGCCGAGGCGATCACGGCTCAGCGCGCGTCGGTGCGCGAGCGGTTCCCCGAGTGCGAGTGGTTGTTCCCCAAGCAGCTGGCCAACCGTCGCGGACAGCAGCCGGTGGACCGCTCGTTCGTGTGGTTCGCGCTGCGCCGCTGGAGCGACGCGCTTGACCTGCACGACGAACATGGCGAGCCTTATCGCCCCAGCCCGCACATGTTCAGACACACCTACGCGACCGGGCTGGTGAACCGCGACGTCGACCTGTTCGCGGTGCAGAGCCTGCTCGATCATTATGCGGGTGATCGTGTCAAGTGCGATCGGCTTGGTGGTAAGCGAGCGCGGCGCCGAGGAACCGGTAGGTCCACTCCTCGGCGAGCGGCCTGGTTTCGGCGAAGTGGATCGGCACGGTCGGGTAACGGACCGTCAACGTGGCGAGCATCTCGGTCACGAACCCCGGCTTTGCGTACTCGAGTTTGAACAGGCTGGAGTAGCGGTCCTCGACCACGACCGCCGCACGCCGGAGCGTCGCCATGTCGGCGAGCGCGTAGGTGAGCTGCCCGTCGATCAGGCGACGGACGAGATCATCAAGGCTCTTGCGTTCCACCACGGCGACGATCTGATCGTCGTGGGCGATTCCGTAGTCGCCGGCGGGGAGAGCGCGCCGTTCGGTGTTGGCTTGTTGTTGGGTGAACTTGTAGGGGTATCGCTCGCGAGTATCGACGAGGATGGTGCGGTGCGCGAGCTCAGCGGCACGGCGGCGGGGGACGCGGATCCCAGGGCGGGCTTGGCGAGTGGTGCGGGCGGACTGCCAGAAGATCCCCTCGCGGCCGCCTTGGATGCGGGTGAACACGAGCTGGGAGCGGTTCTCCCTGGGGCGGTCGAGCACGAGGTCGATCGCGACGCCGCGGCGCTGGCAGGAGCGGACCGGAACCTGCTCGACGATCTCGGGCTTGTCTGGCCAGTGATCGGCGCGGTGGCAGTAGACCTTGGCGGTCCGCGGCCAGGTATCTCGCGCCTTGAGCACGAGCTCGCCGCCCGGCAGCGGGACGCGGATTAGGAACGGCAGGCTGGAGTCGCGGTCGGGGTTGGCGGCGACTTCGAACAGCGCCACGCGGGCGGTCGACGCGCTCACGAGGCTTTCGCTTGAGTGTCGAGGCGCTGCAGCAGGCCGTCGAAGATCTTCTCGCGGCCGACCTGGCCCTTGGTCGCGGCGTCGTCACGCTGGCGCTCGAGGATCGGACGGAACTCGAGCGTGGTCTGAAAGTACGTGCACGATTCGCAGATCGACTCGAAGTGACAGTCCAGGCCGACCGGTCGGGCGCAGTAGCCGTTGCCGAGCATCCGCCGGTGCATCTCCGACCGGAGCTTGCGCATCTCCGCGCCCTCCGAGCTGGCCGGGAGCTCCTTCGGCGCGTCGTAGAGCGCCTCGACCTTCTCGGAGACCCGAAAGTACTCGTCGGCAACGGTCCGGTTGGCGATCTTCGCGTAAACGAGCGTCATCCGCATCGAGCGATGCCCGAGCAGCGCGGCGATCGCCTCTAGTGACATGCCGCGGTTGATCGCCTGGGTAGCCAGTGTGTGACGGAGCTGGTGCGGGGTGACGTGACCGATTCCGGCGGCATCGGTGACGCTCGCGAGCGCGCTGAGAACGCGCCCCTCTGCGATCCGCCGCCCGCGTTCCATGAACAGCCACGGCTCGCGCAGGCTGCTCGGACGGTGCGCGACCCACTCATCGAGCAGCTGCTTGAGCTGCGGGTGCAACGGGATATAGCGATCGTTTCGCAACTTGCCCAACGGCACGTGCAGCCAGTACGCGGAGCCGATCTGAACAACCGAGTCGATCTTTAGATCGAGAAATTCGCTGCGGCGCAGGCCGGTGCGGGCGAGGAACTCGACCATCAGACGCGTGAATCGGTCAGGATGCTCACGCGCAGCGCGAAGAAGCTTGGCCGCGGCGGCGTCGTCGATGAACCGGGGTAGCGGATCATCCAGGCGGGGAAGATCGCCGGCGAACATCAGCACGCGCGTCGGGGTGTCCTCGCCATCCCACTCGGTGAGACGCTCAAAGCACGTGCGCAGCGTGCCGAGATGAGCACGCAGCGTGACCTTGGAGAGCCGCTCGGCCCGTCGCGCCGGCCGCCCCGCGAGATACCGCTTGTAACGCTCGATGTGCTCGCGGCGGAGATCCGCCACAGCCTCGACCTCGGGCGCTTCGCGCGCCACCCAGCTCCCGAACTCGCGCAGCTCCGCCTCGATCCCGACCATCGTCGCCGGCCGCAACGACAAACGCATCTGCTCGATATACCCCTCGAACGTCGCCCGCAGCCGCGGCGGCACGCTCGCCCACTCGCTCGCGCGCAGGACGGACCCGTCCGGATGAGACAACCGCGGCGGTGCCTCGACGACGCCCAGGTGATACAGCGTCATTTCCGCACCATGGAGCCGCGCCCGCAGCCGCACCGCGCGCAGCGGGCGATCGGCATCAACCCGGCCAAGCGTGGCGAGCAGCCGCTCGCGCGTGTGATCGAGCGTTCGCTTGGTTAGCCGCGCGGGTGCGACACCGGCGAGCGCCGCGACCTTGGCGATCGCCCACCACTGCAGCTCGGCCGTCTTGCTCACGAACCCAAGCTCGGCCGCTGTCGTCATGAACCGCTCGTGGAAATCGCGATGCACCCACGCGGCGACCTGCCCGGACGCCAACCGGCTCAGCATCAGATACTCCGGGGTCGGTTGCAGCCGACAACTCACGATCAGCCATGTCACGAACCGCCGGTCGCGTCCTGGAAGCGCCAGCTGCTCGGCGAGGGACATTTGCGACCACCCCTCCACCCCCACACGCACAAGAAACGCGCGCGCTGGCGAGGTGACGGGATGCTTCGCGTATCGCCCGTCGGCCTCGAGGTCGGCGCGATAGGCGGCAACTATCGCCTCCACCTCCGGGTCGCGCGGCAAGCGGCTCACGAGGCCTCTCGCTCATCGAGAGGGTCGATCTGCGCCTCGATCGCCTCAGCCGCGCGGAGATACTCGCCCTGAAGCCAATCGTTGGCCAAGTGCAGATAGATGCGGGTGGACTCGATCGACGCGTGCCCCGCCTGCGCCTGGATCGCTTCCAGCGCCATCCCCTGCTCACGCAACCGCGTCAGGCAGGTGTGCCGCAGCTGATGGCAGGTCGCGCTCGTCAGTCCGGCTCGCGCTCGCGCGCCATCGAGCACCTCATCAAGGCCCGCCGCGGACAACGCCCGTCCGCGACGCGGGCCCTTCAAAACCACGAAACACGCATCCGTCGAAGCGTCCTCGGGTCGCTCCAGCTCGAGATACCCGCCCAGCGCTTCAAAGAACCGCGAGGAGACCGGCACGATCCGCTCACGACCACCCTTCCCGCACACATGAACCCGGCGCTCACCGGCGCTGATATCGGAGAGCTCCAGCCCGAGCACCTCGCAGCGACGCAAACCGCCGAGCAACATCGCCAACACCATCGCTCGGTCGCGACGGGTGCGCAGCGCACCGAGCAAGGCATCGACGTCCACGGGCGACAACACGCGGGGCACCGTCCTTGGGGTACGCACCAGCCTCACTCCAGCACGAGCGTGACGCCCCGGCCGTCGCCGCGCCAGCCCGCGCGGGACCGGATTGCTCCCCACCCCCGCATCACCTCGCACCAGCAGATACTCGAACAAGCCCGCCACGCTCGACAACCGCCGGGCGATCGTCCGCGCCGCCAAGCCCGCCTCGCCGTCCTCGATCCGCACCACCTTCTCACCACGCCGCGGGGTGCGCTGCTGCGCCAGGAACGCAAACACATCCGCCGACGCCACCTCAGCCGGCTCCTTGCCGACCACGTCGAAGAACACCTTCAAGTCATACGCCGTCGCCAACCACGTATTCCTCGCGCCGCGAACGGCGACGAACTCCAGATACTCATCCAAGACCGGATGCCCAAGCCTGATCGCGACAAGCTCGCCGCCCTCGACCACCCGCGCCAACTCCGGTTCGAACCTCATCCATCAGCTCCCTGCAGCTCGCGCATCGGCGGAACGATGGACCCCCCACCGGACGGCGCGCACGCGGTAGGCGCTCCGCTCCGGCCGCCCTCGGGCGACCTCCGCTCCGCGCCCACCGCGTCACCGCCAGCAGCGCCAAACCCCAGGTGCCGAGCTTGACGACAAGACCTCGCAGCAGGCCTCCATATCACCCGCATATCCAACACGAGCGGATCGACGGTAATACCCTTCGTGGACGGTGACGACGTCGACCGTCGCCTCGACCGAGCCGCCGCACTCGGGCTACCCCTCGACGTCCTTACCGGCCGCGGTGGCGGCGCGACGCTTTCCTCGGGACCGGTAGAGCCGGCGGCTCGACGATCAGTACGCTCCTGCCTGGGGAGTCACCCAGCCGGTCGTCGCCTTGACACCCGATGGGGCGCTGCTCCTTCGCCTACGCGAGCGACCGCTGGCTCAGAGGAGCAGCAGACAGCGTCTGTCGGATGCGATGGCCGTACGCGAGTCTGAGGTGTGGAATGCCGCTGGTAATCCTCGCCGCCAGGTCATCGCGCGGCGGACGGATTTCGTCATATGCCCATGCGTACAGCCACGCGGCCGCGATGCGATCGTCGGTGTCGCTCCCCTTTAGCAGCGCAGCTTCGAGCTCATCAAGCGAGCAGCCGTCGTCAAGCGCGGTCCTGAGGGCGTGTATAAGCGTGTATAAGGTTGGCGGTCATCTCGGCTTCTCCGCGCGGGCAACCCGCCGCGTGGGTCGTGGCCGTTTGCTGGCCATGCCGCGCCTGCCGGCACTTTGGCGGCCTGCCGACTGAGGCAGGGCCCGCGGCGACCCGACCTCTTTGGAGGAGCTCGCGCGCGATTCGAGCCCTTCGGCGTCGATCAGTGCCCACCCGACCCGTTCGATGAGCTGCGCGATGTAATGTCCGTTGTGCTGTTCAGTGGGAACCGCACGCTCGGTGAGGGTCACTTCACCCACTTCGCCGTCGGGGCTGCAGGATCGAACGATGATCTGCGGCATCGGACTTGTCCTCTTGTAGCTTGCGTTTTCTTGCCTGAGGCAACACCGGTTGATCGCGGCGAGTGTTGCTCAGTCGTGCGCGTCGCGCATCGGCCGCAGCGGTCTAATCTTCTAGGGCGTGCGGGTCTAGGAAATGATCGCCGTGTCCGCGCTCGGGTCTTCGGTGACATCGCCAACGCGGCCGCTGAGCGCTTCGGCGAGTTGGCCTCGGCGGCTGATCTCGAGCTTGCGGTAGACGTGGCTGAGGTGCGCCTTGGCGGTCTTTGCGGTGATGAACAGCGCTTGCGCGATCTGCCGATTCGTGAGGCCGTCTGCGGCAAGTCTCGCGACACGTAGTTCGCTGGCGGTGAGGGCGTCCCGGCCAGTGATCGCATCCCGCCGCGGCTTGGCGCCCGCGGCGACCAGTTCCGCCCGGGCTTGATTGGCAATTCGCAGAGCGCCGGAATGATGGGCGAGATCGAGGGCATGCTCAAGCGCCGCGCGCGCCTGGGCTCGGTGGCCAGCGCGTCTGAGCGCGGCGCCATGGTCGGCGAGAGCGCGAGCGAGCTCGAGCCGAGACTGTGAGCGTCGTAGTGTGTGTACGGCCTGTCCGAGCAGCTCGAGGCCCGTATCGCCGCTCGCGACGAGACCGCAGGCGCGCAGCGATATGCCCAGCGTCCGCGGGCAGCCGAACGCGCGCGCGAGCTCGAGCTGCTCGGCCGCAAGTCGGTGTGCCTCTTCACGATTGATCAGAGCCGCCTGGGTCAGTGCCGCCTCGCCGCGCCACGGCAAGGCGCTCAGCATGCCGAGCCCAAGCCGCGCGCATCGTTGCCCGCACTCCAGAAAGTCGCTGAGCGCCTGCTGCGTGTGACCTTGCGCGGCACGCAGCCGACCGCGTGCGATCAGAAACCGAACCACCGCTACCGAACGCGATGCGCACGCATCGGCAACTTGGTCGACCAGGCCGGATGCTGCCGCGAGCTCGTCCCGCTCGACGAGCACCCGGATCACCTCGCTGACCGCGTGGATCCGTCGGACACCCTCGGCGCGCTCGAGTGCCCAGCGGGCGTCCGCCTCCGCGTCGGCCAAGTTGCCGCAGTCACACGACGCCGACGCCCGGAAGATGGAGATCCCGACTATCTCTTGCATCGCGCCACGATTGCGCGCGGCGGCGAGCAGGTCTTCGCAGAGCCTCTGAAGCGTGCCGTAGGACTCAATTAGCGTGAGGGTGACGATCAACGTCATGCAGATTTCCAGTGGCGGCGGGTAGGGTTCGCACGCGAGCGCCCGCTCCGCCAGATCGCGCGCCTCAGCAGGCCGGTTAGCTCTCGCTGCGTGGTGGGCCAACATCACGAGGACTTGCACGGGCGGGTCGGCCCGCGCATCCAGGCGACCGCGCAAAGCCTCGGCACGGAGCAACGCGGCCGACGCCGTGCGCTCGTTCACCATTCCGGCCCCGGCGATCGCTGCCTCCAGCACCATCGCCAGTGTCGAGTTCGTGTCGCCAACCGTCGCGAGGGCCCCTTCGAGTACCTCGACCGCGCGCTCAGCATGATCGGTCATGCTGTACGCAAGTGCCAGTAGGGAGCTGGTGCCGATCGACGTGGTGGGATCCTCGCCAGCGGCCGCCAGCGCCTGCTCGAGGTGCGCGATTGCATCCGGCTGCCTTGCGCGCCACTCGGCAGTCCCGAGCAAGAACAGCAGCGTTGCGCGCGCAGCGGCAGCAGGAGGCTCCGAGAGGGCACGACGGAGATCGTTTGCCGCAATCTCGGGCGCGCCCCGCTCAAGCGCCTCTCGAGCGGCTTCTCGCAGCCGCTCGACCACCCAATCGTCGCCGGCGGGCCCGCACGCCAGTAGATGCGCCGCCACGCGCGGGAGCGACCCCTCGCCCTCACGATCGATGAGCGCTGCCGCCCGCCGATGCGCTACGCGACGCGCACCGAGCGTGATGTCTTCGAGGACCGCGGCGCCGATCGAAGGGTGAAAGAACTCAAGCGGCCGAACCGGCTTGAGGATCTGCGCGGTCGCGAGCCGGTCGGCCGTCAATTCGGCAACCACGGGGTCAAGCTCGGCGAGGCGCGCCGCTACATCGACCTCCGAGCCTGCGCCGAGCACCGCAACCGCCCGCGCCAGAGTGATCGCCTCCGCTCCCATCCGTCCCAGCCGCGCCAACACAGAGGGCCCGACCGCGGCCGGCGCGATCAACTGCAACGCGGACACGCTCGCCACCCGCGCCGGCAACCCCTCACCGCGTGCCGCCGCAAGCAACTCGCGCAACAACAGAGGATTGCCGCCACTGAGCTCCCAACACGCGGCGCAGAACCACTCGTCGGCACCTTCGTCCAGCTGCGCGCGCACGATCGCCCCGACACCCGCCGTGCTCAACGGCGCAAGCGGGATCCGCTGCACGCGATCATCGCTCGCGAGCCGCTCGAGCTCACCGCGCTCACCCCCCGGCTCGCCCCAGCGCAAACTCAGAACCAAGAGGAGCGGCAGATCGCCTGCACGTCGGGCCAGGTAACCGAGCCACGCAAGCGACGGTTCATCAACCCAGTGCGCATCATCGACTGCCACCACGACCGGACTCCGGTCGGTCCGGTTCGCGCACAACCAAAACAGTCCGTGAATCGCCGCAAACCGGTCCGCGGCCGGCTCCCCCGCCTCCATCCCCAACGCTCGCGCACCAACTCGCGCAACTCCACTCAAGAGGTGACGCCGCTCCGCCGGGGAGGCTGCTCGTAACAACGGCTCAAAGAGCTGACGCGCCACCCCGAAGGCAATTTCCGCCTCAAAATCTGACCCTCGGGCGCTCAACACACCAAACCCGCGTGACTGCGCCTCGGCTCGCACACACGCCAAGAACTCGCTCTTCCCAATGCCAGCTGCGCCCTCGACCAGAACCACCGCTCCCACTCCGCTACTCGCTCGCCCGAGCAGACGATCTACGCGCGCCAGCTCGACGTCACGCTCCACCAAGCCGCCAACAACAACCTCCGACGAGACGCTCACCGGTACGCGGCACCGGAACCAGGCGGGAGGGCGCTCCAGCCCGAACGCCCGGAATTAGCACGACAGCTCACGAACAAGAGCATAAGCTGCCCCTGGGGGCTGCTTTTACCAAGAATCCGGTCCCACGCAGCCGGATCACACGGGCTGCGTCTCGGCACCGAAGTTAGAGCGATGAACACGCCCGCGGGACGGCCTTGCCGGGGACCCTCGCTCCCATTACCGATTGGACGCCACGCACCCAGACTCGCGATGTAACGCGACGTCGCGCTCACGCGCCGTGTCCGGGTCGCGAACCCGAACGCCGCGCCGGGATTCCCTTGGACCTACCGCGCCAAAAGATGGGACCACTTCGGCCGATGTGACCCGTACCTGAGCCGACGAGACTCGCTGCGACGTAGCCGTGATTTCACCCGGCTCGCAGCAAAGGAAAGCGAGGAATCGACCGGTGAGCGAATTCAACGACAAACAGCGGGAGATCCTCACTGCGGTGTGCGACACGGTGGTGCCGCCGCTGGCTTGCGATCCCGATCCGGATGGCTTCTTCGCGCGCAAAGCCAGCGACCTTTGGGTGCCCCAGGTGGTCGAATACCTCATGGCTGGTATGCCCGACGATCAGCGAGCAGGACTGCTGGCGGTGCTCGAGGCCTTCGGAGAGCAAGATTTCGTGCGCACCTCGCCGGGGACGCGTGAGCAGCTCATGCACAAGGTCGCGCAGACCAGCTCTGCCGCGGCGACAGGACTGGAGGTGCTCACAACGCTGACGCTGTTTCTGTTCTACGGGCTGGCGGACGAGCGGGGTCGGAATCCGAATTGGGAAATGCTCGGCTATCCAGGCCCAGTCAGTCCAGCGCCGCACCTGGAGAGGCCGCTGCACCCGTACACGCCGCGTGGGGACACGACGCTTGACGCCGATGTATGCGTGATCGGTTCGGGTGCAGGGGGTAGTGTGATGGCGGGGGTGTTGTCCGAGCGGGGCCTGAGCGTCGTGGTGCTCGAAGCGGGGGGTTACTTCGACGACGCCGACTTCGACCAGCTGGAGATCTCGGCTTATCAGAACCTTTACTGGCGAGGCGGACCAACCTCAACTGCTGAGATGAACGTCTCGGTGCTGGCGGGCTCCTGCCTAGGGGGCGGCACAGTTGTCAACTGGGCCAACTCGCTACGCACAACGCAGTGGGTGCGGGAGCAGTGGGAGCGGGCGTACGGCTTGGAGGGTCTCGCCGGCGCGGACTTCGACCGGCACTTGGACGCGGTTTTGCGGCGCTTGGGCGTTACCGATCGTTGTTCTGAGCTCAACGGTCCCCAGCAGCGCATGAAGGGAGGTGCCGACGAGCTCGGATGGAGCTTCAAGACGGTTCAGAGCAACATCGACGAACGGAGGTACTCCTTTGAGACGGCCGGTTACACCGGTTTTGGCGATCAGACCGGCGCCAAACAGTCAGCCGTGAAGACCTACCTCCAAGACGCGTACGACCGCGGAGCGACACTGGTTACCCGTTGCTGGGCGCAGCGCATCGTCGTGCGGCGCAACCATGCGAAGGGTGTCGAGGCGATTTGGTCTGATCCGGGCGCTGGGCGCTCCGGGAGGATCACTGTCAAAGCTCCGCAGGTGGTTGTGGCTTGCGGCGCGCTGGAATCCGCGGCGCTGCTGTTGCGCTCCGGTATCGGCGGCCCCGCCGTGGGCGACTATCTGCGGCTGCACCCCTGCACGGCAACGGTCGGTTTCTACACCGATGACCTGGAAGGGTGGAAAGGGGCGCCCCAGGCGGGCATCGTGGACGAATTCGAGAACACCGAGCAGGGACACGGGTTCCTGATCGAGAGCCCGCAGTACACGACCGCTCTCGCCGCTGCGGCACTTCCCCACGCCGACGGGGCCAGCCACAAGCGGGTCATGTCGAACTTCCGCCATGGCGCAGCGGTCATCGCTCTGCTGAGGGACCGTGGCCACGGCCGTGTGAAGATCGATCGCGCGGGGGCGGCGGTGCCCTCGTACTCGCTGACCGACGACCTCGACCTACGTAACGCACGAAAGGGAATCGACGCGCAGGTCCGGCTCCATGAGGCGGCCGGAGCGCAGCAGATCCTTGCCGCAGCCGCCGGCCCCCTGTCTTGGCGCCGGGGCGAGGACATCGACGCGTTCATTGCCGGCACGCGACGAATCCCGCTTGGGGCCCAGGGCTGGAAGTTGTTCTCAGCCCACCAGATGGGAAGCTGCCGAATGGGCACCGACCAACGCACCAGTGTTGCGAACCCGTGGGGAGAGTTACACGACGTCAGCGGCGCGTGGATCGGCGACGGTAGCGCGTTCCCTACCGCCTCCGGCACAAATCCAATGATCACAATCATGGCGCTCGCCCACCGCAACGCGCAGGCGGTTGCTGCGGCCGCCCCGAGCACCGCCGCCACGACGGCGCCACAATCGCTCTAGCGACGGGCCTGAGCACGTTACGGCCGTCGCGCTGCCCAACGGTGCGGCAACCCCGTTGCGCCCAACATAGTTCCGCGCAGGGCAGCGCAGGCAACACTTTGAGCTTCCGGTCGGCGCATTGTCCACCACAGCTGCGGCAACGCGGGGACTCGAGCTGCGACCCGGCCGAGCGAGACCGTGCCCGTCCGGACCCACAAAAGGCAGAAGTTTGACGACCTTTCGGCGAGCCGGTAACGCTGCTGCTCCCGGACAGACCGGTGACGTCGGACTCGCCGGCAGCGATTCTCGATCGTCCACCGAGCCGCCGCGGGAGGGCTGCTCCTCGAGTCGGGTAGACCCGGCGCCTTGCGGCGCCGGGTCCTCCTCAGAACCGGACGTGCCGTTTCCGAGCATCCGGCTCAATCAAGCCCTGGTGGTAAGCATGAGTCCGAGCCGGATATCCCTGTCGGCGGTCAT
>Ga0335078_10009982_pt1 | contig 14053 bp, 8 predicted proteins | sample Lox_Sample_32_FD_206711 | JGI IMG/M metagenome (GOLD analysis project Ga0335078, IMG submission 206711) | Soil microbial communities from Loxahatchee National Wildlife Refuge, Florida, United States - Lox_Sample_3.2 | ecosystem: Environmental > Terrestrial > Soil > Wetlands | place: USA: Florida...
GTACGTCTGCCTCCTGAATGGAAAGGCCGTGCGCCCTCCTATCAACGTGGATGTCACGGTGATCGAGCGTCCTCCCGGAGAAGAATCCGAAGCCACTCTCGCACAAGTCCGCGAACACTTCGGCGTGTAGGAGGGCAGGCTGGCAGCCTGCCGCGGATTGACAATCCGCCCTACATCAGGCTCAGTGGATCGACATCGATCATCAGCGCGGTCGCCCCCCACTTGTGTTCCGTGCCGAAAGTGCGGATTTTTTGCAGCAATTCGTTCAGTACCTTGCGGCTCGCCGCTTTGATGAGGAACTGGTACCGGTATTCATTGTGGAGCCGCGGCACCGGGGCTTCGGCGGGCCCGAGCACCCGCAATCTCTCGGGCGGCGGCATCATCAGCCGGCTCAGCTCCGTGCTCATCCGCAACGCCATCTCCTTGTGCGGACTCCGCACCAACACGTTGGCCATCGCGCTGAACGGCGGATAATGCATAGCCCGCCGGAAATTCAGCTCTTTTTCGTAAAACTGCGGGTAATCGTGCGCCGCCGCCATCCGCACGGCGTAGTGATCGGGATTAATCGTCTGGATCAGCACACGCCCCGGCGCGGTCCCCCGCCCCGCGCGACCCGCCACCTGCGTGAGCAATTGAAATGTTCGCTCGGCCGCGCGGAAATCCGGCATGCCCAGCCCGATATCGGCCGAAATCACGCCCACCAGCGTCACGTTCGGAATGTCGTGGCCCTTGGCGATCATCTGGGTGCCCACCAGAATGTCGTAATCGCGTTCGCGGAACCCGTGGAGAATCGTTTCGTACTGGCGCTTGCCGGTCACGGTGTCGCGATCGAGCCGCGCGATCCGCGCCTTCGGAAATCCGCGGTGCAGCTCTTCCTCCACCCGCTCCGACCCCAGCCCAAGGAAATAGATATGCTCGCTGCCGCACTTCGGGCACACGCTCGGCGGCTTCTGCGCGTACCCGCAGTAATGACAGAGCAGCCGCCGGTCGCGTTTGTGAAACGTCAGGGTCACCGAGCAGTTGATGCACTGGATGCGCTCGCCACACGCGCGGCATGCCACGAAGCTCGAGAATCCGCGGCGGTTCAGCATGATGATGGCCTGCTCGCCGCTTTCCAGCCGCGCGCCCAGGGCCTCGGATAACTTCCGCGAAAACGTTGCCTGCTGGCGCGTTTCCAAAAACTCCTGCCGCATATCGATGAGCTCCACCGCCGGCATAGGCCGCTGCTCGATGCGCCCCGGCAGCTCGATCAGGGTATACTTGCCGCACTGCGCGTTGTACCGGCTTTCCAGGCTCGGCGTCGCCGAACCCAGCACGACGCAGGCACCGGCCGCTTGGGCCCGCACCACCGCGACATCCCGCCCGTTATAGCGCGGCGTCTCCTCCTGCTTGTAGCTTCCGTCGTGTTCTTCGTCGACGATGATGAGCCCAAGGTTTCGCACTGGCGCGAATATTCCCGACCGCGTTCCCACCACCACCGAGGCCGCGCCGGAGCGGATCCGGCGCCATTGCTCCAGCCGTTCCACGTCGGAAAACGCGCTGTGCAGAATGGCGACTTTATCGGAGAAGCGCGAAAAAAATTGCCCGGCCATGGCCGGCGTGAGCGCGATCTCCGGCACCAGGAGCAACGCGCCGCGTCCCTGGGTCAGCACCGTTTCGATCGCATTCAGGTACACCTCGGTCTTACCGGATCCCGTCACCCCGTGCAGCAGAAACGTTTGAAACCGGCGGCTCTCGATGGCGCTCCGAATCTGATCGAAAGCTGCCTGCTGCGCCGGATTCAGTGTGTGGCGGGTTCTCACCGGCCCCATCCGCAGCGCCACCGGCTCCGGTTTCAGCGTGACTAGCCCTTTCCGCGCGAGCGATCGCGCCGCCGGGCTCGCGTTTTTGACAGCCGATTCCAGGTCTTTGAGATTGTGCGACCCGGGATGGAGTTCCAGAAATGCATGAAGCTCCCGTTCGGCCTTGCTCAGTTTTCCGTGCGCCGGGCGCGTCGCGAGTTCCACACGCAGCCGGTCCGCAGGCGCGCGCAGCGGGTCGCGCTCCGTCTGCACTTCTTCCGCGGTGACGAACCCTTTGCGTTCGAGCGAGCGGATCGCTTTATCCGCCAGCGGCAGCGTTCGCGCCAGATAGCTGGCCGACAGGGATCGCTTCTCGAGCAGCCGCAGCACCTGCATGGTTGGATCGTCGGGCGCGGAATCGAGCAGAAGCTGCCGCGCCGCGTCGCGCCCCGCATCGGTCAACGACCACACTTTCCCGCGCCGGATTTCCGCCGCCAGCGGCAGCATGCCGCGCAGCACTTCTCCCAGAGGCGCGCAATAATAGCCCGCGATCCACCGTCCAAGTGCGAGCAGTTCCGAATCCAACACCGGTTCGGCATCCAGCAGCCGGAACGCCTCACGGGTCGCCACTTCCGGACGCTGGTCGTGGCAGTGCAGGATCACGCCCGTCAGCTTGCGCGGCCCGAACGGCACCACCAGCCGGCTGCCCGCGCGCACGCGATGCCGCAGCGTTTCCGGCAGCGCATACGTGAACGGCTGGTCGAGCGGCACCGGAAGGCTCACGTCGCAATAGAGGTACGATCCTGCGGGCATCGAATTCCAGGATAACCGCTTACAATTGAAGCGAGGACCAGCGTGGAGAATCGCGAAATCGCGCGCGTGTTGTGGGAAACGGCCGACCTGATGGAGATTGCCGCCGAAGATTCGTTTCGCATCCGCAGCTATCGCAACGGCGCCACCGCCGTCGAAGGTTATCCCGAGCGCATCGAAGACATCCTCCGCGATCCCGCGCGCAAAGTGACCGACATTCCCGGCATCGGCAAAGGCCTCGCCCACGTGCTCGCAGAAATCGTGGAAGGCGGCTCCTGCGAGCGTCGCGACGCGCTGCTGCAGAAATTCCCGCCCACGGCGCTCGAATTTTTGAAAATCCAAGGCCTCGGCCCGAAAGGCATCGCGCTCATCTTCGAGCATTACCGCGTCAGCACCATCGATGAGCTCGAACGCCTCTGCCTGGAGCAAAAGCTGCGCGAACTGCCGCGGATGGGCGCGAAGCTCGAAGAGAAAGTTCTGCGTTCGATCGCGCAATACCGCCAGCGCACCGGCCGCTATCTGCTGAGCTATGCCGACACCATGGCAGCGGAACTCACCGACGTGTTTCTGCAGGTGCCCGGAGTGACGGCGGTGACGCCGGCCGGCAGTTTGCGCCGCGGGCGCGAGACCGTCGGCGATCTCGATCTGCTGGTGACCGGCCCCAATCCTGCGCCGGTGCTGGAGCGGTTCGTTGCCTATTCGAAGGTCGAGGAGATTCTCGGCCACGGCGAAAACAAAGCCAGCGCCAAGGTCGGCCGCGAAGGCTTACAGGTGGATGTGCGCGCGCTGCCGCCCGAGAGCTTCGGGGCGGCGATGCAATATTTCACCGGCAGCAAGGATCACAACGTCGCCATCCGCACCCGCGCGGTGAAGATGGGACTCAAGCTCAGCGAGTACGGCCTGTTTCGTATCGAAGATGAATCGCGGGTCGCCGGGGAAACCGAAGCCCAGATCTACGAGGTGCTCGGCCTGCGGTGGATTCCGCCCGAGCTCCGCGAAAACTGCGGCGAAATCGAAGCCGCCGAACAAGGCACGCTGCCCGAACTGGTCGAGCTGAAGCACATTCGCGGCGACGTCCACATGCACACCGTCGAGACCGACGGCCGCGCCACGCTGGAGGAGATGGCCGAAGCCGCGCGCAAAAAAGGATACGAGTACATCGCGATCACCGACCACTCGAAAGCCCTCGCCATGGCCAACGGCCTCGACGAAGCGCGCGCCGTGGCGTTCGCGAAGCAGGTGCGCGAGCTCAATAAAAACGGCCTCGGCATCCGCATCTTCTCCGGCCTCGAATGCGACATCCTGCGCGACGGCACGCTCGACCTGGCCAACGATGCGCTGGCCGAACTCGACCTCGTCATTGGCAGCGTCCACGGCCACATGAATCTCGAAGCCGCTGAGATGACCGAACGCCTCCTGCGCGCGCTCGAATGCCCGCATCTCCGCATCCTCGGCCATCCCACCGGCCGCATTCTGCTGCACCGCGATCCGTTCCCCTTCGATTTCGATCGCGTGGTGGCCGAGGCCGTCCGCCGCGGCGTCTGGCTCGAGATCAACGCCAGCCCCGAGCGCCTCGATCTGAACGGCGCGATGATCCGGACCGCCAAATCCAAAGGCGCGAAGTTTACCATTTCTACTGACGCCCACCATCCCAAGCATCTCGACAGCATGCGCTACGGCGTGGTCACCGCGCGCCGCGGCTGGCTGGGCCCGTCCGACATTCTGAACACGCTGCCCGCGGACCAGTTCGCGGCCGCGCTCCAATCGAAATCATGAAAATCACTTCTTCGAAGAAGGTCTACGAATGCAGTCTGTTTCGCGTCACCGAAGACCGCGCGGTCGACCCGAAAACGAATTTCAAGATCAAGCGCTCGGTGGTCCGCCACGCCGGCTCGGCCGTGATGATGGCGGTCGATGACCGCAAGCGCATTCTGCTGGTTCGTCAATACCGCTTGCCCGCCGACCAATACCTGTGGGAGCTCCCCGCCGGCCGTCTCGATCCCGGCGAAAAACCGCTGCAAGCTGCCAAGCGCGAGCTCGCCGAAGAGACCGGCTATCAAGCGCGCACCTGGAAAAAGCTGGTCTCCTTCTTCGCCAGCCCCGGCTACGTGCAGGAGAAGATGACCATCTTCCTAGCGACCGATCTTACCGAAGGCGAAGCGACTCCCATGGAAGACGAGCGCATCGAAACCCGCTGGTTCACCGCGCGTGAGATTGCAGAGTTGATCCGCTCCGGCAAACTCGAAGACGCAAAAACCATGATCGGCTTTTTCGCGTGGCGGGACGGGAAGATGGCGTAGCGGTTGCCCAGCCGTCGTGGGCACAGGCAAACTCAGTTTTCCACCGGGACTTTATCGGCGGAGTCCACCACGATGACGTCGAACATGGCTTTCTCCGATTGGAGCCTCAAGCCTAGCTGCTCTTCGAGGGCGACCGTAATGTCCGGATACGTGGCGGGTTCTTTGGTTTGCACATCGACGGCGTAATTCAGCTCGATGTCATAGAGGCCCTCGATTCCACTGGCATCGCGCACAGGACGCCCCATGATGCCAGAGAGATTGTTCGCGAGGATTTCCATAGTGATGCGGCCGCGCAGGTGATTCCCCGTGTTATCGCGCCGGGGGCCGTAACCTAGGCGAGAGCCTTCGGGTGACTTCTGCATCTTGAACCCACTTTTCGCCACGACGAGTTGAAAGGCCGACATCTCCTTCTGGTCATGATGCACCTTCAGGTGAAAGCGTTCGGCCAGTAGGTTCTGTAGCATGATGCGCAAGTCCGCCACCTTGGTATCTTGCGGGAGTTTGGCTTCGAAATCGAAGAATTCCGTGTCGAGCCACTCCGGACGTTTAATCTGGCTGGTCTCAACGTCGAAGGCTCGGCGAATCACGGCGATCAGGTTCACCCGGCGGTAATTGAGCGTTCCGGGCAATTCCTGCATCATGGTGCCGCTCACATCGGTATCGGCGTGGCGTTTGACCGAGGCAACGTCGAAGGTCTGCCCGTACAGGACGCAGAGGCTGGTGCCAAGGAGCGCGGTTCGTCTCATCATCTGCTAGGACGGTGGCGCGATGGGAAACGTGCAGGCCGTTCCAGCAAGATCCGGGCCCAGTTAACTCACCGCCCCTCCAACGCCTCTTTGAAAAACGCCAGCACCTTCGGGATGCCGTCGATCGACGATTCCGCGTCGCCGGCCGCCGAACCGCCGAGATCGCTCTCTCGCCCCGACGTCGGATTGCGCACGTCGCTGTGCCACGCGGGAATGATTTCGGGGCGCCCGGCCGAGTGCCCGGCATGTCGATACTTGAGATTTTCAAAGCTGTACGCGAAGTGCGTGCGCTTGAGCCGCGAGACCACTTCGTCGGCCATCTCCCACGAACGCCAAAGATGGTCGTCCTGGCCGGAGATCATGAGGATCGGCCCTTGCGTCTTCTCGACGGCAATCTCCGAGTCAGGCGGCGCGTCCAGCCGGCCTCGGCGCGGCACCGCGTAGGGCAGCGGTCGGCCCTGCCACAGCCACGCCGGCCCCCCGTCCTGACGGCAGCACGCGGCGTACCGCACGTTCGCCGGAACATACGCCACCACCGCCGCGATCCGCGGATACATCGAGCCCAATTGCAGCGCCAACTCCCCGCCGCGCGACGTGCCGGTCACGCCGAACCGCGTACCCGCGATCTCCGGGCGGCGCGACATCCATTCGAGCGCCATTCCGAAATATTCGAGAGGGATGTCTTCGAGCTGCGGCGGCAAATCTTCGTATCGAAAATACGCCAGCGCGAGCGCCGCGAACCCATGCGACGCCAGCCACGCCGCCGGCCGCCGCGGCACCCCGCCGTTCGATCCGCCCACCACCAGGATTCCCGGATGCCGCTCGCCGCCCGGTGGCACATAGAAGATGCCGCGCAGCGGACCCTCGTGCACCGGAATCTCCTGTACCCCCTCTGCCACGAAGCGCTGTTCGAGCGTCGCTTTGGCGGCGCTCTGGCCTTTGCGCAATAGTTCGAATTCGATCGATTGCGATTCCGGGTCACGCGGCGCCACGTACGTCGAAACGTGTTTCGCCGACGGAAGCATCGACCAGATCAATCCCATCGGCGACACCTCTTTATACGAACCAGCCGCCGGCGCCTGCATCGAAGCGTCCACCACGCCCTGGGCATCGGCCACAAAATCCGCGCGGGACGTCCACACCTGGGCGAGGCCATCAGTCAGCGTCCCGCGAATCGTCACCCGTTCGCCCGGTTCGAGCCCTCGTGCGCGAATCGTGGTGGATTCATCGGCCATGATGCGGGCCGGGGAAATCTCCAGGGTTTGACCGGCTGATGCCAGCGAAGCCACGCTGAACAGAATCGCTCGAACGGCGAATCGCGGAAGGGAGAACATGCGAGTCCGTGCCTCCGGCCCAAGACCTTTTCCAATCTTACCGCGCGCGGAAATGAATTCTCCGGCCCCTAACACTTCTAAACACGCCAGCCGGAAGTCAGGAATCTGCTCAGCAAAGCGGGGATTCTGTAAGCCACCAAATCATGAGTCGCATAGAATACCGCCACAGCAGGGGAGAGTGCGGGTAGCTTTGGCGCGGGGACCTGGGATGCGCCAGCCGCCTAAATCATCAACCGCAGATTCAGACGACTTGGGCACGCGCCGGTCGGGAACGGGAGTTTTCAGATGCTGGGTGATCGCAGGATTCGACGGGAAAGTTGGCTGGTTGCATGCAGCGCTGGGCTTGTTCTTCTGATGAACGGAGTGCGCGTGCAAGCACAGGCTACTGCGAGCATCGTGGGCACGGTCACCGATTCGTCGGGCGCCGCCATCACGGAGGCGGCGGTACAAGTCCGGAACGTCGGGACCGGCGTGACGCAGGCGGCGGTCAGCGACGAACAAGGACGCTACCGTGTGCCGGACCTGCAGATCGGCGACTACGAGGCGCAAGCCGCCAAAGCCGGGTTCCAAACGGTCGTACGGCGCGGCATCACCTTGACGGTCGGCAGCCAGCCCGTGGTGGACTTCGCGCTGCCGGTCGGGCAGGCGCAGCAGACGGTGACGGTGGAAAGCGAAGTTTCGCAGGTGGAAACGCAATCGACGGCGGTCGGCGCGCTGGTCGAGGGCAAGCAGGTTCGCGACCTGCCACTCAATGGCCGGAACTTCACGCAACTGCTGACGCTGGCGCCGGGCGTCACGCAGATTCCGCTCAATGCTCCAGGCGGCGGGCAGACGTTTTACGGCAATGGGCAGAAGTACTCGATCGCGGGCTCGCGGCCGTCCGGCCAGGCGTATCTGCTGGACGATCAGGATCTGACCAATTTCTGGAACAACGGTCCGGGCGCCGGCGGCCTCGGCACGGCGCTGGGCGTGGAAGGAATCGCGGAATTCCAGACGCTGACCAACACCTACAGCGCGCAATTCGGCGGCAATGGCGCGGTCGTCAACGCGTCCAGCCGGCCGGGAACCAACGGCTTTCACGGATCGGCCTACGAGTTTTTGCGCAACGACAAGCTGGAAGACCGGAACTTCTTCGATGTCCAGTCAGGCGCTCCGCCGTACCATCAGAATCAGTTCGGCGGCAGCATCGGCGGCCCGATTAAGAAGGACCGAATCTTCTTCTTCGTCAATTATGAAGGGCTGCGAAAATCGCAGGTGACCAGCTCGATTGCGACGGTGCCGGACGCGTGCGCACACCAGTTCCTGACCACCGCGAGTGCCAACGGCGGCTGCGGCGCGCCGGTGACGCAAAACACGAATCCAGCGGTGGCCACCGCGATTCGCAACACCATGGCGTTGTGGCCGATGCCGAACTACAATCCGGAACTGGTCACCGGGGCAGGAGCGGCAAGCGAGACCGGCCAGGCGGTGGTCCTCGATCCGCTGAAGGGGCACGAAAACTACGTTCTCGGGCGCATCGATTACAACATCTCGTCGAAAGATTCGTTGTTTGTGCGCTACGTGCTCGATTACGCGCAACGCGATTTCACGGCCGGCATTCCGTACTGGCCGGAACTGGACACCACCAGAGATCATTTTGTGAACATCGAAGAACGGCGCCTGGTCTCCGCCCGAGTCGTCAACACAGCGCATGTGGGCTTCTCGCGGACGTGGGAAGACGCCGCCGTGTACGGTTCTCCGACGGTCAACAACGGCGTAGTGACTCCCGGCACCATCAATTCTCCCGGGACACATCCCCTACAGTTTCTGTCCGGACAGGGGCGGGAGGACGGCACGATCGCGACGTTTTCCGGCCTCACGGCAATCGGCGCCAGCACGACCTTGCCGTTTTACCTGGTTCCGAACAAGTTCTCATTCGGGGATGATGTCATTTGGACCTCCGGCGCGCACAGCCTCAAATTCGGCGCCTCGGTCACGCGCGACCGCGAAAACACGTGGGCCCCGTTCGTCGTCGGCGGCAACTGGACGTTTCCGAATATTACGGCGTTCCTGACGGGGGCGGCGTCGCAGGTACAGGGACAGGTTTCGGATGTGCAGAATCCGACGGCGGACGCGACCAAAGACTATCGCTACTGGCTGTTCAGCCCGTATATCGAAGATCAATGGAAAACCAGCAGCAAGCTGACCCTGACTCTAGGCCTGCGGTATTCCCCGACCACCATCATCGGTGAAGTGCGGCACCAGATGTACAACCTGATCAATCCGTTCCAGCCGGGAGGGCAATTCGTTCCGGTGACCACGTCGTCGGCGTCGAACCCGTCGCTGCGGAACTGGGATCCGCGCATCGGCCTGGCCTGGGATCCCTTCGCCGATCATAAGACTTCTGTACGCGCCAGCTTCGGGATGTTTCACAACGTGCTGTTTTCGCGCGACCTGAATTACTGGCTGCAGCCGCCCTTCCTGACCGCGACACAGACCTCCGCGCAAGGACTGCTCTACCCGGTGCCGTATTCCAATCTCGGCGCCGGCAGCAACACGGTCAACGTGCCGACCAACGGCACCCTGAGCATCACCAACGGAGACTACTACGGCGTGCACTCGACGCCGTACCAGATGCAGTGGAACTTCAACATCGAACGCCAGGTGATGGAGAACACCGTGTGGACCATCGGCTATATCGGCTCGCACAACCTGCACATGTTCATCCAGCGCGATTTCAACTATCCGCAGCCGTGTTTGTCGGCAACCTCCGGGTGCTTCTATAACGGCGCGCCCACCTTTTCGAATGCCAGCGGCGTTCCGAATCCGCGGCTCGATCCGCAGTACAACAGCCTGCAACTTGCCGACAACCTCGCGGATTCGCATTATGAAGCGCTGCAGACCAGCCTCGACCACCGGTTCTCGCACAACTGGCAGGCGCAGATTTCGTATACGTTCTCGAAATCGATCGACAACGGCTCTGGCACCTACGGACTCGATGGAGGAGGCATCGCGTCCAACCCCGTCAACATGGCTCTGGATCGCGGGCTCTCCAATTTCAACCGCACGCACAATCTGCGGGTGAGCGGCATTTACAGCCTGCCTTTCAAAGTAAGCGGCTTTATGGGCGGCGTGGTGAACGGATGGCAGCTCACCGGCGTGTTCTCGTATCTCTCAGGAGCGCCGTTCAATCCGACGTCGGCCCCGAATCGCGTCTATACCGGCACCGGCAGCAACACCGGAAGGCCGAACGTGGTGCCCGGATGCGATCTGTACTCCGGCTTCCAGACGCTCAGCTCGTGGTTCAACACAGCCTGCTTCGCGCTGCAGCCCACCGGCACCTATGGCAACGCCGGCCGGGACACGATCATCGGACCCAACCTGTGGGATCTGGATAACTCGTTGACGAAGGATTTTAAACCGTCCGAGCGCGTGACAGTGCAGTTCCGCGCGGAGGCGTTCAACATCATGAATCACCCGTCGTTCCAATTGCTGCCGACCAACACGCAGATTTTCGCGGGAACCGCGTTGAACGCCAGCGCCGGAAAAATCCAGGCCACCAACAGCCAGCCGCGGCAGGTACAACTGGCGTTGAAGCTGTTATTTTAGGAGGGCAAGCCAGGAAGGCTGCCCATTCGATGCGTAATCTGCTTCTGGGGTTGGCGGCGGGCACGGGTTTGTTGGCCGCGCCCCCAACCTTTAACAAGGACGTTTTGCCGATTCTGCAGAAGCATTGTCAAAACTGTCACCGGCCCGGCGAAATCGGCCCGATGCCGCTGCTCGGCTATCAAGAGGCGCGTCCCTGGGCGAAAGCCATCAAGCAAGCCGTGGCGTTGGGGAAGATGCCGCCTTGGCTGGCCGATCCCAAGTACGGCCATTTCGCCAACGACCGGCGGCTCAGCCCGGCGGATGTCCACACACTCGAAGCCTGGGTGGATTCGGGCGCGCCGGAAGGCGATGCGCGGGACAAACCCGCGCCGGTTCAGTGGGCGGATGGATGGAACATCCGGCCTGACGAGATTTTTCAAATGCCGGATCCGTTCCCCATTCCGGCGACCGGGACTCTGGATTACGTATACATCGTGATTCCGACCGGATTCCGCGAAGACACCTGGGTCACGGCCGCGGAGGTGCGGCCTGGCGCCCGTTCGGCGGTGCATCACATCCTGGCGGTGATACGGCCTCCCGGCTCGCAGTGGATGAAAGACGCCAAGCCGTTCGTGCCGTACATCCCGCCGCTGCCCTCCAGCGACGGCAGCGACCCGCAGGCGCAGCCGGTCAACATGAGTTACGAGCTGCTGGCTGGTTATTCACCGGGCATGCAGCCGCAGCGCTTCGATATCGACCATTCGGCCAAGCTGATACCGGCGGGTTCGGACATCGTTCTGCAAGTGCACTACACGCCCAACGGCAAAACCGCCGTACAGGATCAGACCCGGGTTGGCCTGACGCTCGCCTCCGAGGCGCCGCCCAAGCGCTTCATGTCGGCGGTGGCGGCATCCTGGAATTGGGAGATTCCGGCCGGAGATCCGAATTACGAGGGCCACGCGCGGCTGACGTTCGGCGAGCCGGTGGAGCTGGTGTTTGTGCAGCCGCACATGCACGTGCGCGGCAAAGACATGACGATTCGTCTGGTATATCCGACCGGCGAATCGCAGACCATCCTCAATGTGCCCCACTACGATTTCCACTGGCAGATCGTCTACTATCTCGACAAGCCTCTTCCGCTGCCCCAAGGCACGCGCGTGGAAGTGACCGCGCACTGGGACAACTCCGCCGCCAACCCGAACAACCCGGACCCGACGAAAACCGTTCGCTACGGATTTCAAAGCACGGAAGAAATGTTGAGCGCCGCCATGGGCGTGATCATCGACCGGGAGTAGTTCCACAACGGGTCGCTGCGCTGCGGAAATCCAATGGCGTTTAGGGGCAGGCAATCCTGCCTGCAGCCCCCCTCACCTCCACCGCAGCACCGGCTTCCGCGCCGCCGTCACTTCGTCCACGCGGCTGATCCGCGTCCCGTGCGGCGCGCTGAGCACCAATTGCGGATCTTTCTCGGCTTCTTCCGCGATCGCGATCATCGCTTCGACGAACTGGTCCAGTTCGCGCTTGCCTTCGGTCTCGGTCGGCTCAATCATCATCGCCCCGTGCACGATCAGCGGAAAGCTCACGGTGTACGGATGAAACCCGTAGTCGATCAGCCGCTTCGCGAAGTCGCCCGTACGCACGCCGTGCTGCGCCTGTCGCGCGTCACTGAACACCACTTCATGCATGTTCGGCGCGTCGTACGGCAACTCGAAGTAGGGCTCCAGCTTCTTGCGGAGATAATTCGCGTTCAATACCGCGTCCACTGTGACGTTGCGAAGACCCGGTCCGCCGTGCGCCAGAATATACGCCAGCGCACGCACCAGCACGCCGAAGTTGCCATAGAACGCGCGCACCCGCCCGATGGATTGCTTGCGTTTGTAGTCCCAGGTCCACTTCTTGCCCGACCGCTTCAGCCGCGGCACCGGCAGATACGGCTCCAGTTCCTTCTTCACCGCCACCGGCCCGGCGCCCGGACCGCCGCCGCCATGCGGCGTCGAAAAGGTCTTGTGTAGATTCAGGTGCAGCGCGTCTACGCCGAAATCGCCGGGGCGCGCGATGCCCATCAGCGCGTTCATGTTGGCGCCGTCCATGTAGAGCAGCGCGCCTTTGGCGTGCAGGATCTCGGCCACCCGCAGGATGTCCTGCTCGAAGACGCCCAGCGTGTTCGGGTTCGTCACCATCAACGCGGCGACGTCCGCATCCACCACCCGCTCCAGCACGCCGACGTCGAGCGAACCGCTGGCGCTCGAAGCAACCGGCTCTACCGCATACCCCGCAATCGCCGCCGACGCCGGATTCGTTCCATGCGCCGAATCCGGAATCAGGATTTTCTTCCGCGGGTTGCCTCGCTTCTCGAGCAGCGCGCGAATTAACAGGATGGCGGTCAGTTCGCCGTGCGCGCCCGCCGCCGGCTGCAGCGTCACCGCATCCATCCCGGTGATCTCCGCCAGCGCCGATTCCAGCCGCGCCATCACTTCCATCGAACCCTGCGCCAGCGCTTCCGGCCGGTACGGATGCGCCCATGCCAGCCCTTCGATCTGTGCTACCGCCTCGTTTACGCGCGGATTGTACTTCATGGTGCACGAGCCCAGCGGATACATGCCGTGATCGATTCCGTAGTTCCACGTGGAAAGCCGTGTGAAGTGGCGAATCGCTTCCACCTCGCTCACTTCCGGAAAGCCTTGGATTTCCGCGCGCACGTTATCCGCGCCCAGCGCTTCGTTCGCGTCCACCGGCGGCACGTCCAGTTCGGGAAGCTGGTAGGCAATCTTCCCCGGCGAACTCCGCTCGAATAGCAGCGGCTCATTTTGCGAAAGGTGCTGCCGGACCTTGCTGATCATGCGAACGCCTCGCCCACCGCGTCCATGTCCGGCCGCCGCGACATTTCCGTCGCGCACAGCAGCATCGAATCCGCCAGTTCCGGATAAAACCGCCCCAACGCCACGCCGCCGACGATCTTCTTCTGCAACAGCGCTTTGTTGATCGCGTCCGGCGTCTTGCCCGGCGCCAGCGCCACAAACTCGTTGAAAAATTTTCCGCAGAACCGCGGCTTCACCCGGCCAGCCAGGTAATGCGACTTCGCCAGGTTCTGCTCCGCCAGTTCGCGCAGTCCGCGTTTTCCGTAGACGGTCATAAACACGGTCGCCATCAACGCGACCCACGCCTGGTTGGTGCAGATGTTCGACGTCGCCTTCTCGCGCCGGATGTGCTGCTCGCGCGTCGCCAGCGTCAGGCAATACGCGCGATTGCCGCGCGAGTCCGCCGTCTGGCCCACCAGGCGGCCCGGCATCTGCCGCACGAATTTTTCGCGCGTCGCGATCACTCCTGCGAACGGCCCGCCGTAGCTCGGCGCAATCGCGAACGATTGCAACTCGCCCGCCACAATATCGGCCTCGCCCGGAGGCTCCAGAATTCCCAGCGACACTGCCTCGGTGAAGACCAAAATCAACAACGCTCCGCCACGATGCGCAATCTCGGCCGCCTCTTTCACGCGTTCGACAATGACGAAGAAATTC
>Ga0335078_10009985_pt1 | contig 14049 bp, 16 predicted proteins | sample Lox_Sample_32_FD_206711 | JGI IMG/M metagenome (GOLD analysis project Ga0335078, IMG submission 206711) | Soil microbial communities from Loxahatchee National Wildlife Refuge, Florida, United States - Lox_Sample_3.2 | ecosystem: Environmental > Terrestrial > Soil > Wetlands | place: USA...
GCGGTGCGGCTGTCGTTCTCCCCGGGGCAGCTGGTGCTGGAGGCGGGCACCGGCGACGAGGCGCAGGCCGTGGAGGTGATGGACGCGAGCTTCGAGGGCGAGGACATCCAGATCGCCTTCAACCCGCAGTACCTGCTGGACGGGCTGACCGCGCTCGACTCGGATACCGCGCGGGTCTCGTTCACCGAGCCGGGCAAGCCCGCCCTGATCACCGGCAAGCCCGCCGAGGACGAGCAGCCCGACTACCGCTACCTGCTGATGCCCATCCGCCTCGGCAGCTGACCGGCGGCGGGGGCCGCCCGCCCGGGCCGGCCCAGTAGCCTTCACGTGTGCACCTGACCCGCCTCGCGCTGACCGACTTCCGGTCCTACGCGGCGGCGGACCTGAGCCTCGAAACCGGGGTGACCACCCTGCTCGGCGCGAACGGGGAGGGAAAGACCAACCTGGTCGAGGCGGCCGCGTACGCGGCCACGCTGGGCAGCCACCGGGTCAGCAGCGACGGGCCGCTGGTCCGCCGCGGCGCCGACCGGGCCATCCTGCGGGCCGCGGTCACCTCGGCCGACCGGGACACACTGGTCGAGATCGAGATCAACCCGGGGCGGGCTAACCGGGCCCGGGTGAACCGGGCGCCGGTGCCGCGGCCGCGCCAGGTGCTCGGCATCCTGCGCACCGTGCTGTTCGCCCCCGAGGACCTGGCCCTGGTCAAGGGCGACCCGGAGCAGCGCCGCCGGTACCTGGACGAGCTGCTGGTGGCCAGCGCTCCCCGCTATGCGGGGGTGCGGGCCGACTACGAGCGGGTGATCAAGCAGCGCACCGCGCTGCTCAAGCAGGCCAGGACCCGGGTGTACGCGACGGCCCGGAGCCGCCCGGCGGCTGATCACGAGGACCCTGACCTGCCGCCCGGGCGCGGCCTGGCCGGTGCGCTCGACGCGTGGGATGAGCACCTGGCCGCCAAGGGCGCCGAGCTGCTGGCTGGGCGGCTCGCGCTGACCGCCGCGCTGCGCCCGCTGGTGGCGCAGGCGTACACCGCGGTATCCGGCCAGGACGCCGCGGCCAGCATCGGCTACCACCAGCGGGCGGCTGCCGCTGAGGGTACGGCGGACGGGCCGCCCGGCCGGGAGGCGCTGGCGGACGGGCTGCGCGAGGCGCTGGCCCGGGCCCGGCCCGACGAACTGGAGCGCGGGGTGTGCCTGGTCGGGCCGCACCGCGACGACCTGGAGCTGAGCATCGGTGAGCTGCCCGCCCGCGGTTACGCCAGCCAGGGTGAATCCTGGTCGATGGCGCTGGCCCTGCGGCTGTCCAGCTACGACCTGCTCCGGGCCGACGGCGATGACCCGGTGCTGCTGCTCGACGACGTGTTCGCCGAGCTGGACAGCGGCCGCCGGGACCGGCTGGCTGCCCTGGTGTCCGGGGCCGAGCAGGTGCTGGTCACCGCCGCGGTGGCGGCCGACGTGCCAGCCCGCCTGCACGGCGCCCGGTTCACCGTGGCCGACGGGAGGATCAGCCGTGCCAGCTGACCAGGAGCGCGATCGCGCCCAGCTCGCCCGCGACGCGCTGGCCCGGGCGAAGGCCGACGCGCGGGCCCGTGGCGACGCGCCGTCCGGGCCCCTCCCGCCACTTGCCGCATCCGATCGTGAACAGCACGTTACTAAACGGCCCTCCCGGGGCAACTCGCCCGGGCCGACACGCCGGCCGCGCCGGGCCAAACGAGAAGATCCCCAGCCGCTGGACGCCGCGATCCAGGGACTGCTCCACGACCAGGGCTGGCAGGCGGCCGCGGCGGTCGGCTCGGTTTTCGGCCGCTGGCCGCAGATCGTCGGCGCCGACCTGGCCGCGCACACCCGGCCGGACCGGCTCACCGGTGGGGAATTGCTGGTCGTCGCCGATTCCACCGCCTGGGCCACCCAGGTGCGGCTGCTCGCCGGCACGCTTATCCGCAGGCTGAACAGCGAACTGGGCAGCGGGACCGTGACCAAGGTGCGGGTCCGCGGGCCGGAGCAGCCACGTCGGCCAGGTGAATGGCGGGTTCGCGGCGGTCGCGGGCCACGCGACACGTACGGCTGAGACTGGGGGTTCTCCCAGGTAAAATAGGAATGCGCCCCGGGGGCGCAGCGGCCCATCAGGCCGCTTGCGCGCGGGACGCGTTATCTCTGTTTAGAGGAGCTTGCTCTTGTCTTACGACGCACGTTCGATCACGGTCTTGGAGGGCCTGGAGGCAGTACGCAAGCGTCCCGGTATGTACATCGGCTCTACCGGCGAGCGCGGCCTGCACCACCTCGTCTACGAAGTTGTGGACAACGCGGTGGATGAGGCGCTGGCCGGCTTCTGCGACCGCATTGACGTTACCCTGCTCGCCGACGGTGGGGTGCGGGTTGCCGACAACGGCCGCGGGATCCCGGTGGACGAGCACCCGGTGGAAAAGCGCCCCGCGGTCGAGGTGGTGCTGACCACCCTGCACGCGGGCGGCAAGTTCGACGGCAAGTCCTACGCGGTGTCCGGCGGCCTGCACGGCGTCGGCGTGTCCGTGGTGAACGCGCTGTCCAGCCAGCTGGACGTGGAGATCCGCCGGGACGGCTACGTCTGGCGGCAGTCCTACCGGCTGAGCCAGCCGGAAACCGCGCTGACCCGCGGTGAGCGCACCGATGAGACCGGGACCATCATCACCTTCTGGGCCGATCCGGACATCTTCGAGACCACCGACTGGGACTTCGAGACGCTGTCCCGGCGGCTGCAGGAGATGGCGTTCCTCAACCGCGGCCTGGCCATCAACCTGACCGATGAGCGGCCCGACCACATCAACGGCGAGCCACACGTGGTGAATTACCGCTACGAGGGCGGCATCGCCGACTTCGTGCGGTACCTGAACGCGTCCAAGGAGCCGGTGCACTCGACCGTCATCAACTTCGGTGATGAGGGCACCGGGATCTCGGCCGAGATCGCGATGCAGTGGAACAGCACCTACTCCGAGTCGGTGCACACGTTCGCGAACACGATCAACACCGCCGAGGGCGGCACCCACGAGGAAGGGTTCCGGGCGGCGCTCACCTCGGTGGTGAACCGGTACGCCAAGGAGCAGAAGCTCCTCCGGGAGAAGGACGACAACCTGCAGGGCGAGGACGTCCGCGAGGGCCTCGCCGCGATCATCCACGTCAAGCTGGCCAACCCGCAGTTCGAGGGGCAGACCAAGACCAAGCTCGGCAACACCGAGGCCAGGTCGTTCGTGCTGAAGGCGACCAACGACCACCTGCGGGACTGGTTCGACCGCAACCCGGGTGAGGCCAAGGACATCATCACCAAGGCCGCCCAGGCCGCGCGGGCCCGGATCGCCGCCCGGCAGGCGCGGGACCTCACCCGGCGCAAGGGCCTGCTGGAGAGCAGCTCGCTGCCGGGCAAGCTGGCCGACTGCCAGTCCGGGGACCCGGCCCGCTGCGAGATCTACGTGGTCGAGGGCGACTCGGCCGGCGGCTCGGCCAAGCAGGGCCGTGACCCGGAGTTCCAGGCGATCCTGCCGATCCGCGGCAAGATCCTCAACGTGGAGAAGGCCCGCATCGACCGGGTTCTCAAGAACAACGAGGTCCAGGCGCTGATCACCGCGCTGGGCACCGGGATCCACGATGACTTCGACATCTCCAGGCTGCGCTACCACAAAATCATCCCGATGGCGGACGCGGACGTGGACGGGCAGCACATCACCACGCTGCTGCTGACCCTGCTGTTCCGGTTCATGAAGCCGCTCATCGAGGCCGGGCACGTCTACCTGGCCCAGCCGCCGCTCTACAAGATCAAGTGGGAGGGCCGCGGCGCCGAGCCCGAGTACGCGTACTCCGACCGTGAGCGCGACGCGCTCATCGAAGCCGGGATAGCCGCGGGCAAGCGTGACCCACGGCCCCGGGACGCCGTTCAGCGTTTCAAGGGTCTTGGCGAAATGAACGCGGCGGAACTGTGGGAGACCACGATGAACCCGGCGCGGAGGGTCCTCAAGCAGGTCACCGTGGACGACGCGGCCCAGGCCGACGAGCTGTTCAGCGTGCTGATGGGCGAGGACGTCGAGGCGCGCCGGGCGTTCATCCAGCGCAATGCGAAGGATGTCCGGTTCCTGGACATCTGATCTCCGGCACCTGCCGGACCACGATTAACCGGATGGCTACGGCCACGGGAGAGGTTGTTACGTGACTGACCTGGACACTGGGGGGCCCCACGACCGGACGGAGCCGGTCGACATCCAGGTGGAGATGCAGCGCAGCTACATCGACTACGCGATGTCGGTCATCGTCGGCCGGGCGCTGCCCGACGTCAGGGACGGGCTCAAGCCGGTGCACGTCCGCATCCTGTGGGCGATGTACGACGGGGGCTTCCGGCCCGACCGGGGCTACTTCAAGTGCTCCCGGGTGGTCGGCGACGTCATGGGCTCCTACCACCCGCATGGCGACTCGGCCATCTACGACGCGCTGGTCCGGCTGGCCCAGCCGTGGTCGATGCGGATGCCGCTGATCGACGGGCAGGGCAACTTCGGCTCCCCCGGCAATGACCCGCCCGCGGCCATGCGGTACACCGAGTGCCGGCTCGCGCCGCTGGCCATGGAGATGCTCCGGGATATCGACAAGGACACCGTCGACTTCCGGCCGAACTACGACGGCCGGACCCCGGAGCCCACCGTCCTGCCCAGCCGCTTCCCCAACCTGCTGATCAACGGGTCGCAGGGCATCGCGGTCGGCATGGCGACCAACATCCCCACGCACAACCTGCGTGAGGTGGCGGCGGGGGTCCAGTGGTACCTGGACAACTTCGAGGCCACCGACGAGGAACTGCTGGACGCGCTCATCGAGCGGGTCAAGGGGCCGGACTTCCCGACCCGCGGGCTGATCGTCGGCCGCCGGGGCATCGAGGAGGCCTACCGGACCGGGCGCGGGTCGATCACCATGCGCGCCGTGGTCGACATCGACGAGGACCGGCGTGGCCGGACCTGCCTGGTCGTCACCGAGCTGCCCTACCAGGTGAACCCGGACAACCTGGCCACGAAGATCGCTGAGCTGGTGCGCGACGGCCGGGTCAGCGGCATCGCGGACGTCCGTGACGAGAGCAGCGGCCGCACCGGCCAGCGGCTGGTCATCGTGCTGCGCCGCGACGCGGTCGCCAAGGTCGTGCTGAACAACCTGTACAAGCACACCCAGCTGCAGGACACGTTCGGCGCGAACATGCTCGCGCTGGTGGACGCCGTGCCGCGGACGCTGCGGCTGGACCAGATGATCCGCTACTGGGTCGATCACCAGATCGAGGTCATCGTCCGGCGCACCCGCTACCTGCTCCGCCAGGCTCAGCAGCGGGCGCACATTGTCCGCGCCCTGCTGAAGGCGATCGACCGGATCGACGAGGTGATCGCGCTGATCCGGGGCAGCGAGTCGGCCGCCGTCGCCCAGACGGGCCTGATGCAGCTGCTGGAGATCGACGAGGAGCAGGCCCGCGCCATCCTCGACATGCAGCTGCGCCGGCTGGCCGCCCTGGAGCGCCAGGCGCTGCTGGACGAGTACGACGAGCTGATGGCGCGGATCGCTGACTACGAGGCGATCCTGGCCTCACCGCAGCGGCAGCGGCAGATCGTCGGCGACGAGCTCGGCGAGATCACCGACCGGTACGGCGACGAGCGCCGGACCCAGATCATCCCCTACGACGGCGACGTGACCGACGAGGACCTGATCGCCGAGGAAGACGTGGTCGTCACGATCACCCGGGACGGTTACGCCAAGCGCACCAAGACCGACCTGTACCGGGCGCAGCGGCGCGGTGGCAAGGGCGTGCGCGGTGCCCAGCTGCGCACCGACGACATCGTGGACCACTTCTTCGTCACGACCACCCACCGGTGGATCCTGTTCTTCACCAACAAGGGGCGGGTGTACCGGGCCAAGGCCTACGAGCTGCCGGACACCGCCCGGGACGCGCGCGGCCAGCACGTGGCCAACCTGCTCGCGTTCCAGCCGGATGAGCGGATCGCCGAGGTGCTGGCCATCCCGGACTACTCGATCGCGCCGTACCTGGTCATCGCCACCCGGGGCGGGCTGGTGAAGAAGTCGGTGCTGACCGACTTCGACTCACCCCGGTCCGGCGGCATCATCGCGATCAACCTGCGCGAGGACGACGAGGTCATCTCGGCCCGGCTGGTCGCCCCCGAGGACGACCTGCTGCTGGTCAGCCGCAAGGCGCAGGCGATCCGGTTCCACGCCACCGACGAGACGCTGCGGCCGATGGGCCGGGCCACGTCGGGTGTGATCGGCATGCGGTTCACCAACGGTGACGAGCTGCTGGACATGCATGTGCTGCGCAACGGGGCCGACGTGATGGTGGCGACCAGCGGCGGGTACGCGAAGCGGACACCGTCCGATCAGTACCCGGTCCAGGGCCGCGGCGGCCGCGGCGTGCTCACCGCGCGGATCGTGGACTCGCGGGGCGAGCTGGTCGGGGCGCTGATGGTGTATCCCGACGACGAGGTGTTCGCGATCACCTCATCCGGGGGCGTGATCCGCACCTCGGCGGGCGAGGTCAAGCTGTCCGGGCGGCAGACCATGGGTGTCCGGCTGATGAACCTGGCCGCCGGGGACAGCGTGGTGGCCATCGCCCGCAACGCCGAGTCCACGGCCGAGGCGGATCTGGCCGCCGCCACCGGTGGCGCGGACGATGGTGACGTGGACGCTGGTGACGCCGGGGCTGGTGACGCGGACGGGGGCGATGTGGGCGGGGGTGACACCGGGTCGGATGGGTAAAGGTCTGGTGATCACGCGCGTGGCCGAGGTCACGGTGCGGTGACAGGGAGGTCAACGGAGGCAACGTCAGGCGGGGCGGCGACGTCTAATGAGTATCCACTCAGGCGGTCTCCAGCCCCCGTGGGCCACGGTTCCGCCATTCGGGGATAACCTCGAGGGAAAGCTTTCCGAGGAGGACGGGGTGGATCAACGCGCGGAACCATCGTCGTGGCTGCCTGACGGGGCGGTGCCAGGGACGGGTGCGAGCGCTGACCTGCGCAGCCCCGAGGCCGACGAGACCAGCCCGGCCGAGACGCCGGAAGACCAGGCCAGCTACGCCTTCTCGGGGGACTTCTCCGGGGAGTCCGAATACGCCAACGGCCAGGGGACCACGTTCAGCGAGGAGCCGACGTACGGCCAGGAGCCGATGTTCGGCGGCTACACCTACGGGCAGAGTGACGACCCGTCGGACGACGCCACCGCCCAGGTTCCGCCTTACCCGGCGGCGGCCGTGTCCGAAGCGGGGCGCGCCGACACCGCGGCGGCTGACCTTCCGGCGGCCACCATGCCGGACGGCAGCGGCCAGACCAGCACGTTTGCGGCCAGCTCTGCGGCGGATACCGGTTCTGCAGCGGTTTCCGCGCCGCTGACCGGGCCGGCCGCACTCACCGCGCCCGGGGCGCCCGGCATGGTGGCCAGGCCGGGTGGGGCCGGGCAGCCGTCGGCCCGCCGCGCCGAGCTCGTCGTGGCCCGGCTGGAACCGTGGTCGGTGATGAAGTTCAGCTTCCTGATGTCGCTGGTGGCGTGGGTCGTCCTGTTCGTGGCGGTGGCCCTGCTCTACTTCGTGCTGTCCGGTCTCGGCGTGTTCGATTCGATCCAGCACACGCTGACCAGCGTCACGTCGAGTTCCAGTTCGTCCGGGATGAAGCTCAGCGCGTGGTTCTCGGCGTCCCGGGTCCTCGGCTACACGATGCTGCTCGGCGCGATCAACATCATCCTGATCACCGCGCTGTCCACGGTTGGCGCCATGATCTACAACCTGGTCACCCACCTGGGGGGCGGCATCGAGGTCACCCTCCGGGAGACCGACTGACCGGTCGGCCTGCCGGATGCGATAGCCTGTGCCGGCGGTATTTCCCCGATCCGGCGGTCAGCGGGACCGGGTGCCGCAGGGGCCTATAGCTCAGTCGGTTAGAGCGCTTCCCTGATAAGGAAGAGGTCCGTGGTTCAAGTCCACGTAGGCCCACCCAGCTACGTTGCCCCCGTCGTCGCGCGGGCCGCTCGGCCGCCTTCCCCAGGCCGTCGCTTCTTCAGCCGTTGACCGCCGATGCGCGGTGTGATGAGCTGGGGCCGTCCGGTGTGCTGGCTCGCAGGCCCGGACCGTCACCGGCCCGGCGGGGGTCAGCCGGTGACCGGCGGGTGGGGATCAGAGGGGGATCTCATGGACTACGTGGCGTTGCTGACCTTCCGTTCTTCGACGACGGCGGCCGAGCGGGACGCGGCACTCATGCGCCGGGCCGGGTGGAAATACCCGGACGGCATCCGGCTCATCGCCGAATACTGGCCCGTCGCTTCGGCGATGCAGGTCGTCAGCATCTTCTCCGCTGACAGCTTCGCCCCGGTGATGGAGCTGGAGCTGGAGTGGAGCGACGTGTTCGACATCGACGTCCACCCCGCGGTATCAGCCGAGGAAGGGCTGGGGGTCGGGGCCCAGGTGATGGGGCGGCTGTCCCGGATGCAGCCTCAGTCCTGAGCCAGCTGGACGGCCAGGGACCAGCCGGCGTCCCGCTCAGGAACCGGCACCGGCTGAGGAACCAGCGTCGGCCGGTGCGGGGAAGTCCCTGGTCTGGTTCGCGGCCGACGGCTGGGTCAGGGTGGCGGCCTGGCCATCGGTGACCAGGCGGCGCCAGCTGGTCTGCCAGTCCGGCAGGTCCGGGCTGTCCTGCTCCCAGTCCACGAACGTGGCCTCGTCGCACAGGTGGTCCAGCTTGGCCATCGTGCTCAGGTGTGGCTCGCTGCGCACGAAGGTCTGCATCGGCCCGCGGTCCTGCCAGGAACTCACGCTCCACCAGGCGTTGTTGGCGTCAGCGAGCGCGTCCGCACCGAGATTGCCGGCGGATTTCAGCGCCTGGTCCAGGGCACCCGCCGCAGCGGTGAAGAATTCGTCCAGCAGCCCCGGCTCTTTCAGCCGCAGCCGGGTCACCACGATCACTGGCATCAAGATCCCCCTCTGGAGGAGTGTGGCGCGGCGCGGGCGCGCCGGAATGATCAAGCCCAGCCAAGTGTGCCGGTTCACCCCGCCCGGTGTCACCAGCCGAGTTCGGCCAGCCGGTCGTCGCCGATACCGAAATGGTGCGCGACCTCATGGATCACGGTGCGCCGCACCTGCTGCACCACCTGGGACTCGGTGTCGCAGATCGCGCAGATCGCCCGCTGGTAGATGGTGATCCGGTCCGGCAGCACGCCGGCGTACTGCGACGTCCGGCTGGTCAGCGGCACGCCCTGGTACAGGCCGAGCAGACCGCGTGGCCCCGCGCCGTGCTCGACGGTGACGGCCACGTTCCGCATCAGCCGGCCCAGCTCCTCGGGCAGCCCGTCCAGGGCGGTGGCGACCATGTCCTCGAACCGTTCCGGATCGACCTGGATCACCATCCCATTGTCGGTGAACCTGATGGCCGGCCCCACCCCGGCCGTCACCGCGCATAACCTGGTTCCCGGACAACTGCTGCTCCCGTCTGCCTGCTAGGGATCTCGTGCTGACCAATGAGGTACCGGAACGGTCCGCGGAGCCGCCGGCCGGCCCGCCGCCGCGCGGCCCGCGCCGGCGCTGGCGGATCGCGGGCACCGTCGCGCTGGTCCTGCTGATCGCGTTCGGCGCGGCCACCGCGCGCCTGTTCGTATGGCCGGCCCGCGGCATGCCCGCCCGGGTGGACGCCATCGTGATGCTGGACGGCCCCGGCAGCCGGCTGCATACCGCGGAGGAACTGGCCTGGCAGCACCGGGCTGGCACGCTGGTCGTCTCGCGCGGCTCCCCGGTGTACGGCCACGGCACCAGCTGCGCGGCCCAGATCCCCGGCGTCCGGGTGATCTGCTTCAATCCCCGCCCGTCCACAACCCAGGGCGAGGCGGAGTTCGCGGGGCGGCTGGCCCGGCGGTATCACTGGCGGTCCATCGCCCTGGTGACCATCACCCCGCAGGACACGCGGGCCCGGATCCGGCTGGGGCGGTGCTTCGGCGGCCAGGTATACGTGATGACGGCGCCGATGCCACGGCGCGACTGGCCGTACGAGATCGCCTACGAGTGGGCGGCCACGATCAAGGCGCTGACCGTCAACCGCGGCTGCTGACCGCGGCCGCCGGCGGCTGACCGGATAAGAGATCACTTAATCGGCGGTCGCCAGCACCGCTGCGAGCACCTAGAGTCGGGCTTAGCACTGCACCTGGCCGAAAGGTACCTGCCGATGAGTCAGCAGCCGGATGAGGCACTGGACGTCCTCCGCAGCATCTGGAGCGCGCAGGGCCAGACCAGCGCGGACCTCGACGAGGCCTGCGGCGTCGCCAAGTCCTGCCAGCGGATGGCGGACGTCGGCTTCGACGGCCTGGCCGACCCGGACCAGGATCTGCGGACCGCCTGGCGGGCCCGGCTGGCCCAGGAAGGCAAGCTGACCACCGGCGGCGGTACCGTTCGGGACCTGATCACCGGTGCGCCGAAGGCCCGCTGACACCACCGGCTGATACTGCACCCGCCGATCCCGCCGACACTGGACTGAAGGCCCGCGGACACTGGATGGACTACCCCGATTCCGTCGGTAAGCTCACCGAGATCCTGCGCCAGGGCGGCTACCTGGCCGATCGCGGCCTGGCTACCGCGCTGTACGTGGCGCTGTCCCTGCAGCGCCCCATCTTGCTCGAGGGCGAGGTCGGGGTGGGCAAGACCGAGGCCGCCAAGGTGCTGGCCGCGGCCTTCGGCCGCCAGCTGATCCGGCTGCAGTGCTACGAGGGCATCGACACCAACCAGGCGCTCTACGAATGGGACTACGCCCGGCAGATGCTCTACATCCGCGCCCTCTCCGACCGCGACGCGGCCGGCGACGAGGCGGTGGACAAGGTCTTCGGCCCCCGGTTCCTGGTCGAGCGGCCGCTGCTCGCGGCGGTCCGGGCGGGTGACCGGGCAGTGCTGCTGATCGACGAGGTGGACCGGGCCGACGACGAGTTCGAGGCGTTCCTGCTCGAGGTGCTGTCCGACTTCCAGATCAGCATTCCGGAGATCGGCACGGTCCAGGCCACCCGCCCCCCACTGGTCGTGCTCACCTCCAACCGCACCCGCGAGCTGCACGACGCGCTGAAGCGGCGCTGCCTGTATCACTGGATCGGCTATCCGCCGCCCGCGCGCGAGGTGGAGATCGTCCTGGTCCGGGCGCCCGGCGTGGCCGAAACGCTGGCCCGCAAGGTGGTCGCCGCGGTCAGCCGGCTGCGCGAGCTGGACCTGGCCAAGCCGCCCGGGGTGGCCGAGACCATCGACTGGGTCCGCACCCTCGACTTCCTTGGCGAGACCGGGCTCAGCCCGGAAATAGCCGAGGACACTCTGGGTGCCGTCGTGAAGGAACGGGACGACCTCGAACTGGTCCGGGAGCACCTGGAGGAGATCACCTCCAGTGGCTGACCAGGCCGGCCAGCCCGCCGGCCAGCCCCCGTTCATCCAGCTGCTGACGGGCTTCGCGATCGAACTCCGCTCCGCCGGCCTGGCCGTCGGCACCGGTGACGTGCTGACCTACGCCACGGCCATGAGCGCCCTGGACCCGGCCGACCTCCTCGACCTGTACTGGGCCGGGCGGGCCACCCTGGTCTCACGGAAAGACAGCATCCCCACCTACGACGCGGTGTTCCGCCGGTTCTTCCTGGGTGGCGGCGATCCGCTGTACGAGCTGCTCACCCTCACTGCCCAGGCGACCGCGCAGGCCGACGCCGTGCTGGAGGTCCCGGCCACCGATCCGGCCGGGGACGGCCCCGAAGAAGAGGCCACGCTCGGCCTGATGGCCTCCGACGCCGAGGCTCTCCGGCACAAGTCGTTCGCCGCCTGTACCCCTGAGGAACTGGCCGCGGTGCGCCGGATCATGGCCCGGATCCGGCTCACGCCACCCCGCCGCCGGACCCGGCGGACCGCGGCCGCAGCCGACGGGCGGTCGCCCGACCTGCGCCGGACGGTCCGCGATTCGATGCGCATGCACGGCGACCCCGCGCAGCTCAGCTGGCGGCGGCGGAAGGTCAAGCTGCGGCCGCTGATCCTGATCCTCGACGTGTCCGGGTCCATGGCCGACTACTCGCGCAACCTGCTGCAGTTCGCCTACTCGGCTCAGCGGGCCGCCGCGGGAGGCTCCCGGGTCGAGGTGTTCTGCTTCGGCACCCGGCTCACCCGGGTCACCCGCGCACTGGACCGCCGCCGGCCCGATGACGCGCTACGGCAGGCCGCGGCGGCCATCGTCGACTGGGAAGGCGGCACCCGGATCGGCGCCAGCCTGGACGTCTTCGTCCGCGACTGGGGACGCCGCGGCCTGGCCCGCGGCGGCATCGTGGTGATCTGCTCCGACGGCCTGGACCGGGGCGACCCCGCCGTGCTGGCCACCGCGATGGACCGGCTGCACCGGCTGTGCTACCGCGTGGTCTGGATGAACCCGCACAAGGGCGACGACCCTGGCTTCCGGCCGAGCACGCTGGGCATGATGGTCGCCGCCCCGCACGTCGACCTCATGCTGTCCGGGCACGACCTGGCCAGCCTGGAGGAACTCGCTACGCTGCTGCCAACGCTGAGTTAGGGGTACCCGGTGCGGTGGAGTGTGGGGATCGAGGCCGAGATCGATCACGTGCTGAGCCGTGAGGAAGTGGTCGAGCTGGCCGATGCCGTCGCGCCCAGCGGCGGCATCGCCACCGGGATCGGCACCAGCCGGTACGGCGCGCAGCTCATCGTCGAGGCGGCCTCCCGGGAGGCGGCCGTCGCCCAGGCCACCCGCCAGCTCCAGCAGGCCGCGGCCCAGGCGGGGCTGCGTGAAGGTCCGGTGGTGCGGGCCGAGGCCATGAGCGAGGACGAGGACGGCGCCGGGTGATCCGGCTCGGCTCGCTGGCGGGGTACCCGTTCGAGGGCCCGCGGCTGCTCGCGGGCTGGACCCCGCCCCAGCAGGCCGCCGTGTATGCGATCTTGTGCAAGCCGGACCCGGACGGCAAGCCCGAGCGGTACGCGGTCATCTACGTTGGCCACGCTGATGACCTGTCCGCCGAGCGCTTCCCGTTCCGCCACCCGGCCGCCCCGTGCTGGGTGCGCCGCGCCGGGTCCCGGTGGAAGGTGCACGTCGCCACCTTTGAGGTGCCCGGCGGCACCCGGGCCCACCGGGAGCAGATCAGCCGCGAGCTGACCGCCGTCTACCGGCCCGGCTGCAACGCCCAGCAGTACGACCAGGCGTGGAAGGACGAGTGGATCGGCGAGTACTCCGCCCCCACGACTGCCCCGGTGGCCCGCCGTGGCCCCGACGGCTCACGGCCAGACGACGGGGCCGCGGCCCACGAGTAAGCCGGTCGTGGCCGGGACGGCGCCTGCTGCCGCTTGTCCCCCCCGGGTGCGCCAAGCAGGCACCGCCCCGACGTCTTAGGGCTGCGGCACGAAGCCCACCGCGTCGTGCAGCCGCGAGCGGCGCGTCCCGGAGGCGGGCCGGGCCGGCTCGCGCTCCTCGACCGGGCGCTCGGCCCCCGGGGTGAACGTCACGTCGGCGACGATCTCCTCGGCCATCCCGTACAGCAGCGGCAGCGCCCCGGCGACCACGCCGCCGGTCTGGTTGATGTGCTCGACCCCCGGGCCGATCAGCTTGGCGTCGCCCACGATCTTCGCTGCGGTGCCGAACGCCTCTTCCAGGTTCCCGGCGATCCGGGTGAGCAGCGTGCCCACCCAGTACAGGAAGAAGGCCAGCCCTGCGATCAGCGCCGCGATGACGATGACGGTCCACACGACCAGCGCGGTCATGACTTCACCTTCCCGAGGACCCGGCCGAGGAACAGGTGGTGCTGCAAGCCCTCGGCGAGCACCGCCTCGACGCCGTCGGCGACCTGCGGGATCAGCACCGTGTTCGCGGTATTGTCCGCCGCGGCGTGCAGCGTGCCACCGATCTCGACCACCCGCCGGTCGATGATCTTCACCAGGTAGACGAGCAGGCTGAGCAGTGCGGCGACCGCCACCACCACGACCGCCCCCAGGATGATCGCGGTTGTCCACAGGGTGTGCTCGGTCGAGGACATGGCCACGAGGTGCGGCTCCATCGCTAACCTCCCA
>Ga0335078_10009986_pt1 | contig 14048 bp, 12 predicted proteins | sample Lox_Sample_32_FD_206711 | JGI IMG/M metagenome (GOLD analysis project Ga0335078, IMG submission 206711) | Soil microbial communities from Loxahatchee National Wildlife Refuge, Florida, United States - Lox_Sample_3.2 | ecosystem: Environmental > Terrestrial > Soil > Wetlands | place: USA...
CGCGTAACGCGAGCAAAGCCTGGTGCAACCCCGTGAATGGCGCCTCGGCCTCGAACTCGACGCCGGCCACGCGCAGGCTGAGACAACCCGCGGCCGAAGCCGCCGCCGCGGCCGCCTCAAGCAGCGCTGTCTTGCCGACACCTGGATCGCCAAAGAGCAGCAGCGCCTCACCACCGGCGCTCGCTCGCTCGACGAAAGAGGCGACCGCGCTCAGCTCGCGATCCCGACCTACCAACAAGTCAGCGGTCAGCGCCATCTCCCCGCACCGAAAGATACCCCGCCGACACCGCGCACTTGTAGTCATTTGACGCTAGATCCGCCCCGGTGTCCGCCTCAGGATGAGGCTCCGTGAGGGCAAACAAGAACCTGGTGCTGGTCGCGATGGTGTTCGCGGTCGGGATGACCTTCATCGATCAGACGATCGTCGCGATTGCGATCCCGAACATCCAGCGCGAGCTGTCGCTCTCCGCGACCGGCTCGCAATGGGTCATCAACGGATACCTCCTCTCGCTTTCGGCGCTCTTTGCCCTCGGCGGGAAGCTCGGCGACGTGCGGGGCCGGAGACGAATGGTCGTGATTGGCGTGATCGGCTTCGCGATTGCTTCAGCCTGTTGCGGCTTCACCCCCAAGGGCAGCATCGCGCAGGCATGGATCATCGTCTTCCGCGTGCTTCAAGGAGCCGCGGCGGCGTTGTTGTTCCCGGCCGCGGTCGGGATCGTGGTCGCGGCGTTCCCTCTGCGCGAACGGGGCCGCGCGATGGCGATTTTCTTCGGAATCGCCGGTGGTCTGACCGCGATCGGCCCGATCGCCGGCGGCTACCTGACCCAGTGGACTTGGCGCTCGATCTTCTGGATCAACGTCCCGGTGGCGATCATCGCCCTCCTGCTGATCCGCAGAGACTGCCAAGAGACGAAGATCGAGCCGACGAGACTCGACTATCGCGGGACGGTGCTGATCACCGGCGGGATGGGGCTGCTCGTACTGGGCTTTCAGCAGTCCAGCGTCTGGGGCTGGAGCAGCCCAGCGACATGGGCGGCGGTCATCATCGGTGCCGCGCTCATGGTCGCGTTCGCCGGATGGGAGATGCGCGTGGCGGAGCCGTTGCTGCAGCTGCGGATCTTCCGCGACCGTGGCTTTGCGGGCGACACCGCGGCGCTCGGATTGATGTCGGTTGTGTTCGTCCCGTTCTTCTTCTTCGCCAGCGTCTACTCACAGGTCTCGCTGGGGAAGACATCCTCTCAGGCCGGGCTGTATCTCCTGTACTTCTTCCTCGGCTACGTGATCGCGTCTCAGCTCGGCGGGCGGATCCTCGATCGCCGTGGCGCGCGGCCCGCGATCATCTTTGGCTGCGCGATCAGCGCCGTCGGATTCTTCCTGCTGGCCGGCAAGCTCACCGACCTTTCGCTCAGCCGGCAGTGGATATACGTGGCGATGGCCGGCGGCGGGATCGGGCTGATGCTCACCCCAGCCAGCACCGACGCGGTCAACCGCGCGCCGAGTACGAGCTACAGCGAGGTCACCGGCATCACCCAGACCGCTCGCAACTTCGGCGCCAGCCTCGGGCTCGCGGTTCTCGGCACGATCCTCATTCACCAAAACGAGATCAACGTCACGGGCGCATTGACCAAAGCAGGGGTCCCCGGCGGCGTCGCGCACCGCGTCGCCGCGTCGTTCGGGGTCGGTGCGCCGGCGCCGGGATCTGGAACCGGCGAGCCACACGCGATCGTCCACGCCGTCCAGATCGCGTTCGCGCATTCGACCCAGACCGTGTTTTACATCATGGCCGGGGTCATGGCCGCGACGTTCCTCATCTCGGTCCGGTCGATACCGCGCCGAGCCGTAGAGCCCGTCGGCGAGCGCGCGAGGTCGGATGGGACGGGCCTCGAATACGCCGGATTCGACACCGCGAGAGATCCGACACCGATCCCCTAGTGACATGGAGTGAGACGTGAACGCGAACGTGGCCCAACCAACCAGCGCCTCAGCCGAGGTCGTGACGAAGCTCAGCCCCTGGTCGGTACACGACACCGTTGCGCGGCTCTCGGCGATCGTGGCAGCCAGAGGATTGAAAGTGTTTGCCGTGGTGGACCACAGCGGCGAGGCTGAGCTCGTTGGACTCGAGCTGCGCGACACAAAGCTCGTCATCTTCGGAAGCCCTCAAGCGGGCACGCCGGTCATGCAGGCGGCGCCCCTCGCCGCGCTCGATCTGCCGCTCAAGGTCTTGGTGTGGCTGGATGATCACCAGACGAAGCTCAGCTATACCCCGCCGAGTGAGCTCGCCACGCGTTATCACCTGAGCGAAGAGTTGGCGACCCGGCTCGCCGGAATCCACGCCCTTACGGACGCGGTCATCGACCGCTGACCGAACACCGGATTCAGATGTCCACGCGCGCGTCCGAGCAAGTCGCGCCCGTTGGCGGCGAATCTCGTCCTGCGTCCGAGCCCACGAGCCCCGGCATTGGCGACGCGGCCAACCACGGGGCCCCATCCGGGCGCTCAACCGCAGCTACGCTGCAACGGGCGGCGGGCTGGCCGCCACGGGCCGTCTTCGTGTCCTCGCGCGGCGGGCTCTGGCGGTTCGACACGCGGCCATTCGATCGAGGAGACGCTGGCGTCCGTAGCGAGCTGATGTGCGGCCGGCGAGGCGGGGCCGAAGGGCTGATCTCGTCCGAGCGTCACATTTGTGAGAGGGTGAGCTCTGATGGCTTCGGTTGGAGTACGCGGTGGCGCCGGTCTTCTAGAGCGTGATGGCGAGCTGGAGCTGATTGGAGCGCTGGTCGCGCGCGTGCGCGGCGGTGAGGGTGCCGTGGTTGTCGTCGAGGGCCAAGCCGGTGTGGGCAAGACCGAGCTTCTCCGGGCCGCCGGCGAGCTTGGCGACGCGGAAGGCCTGCGCGTTCTGCGCACTCGGGGGTCGGAGCTGGACCGCGCTTTCGCGTTTGGGGTGGTGCGCCAGCTCCTCGAGCGCGAGGTCGCCGACGACGCCGAGCTGTTGACGGGCGGGGCGGAGACTGCCGGGGCCGTGTTCGCCGCTGGGGGCGGCGACACTGGCGGTGAGGAAGGTGTCTTCTCGTCGCTGCAGGGGTTGCATTGGTTGGTGGTGAACCTCGCGACGCGCAGGCCGCTGCTGCTGCTCGCCGACGACGTCCACTGGGCCGATACCGCCTCGCTGCGGTGGCTGGTGTTCCTCGCCGAGCGCTTGGAGGACGTGAAGGCGCTGCTCGTCGTGGCGACACGGCCGGCGGAGCCTGGCGCCGACCAGGAGTTGCTCGATGCGCTGATGCTCGCGCCGGCAGTCCATGTCGTGAGGCCGGCCCCGCTCTCGCCCGGCGCGACGACGACCTTGGTCCGTGGACGACTGCCTGCGGCTGTCGACGCCTTCAGCTCAGCGTGTTATCGCGCGACTGGCGGCAACGCGTTCCTCCTTGGCGAGCTACTCGGCGAGCTCGCCGCGGACGGCGTCGAGGGAAGCGCGAACGACGCGGGCAACGTGCTCGAATTCGGGTCAGAGGGCGTTGGCCGTGCCGTCCGCGGGCGACTGCGGCGGCTGCCGTCGGGGGCGACCTCCGTCGCACGCGCGGTGGCGGTGCTTGGCCCCGGTAGTCCGCTCGACGAGGTGGCCGCGCTGGCCCAAACGGACGAGGGGTTGGCCGCCACGGCAGCCGACGCGTTGGCCGGCATCCATGTGCTGGCGAGCAAAGGCGCGCTTGACTTCGTGCATCCGGTTGTGCGCAGCGCCGTGTATGAGCAGATCCCGCCGCTTGAGCGCCAGGCGCTGCACGCCGAGGCCGCGAGGCTGCTCACGGCACGGGGGGCGGAAAGCGAGCGGGTCGTGCGGCACCTGCTTCGCTTGCCGCCATCCGCCGACCCCGGGTGCGTCGCAGCGCTTCGCGCGGCTGCCCGCGCGGCGTCGGCTCGTGGCGACGCCGGCGCGGCTGCGCACTACCTGCGGCGCGCGCTCGCGGAGCCACCGAGCGACGCGGAGCGCGGCGTCGTGCTCCATGAGCTTGGCGTGGCCGAGGCGACGGACCGCCAGCGAGACTTCTTCGACCGACATCTGCGCGAGGCGATGGCCGAGACGCGAGATCCGGGCTCGCGCGCAGAGATCGCGCTCGCCCTGGGCCGCGCGCGGGCGTCATTCGGCGACTTCCGAGCCTCAGCAGAGGTGCTCGCTGATGCGCTACGTGGCCTGGGCGACCGCGATGGCGAGCTCGGCGTGGCGCTCGAGGCCGAGTTGCTGGCGATCTCCTTCCACGAGTTCACCTCGACCGATCTCGGCGCGCCGCACTGGGATCGCCGGTTCGGTCAGCTGGAGGCTGGTGAGGAGCTCGATCCGTCGACGCTCGCTTGCCTTGTAATGGCGATCGCCGCGTCGCGGGGGCCGGCGGCTGCCGCCATCCACCTGGCCGACCGCGTGCTCAACTCAAACCGGTTCGATCAGCCGAACAGCGTGGTCGCGGGCCAGATCGGAAACGGGCTGATCTACGCGGGCGCGCTATCGCGTGGGGCACGTTTCTATGACGAGACAATCGCAACGGCAACGCGACGGGGCAGCCGCTTGACCGTGGCATGGCAGTCGGTGATGCGCTCCGACGCGTCGCTGCGGATGGGCGAGATCCGCCGCGCCGAGGCCGAAGCGCGCTCAGCGCTGGAGCTGTTCGAGGAGGGCAGCGGCGAGTCGGCGTTCGCATGGGGAACTGCCCACCTTCTGAACGCCCTAGTCGCGCGCGGTGCGCTCGAGGAGGCCGATGACCTGCTGCGGCGCAGCATCGTCGGGCCGAGCCCGCCACCCACCCTGCCGGTCGGGCTGTTGCTCGCCGCGCGCGCGAACCTGCACCTCGCGCAAGGCCGCTCAACCGACGCACTCAAAGACGCCCGTGCGGCGGGAAGTCTCATGTCGGCGACGATCTCCAACCCCGGGGCCTGCGGGTGGCGGTCGTCAGCCGCACTCGCCCTGGCGGCGCTCGGCCGCACCGGCGAGGCTCGCGCGACGGTGGAGGAAGAACTCGCCGACGCCCGCCGCTTCGGCGTCGCGGACGCGGAGGGCGCTGCGTTGCGGACACTCGGCCTCGTCGCCGGGGGCGCCGCAGGCCTGGAGGCTTTGCGCGCGTCGGTCGCTGCGCTCGAGGGCGCGGAGGGCCGTCTCGAGCACGCGCGCTCAGTGCTCGAGCTCGGAGCCGCGCTCAGGCGCGCGGGCGAGCGCGCCGAGGCGCGGGATGTCCTGCGCGATGCGCTCGACGCGACCGCACGCATTGGAGCCAGCGGACTGGCGGATCGCGCGTACGAGGAGCTGGTCGCCGCGGGCGCCCGCCCACGCCGCGATCGACGGCTCCTATCTGGACGGGAGTCGCTGACGGCCAGCGAGGACCGTGTGGCGGCGCTGGCCGCCGAGGGCCTCACCAACCGGGAGATCGCCCAGCGCCTGTTTGTGACGGTCAAAGCGGTCCAGTGGCACTTGCGCAACGTCTACCGGAAGCTCGACGTGGGCTCGCGCGGAGAGCTGCCGACAGCGCTGGAACCGGGGGCCTAGGACAAAACACTGGGGCGGGTCGGCTAGCGACGCGAGCCGCCAGGCGGCGCATGATCGTCGCCATGAGCCACCACCGAGGACTTCCCGGAAGCTACCGGGAACTCGATCAGCGGGCCGTAAACGGACTCACGGTTACGTCGCATGGAACCCCGGGGACCGCCGCGCTGCGCGTCGTGGTCGTGAATCGCGAGAGTGCGCCCGATACCTTTCCGGTGCGAGCGGAGGACGCAGCCGATCCGTTCGTGCACCCGTTCGTCCGGTCCCGGGACAAATGGCGGGCTTTCGGATCCCGCAGCGCGGGATGTTTGCGGTCGCGAAGGCAGTCTCCGGAGAAGGCTCGACCGACGACATGCGCCGGCGCCCACGGACGCCTTTCGACGGACACGCGCCCGCGTGCTCGCCAGGACGTACGCGTGCTCGAACCTGCGTCCCATCGTCCGGGCAGCGAACACGTACGGCTCTCACACGGCGTCGCTGCTCGCGCCAGAGCCGATAGCCACATCCGCCACAGCTCCTATCCGAGTCTGGGTGGGGCGCCCGTGTTGCGCAAGTGATGCGGGAGGAGGCTCCCATCAACACCACAGTGACCCAGGAGGTCCCGAAGTGAGCACGACGACTGACACGATTCGCAACGGCGTGGACACGCACCAGCTGTTCGCGACGCTGGATCTGATCAAGCAGCAGCCGGAGCTGGCGAAGTTCCAGTTCCGTGCCACGAACCGTTGGATTGGCGGCACGCACAACCGCTCGACGATCAGGGATTTCTACGCCGCGGGCGGCGAGGACACGAGCCGCAGCGACGCGTTCCAGATCGACGCCGGTGAGCCGGCGATTCTGCTCGGGACCGACACCGGCGCCAATCCGGCGGAGTACCTGCTGCACGCACTTGCCGCGTGCCTGACGACATCGATCGTCTGCGTAGCCGCGGCGCGCAAGGTCCAGCTCACCTCTGTCGAGTCGAGCCTCACCGGCGATATGGACGTGCGCGGCGCGCTCGGCGTGGACGACGAGCCGCGCAACGGGTTTGAGCGCATCGGCGTGTCGTTCCGCGTGACTGGCAACGCGTCTGAGGAGAAGCTCCGTGAGGTCGTCGAGCGCGCGACGAACCGCTCGGCGGTCTACGACATGGTCACCAACGGCGTGCCCGTCGCCGTCGAGGTGACCGCCCACTAATCCTCGCTCATGGCTCGTGGCCGAAGCAAACGCTCCGGCCGCGGGCCCTGACGAGCGAATCGGAGATTCCGCCATGCCAATCGAACTCTCAGCCCATACCGAGACCGGAGCGCGCCTCGTCGCGATCGCGGAGGAACTCTGCCCTCAGCTCGCGGCCCGCGCCGCCGAGCATGACCGCGACGGCAGCTATCCCTTCGAAGCGATCGAAGCGCTCAAGGCCGCCGGCTACTTCACGGCGCCCGTTCCGATCGAGCTCGGAGGGCTCGGGGTCTCGTCGGCGCACGACCTCGTGGTCGCGTCGAGCCGCCTCGCGCGCGGCGACGCGTCGGTCGCGATCGGCGTGAACATGCACCTGGTCGCAGTGCTCAACATGGAACGCCGCCGCCAGGTCGCGCTCGCCGCCGGCTCCGAGCGCCGCGCGCGCGGCTTCGCGTCCTCGCTCGAGCAGATCGCTCGCGAGGGCGTGGTGCTGGCGGCCGCGATCAGCGAGCGCGGTCAGGACCTCACGCGACCGGGCACGCTCGCTACTCGCACCGAGTCGGGTTGGCGGATCGACGGCCGCAAGATGTTCTGCACGATGTCGCCCGCCGCGACCGATCTGTACGTCGCCGTCACTTATACCGACGGCGAAGGAGCGGAGCGCTACGCCTACGCGATGGTGCCGACCGACACGTCCGGCGTCGTCGTGAACGACGACTGGGATGCGCTCGGAATGCGCGCCTCGGGTAGCAACTCCGTCTCGCTCAACGGCGTTGAGCTGCCCGAGTCCGGCGTGCGGGGAGGCTTTCTGGCCGGTGACCCGGTTCCGTACATGGAGCGCAACCTCGTCGCCGGGCTGTTCCACGCCGCGGCTTCGCTCGGCATCGCCGAGTCGGCCGACGAGTTCGCCCGCCGCGGCATCGCCGGGCGGATCAACGGCGATGCCCGCCCGCGGATGCAGATCGCCGCGAACGCGATCGACCTAGCCGCCTCGCGAGGCGTCCTCTCGCGCGCAGCGACGTTGATCGACGGACACCGTGCGGTCAACGCCGCGTCAGACGGCAGCCCGGAGGAGCTCGGCGCGTTGTTCGCCGAGGCCCAGGCCGCCAAGGCGTTCGTCAACGAGGCGGCCGCCCGGGTCGTGGACCGTGCGCTTGCGCTCTCCGGCGGCGCCGGCTACGTCAACGGCAGCCCGCTCGCGCGCGCCTATCGCGATGTCAGAGCCGGGTCGTTCATGCATCCCCTCGGTGCCAACCGCGCCTACGACTACCTCGGCCACGTCGCGCTCGGCGAGCAGACCTCGCTGCACTGAGCCGGCGCTCCCACCTCACCCCATCCGCCTTACCCCTCCCGACAGAAGGAGTCCGCGATGCACGCCCGCATCCGTTCAACCGTTCGTTCCCTGCGGCGCCACTGGCCCGCATCCGTCGCGCTTCTCGCGCTTGGCATCTCGGCCGGCGGGACCGCGTACGCCAGCGGCGTGCTGCTCCCGCCGGCGAGTGTCGGCAGCGTCCAGATCAAGCCGGGCGCGATCACCGCCCCGAAGCTCGCGGCGAACGCGATCACCGCGAAGGCAGTCAAGCCGGGCACGCTGCTGCGCGCCGACTTCAAGGCAGGGGAGCTCCCCTCGGGCCAACCCGGTCCCACCGGCCCGGCAGGTGCTCCAGGCGCCGCCGGCTCGGTTGGCGCCCCCGGGGCAGAGGGGCCGACCGGCCCGACAGGCCGGCCCGGGCCGACAGGGCCAGCAGGCCCCCCCGGCGCGACGGGTGATCGTGGCCCACAAGGGCCCCGCGCGGTGTCCGGCTACCAGGTGGTGCACGTCGACAGCGTCCCGATGGACCAAACGCTGAAGACGATCACGCTCAACTGTCCGCCGAACACGCTCGTGCTCGGTGGAGGTCAGGCCAAGAGCTCGGACCTGATCGACATCCAAGACGCAGAACCGTCACTTGATCACCGCAGTTGGACGGTCACGGCGTCGATCGCTCGTGCCAACGCGGGCGTGTTCCTCGCAGCCGACGCGATCTGCGGGAACGCGTGATGTTCGCGCGCGTGAACATCGCGGGAGCGCTGGCGGTCGTGGCGCTGGTCGCCTCGCTCACCGGCAGCTCGTACGCCGCCGCCGACCTGGCGCCGGCGGGGAGCGTCGGCAGCAGCCAGCTCAAACCCGGCGCCGCCACCGCCACGAAGATCGCGGCCGCAGCGGTGAGCGCTCGCGCTGTCCGCGACCACACGCTGCTGCGAGGCGACCTCGCTCCGGGAGCTGTCCTGGGTCCCTCTGGTCCCGCTGGCCCCGCCGGCGCAGCAGGAACTCCCGGGGTATCCGGCGCGATGGGGGCGGTTGGCCGCATTGGTCTCAGCGGTCCGCTCGGTCCCGCCGGCGCCGCTGGCCCCAAAGGCGCGACCGGCGACCCCGGTCCGGCGCCCGAGGACAGCTACATCGGCGACTACACAAACGGGAACATCGACGTCCCCGCTAACGATGAGCAGACCGGTACGGGCAGTTGCCCCGACGGGATGCGGGTTCTCTCCGGCGCACCCTCGGGGCTATTGATCGGCGCCTCTCCTCCTCGCCTCACGCTCGTGGCCTCCGAACCCAACGCCGCCGGCACCGGCTGGACCGTGACGATGCAGGCCGGCGCCGTGGCATCGCACTTCCAGATCGAGTTCGTCTGCGCATTCGTTGACTGACGCTTACCTGCCCAACCGCCCGGTGTCGGGCGCCGCGCGGCGCCCCCCCCGCTCCCTCCGACGATCCCGCCCCACCCAACCGAAACGAGGTTCCGATGCCACAACAACGAGTACTCGTCCAACGGCCGCCCGTGCGCCGCCGGCGCCGCATCGCGGGTCTGCGTCCGGCGCTCGCGATAGTGATCGCACTGCTCGCAGCGCTCGCCCTGGCCTCATCGGCCGCCGCCCTCGAACAGCAGATCGGCGTCGCGGGCAACGACGCATTCGGGTTCTCGGTCGCCGTCCAAGGCGACACGCTCGTGATCGGCACACTCGCTCCCGCGGGCGAGCCGGGCGCCGCCTACGTATATCAGCGGACAGGCGACACCTGGAACCAGACGGCCAAGCTGACACCATCGGACAGCGCCCCGGGAGATAACTTCGGCAAGGCGGTCGCGATCGACGGCGACACGATCGCCGTCGGCGCACCGGACGCAACGATCGGCGTCAACGCAGCCCAAGGCGCCGTCTATACCTTCACCCGCACCGGCACGCCGGACCGCGCCGAGACCGCGAAGCTGACCGTCTCAGACGGTTTCGCGCATGATCAACTCGGCACGTCGGTCGCGATCAACGGCGACACGATCGTCGCCGGAGCTCCGGCGGTCACCGTCGCCAAGAACGCCAACCAGGGAGCGATCTACACCTTCACCCGCGACGGCGCCGACTCGCGCACCGAGACCGCCAAGCTGACGGCGTCCGACGGCGCCACAGACACCCAGCTCGGCCAGTCAGTCGCCATCGACGGCGACACGGTCGTCGCCGGCGCGCCCGGCGCAGTCGGCGCCAAGACGACCCCAGGCTCCGCCTACACGTTTGCACGAACCGGCGCGCCCGCGCGCACCCAGACCGCCAAGCTCACATCCTCGCAGGGTGTGGCAGGCGACCAGTTCGGGCAGTCAGTCGGGATCGACGGCGACACGATCGTCGCCGGCGCGCCCCGCGCGTTCTTCGGCGGTATCCAGAAGGGCGCGGCGTTCACGTTCACCCGCACGGGCGAAAGCGCCCGCACCGAAACCGGGTCGCTGTCCGCGTCCGACGGCGGCACTACCGCACTTCTGGGCCAAGCCGTCGCGATCGACCCCGGCATGATTCTCGCCGGCGCGCCCCTGGACACAATCGGCCAGAACACATTCCAGGGATCGGCCTACACCTTCTCCCGCACCGGACTACCTGCCCGCAGACAGACCTCCAAGCTCAGCGACCCCGACGGCGCGGCCAACGACCTTTTCGGCCTGTCACTCGCGCTTGACGGCAGCACGATCGCCGTCGGTGCTCCCGGCCGAGGCCTCGTCTCGGTGTTCTTCTCGCCCGCTCCATCGCAGCCGCTGCCGCCCCTGCCGGCCCTGCTGCCGCCATCGACCAAGCCGGTCCTGTCCAGGCTCGAGGTGAAACCGACGACGATCCGGATCGCGCCCCGGCGTTCCGCGCGGCGACCGAGCAATGCCATCACGTTCGTGTTGTCAACGGGCTCCACCGTCAGGCTCACCGTTGCCAACGCCTTACCAGGACGCATGGTCGGCAACAGATGCGACAAGCCGACCCGCGCAAACCATCGCCACCGGCACTGCACAAGAATCGTCACCGTCCGTCAGTTCGCCGTCAGCGGTAAGGCCGGGACCAACGCCATCCCCGTCACCGCCAGCATCCTCGGCCGCGCACCGCTCCCCGTCGGCCACTACCGGCTGATCGCCACGCCGACCACCCCATCTGGCACCAACGGCGCCGCCCACACCACGACATTCACGATCATCAAGTGAGCCACGACGGAGCTGATACCCCTCGCGACTCAGGTCTTCGAACGCTCAGGATCCGCGTGGGCACCCCGGCGCTCCGGCAGTCCGCTCACCGGCGCTCTGCGGTCACCTGTCCGCCACGGCGCCGGCGCCGGTCGGCGCCGTCGAGAGGGGGCTCCCAGCCTCGGCCGGAAGCCGCCACCCCGCCCACGCCGACAACACCAAGCGCTGCCGCACGCCCGAGGGACGCGCCCGCGCGAACACAACTCAAAAGGAGATAGACATGATTTCCCCGCAACTCCAAATTGCCCTCGCGCACGCGAATGCGGATGACCGCCGGCGAGCTGCGCTCGCTGCCAACCTCACGCGGCACCGAGCAGAGCCACAGCCCCCGGTCTGCGTCGCAAGAGGTGTGACGCTTCGATATGGCGCCCCCGCTGATCAGAAACGACTCGCCCGGCTCGCCGCACTCGACAGCTCCAAACCTCCGACGCCACCGATCCTACTTGCCGAAGTCGACGGACTGCTCCTCGCAGCACTTGCGGTCACAGAAGGCACCGTAGTTGCCGACCCGTTCCATCCAACCGCCGATCTGATTGACCTCCTACGAGCACGAGCTCTCCAGCTCAGCGGCAACAGCACGATCAGGCGCTCCGGCCGCTCGCGGCCCTGGTCCCGACTGGTGGCGCTGGCCTGGCACTAGGCAAACGGCCGTGCGCGCCCGCCCCGGCATCTCGGGCAGGTCGTCGCGCGGCATGCGGTGGCGGGGACCGACCGAAAGCGGTTCTGCAAGCAGCTTCGCGAGATCTGCCGGGTGCCGCCCCGCCACGCATCGGCCAGCACCGGCCGCGAGGCGTCCAGTCTTGCGCACAACTCGGAGTGACTCTCCGACCGCAAGCGCGAGTCCACATCACACCAACCGAAACGAACGACCCACGTCCCCCATCTCCCCGCCGTCCAAGTGAACTACGGTCGCGAATCGACCCAGGAGGAACACCATGAAACGCCTACGCAGACCACGTCACGGCTACGCCATCGTCGCCGCCTTCGCGCTTGTATTCGCGATCAGCGGCGGCGCGTTCGCGGCGTCTCGCTACGCAATCAACTCCACGACGCAGATCAACCCGAAGGTGCTCAGTAAGCTGCGCGGGCGAGTCGGCCTACCCGGCGCCACCGGCGCCACCGGTGCTGCCGGCGCCGCCGGCAAGCCGGGACCGGCAGGCGCGCAAGGAGCGCCCGGCAGCCCTGGGTCCGCTGCCAGTTTCGCGTACGTGAACGCGAGCGGAACGGTGGTCAGTAGGGGCGGGGCGGTCGACATATCGGTCGAGCGGGTCAAGGCCGGCGAGTACTGCCTGCTGTTCACACCAAAGCAGGAATCCAACGCGCCGATCCTGGCGACGCTGCAAGGTCCAGACGCGACGGCTGGTCTGATCAGCGTCAACAGCACAGTGACCGGAGACTGTGCGACGGACGACGGCATCGGCGTGTTCACCAAGAACACCGCCGGCGCGCCGACCGATTATGACTTCGTCGTTGCGCTGATGGAGTCCCGCGTCGGACTGCCCGCCGCTTGACGGCGGGACCGATCCACTGGCCCGCGGGCGCGCCAGCAACGACTAGGTGCCCCCGGATGCGGCGACGCCAAGCGTGGCTGACCGTCGCCGCGCGCAGCCGAACGAAGGAAGCAGGCGTGGATGAACGAGTGGGGTTCGAGACGGTCCCGGCCGCCTCAGACCACCGACGAGGTCTACGACCTCGTGACGGTGTTCGATTGCCTGCACGACATGGGCGATCCGGCCGGCGCCGCGCGGCAGGTCCGCAAGATGCTGGCGCCGGACGGGACATGGATGATCGTCGAGCCGATGGCGGTGACCGCGTGGAGGACAACCTCAACCCGTTCGAGCGTGCCTACCACGGTTCTCGACGTTCCCGCGCCCGCCCGTCGCTATCGCAGGACGTCGGGCTAGGGCTCGGCGCGTTGGCCGGCGAATCGAGGGATGAGCCAGGCTCGCTGATCCGTCGGGGCCAAGGTCTCCCCAAAAGGCTCCCCAAACTCACGAGTTCTGAAAGCACCCAGCAGAACTCAGAGCACCTTGCAGAACTGAAAAGCCCTGCAAATAACCCAGATGACCTGAAATCGGCGCGCTGCAAAGCCGTCTACACCGATTCGATTCCGGTCGTCGCCTCTCGATCTACCTGCAATCGGCGGGTTGTTGTACAGGCAACCGTTGTTTCACCGCCAAGCTCTCCCCAAACACTCCCCAGGCAGAAAGCCGTGGACAGCGCGAACTCGGCTATCGCGCGACTCTCGCCGGTTCAACCCCTGGCTCGGCCAAGTCGGTTCGACGTAGCTCCAGTGGAACACGCAGGACAGTTCGCTTTACGCCGCAGTAGAATGGTAAAGCGATGAGCAAAGTCTCCAGAAAGCATCAAGTCACGCTCCCAGTAAGCGTACTCAAGGATGCCGGTTTGGCCGCGGGCGACGAGGTCCTAATCCGGGCCGTCGGCCGCGGTCGGATCGAGGTCGAGCGTGCCGAAGATGTCATCGATCGCTATGCGGGCAGTCTTCCGGCGGGTACGTATCCGCCCGGTTATCTCGATCGACTGCGTGACGAGTGGCGCGCGTAGCGCTGGACGCGGACATCGTGATCGCGTTCCTGGACTCGGGGGACGATCAGCACGTTACGGCGGTCGCGGAGCTGCGGCCACGACTCGCGGCCGGCGACGAGCTGCTCGTCGCAGCGACCGTGTACGCCGAGACCATCGTGCGCCCGCTCCAACAAGGCACGGACGGGACCGTCGACGAGTTCTTCGATGCAGCGGGCATCTCGATCGTCCCGATCGACCGCGCGGTCGCTCGGCGCGCGGCAGCACTCCGAGCTGAGCATCAGTCGCTGCGTCTC
>Ga0335078_10009987_pt1 | contig 14047 bp, 14 predicted proteins | sample Lox_Sample_32_FD_206711 | JGI IMG/M metagenome (GOLD analysis project Ga0335078, IMG submission 206711) | Soil microbial communities from Loxahatchee National Wildlife Refuge, Florida, United States - Lox_Sample_3.2 | ecosystem: Environmental > Terrestrial > Soil > Wetlands | place: USA...
CGCTCCCGGGAGGATCGCGAGCACATTGCTCGACTCAAACGGCCGAACCTGGCTGACCATGTGCGCCTTCAATTTCACGGGCAAAGTGACTGGATGGAAATTCGGAGAACGCGCATCCGCCATCATGCGACCGAGATCCAGCCCGGCCGCGGCTACTAGTCGATTTGCCACATCGAACTGAATCCAGGAGGCGACCTCCAACTCCCGCGTACCGTCGAGCTTCAAGAACGACTTCTCTCCGGAATTGGAGTTCCGCACCACTTCCCAGGGATAGCTGGCCATGTCGGTCTGGTGGATAAGAATTGCGCCCACGGCACCTTTACGGTTCGCCTCTTCATATTTGTAGGTCCAACGTCCGTAGTAGGTGAGGGCTTTTCCCTTGAAAAATTTGACGTCATCGGAGGGCGGCTCGTTGACCAGCATAAGCAGAACTTTCCCGCGAACATCCGTGTCCTTATAGTCATCCCACTTATATTCAGGAGCCTCAATCCCGTAGCCGACATAGACGATGTCAGCATCCACTTTGGATTCCCGCCGCTGGGTCTGGTCATAAGCAACATACTGTTCGAGCGGCTTCAAAACCATGGCCGGGCCACTTGCGGGAACCAGTGAAAATGTAGTCGCGGGGTCAGGAGTAACGCCGACCAAAGGCACTTTCTGCAAATAAGTGCCGTTGTCGCCAGCCGGCTTCAAACCGTAGAGCGCGAATTGTGTGCCCATATATTCGGCCGCGATGTCCCCACCGCGCTGGCCGGTCCCACGCCCTTCCAGCAAGTCATGCGAAAGAAAGCGGACGTGGGCGCGGATTCGTTGCGGATCAATCTTCTGCATTGCGACGATGGCGGTACCGGGCAATCGAACCGAGTACGGCGAGCGCGCCGGTTTGCGCGCACTCTGTCCGACCGATGCGCTGGTAATAAATAGAATTCCTGAAAGCACAAGTGTGCCTTTGTACATGCGGCAAACGCTCCAAGAAAATGATGTAGGAATGCGATTTTTATTGTACGGGAATCACCGAGCGATGACCTCCCTCGAGGGTTACCGAGGTACTAGCATGGTTCAGGCGGGAGAACTCCGGAAGCCCGCGACCGCGGGCTAATTCTTCGAGCTTCAACCCGCGCGGAAATCGGGCACCTGCTCTCCGGGGCGAAACACCGGTTGTGGGCCCTTGCCGGTTATCTTTGCGGCTCTGCGGCTGATCTCGTCGATTTCTTTTCGCACCCAACCCACGCTGGAGACTTCGATTTCACTGTCCTGGGCAATCCAGAAAATAGACGGAACGTTGGTCAGGCCATAGGCGTTCGACACCGGATAAGTGCTGGTGTCGTCGAGGAGAACCGGGAAGGAGATGCCAAATTCCTTGATAAAAGAGGCCGTGTCCTTCTTGTCGTTTTGTGAGATGCCCACAATCGTCAGGTTACGGTTGCCGTAGGCCTGGTAGACACGCTCCAGAAAGGGAAACGCAAACTGGCAGACCGGGCAGGAAATCTTGAAAAATGCCGCCAGCACCGGTCCACGCGACAATGCTTCCTGCAAAGAAAATTGCTTGCCGTCCATGCCAGACAAAATGAAATCGGGCGCCGAACTTCCCGATGTTAGAGCAGCCATGGTTCGTCCTCCAAAGATATTGCGCAGCCACTTCATGCAGTCTTTCCAGGCTTTTCGATGTTGTCCACGATCAGGTGTTCCTGGGAAACGAAGTAGGCTACTTTCTGCTGTTCGATGAAATTGGTTTCGTCCTCGCTAGCCGCCTTCCATTGCGGCGACTCCCGAGCTTTGAGCAAGGCCTGTATATCGTCGAACCACAGCTCCGCCATGCCATCGTAGTTGGGCTGGTAGCGGTCGCCCGGGACCAAAACGCGATGGCTTTGCACCAGTTTGCGGATACCGGGGATCTGGGCACCGAGAGGTCCGTGGACTTGCTCCCAGTAGCAAAAGAACTCCTCGTCGCTTAACCCCGCCTTCTTGGTAATGCAATACACCAGCTTAACCATATCAGTTAGATGACCTCGGCCTGGCGCAGGATTTTTCTGGCGAGCCCCGTCAGAGGCAGCTTGTCAAGATGAGCTTGAGCGATCCAGCGTCCGCCTTTCAGCTTCGGAGCCGGTAGAAGCATGACGTGCACCAAGTAATCAGTAATAGTAATGGAATGGCGGAGCGTGAGTTGCGCGTGGCCGTTCACTTTGGTCCCGGCAATCTCCGGCAACTCCCACATACCCGGCATCAGCCTGGCGGTGGCCGGGCGCTGCACTAGAAACACAGAGCTATCACGTCGGGCAAGCCCATACTGGATCTCATGTTTTTTCTGTCTAATGGGCTTTCGTGCGATGGGCAGTTCTCCTCGGGTGGCGCAGAACTTGGACAGAGGACAAAGCACACATTTCGGCTGCCGAGGCAGGCAAATCGTGGCTCCCAGTTCCATTACGGCCTGGTTGAAATCACCCGGCCGTTCTGGGTCGAGCAGGGCCCCGGCCCTGCGCCAAAGCTCCTCGCCGGTGATCATCTCCCCAAACAGGCGCTGTAACACCCTCTCTACATTGCCATCGACCACCGCGACCGGTTCGCCGAAGGCGATACTGGCGACGGCCGCGGCCGTGTATCGGCCAATCCCGGGGAGAGTTCGCAGTTCCGTGGCGGTCTGGGGGAACCTTCCTCCGTACTCGCGCACGACTCTCCGAGCCGCCGCGTGCAACATGCGGGCGCGGCGGTAGTAACCCAGGCCGCTCCAGGCCGCGAGTACTATCGATTCCCGCGACGCGGCCAGGTTCTCCACGGTCGGGAAGCGTTGCAGAAATCGCCGGTAGTGCTCCTGCACGGCGGCGACACGAGTCTGCTGCAACATGATCTCCGAAAGCCAGACGCGATAGGGGTCGCGATCCTGCCGCCACGGCAAATCACGCTTGTGCCGCCCGAACCATGCGAGCAGTTGCTTGCGAAAGCGCCTTTCTTCTGACCTCGGCAGACTGCTTAAATGTCGATCCATTGGGGTTGCAGGGCATTGTAAGTCAGGGTGCACCCGATTGACCCGGCTGTCCTGCCACGAAATAATAAACAGGATTGTGTCCGCAATTCCGAGTGGCTGGTTTTGCCCTCATGAAGGCGAAGGATGGCGATGAAAGACTTCAACCGCAAAGTGGAAGAGACCTCGGTGCGTTTGGGCAAATCCGCCGGGGAGTTTGCCGCCAATCTGGAGAAGGAGACGGCAGAGTTGATCGCCTATTTGAACGAGGAAGTAGTGCCTGGTGTGCGGCAGCATTCCACCAAGGCCTTGCGGATTGCGGCGGAGAAGCTTACCCGCCTGGCCGAATATATGGAGTCGAACCAACCTCCACGCAAGTAAGTGATCGCATTCATCCCGCCGCCGTCGTTGCTCTGGCTGCGCTTTGCTTGTGCCTCCTCGCCGGGTGCGGTCATCATAAGGAGATTCAGGCGAATGTGCCTCCGCCACCGCCGATGAGCGGATCCAGAGGCGAGAGCAGTTCAGACATCTCCAAGTCGCCCCCAGCGAGAGCGTCCTCGACGGAAACCGAGTCCCGCTCGCTCTCGGGAGCGAGGCCTCTGCTGGTTGAAACCGGGCTTGCCAGCTGGTACGGCGGCCCCTATCACAACCGCCAAAGCTCCAATGGCGAGGTCTACAACATGCATGCGATGACGGCGGCACATCGCACCCTGCCGCTGGGGTCGGTGGTGCGGGTAACGAATGTGAAGACGGGACACTCTGTCGTCGTCCGCATTACCGACCGCGGCCCATTTATTCGGGGCAGAATTCTCGACTTGTCACAGGCAGCCGCGAAAAAGACGGATGTTTACCTTTCTGGAGTGGCGACCGTCCGACTCGAAGTGCTGCGAACGCCCGTCCCCCTCAATGCTGGTGGGCGTTGGGCGGTGCAGATCGGCGCCTTCGAGAAGGAACACGCGGCTGACCAGCTTGCCGATCACCTTTCCCACAAGTACCAAACCTCAAGAGTCCTGTGTTTCAGCAGCCCCATTGGTGACTGGTGGGTGCGTGTCCGGGTACAGAATGATGATCGCTCCCACGCGGAGGAAATTGCGCGCAACACGCACACCCCGGAAGGTGATGTCTTTTTGATCCGTCTGGACTAAACGTCCCTGGCGGGCGTGGAAAAGGGACAAACACCTCCGTGTTTTGACGGATAAGCCAAGGTCCCCGAGGATTAAGGCCGGGGGTGCGGAGTGCGCTACCGTCTCGCCATAGTAGCCATCTTCGGGCTTTGCGCGGTCGTCCCCGCCCGCGCCCAGACCAATACTCTTGGAGCGAACGCTGCCCAATTGTTCGACAGAGGCATGAACGCCCTCTTGGGCTCCCCTGCCAGCCACAATGACCTCATTGCCCTGGACAGCTTCCATCGTGCCGCGGAGCTCGGTTACGCCCCTGCGCAAGTGGTGTTGGGATACCTATACCAGACCGGCCGGATCGTGACGCAAGAGCCGATGCAGGCCTTCGATTGGTACAAGCAGGCGGCAGGGCAGGACGATCCGCTGGCGGAGTGGCTGGTGGGTTACATGATCTACACCGGGGCAGTGCCACCACGCGATCTCAACGAGGCCAGCCTCTGGTTTCAGAAGGCCGCCGGCCACAACGATCCTTTTGGTCAATATCTGCTGGGGCGAGTTAAGCTCGACCGCAAGGACTACGCCGGCGCGGCTTTCTGGCTGCAAAAGGCGGCACTACAGGGTCTGCCCCAGGCTCAGCAGCAGCTTGGTTTACTGCTCCTGCAAGGCCGTGGGGTTCCGGAAGACAAGTTTGGAGCCTACGTCTGGCTGTTGTTAAGCTCCGAAAGCAGCCATCGCTCCCTGAACAATGACTTGCAGGCACTTGAATCGGACCTCGGCACCATTCAAGTGGAGCAGGCCAAAACCAGGGCTCGTGAACTCGAAGCATCTTCGATGCGCCGCGTGGTGGCTCACGGATGCACCGGCTGGGAGGGTGAGCTGCTCCCGATTCCCGCGCCGCCTCCTCCAAATATCCAGCAATTCTGCCGGTAGGCGGTGATCTCTCTGGCTACCCTCACAAACAGAACATCAGTGTGGCATTTTGTCCCCGATCAGGTATAGTAAGTGGCGCGTTCCCCCATTTTGTCTGCCAGTTCTGTAGGATTTCCATCTCAAATAACGGATGTGTCATGAAAGATTGTCTATTCTGCCGCATTGTTAGCGGCGACATTCCCTCTAAGAAGGTCTACGAGGACGATCAGGTGTATGCGTTTGAGGATCTTCACCCGCAAGGCCCGACGCACGTGCTGGTCGTTCCCAAAAAACACATTCGCGGGCTAAAGGAAGCCGGCGCCGAGGATGCCGAACTGATTGGCCGCTGCCATCTGGCGGCGGCGAATATCGCACGCGAGCAGAGTATCGAGGACGGGTATCGCACTGTGCTGAATGTGGGACCGCGGGCGGGACAATCAGTGTTTCATCTGCACGTTCACCTCATCGGTGGACGAACCCTGCACTGGCCACCCGGTTAGGTGCTCGGTTGCGTGGGTGTTTCCTCTTCGGGAGCGCCGTGGCGACGGAGGAGCTGGGGCAGATTCTGGGAAAATGCCGATCGGGGCAGTACCATGTCGCAGCCTACTTCGTGTGCCTTTTGCTTCAAATCCCCCTGTACGTGTGAGAGAAATCCGATGATGGACGTCCCTTTTTTCAGCTTGGTCTTGAGCTTGGGAATCAGGGTCAGAGGTTTGGCATTGGCATTGTTCAGATCAAAGATGATGAGCGAGGGCTTCTCTTCCCCATTCTGCTTCATGCGCTCGCCCAGGTCCTTATCGCTTTTCACAAATTCGACCTTGACGTTCAGCTTGCGAGCGGTTTCCTGAATCTTCGCCTGAAAAAACAGATCGTCGACGAAAGCAAAGATGCGGGAACTGGCGTCGTCGCGCTGCGGCAAAGGCTCCGGCTCGACGGGAGAATAGGAAGGCGAGAACCCGGGTCGACCCCGGCCCCGTTGCCCTTTGTCCGAAGCCAAAGCAGCGCGATAACTGTGATCCATGGGGGCAGTGTAAATGCCGTCATGCTGCTGCCGGTCGCGGCCCCCGGGTTGCCCACCGCGATGCGGCGGGCGGCGGCCCCGCCGCCGTCGGTTGCGCCCTCCTCCAGCGGAGGGGCGTCCAGGTCCAACATTCATAGGTTTCTCTTAAGTGCTGTGCTTCAGTGTTCCTGCGTTCCAGCTCCGCTATGCCAGGAACAAACTGGAATCAGCGTTCTGGTCTTGCAATTTCCCGGATCGTACCCAGTTCTCGCGTGAGTGCACGGGACCTGCCCAGAACCCCGATGCGAATGGAACTTGTTCGAGAAATGATCGTTGTCCGTTTAGGCGCCTGGAGCTACGGGGCGCAGAAGGCCAGCCAGGAAGCGTGGCCGCTAGGGAACAGTGATTATGGTACCCTTCGCGGCGGATGGAATGCAAGTCCAAAGTCACCGCCGTTTTGCACAGAGGTAACTAGCTGGAGTGGCGCGGCTGGGGCTTTAGCGCCCCGTTCCTGTTCATTACAGGAAGCCCGGTTCAGCTATCCAGCCGTTACCTGACGTGCCCATTGCATGGCCTGCCAGTGATACTCCGCGACTTCGCTCTCCACCAGATGAAGCTCCCGCGCCAGCTGACTGATGCTCTGCCACTCGCCGGATTCCTGCGCCAGCATGAGTTGATAAAAGGGCCGCAAGCGGCTCGCTCCCCCCAACAAAAGAGACTTGGTTTCCTGATCGACGGGAACGCTTTCCAGGACGCGGCTCATTGGGATTTTCAGGATCGCATCCATTAGCGAAAGCAGCCCCAGCAGGAACAGATCCGATTCGCCGTGGCGGATCTTGGGAGAAAGCAGCTCACAGAACCTGGCCCTGACCAGTGCGGAAAGTACCAGGTCGCTGGAGCTATCCTGGGCCGCGCCCAGCGTTGCTACCAATCGGACCCAGCGGCGAACCTCCCGTTCGCCTAGCATGGCCAGGGCATGGCGTACGGAGTGAATCTCGTGGCAGAACCCGAATACGGGTGAGTTCAAGTAGCGCAGCAGGCGGTAGCACAGCGATGCCTCCTGTTTGATGACCTGTTCGATCTCGTGCACATCCAGTTCGGGCTTCGACACCGCCTGCCACATGCGCAGATAGTTCACCTGGTGGCCGGGAATTTCGCGCGCCGTCAACGTTTCCGGGCGACGAAAGAAATACCCCTGGAAGTACACAAAACCCGCCTTCCTGGCGGCCAGGAACTCTTCACGAGTTTCCACTTTTTCGGCCAGCATGCGGCAGCGCCAGGGCCCGTACTGTTTTACGAGCGGAATGGCCTGATCGAGCGGCGTGCTCCGCAGGTCTACTTTGATGATGTCAGCAATCTCAGTCAGGGCGATGCGCGGATCATCTATCACAAAATCATCGAGCGCGATCAGATAACCGGCTTCCTTGAGCCGATGACAGGCGGCAATCACCAGGTCGTCGGGCGGCACATCCTCCAGGATCTCGACCACCGTTTGGGTAGAGGGCAAGAGGGTCACGTAATCTTTCAACAACACCTCGCGCGTGCAATTGATGAAGGCACGGCGCCCATCACAGAGCACGTCCAGGCCCATGAGCATCGAGGTACTGAGCGTGCTGCGGGAAGCTGCGTCCTGGTCGGGGTTGCGAAAGTATTCATCCACGCCGTTGCGAAATAATAGTTCGTAACCGAAGACCTTCTCATCAGCGGATAACACAACCTGTCGTGCGACAAAACGCGCTCCGGGTGGGGGCAAGGGGGCAGAAGACATGGTCGGCGTGGCCACACATTTTTCATCGGCATAATCCGACTAGAGATTAGAAGGACTACCGGGCAGACGCGGCCACCGGGGGAGGAGAAAATCCATAGGTTTTCAACAGCTCAATGACGCTAGGACCCTTCACATATTCGAGAAACTGCCGCGCCAGGGATTTTTGCTGTGATGACTTCAAGATGGCGGCCGCTTGCCGGATCGGAGGGTAATCCTGGCTGGGAATCTGCACGTATCTTCCCTGCTCCCTCATGGACGGAGCCAAAGCCAAAGAAAACGCAACGATGCCCGCGTCGGCACTGCCCGAAGTAACGAAGGAAGCAGCCTGGGAGATGTTTTCCCCGAGGATCAGCTTGTCACGGATCTTTTCGTAGATTTGTTCATGTTCCAGAGCTGACACTGCAGCCCGGCCGTAGGGAGCGTGCTCGGGGTTGGCAATGGCAACTTTTTTAACCCGTGGATCCAAAAGCGCTGCCAATCCGGGTCTCAAGTCGAGGGTTGAGTCTTTGGGAATCCATAGGACGATTTTGCCGACGGCGTATTCGTAGAAGGTCCCCGCTTCCACCAAACCGGCAGCCTCCAACTTTTTGGGATAGTCGCTGTCGGCGGAAAAGAATACGTCGAAGGGCGCTCCGTTTTGAATCTGAGTAAAAAAGTTGCCCGATGATCCGAAGATCAGCTTCACTTTGCTTCCGGTCTCATGCTCAAAGCGGGCCGCCACTTCCTGAAATGCAAATTGCAGATCGGCAGCGGCGGCCACGGTGATCTCCTGTGCGTGAGTCAGCGACGACCAGAGCATCGTTGCGACAATGGCGACCGCGAGGAGAGTGCGTTGCTTGACCATGACAGCTCCAATCGGTGACTAGGCGGATGAGAACAATAATCTTACATGTTTTTATATGATTTTGTGTCAGAGCAGACGGACCATAGAGCAGTGGGCCGCGAAAACGCCAGGATACAGCGAAGAACTCAGTTCAAGAGGCGAACAGGTCGCTTTACTGCACGCTGAGACTGACCTGCACGGAGTGGGAAAGAGTCGTGCCGGCTGTCGCGTTAACAGTAACAGTGCTGTTGCCGACGGGTGTACCGGCGTTTCCCGTGCCTCCGCCGCCGCTGCCACCACCGCATGCCGGCAGGCAAAGTGTCAGGGCAAAAAGGAGTCCCAGTCCCAGCAGGCGCCAGTGGGATCGAGTCCGCTTGCTCGTGCTTCCCGTCGCGATCGCGATTCCCAAAAGGCCGGGCAGAAGCAGGGCGTACAACGGGGTCGCAGCGCGGCCCATGGGGCTTCCACGCAAGCCCGCGGAGGCAGCAGTGGTAGCAATGGTCAAGGTGGTCGTAACCGCCTTGCCGTTGGGAGTCACGCTGGTGGGATTAAAGCTGCATGTGGACTCCGCAGGCAGTCCGGAGCAACTAAAGTTCACCGCCTGGCTAAATCCGGCGATCGGAGCGATGGTAATGGTTGTCGTCCCATTCTGCCCCGGAGATGACACGTTAACGGTCGTCGGATTCGCGGTGGGGGTTGCGAAATCCTGCACGCTTAGAGAACCGGCCGAGGAAGTGGAACCATTGTAGTTGCTGTCGCCGCCATAAGCGGCGGTTATCGAATACGTTCCGCCCGCGAGAGAACTGGTCTGGAAGGTCGCCTTGGCGTTACTGTCTAAGGTTGCGGAGCCAAGCTTGGTGGCGCCGTTGTTGAAGGCCACGGTGCCGCTGGGAACCGCCGTGCCGGCAGCGTGAGTTACGTTTGCGGTGAAGGTGATCGATGTTCCGGCGGTGACGGTCGCACTCGACAGGATCAGGCCGGTTGCGGTAGCAGACTTGTTGTTCGGCTGCACCGTCAGGGACTGTGCCGAGGACGTGGACGCGGCGTAGTTGCTGTCGCCCGCGTATGCGGCGGTAATGGAATACGCGCCCACGGAAAGAGAACTGGTCTGGAAGGTCGCCTTGGCGTTGCTGTCTAAGGTTGCGGAGCCAAGTTTGGTGGCGCCGTTGTTGAAGGCCACGGTGCCGCTGGGAACCGCCGTACCGGCGGTGTGAGTTACGTTTGCGGTGAAGGTGACCGATGTCCCGGCGATGATGGTGGTAGCGGTCAGACTCAAGCTGGTCGCTGTCGCCGGTTTGCTGCTCCAGGAGGCGACAAGCTTGTCGGCGTCAACCGAACCGAGTCCGGTGACCTGATCATATCCCGTGCCGGCGCTGTAGCCGAACTGAAAGGGACTCTTCGCCGGGCAGCTGGTAGTGCCTTGCGTGCAGGGCACGATATTGTCTCCGCTCGTGACGTCGTGAAAGACACCGTTCGAGGCTGTTTGAGCCAACTGGTAGAGCTTCTGGTTGATGTTGCCCAGCCCCGAACCTCCGACGGCCTGGTTGAGCAGGGTGACGATTCCGGCGAAGACCGGTGTGGAGGCCGAAGTGCCACCCACAATCGAGGGGCTCACACCCACGCCGCTGGCACAGCTGCCGCCGTCGCAGATGATATAGCCATCGTGATCGGGCGACGCCGACAGGGCCACGTCGGGGACGTCGCGTACCTTATCGGCTGGAACCCCCGTGCCGCTCTGCCAGGTGGGTTTGGGAAAGCCGAAGCCGCCAGTGCAGGTACTTGAGCTGGCCGTAGCACAGCTGCTGGCGCCGCCGCCGCTGGCCGAGAGCGTTCCCCGGCTGACAGTATCGTTCCAGGAGGTCTCAGGAATGTAGGAAGTAGCAGTTCCGCCGTTGGGCCCGCTTCCGTTCCAGAATGTTCCGCCGCCCTCGTTGAACTCGGTGCCGCCAACGCCCGTTACCTCGGGGCTGCTGGCGGGATAATTTACCGACAAGCCATGAGTTGCGGAGGCAACGGGGGAACCCTTGTCATCGCACGCCGCTGCGCCATCATCGCCAGAGGATGCGAGGAAAGTGATCCCTTCGCTGCTGGCCGTTTTCATCTCGACTTCATTCCCTGGGATGAAGCCGGCGTTCTCGGCCTCGCAGCCGCCGTAGCTCATGCTGATGACCGGCGCCAGATCGTGGTCGATGGCATACTGGGCAGCGTTGAATACGCCTCCGGCGCTCTTGGCTGCGGTAACGAACAGGATCGTCGCATTGCGGGCCACCGCTCCCGACCATTCCAAATCCAGCTTGGTCTCGACCATATCGCCACTGTCGGTTCCGGGCGGCGGACTGCCGGGTACGATGGTCTGCTTGGGATCGTTCTTGGAGAGACCGAAGGTGGTGCGGAAGTTGTCGATATCAGTCAAGCTGCCGGAAACGTCCACTTGTCCGACGACCACCATCTTCATGTTTGTGCCATTGATGCTCGAGCTATACAGGGGAGCGATGTTGTAGATCGTCGCAATGTCTCCCGGGGCCAGGAAATTGAATCCACCCAGGTTGTAGGAGGGTTGGACGATTATCGGGAACAGCTCATGAGAAACGGGCCTGATTCCCATGGGCTTCAAACTGAAGTCATGCAGGCCGCGAACGCCGATCACGATCCCGGCCAACGAGGCTGGAAGCGAGATTTCGGTCGGGTTGGCAAAATGCATTTCGCCGTCCACGTAGTAGTAATGGATTGGGCTATGAAAAGCGCTTTCCACCAGCCCAGCGTTGCCGCTGAAGGCGACCCAGTTGCGCCCACGTGCGACCTGGACGATGGTGAAACCTTGCGAGCGCAGCCACACCGTCAGCTTCTCGATATCGTTCCGGCTCAGGCCAAATCGGTTGGCGTACTGCTCGGGCGTAAGCCACTTGTGGTAGTTAGGCGAGGTTGGGTCCTGCTGCCCCGCCAGCAGCCGGTCGAGCTCAGCCTGCTGCTCCGCTGATGGTTTGGTGATCAAGGTAATGTAGGGCAACGGCATGGAAGCCTCGGCGGCGCCGAGATCGTAGGCTGCTTGAGCCTTGGGATGAACACTACCCGGCAGGATCACCATCCGCTGGTTGTCGATAAATGCAGAAATGCGGTCAGATTGCGCGGTCGCCGACGGAAGCAGCGCGGCAAACAGGACAAGCAAAATCACCACCAACGCCGTTCTCATACTCTTGCCCTACCCGGGATCAATTCCTGGCCTGCACAAAGGGTGCGGAGACACCACCATACGAGTACTACGGAGAATAGCAAAAGATTACCGGGGTAATGCGAAAAAGTCGCGTCGGATGGATATTTCCGTCTTCGAAGGCAGGCAAACCCGTGAATTCGGCCAAGGTGTCAGAGTCCTAGAAGGCTTCGGGCCTCACCGGCGCTTCGAACCACTACCACCCTGGGTTTCGTTTTTTCCGCCAACACCTGCCCCATGCGGAAAATTCCGAAAATGTGATCCTGCGGAGCGACGATCACATGCATGGAGGTGGGGCTCAAAATGCTCTCCCGGCGTGACAATTCCTGCATTGCCGAGGTTGAGATAGTGGCGCCAGTGACAGCGCTGAAATCCCACGTGATTGAAAAGCTCTCGTCAAATTCCGGGTGCGACCGAACCAGCGAAGCCAGGCCCAAAATCTCGTCATCGTGGACCTCGCCCTTGTAGGTGGCGATAAAAAGCTTCTGTTTCGCGTCAACGGTCAACTGCACAGCCATGTTTTCAGTATGTCACAAAGCTTCTTGCCTGGACAGAAAGGAACGGAGGGAAGTCAAACGGCCAGCCACACGCAAGCGCCCATATAGCGCTAAGGGACTGGTGGGCGCTATAGGATTCGAATTTTGGCTTACTTCTTGGGCCGCGACTCCGGCGGCACAAGACCCGCGAGGCGGTAGTACACAACCAGCTGGCCGTAGTGTTCACCGCTATGTTCGATGAGGCCGTATGCTATGTCGAGAACGCGCGCTTTCTGATCGCCGTATACGACAGTCTGCGTCAGGCCTTTCTCGCCCTTTGACTGAATGGCAGCGGCGCCGTCGGCAACGGATTTCTTTACGAATGCAACGATATCGGCCTTGGTTTTGTACTGATCGCGCTTGGGATCTTCTGCCGCGGGAGGCTTCTGTCCCATCGCAGGATTGGTGAAGTAGTACATGGAACCCGCCGCGTGCAGCAACTGCTCGGCGAAACTCCGCTCCTCGGGCTTCGGCTTGAAGTCATATTTGTCCTCGGGAAAATCTTCGGCCATCGCCGTCAGCTTGCGGCCAATGTCATTCCAGGAATCGAGCACGACTTTCAATTCCGGATCGGCAGGTTTGACGGCTGCAGCTTTCTTCATCGCGTCCTGGGTATAGGCGGGAAATGCGAATGCCAGCAGGACGATAGCGAGAAACGGAATTGTTTTCATTTCTTCTCCACGGTTGAGTTTTCGCGAATCAAAGCTTCAGCTTCTTATTTTCGCCTATTCCAGCCCCTCGGAGGTGTGGGTTACCTACCCGCCGACACATGTTCCCACTCCGGTCCCTGAACCTGTCGGTACGTCACGGGCGTAACTTGCCAATAGGATTGAAATTCTTTCTGCTTCAGAATGAGAGGCTGGTATCTCAGCGAGAAAGCCGTGGAAAGGTTGCTCTTCGAGCAGAACAAGGCGCTGGTTAACTTTCTTCGGAAGTCCGGTATCCCTCCAGAAAAGACAATATATGCTTCCGTTCACGAAGCGGGGAGCAGCAGTGGGGTAATGCTCAATCTACTTCGGGATGCTGCGGGTCTCGAACGAACCGGGTGCCATCTCATCGACGGCAATAACGTGCTCGGCCTGAACAAACTGACGAATCAGCTCGCGGAAGGTGCGATCATTTACGTCGACGATTTCAGTGGAACTGGGCAACAGTTTTGCAGGTTTCGAAATTTCATATCGCAACACCTCGTCGGGAATTTTTCAGAATTTTTCCTATTGCCGTGCATTTGCGAGGAGGCTCTGCATCGACTCGGCAAGGAAGGAATACAGGCGTACAACGGAATGGTCCATTCCAGAACCCAGCGTCCGCTCCACGAAAACAGCAGTATTCTGGATACGGTCACGAAGGATAGGTTACGACAACGGAGTTTGGGTATTCACGGAAGGGTGGGACTCGGTTTCTCTAGTCTCGCCACTATGGTAGTGCTGTATCGGAATGCTCCGAACACCACCCCATTGATTCTGCGCGGAAGCCTCGATCAGAAAACTTTCGTCGGAATTTTCCCACGCACTACCGACAAGCCCGTTCCTGCGTAAGCGCTGGGCTGATCAGATAACCGTGTCGACTCCAAAGCCTCTGAGTAAACTTGGATCGCTCAGAGCATCACCGCGCCGCGCTCGCGTAGAGCGCCCGCTCGAACTCCTCCTCCGCCGCTAGCGCCCCATCGTCGCTGAACGGCAGCGTCTGCATCAGCACCACCCCGCAGGTTTTGCCGGAAACATCA
>Ga0335078_10009988_pt1 | contig 14047 bp, 13 predicted proteins | sample Lox_Sample_32_FD_206711 | JGI IMG/M metagenome (GOLD analysis project Ga0335078, IMG submission 206711) | Soil microbial communities from Loxahatchee National Wildlife Refuge, Florida, United States - Lox_Sample_3.2 | ecosystem: Environmental > Terrestrial > Soil > Wetlands | place: USA...
TGGACAACGAGGTGGTCAAGGCGGCCGTCAACATGACCGGCAAGGCGGGCACGATCGTCATCACCGGCGTCGGCTACTACGACATGGTGCTGCCCGGCGGCATCCTCATCGGCTACCACCGGCGGATGCAGGGCTCGCTGTTCGGCGGGGCCAACCCGCTGTACGACATCCCGATGATCCTGGGCCTGTGGCAGGCCGGCGACATCAAGCTGAGCGAGCTGGTCACCCAGCGCTACACCCTGGATCAGATCAACCAGGGCTACCAGGACATGATGGACGGCAAGAACATCCGCGGCGTCATCATCCACGAGCATTGATAAACAGGACACAAAATGCCCAACGCGATCCTCGACCCCACCGGCGCCACCACCATCGGCCAGCGCAAGCCAGCAGCGACCCGCGCTCCCCGCCCCGCCGGCCTCCAGGGCGCCACGATCGGCCTGCTGGTCAACACCAAGCAGAATGCCGCCCCGTTCCTCGACGAGATCGGCCGGCTCCTCATCGCCCGGCACGGCGCCAGCAAGGTCGTGAACCGCACCAAGGTCAACTTCGCCGCGCCCGCACCCGACGAGCTCGTCAAGGAAATGACCGCCGAATGCGACGTGATCATCACCGGCATCGGCGACTGCGGCTCGTGCAGCGCGTCCGCCGTCGCCGACGGGATCGCGTTCGAGTCGGCCGGGCTGCCCGCCGCGGCGATCTGCAGCGACGCCTTCCGGGTCACCGCCGACGCCATGGCCGAACTTCGCGGCGCCCCCGGCTACCGCTACGCCACCACGCCCCACCCGGTGGCCGTGCTCACCCCCGAGCAGGTCGCCGAACGCGCCGCCCAGGTCCTCGGCGACGTGGTCGCCCTGGTCACCGAGGAAGAATGACCGAAGCCGAAGCCCCGGACCCCGACGCCGCCCAGGCCGCCATCGAGTACTGCTACGCCCAGGGCTGGTCCGACGGCCTGCCGCTGGTCCCCGCGTCGCAGCCGCTCGTGGACAAGTTCCTGGCCACCACGACCCGGAGCCCGGACGAGGTCATCGGCGAGCTGGAGCAGGTCGGCCGGAACTGCACGGTCTACCTGGCCGCCGTCAACGCGGCCATGGCCGGCTGCCTGCCCGGGTACTTCCCGGTGGTGCTGGCCGCGTTCGACGCCCTGATGCGCGAGCGCGCCGCCCGCGGCGGCGGCTGGCAGTCCACCAGCGGGCCCGCCCCGATGATCGTGGTCAACGGCCCGGTCCGGCACGAGCTCGGCTTCAACACGGCGGGCGGCGCGTTCGGCCCCGGTTTCCGGCCGAACGCGACCATCCCGCGCGCCGTCGGCCTGATCGTCCGCAACGCCTTCGGCGTCCGCCCGCACGTCCTGGAGCAGGCCACCCAGGGCCTGCCCGGCCGGTGGTCCATCTGCCTGGCGGAGAACGAGGAGGAGTCTCCCTGGCCGCCGTTCGCCACCGACGGCGGCCAGCCCGCCGGGGTGAACGCGGTATCAGCGACGCTGCTGCGTACCTGCGAGTTCGTGGACAACCGGCACACCCCGGATCCCGAGCAGGTCCTGTGGGACATCGCCGACACGATCTCGCGCACCGGCTCGCTGATCTTCCGCGACACCTCGGCGGGCGTGGTGCTCTGTCCCGAGCACGCCCAGATGCTGGCCGGCGCGGGCTTCGCCAAGCCGGACGTCCAGGCCCATCTGATGGAGCACTGCGGCCGCACCGGCGCCGACCTGCGCCGGGCCGGCAAGAACGGCCTGCGCGGCCCAGCCCGCTTCGCCAGCCCCGACGAAAGCGCCGACGGCGAGTTCACCCGCATCCTGCCGTCGCCGCGGCACATCCCCATCGTGGTGGCCGGGGCCCGCAACGCGGCGATCTCCATGGTGGTCCGGGTCTTCGGCGAATGGTCGGGCACGGCCACCCCGGTCGAGCCGCCCCCCGCCGCCCCCGGGCGGCCCGCCGCACCGCGCGAGTCACCTCCCGCTCCGCCCCCCGCCGTCCCCGAGCGGCCCGCCGCACCGCTCGGGGTCCAATCATGATTGATGCCGAACGGGTGGAGCTGATTGCCTCGAGCCTGGCGGCCGATGGCTATCGCCTAGCGGTCGCCGAGGCCGGCGACCGGGTCCGCGTGACCATCACCGCCACGCCGCAGGCGTGCGCGGACTGCCTGGTCCCCAAGGACATGATGCGAGGTATTCTCGGCCACGCGCTCGGCGTCGACTCCGCCGCGATCGACCTGACCTATCCCTCCGACTCCGCCGATCCCCCCGCCTCCGAGGAAAGAGGTAGCCATGGCCCGCAGGACTAGCCCTCCGTTCCGCGCCGATCACGTCGGCAGCCTGCTGCGGCCCAGGCGGCTGCTCCAGGCGCGTGAGGACTTCGCAGCCGGCCGGATCCCGGCGAAGGAGCTGCGGGCGGTGGAGGACCAGGAGATCCCCGGCGCGATCCGGATGCAGGAGGAGGCGGGCCTGCAGTCCGCCACCGACGGCGAGTTCCGCCGCGCCTCCTGGCACATGGACTTCATCTACGCCCTCGGCGGGATCTCCAAGGCGCCGGGCAATATGGCCGTGAAGTTCCACAACGCGGCCGGGGATATCGAGTTCACCCCGGCGTCCATCCACGTCGATGGCAAGATCCGCATCGACGACACGATCTTCGGGGACGCCTTCACCTTCCTGCGCAGCCACGTGACCACGGCGGTGCCCAAGCTGACGATCCCGTCGCCGAACATGGTGCACTACCGCGGCGGCCCGGCCATGCTCGACCCGGCGGTCTACCCGGACATGGAGCAGTTCTGGGCCGACCTGGCCGCCGCCTACGCCGATGAGGTCCAGCGCCTCAGCGAACTCGGCTGCACCTACCTGCAGTTCGATGACACGTCCCTGGCGTACCTGAACGACCCGGCCCAGCGGGCGGAGATCACCGGGCGCGGCGAGGACGCCGAGCACATGCACCTGCGCTACATCAAGCAGATCAACGCCGCGGTCAAGGACCGGCCGGCCGGGATGGCCATCACCACCCACATGTGCCGGGGCAACTTCCGCTCGTCCTGGGTCGCCTCGGGCGGCTATGACTTCGTGGCCGAGGCGCTGTTCTCCGAGCTGGATGTGGACGGGTTCTTCCTGGAGTACGACGACGAGCGCTCCGGCGGCTTCGAGCCGCTGCGGTTCGTGCCCGAGGGCAAGATGGTGGTCCTGGGCCTGGTCACGACCAAGCGCCCGGAGCTGGAGTCCAAGGACGACCTCAAGCGCCGCGTTGACGAGGCGAGCAAGTACGTCCCCCTCGACCAGATCTGCCTGTCCGGCCAGTGCGGCTTCTCCTCCACCTTCGAAGGAAACGCGCTGACCTACGACGACCAGGTCGCCAAGCTCCGCCTCATCGTCGAAACCGCCCGCGACATCTGGGGCTAGCGACCCGGCTTTCGGTCACTCGGCTCTCAGGCTGGCGCCGGGCCGGGTCCAGGCGGCCAGGCCGTCCAGGCGGCCAGGCCGAGGACCAGCGCGGCCACCGGGGCCAGGCCGGCGGCGAGCGTGAGCGGCTGGCCGCCCATCTGCCCGGCGTGCCACCGCTGAGGCCCGCTACCGTTCGGGGTCTGTGTGGCCCTGGCCCCGCTAGCGGGGCCAGGGCCACACGCACCCCGCGCCCGACTCCGCGCGCTGCGAGGACCGAGCGTTGTGGGCGCGACACGTTGTGGGTGCGGCACAAGGCTTACCGGCGCGCGGGCAAGTGGCGGGACAAGAGCCGCCGCCTGGCCCGTATCTGTCACAATCGAGCCTTGCGGCTCTCCCGGGCGGATCCTAATATCCAAGACAAATCGCAGCACGCTCGACTTATCTATTGTCACGCACTTCTGACGTGTGCCTATATCGAGTGGGTGAATGCCATGAGGCTCGGCTCAACGGGGACCATGCGAAGACTCTTCCTCGGGGGGACGGCCTTGTTGCTGGCCGTCACGGCCGCCGCCTGCGGCGGCGGCAGCAGCTCGTCCAGCACAACGACGTCGGCCAGCACCGCGCCCAAGGCCGGCGGCTCGCTCACGGTTCTCGAGGGCGCCGGCTTCGCCGGCGACTGGCCGGCCGGCCTGGACCCGGCGACGAACATCAACGGCGCCGCCGACCAGAGTTACATGGACGCCATCTACGGCGAGCTGTTCGAGCTCGGGCCGAAGGGCGTGATCGTCAACGACCTGGCCACCGGCTACAAGTTCTCCAACGACGCCAAGACGATCACGATCCAGCTCCGCCAGGGCGTCAAGTTCACCGACGGCACGCCGTTCAACGCCGCCGCGGTGGTGTGGAACATCCAGCGGGACCTGAAGTCGGCGTGCACCTGCAAGCCGACCTGGCCGGTCAAGTCGGTCACCGCCACGGGGCCGTACACGGTGCAGATCACCCTCGCGGCGCCCGACGGCGCGTTCATCGACCAGATCTTCGACTCGACCGCGGACTGGATCGCCTCCCCGACGGCGGTGCAGAAGATGGGCGTGAAGGCGTTCGCCGCCAAGCCGGTCGGCGCGGGCCCGTTCATCGTGGTGAGCGACACCTATAGCTCACAGCTCGTGCTGAAGAAGAATCCGGACTACTGGGAGAAGGGCAAGCCGTACCTGGACTCGCTCACCTTCAAGACCGTTGGCAGCGACGAGGCGGCCTATGAGGCCATGCTGGCCGGCGAGGGCCAGGTCTACGAGGACATGTCCACGCCATCCCTGCTCAAGCTGGCCGCGCAGAAGTTCAACGTGGAAAACCAGTTGTCCACGTCTCCGTACGACCTGCAGCTGAATACCAAGACGGCGCCGTTCAACAACAAGCTTGCGCGGGAGGCCATCTACGCCGCGACCAACTTCGCGCCGATCCTGCAGCACGTCTTCGACAACCTCTACCCGGTTACCCAGGGGTTCACCGGCCCGGGCGGGATCTGCTACGAGCCGACCGTGCCCGGCTACCCGCCCTATGACCTGGCCAAGGCCAAGTCCCTGGTCCAGCAGATGGGCGGCCTCACGGTCAGCCTGGGCACGATCCAGAACCTGGTGGCCCAGGAGACCACCGAGGCGCTGCAGACCGAATGGGCGGCGGCCGGGATCAAGACCACCATCCACAACTACCCGCTGGCCGCGCTGATCGCGCAGTTCACCTCCAACAAGTGGCAGGCCATGGTGCAGACCGCGGGCTCCTACGACCCGGCCGCGGGTGTCGGCGTGGGCTTCCGGTTCTCCTCGCTGTCGCCGTTCAGCGGGGTCCACGACCCGCACCTGGACGCGCTGCTCAACCAGGCCGCGGCCACGGTCCAGATGAGCCAGCGCTGCGCCCTGTACAACCAGGCCGCGGCGTACATCGCGCAGCAGTACTACGGGCCGTTCTACTTCGGCTTCGCCCCGGCTAACGTGGCCGTCAAGGGCGTCACCGGCCCGGGCATCACCGAGCCGCTGCCGGCCGTGGTCGTCACCCCGACCATCTTGTGGGAGGACGTGGCGAACAACAACAGTTAAGTCCGGGAAACACGCACTATGGCGGTAGCGGAAGAACTCAGACCCGGCGCGTCCCTCACGCGCCGGGTCGTGAGCTCGCCCGGAGCCCGGCTGGCGGGACGGCGGCTGCTCGCCGCGATCCCGGTGCTCTGGGGCGTGACGTTCCTGACCTACGTGGTCATGAACCTGCTGCCCGGCGACGCGGCCCAGGAACTCCTCGGCGCCAACGCCACGCCCGCCGAGGTGCACCAGCTGGAGATCCAGCTGCACCTGAACGAGCCCTTCTGGGTTCGTTACGGCGGCTGGCTCGGCGGCCTGTTCCACGGGAACCTGGGCACGTCCCTGGCCAGCGGCGAGAACGTGACCACTATCCTGGGCCAGCGGCTGCCGGTCACCCTCGAGCTGCTGCTCTACGCCTTCGTCGCGTCGATCGTGTTCGCCGTGGGCCTCGCGGTGCTCGCCGCCCGCAAGCCGAACGGCCTGGCCGACCATTTCAGCATGGTGGTCAGCATGATCGGGCTTTCGGCCGCGCCCTACGTGCTCGCCCTCATCCTCATCTACATCTTCGCGGTCCGGCTGCACTGGTTCCCCGCCATCGGCTACACCTCGCTGACCCAGGACCCGGCCGCCAACATCCGCTCGCTCACGCTGCCCGCCGCAGCCATCGCCTTCCCGCTGTTCGCCGTGTACACCCGGCTGCTGCGCGCGGACATCGTCGAGCAGATGCAGCGCGAGGACTACATCGTGACCGCGCGCGCCAAGGGCGTCCGCCCCTGGCGGGTCCTGCTCAGGCACGCGCTGCCGAACTCCATGTTCGGGCTCATCACCCTGGTCGCGCTGAACCTGGGTGCGCTGGTCGGCGCGGTGGCCATCATCGAGCCGATCTTCTCGCTGCCCGGCGTGGGAGCGATCTTGATCTCGTCCATCACCAACCACGACGTGCCCGTGGTGGAGGGCATCGTCGTCGTCTTCGCCGTGGTGGTGGTGCTGGCCAGCCTGCTTGCCGACGTGCTGTACGCGACCCTCGACCCCCGGATCCGGTATGAGCGCTCCGCTTCCTGAACTGCTGGCCCCGGCCCAGCCGCAAGCAGCCCGGCCGCGCGGCCGGGCCAGAGGCCAGGGCCGGGCGCTCAACCTGCGGATCTGGCTGCCCGCCGGTTTCCTGATCCTGCTCTTGTGCGCCTGCTTCCTCTGGCCGCTGGTCTACCCGGTGCCGAAGCCGGTGGGCGGGAGCATCCTCAACTCGGGGCTGCCGCCGCTGTCGCCCGGCCACATCTTCGGCACCGACCCGGTCGGCAACGACATCTTCTCCCGTATCCTGTACGGCGGGCAGGTCTCCTTCGAGGTCGGGCTGAGCGTGACCGCGATCGGGCTGGTGGCCGGCGGCCTGCTGGGGGTGACCGCCGCCTTCCTGGGCGGGGCCGCGGACACGGTCATCTCGCGCCTGCTCGACGTGCTGATCGCGTTTCCCGCGCTCGTCCTGGCGCTGGCCATCGCCGAGGGCCTGGGCCCCAGCGAGGTGCACGTCATCTGGGCGCTGGCCTTCTTCAGCATCCCGGCCTTCGGCCGGATCGCCCGCAGCGCCACCCTGACGCTGCGCGGGCAGACCTTCATGCTGGCCGCCCGGCTGTCCGGCACCCGGCGGTGGCGCATGATCACGCGCCACATCGTCCCCAACATCATGCCGCAGCTCCTGACGTTCAGCCTGCTCGGCATCGGCGTCGTGATGATCCTGGAGGGCGCGCTCAGCTTCCTCGGCCTGGGCATCCCGCTGCCCGAGCCGAGCTGGGGCAGCATGATCGCGCAGGGGCAGCAGACCATCTCCGCGTCGCCCGTCCTGGTGCTGATCCCCAGCGCGTTCCTGTTCGCCACCGTCATGTCGCTGAACATCCTCGGCGACGCCCTGCGTGAGCGCTGGGGCGTAAGGTGAGCGACGCCCTCCTGGAAGTGCACGATCTCAAGGTGACGTTCGGCGGCCAGGGCCGGGAGGTGTACGCGGTCGACGGGGTGAGCTACTCCGTCTACGCCGGGCAGACGCTGGCCATCGTGGGCGAGTCCGGGTCCGGCAAGACGGTCAGCTGCCGTGCGGTCATGGGGCTGCTGCCGCCCAGCGCGGTGGTCACCGGCTCGGCCCGGTTCCAGGGCATCCAGCTGATCGGGCTGACCGACGACCAGCTGCGCGAGCACCGCGGCGCGAACGTCGCGATGGTGTTCCAGGACCCGGCCCGGTCGCTGAACCCGACGATGCGGATCGGTACCCAGATCGCCGAGGCGGTCACGACGCACCACCACGTCAGCAAGGCCCAGGCCAAAGAACAGGCCGTCGAGCTGCTGCGCCTGGTGCACATGCCGCTGCCCGAGCGGCGCTGCGTGGAGTACCCGCACCAGCTGTCCGGCGGGATGCGGCAGCGCGTGATGATCGCCATCGCGCTGGCCTGCCGCCCGCGGCTGCTCATCGCCGACGAGGCGACCACCGCGCTGGACGTCACGACTCAGGCGCAGATCATGGAGCTGCTCCTGGAGCTGCAGGCCGAACTCGGCATGGCCCTCATGCTGATCAGCCACGACCTTGGCCTGGCCGCCTCCTACGCCGACGAGGTGATCGTCATGTACGCCGGCCGGATCGTCGAGCAGGCTCCGGCCGCGCGGCTGTTCGAGCAGGTCAGGATGCCATACACCCAGGCCTTGTTCGAGGCGATCCCGCGGCTCGAGCGCCCCGCCCACACCCCGCTCCCGGTGATCGGCGGCCGCCCGCCGGACGCCGCCATGCTGCCGCAAGGATGCTCGTTCGCGCCTCGCTGCCGCCGGGCCGCCGACGACTGCCGGGCCGCCGCCCCGCCGCTGGCCGAGCACGAGCCCGGCCACCGCTGGGCCTGCTGGCACCCCGTCCCCCCTGGCAGTGGAGGGCCCGATGCCGACTGACGCCGCGCCTCTCCTCCAGGTAAAAGACCTGGTCCAGGAGTTCACGGTCCGGGAAACCGGCGGGGTGAGGGGCGGTACCGTGCACGCCGTCTCCGGAGTCTGTTTCGACGTGCGGCCGGGGGAGACGCTGGGCATCGTGGGCGAGACCGGTTCGGGCAAGTCGACGCTGGCCAGGTCCATCCTGCAGGCGCCGCGGCCCAAGTCCGGCGCGGTGCTCTTCCGCGGCGCCGACCTGGTCACGCTGCGCGGCACCCGGCTGCTGCAGGCCCGGCGGTACCTGCAGATGGTGTTCCAGGACCCGTTCGGCTCGCTGGACCCCAAGTGGCGGGTCCGGGACCTGGTCGAGGAACCGCTCATCGCGTACAAAACAGGCGACAGAAATACCAGGCGGCGCCGCGTTGACGAGGTCCTCGAGCTGGTCGGGCTCGACCCGGCCGGGCACGGCGGCCGGCGGCCCAGGGAGCTGTCCGGCGGCCAGGCCCAGCGGGTGGCCATCGCCCGAGCCATCGCCCTCAACCCGGCCCTGGTCATCTGCGACGAGGCGGTGTCCTCCCTGGACGTGCTCATCCAGGCCCAGGTCCTCAACCTGTTCGAGCAGCTGCGGGCCGAACTCGGCCTGTCCTACCTGTTCATCGCGCACGACCTGGCCCTGGTCAAGCAGGTCAGCGACCGGGTGGCGGTGATGTACCTGGGCAAGCTGTGCGAGGTCGGGCCGGGGGAGACGGTCTACCGGCAGCCGCTGCACCCCTACACGCGGGCGCTGCTCGACTCGGTGCCCGGCAGCCCGCAGGCCCGCGCCAAGAAGACCATCCGCGGCGAGCCGCCGTCGCCGATCCACCCGCCGAGCGGCTGCCGGTTCCGCACCCGGTGCCCGCGCGCCGAGCAGCGCTGCGCGGACGAGGAGCCGGTGATGCGCGAGCTGGCCACCGGGCACTCCGTGGCCTGCCACTTCCCGCTCGTCCCCGTGGCACGCAGTACGCCCCATTCGGAAGAAAAAATCGCCAGAGGCCCCCGATGAGGATGCGCGTCCTGCTCGAGCCGCACCACGGCGCCAGCTACGACCAGATCCTGGCGCTGGCCCGGGCCACCGAGGAAGCGGGCTTCGACGCCTTCTTCCGCTCCGACCACTACCTGGGCATCGATGCGGACGACACCGGGTACCGTCCCACCGACTCGTGGACCACCCTGGCCGGCCTGGCCGTGCAGACCGAACGGATCGCGCTCGGCACCCTCATGACCGCCTCCACCTACCGCCGGCCGGGGCCGCTGGCCATCACCGTGGCCACCGTGGACGCGATGAGCGGCGGCCGGGCCGAACTCGGCATCGGCGCCGCCTGGTACGAACGCGAGCACGATTACTTCGGCATCCCGTTCCCGCCGCTGGGCGAGCGGTTCGACCGGCTCGGCGAGCAGCTCGAGATCATCACCGGCCTGTGGGCCACCACGCCGGGCGAGAAGTTCAGCTACCACGGCACGCACTACCAGCTGGAGGAGTGCGCCAGCATCCCCCGCCCCGCGCGGCGGCCGCCCGTCATCATCGGCGGGGCCGGGCCGCGGCGCACGCCCACGCTGGCGGCGCGGTTCGCCGACGAGTTCAACAGCGGCATGTCCGACGGGCTGGCCGAGCGGTTCGCGAACTTCCGGCGAATCTGCGCGCAGTCCGGGCGGGACCCGGCGCGGGTCCGGCTGTCCACCACGCTGCCGGTCTGCTGCGGCCAGACCAGGGGCGAGGCCGCCCGCCGCGCCGCCAGCCTGGGCGAGGCCGGCGCCCGCATGCTGGCCATGGGCGGCGTCACCGGCGCCCCAGGCGACGTGGCCGGCCGGCTGGCCGAGCTGCGCGCCGCCGGCGCGGACACCGTCTACTTCCACCTCTACGACGTCACCGACCTGGACCACGTCCGCCTGCTCGGCCGCGAAGTCCTCCCGCAGTTCACCTAGTTTCCGGACCCAACGGGCCCGCTCCCAGCCCTCCCGCCCCCTCGTGCCCTACCTGCCTGCCGAGCCCGGTTCCCGCCTTCCACTCACCCCAACCATCCAGCACAACCCGCCATATCGCTACCCACCCCGGCCTGTCCCGCTTCAATTCCTCGCGAACCTCATCAACCCCAGTAACGCCATAGTTTCGCTCACCAGTACGATAAACTTAGGGATATCGCGGAGGATTCGGCCTTAGTGGAGGATTTAGTACCCCAGGCAGTACCAAATCCTCCGTGTAACCCAAATCCTCCAAGCTGGGCGCACCACTGGGCGCACGGATGTCACCGCACACGCGGACACCACCGCGATGGGATCACCCGCGATCTGCGCAGCCGACGCGGCTCTGCACGGCTGACGTCACCTCGTCCCGCATTGCGGGAAATCTGCTGCGCGCCACAAATTCGGCGCGGTAAATTTGTGCTGCCCGGCTATTAGCGGCTCGTTTTCGCGGATTTTCGCGGCGTAGCTTGTCGCCGCTCACAACGGACCTGCGTAAAGCTTGTGGCGGTCATCGTTGATTATGCGCCTGCTGACACCGAGCATATCAATCATGAGCGGCAGTGTGGTCTGGGCTGGCCGGTTGCAATTCATTTGTGACCGACGCGTAAATAACTGCCGCTCACAATTTGCGGCCATGCGTACATGCGCTGTGCGGACGGGCTCTGTGCGGACGGGCTCTTGACTGCCAGGCCACCCATTCCCGCGCATCCGCGCCTGGGGGCCCGGCTGGCCTACTGGCTGCAGCGGGCCCTGCGGCCGCGCTTCGGCGTCCGCTGGCTCAGCGCCAGGATTGAGGCGTCCGGCCTGGCCCGCCCGCTGTTCACCGGTGGCGAGCGGGTGACAAAAGAGAGCCTGTTCGGCTGCCGGATGTGCGGTCAGTGCGCGTTGCCCGTCACCGGGTACGTGTGCCCGATGGGCTGCCCTAAGGAATTGCGCAACGGGCCCTGCGGAGGCGTCGGCGCGGACGGCTCGTGCGAGGTCTATCCGGGACTGCGCTGCGTCTGGGTCGAGGCCTACGAGCGCGCGGCCAGCCAGGGCCGGGTCGCCGACCTGAGCCTTCTCCACCGGCCGATCGACCACCGGCGCTGGGGCGAGAGCTCATGGCTGAACTACTGGCAGGGTCGCGACGAAGGATTGTGGACCGCCGCCGTCGGCCATGCTGCCAGTGAGGGCCCCCGCACCAGCCATCAGCGGGTCCTGGGGGGTTCATGAGCCTGCGCGAGCGGCTGGCCTCGGGCGGCTTCGCAGTCACCGCGGAGATCAGCCCGCCGCGCGGGGCGGGCACCGAGCCGATCACGGCGACGGCCGCGCTGCTGCGGCACTGGGTCGACGCCGTCAACGTCACCGACAACCAGGGATCGAACGTGCGGCTGGCCAGCTGGGCGGGCAGCCTGGCCGTAATGGCCGCCGGACTCGAGCCGGTCATGCAGATGACCTGCCGGGACCGTAACCGCATCGCGCTCCAGTCCGACCTGCTCGGGGCGTCGGCGCTCGGTATCCGCAACGTCTTGGTGATGACCGGCGACCACCCGAAGTTCGGCGATCACCCCGAGGCCAAACCGGTCTTCGACCTGGACAGCGTGCAGTTGCTGTGGACGCTGCGCCACATGCGGGACCAGGGCGCCCTGCTGTCCGGGCGCGTCCTGAAGCCGCCGCCGGACTGCTTCCTGGGGGCGGTGGAGAACCCGTTCGCGCCGCCCGCCGGATTCCGGGCCGACCGGCTCGGCAAGAAGGTCGCGGCCGGCGCGCAGTTCGTGCAGACCCAGTTCGTCTTCGACGTCCAGGCGTTCGCTCATTGGATGGCACAGGTCCGTGACCTGGGCTTGCATGAGCGCTGCTACATCCTGGCCGGCGTCGGCGCGGTCAGGTCCCGGCGCGGGCTGGATTTCATGCGGGACCAGGTGCCCGGGGTGCAGGTGCCCGACGACGTGTACCGCAGGCTGCAGGCGGTCCCGGCGGACCAGACGGCCGCCGAGGGCGCGAGGCTCGCGGCGGAGACGGTCCGGCAGCTGAGCGCGATCGAGGGGGTGGCCGGGGTGCACCTTCTGGTGGCCGGGAACGAGCAGGCGGTCCCCGGCATCCTGGACGAAGCAGGCGTCGGCGCAGGCAGGACTGAGCCGGATAGGGCTGAGCCGGATAGGGCTGGGCCGGATAGGGCTGGGCCGGATAGGGATGGGCCGGATAGGGATGGGCCGGATAGGGCTCTACCAGATAGGGCAGGGCATGGACGTTGACCTGCGGCCCACCAAGAAGCTGCGCGAATCCGCTGCGGCCCGGTCGGCGCTCGGACCGATCATGGAGGCGGTCTGCGCCTCGCCCGCCGACCTGGCCAGGCTCCGCGTGGTCTGCGACTGGATCCAGTACAAGCAGAACTTCCGCGAGGCCGTGGTCAGCAGGCCGGTCGCGGATACCGCCACCGAGATCGCCTTCGACCTGCGCCGCTGCGGCGACATCGACTTGGCCGCGCACGTCAAGCAGGCGCTCGCCGGACCCAGCGACCAGCCCGGGCTGGACCCCGTGGCTCTGGAGCCCTGGGTGCCCGGCCGGGACAGCTGCATCTGGCGGTTCAACGCGCTGTACTGGCGGGCCCTGTCTTTCTGGGAGCGGGCCACCGGCCGCGAGTACGAGCAGTCGCTGCCCGGCGGCGAGAGCGACGCGCGGAACACCGAGGCCGCCCGGGAGCTCATCCTGGAACTCTTCCGGATCTGGGACGAACTCGACGCGCGCCGCGCGCTGCCCGAGGAGCTTTACATCCTGGAACTCGGTGTCGGCAACGGCAACCAGGCCCGCACCTGGCTGGACGAGTTCGTCCAGCTGGACCGCAGGCACGGGCGCGAGTACTACCACCGGCTCCGTTACCTGATGGGCGACTACTCCCCGCACGTGCTCGAGCGGGCCAGGCAGGCGGTGGCCCACCACGGGGAGCGGGTCAGCGCGCTGGTGGTGGAGGCCACCCGGCCGGCCATCACGCTCGGCTTCCTGGCCGCCAAGGCCTTTCTCGTCTACATCTCCAACGTGTACGACAACCTGCCCACCGATGAGCTGGCCTGCATCCACGGACGCACATACCGGGTCGAGACGCAGGCCTTCCTCACCGAGGACGACGCCGATCTCATCGCCGGCCGGTTCGGTGCCAGCCGGGACGAGCTGGCGAAACTCATCGACCGGCTGCTGCGCATCGGCCCCGAACTGCTCAGCGAATCCTCGCCCGGCCAGTTCCCCGATCCGGGCCAGGCGGTCGAGTTCTGGCGTGCCACCTGGGAGGCGCTGAGGCTCCGCGAACGATACGTCCCGCTGGAAGGCCTGGACAGTTACCAGATCACCCCGTCGCTGACCGGCGAGATCCTCAGGCCGCTGATCGAAGGGCACGGTGACGTCCGGATGCACGTCAGCAACGGCGCGCTCGGCAGCTTCACCGGGACGCTGCCGCTGCTGCACCCGTTCGGCCGGGTGCAATGCCACGACCTGTTCCTGACCAGCAGCCAGCAGTACCGGACCGGGTTCTACGGCCCCGGCAAGTACGACGGCTCCGTGGTCAACTGGGTGAACGGGCCGCTGCTCCAGCTGGTCGCGAGCCGGCGGGGGTTCGGCGTCGAGTTCACGCCCTTCCGGCAGCGGCCGGGCTCCAACATCACCACGCTGACCGCCCAGGCCAGGGACTGATCATCCATGGAGCGTTATTCAGAACCGACTAGCGAGCACGGGC
>Ga0335078_10009991_pt1 | contig 14045 bp, 11 predicted proteins | sample Lox_Sample_32_FD_206711 | JGI IMG/M metagenome (GOLD analysis project Ga0335078, IMG submission 206711) | Soil microbial communities from Loxahatchee National Wildlife Refuge, Florida, United States - Lox_Sample_3.2 | ecosystem: Environmental > Terrestrial > Soil > Wetlands | place: USA...
TCCGCCGCGATGGCCGCCATCGCGGCGGAAAGCTGGGCACCGCAGTCGCACCGGCGCGAGCCGAACACGTCTCCGGTCAGGCACTCGGAATGCATCCGGACCAGGACATCGTTCGGCCCGGCGGCCTTGGCGAGGTCGCCGAGGACCAGCGCGAGGTGCTCGGTCCCGTCCGTGGAGTTCAGGTAGCCGAACGCGCGCCACTCGCCGAACTCGTTCGGCACCCGGGTCGCTACCACGCGGCGCACCGTCCGCTCGGAATGCCTGCGGTACTCGATCAGTTGCGCGATGGAGATCAGCGCGAGGTCGTGCTCGTCGGCGAAGACGCGGAGCTGCGGGAGCCGGGCCATGGTGCCGTCGTCATTGACGATCTCGGCCACCACCCCGGCCGGGGTGAGGCCCGCCAGCCGCGCCAGGTCGACCGCCGCCTCGGTGTGGCCCGGCCGGCGCAGCACTCCCCCGTCGGCGTAGCGCAGCGGGAACACATGCCCGGGCCGGACGATCTCGTAGGGCTCGGTGGCCGAGTCCACCAGGGTGCGGATCGTCCTGGCCCGGTCGGCGGCACAGATCCCGGTGGTGACGCCGTCCCGCGCGTCCACGCTGATCGTGAACGCGGTTCCCATGTGCTCCTGGTTGTCGCTGGTCATCGGCGGCAGCTGCAGCCGGTGCAGGTCCTCGCCGAGCATGGGCACGCAGATCAGGCCGCGGGCGTAGCGGATCGTGAAGGCCAGCAGCCCGGGCGTGGCCTTGCTCGCGGCGAAGACGATGTCGCCCTCGTTCTCGCGGCTGGCGTCGTCGACCACGACGACCGCATGGCCCGCGGCGATCTCCGCGATGGCCCGCTCCACCGTGTCCAGCATGCCGCCGCCATCCTGCGGCGCGGGCTGGTCCGCGATCATGACCGTCACCTCCCGCCGTCGAGCCGGTCACCGCGCAGAAGCCGTTCCACGTACTTGGCGATCATGTCGACCTCCAGGTTGACCGTCTCGCCCGGCTGCTTGCGGCCCAGGGTGGTACGCGCGAGGGTCTCCGGGATCAGGCTGACCTCGATCCAGCCGGTGCCGAGCGCAGACACGGTGAGGCTGACCCCGTCGACAGCGATCGAGCCCTTCTCGACCAGGTAGCGCGCGAGGGGTGGCGGGACCGAAATCCGCACCGCATCCCAGCGCTCGCCCGGCCGCCGCTCCAGGATCGTCCCGGTCCCGTCCACATGGCCCTGCACGATATGGCCGCCGAGCCGGGCCCCCAGCCGCAGCGGGCGCTCCAGGTTGACCGCGCAGCCCCGCCCGAGAGCGCCGAGGCTGGAGCGCCGGAGAGTCTCGCCCATCACGTCCGCGCTGAACGTCCCGTCCGATGCGCGGGTGACCGTGAGGCACACGCCGTCGATGGCGATCGAGTCGCCAGCCGACGCGCCCGAGGTCACCAGGGGTCCGCGCACGGTCAGCCGCGCCGAGTCCCGGGAGCCGTCGAGAGCGACGACCTCGCCGAGTTCTTCCACGATTCCGGTGAACACCGCATCCACCTCGTTCTCCTCCGGAGCCACCTGCCTGCCGCAGGCTCCGGGGTCGCGCGGATGCGCGGGCGCGGCTCGCCGGGCCGCTGCGGCCCGGCCGCGCACGTGCTTCCTCCCATCCGGACTGTAACCGTCGGTCCCGGAATTCCGCCGGGTCAGCCAGCCGAGGGCATCGGCCGGGTCGCGGACTGTCACCGCCGGTTCGGATTCTCACCGACCCCGGAGCACGCTCTGTGCTAAACCAGTCTGCCACGCCGGGTATTCCGCCGTGACATTGGCAAATCAGGCTCAGGTCAGTGCGCCGCCCAGGTCAGCTGACCGCGCTGCCCCGGCGGGCGAGGGCGTCCAGCGTGACCGCGGCGAGCAGCACGAGCGCCGTCCAGATGTACTGGCCTGCCGCGCCCAGCCCGAGCAGGATGACGCCGTTGTAGATGACCGCCACGACGAACCCGCCGAGCACCGCGCCCATGATCCGGCCCCGGCCGCCGAACAGGCTGACGCCGCCGATCACGGCCCCGGCGACGGAGTACAGCACGTACTGGCCGCCGTTGATGTTGTTCGAGATCGACCCCAGGAACGACGCGTAGAGGATGCCGGTCACCCCCGCCATCAGCCCGCAGAGCCCGAACGCCAGCACCCGGATCCGGTTCAGGTTGATGCCCGCCCGCCTGGCCGCCTCGGCGTTGCCGCCGATGGCGTACATGTAGCGGCCGAACTTGGTCCGGCCGAGCAGCACGGTCATGACCGCCAGCCAGGCGAGCACGATCGGCACCACCCACGGGACGCCGCGCAGAGGCTGGAAGAGGGTCCCCCGGTTGACATTGAGCACTATCACGAGCGCGAGGCCGACCGCCGCCATGAGGGCGATCTTCAGTATTGTCACGCTCAGCGGCGGCGTGACGAGGTTATGGGCCCGCCTGCGCCGGTCCCGCGTGATCATGAAGACCGCGGCCAGCGCGACCACGACGATCAGGGTGACCCACCCGGCGACCGGGCTCATGTTCTTGGACACCAGCCCGTTGATGAAGCCGTTGTGGTCCTGGATGACCCCGCCCAGGCCGACGCTCCCCGTCTGCTCGAACAGCCAGAGCAGCACGCCGTTCAGGCCGAGCAGGCCCGCCAGCGTGACCACGAAGGACGGGATTCGCAGCCAGACGATGATCAGGCCTTCGATCGCGGCGATGGCCGTGGTGACCGCCAGCCCGACCACGATGGCTAGCCAGGTGGGGAAGGGATGCGCGACCGCCACCATCCACAAGGTGATGGCCCCGCCGATCCCGGCGTTGAAGCCGAGCGACAGGTCGATCTCGCCGAGCAGCAGGGGGAACGTCTGTGCCATGCAGAACGTGATGAGGAAGCCTGCCTGCGTCATCAGGTTGGCGATGTTGCCGGCCGAGAGAAAGGCATGCTCCGATATCTGGAAATAGGCCCCGATAATGATCAGGCCGATGATGACCGGAAGCGCGCCGCTCTCGCCGCTGCGGACCCGCCGCAGCCAGATCCGCGTGTACTCACCCAGTGAGTCGGCCAGCACCTCAGGAGCGCTGGTCAGCGCGATGTCGGCGGCGGCGCCCTGGCCTGCTTCCGGCTCGCCGGCCACCGCGACCGACCCGGCCTGGTCCTGTGGCGCCTCGGCGCGCTCCGTCCCTGCCATTCCTCAGCCCTCCGAGCCGCTGCTGACGTTGCTCGAGGCCGCAGGCTCGCTCCCGCCGCCGTCATTCAGGCGGGTCGACGTGCCCGTGGTCATCAGGTCCACGATCGACTGCCGGTCGAATTCCGCGGCGGGCCGCACCGCGGCCAGCTTGCCCAGGTAAAGCACCGCGATCCGGTCCGCGACCTGGAACACGTCGTTCAGGTTGTGCGAGATGACCAGGACGGCGTGGCCCCGGCTGGCCAGCCGGGAGATGAGCGCGAGCACCTGCTCGGTCTGGCTCACCCCGAGCGCCGCGGTCGGCTCGTCCATGATCACGAGCTTGGCCTCCTGCATGACCGCCTTGGCCACCGCGACCGCCTGGCGCTGCCCGCCCGATAGCGAGCCGACCGGCTGGCGGATCGACCGCACGCTGGTGACCGCCAGGTCCTGCAGCGTCTGCCTCGCGGTCAACTCCATGGTGACCTCGTCGAGCAGCCCGTAGCGGTGCGCCTCGCGGCCGAGCAGCATGTTCTGGACGATGTCCAGGTTGTCACAGAGCGCGAGGTCCTGGTAGACGGTCGCGATCCCCATCTGGGACGCGTCCCTGGGCGAGTGCAGGTGAACCGGTCGCCCGTGCCACAGCAACTGGCCGCTGGTCGGCTGCCAGATCCCGGCGATGCACTTGATGAGCGTCGTCTTACCCGCGCCGTTGTCCCCGGCCAGGGCGGTGACCTGGCCTGCCGGGATGTCCAGGTCGATACCGGTCAGTGCCTGAACCGGGCCGAAGCTCTTGCCGACGCCCCGCAGCCGCAGCAGCGGCACGGCGCCGGGCTCGGCTTCGCTCAGGTCGGGTTGCTCCGAGCCGGACGGCACCCGACCCTCGTGCCGGGTGCCGTCCGCAGAGCCGCTCGTTACCACCGAACCGCTCCCACCTGTTCGAATATGGCCATCTTCACCCTGAGATACCGTACTTCGCGCAGTCCGACGCGAACGAGCCCGCGCACAGCTGGGATGCGGGCACGAAGCCGTCCTTGATGACGGTCGAGTTGATGTTGGACGTCGTGACCCACTCTGGCTTCAGCAGGATCGAGGGCACCGAGACGTGACTGGTCACGTCCGTGGAGGTGCCGTTGACCAGCGTCGACGGCGGCGTGAGGCCAGCCCGCAGGTACATGGCCAGCGCGACCGCGGCCTGCGCTTCCAGGTAGATCGGCTTGTACACGGTGCCGCACTGGTAGCCGGATATCACGTTCTGCAGCCCCGTGAGAGTGGCGTCCTGACCGGTCACCGGGAAGGTGCCCGCCTTGACGCCCTTGGTCTGCAGGTAGTGGATGATCGGAGCGCCGTTCTCGTCGTTGGGCATCAGCACGGCGTTGATGCTCGGGTGCGCCGTGTACGCCGCCTGGAACTCGGTGAGCGCGGTGGGCGGATCCCAGGTCCCGGCCGGGTTGGCGACGTCGGTGTACGTCTTGTTCGCGAAGAGCGGCGCGAGCACCTGGCTGTAGCCCTGGTAGAACAGCGTGGCGTTGTTGTCGGTCGGCGCGCCCCGCATGACCATGACCTGGGGCTTGGTGACGTGCCAGGCGGAGGCGCAATTCACCAGTCCGGTGCCGAGTAGCGTGCCGACGGTGACGTTGTTGAAGCTGACGTAGTACTTGCGGCTGCCGCCGAGCGTGAGCCGGTCATAGTCGATCACGGGCACCCCGTGGGACTTGGCGTACGACTCGATCCTCGCCCCGACCCCGGAGTCCAGCCCGTCCATGATCAGCACGGTGGCACCGTTGGTGATGTCGGCCTGGGCGTCCGAGAACTCGGTGGCGTCGCTCCCCAGCGCATTCTGGATGACGATCTGGGACGACTTGAGTCCGGCGAGCTGCATGGACTTCTTCAGATACGGGGCGTCGAACTCGACGTAACGGGTGGACGAGACCGTATCGGGCAGGATGGCCGCCACGTTGCCCGTGCCGCGCCCGGCAAGGGACTTGATCTGGCTCATCGCCGAGAAGTTCAGCTGGAACTGCGAGTAGCTGAGCTTAGGCACGCTCGATGAACTCTTCGCGCCCGGAGTGCTGGACGGGCTGCTGCCGCAGGCGGCCGCCGCCAGGGCCGCGCAGGCGGCCACGGCCGTCAGGGCAATTCTTCTCTTGCTAAGGAAATCCAACGAATCCACCTCGTCTGTTGGCTCGGCTGCCCGCGACATGGGACGCCGCGGGCCTGGTTCGCTTTGGGCTCGATACGCTGAAGCGCCTGTGCACCAGACCATAGACGCGGAAAAATTAACGTAGTCATAACATCGCGGCCGGGACGTTAAAATACAGTTAACGCGAAGCTCACCGCGGTGCCCGTTACCGGTGTCAGTCGATAAATGAGATCATTTCGACGCGGGAATGTTACTCCGCCGCGATCCGGTAACCCGCGCGGGGCTGCGTGAGGATCAGCTGGAGGGCGCCGGCGCCCTCCAGCTTGGCCCGCAGGCGCCGCACATAGACCCGCACGTACTCGGTCTGGGTCTCGTAGCCGTGCCCCCACACCCGCCGTAGCAGGTGCGCGTGGGTAAGCACCTTGCCGCGGTTGATGGCCAGCTCGCGCAGCAGGGCGAACTCGGTGGGGGTCAGGTGCACCGGCCGGCCGCCGCTGGTCACCAGCTGGCTGGACAGGTCGATGACCACCTCGCCGATGCTGATGACCGCCGGCTCGGCCTCCGGGGCGGCGGCCGGACGGGTCCGGCGGAGCGTGGCCGTGATCCTGGCCAGCAGCTCCTCGATGCTGAACGGCTTGGTCATGTAGTCGTCGGCGCCCACGTTGAGCGCGGTCACCTTGTCGCGCTCACCGCCGCGGGCCGAGACCACGATGACCGCGACCGACGAGCGCTCGCGTATCTGGCGGCAGAGCTCGAAGCCGTCCACCTCGGGCAGCATCAGGTCGAGCAGCACGATGTCGGGCTGCTCGGTTTCCAGCAGCTGCAGGGTGCGGATGCCGTCCGCGGACACGACGGTATCGAAGCCGCGGACGGCCAGGTTCGAGCGGATCAGGTCGACGATGTTGGGGTCGTCCTCGACCACGAGGGCGCGCGTGTTCGCCGCGTACTCATGCACGGCGGGCTCCCGTCCAGCGCCCGGCCGCGTGCTCGGCGTGCTCGGCGTGCTCGGCGTGCTCGGCGTGCTCGGCGTGCTCGGCGTGCTCGCCGGCAGCTCCTGCGAGCTCGGCGGGCTGACCGTCCGGCTCGGCGGGCATCTCGGCGGGCATCTCGGCGGGCATCTCGGCGGGCATCTCGACGGGCAGATGCACGCGGAAGCGGGTCCCCTTCTCCGGATGTTCCAGGACGAGGCGCCCCCCGTGCGCCTGAACGATTCCCTTTGCTATGGACAGCCCGAGCCCGGCGCCCGCGGTAGGCGCCCGGCGCCGGCGCGCCGGCTCGAACGGCGCGCCGGCGATCTCGCTCGGCATCCCGCCACCGTCGTCAAGCACGCTGACCGTTATCCCTTCCCGGCCGGCAGCCTCGGCGCTGACGCTCACCCGGGTCCCCGGCGGATTATGGCCGAGCGCATTGTCCAGCAGGTTCACGAAGACCTGCTCCAAACGGTCATGGTCGGCCCACACGGCCGGCAGCGATGGATCGGACGTCACCGCCACCATCGCGGCACGGCCCGGCGGCAGGCAGGCGATGGCCGCGTCGAGCACCAGGGAGATATCACACCAGTCCCGCTGCAGGCGCAGGATCCCCGATTCGATCGCGGAGAAGTCGAGCAGGTCGCCCACCAGGCGCCCGAGCCGGGCTGATTCGGCCGCGATCCGTTGCAGGAACCGCTGTTGGGAGTCCCGGTCCCAGGTCACGTCCGGCTGCATCAGGCTGGAGGCGTAGCCGCGGATCGCCGTGAGCGGCGTCCGGAGTTCATGGCTCAGCCGGGACAGGAAGCCGCGCTGCAGCTCCTGCGAGCGGCGCAGGGCCGTTGCCTCCTGGTGCGCGAGCCCGGCCTCCTCGCGCTCCAGCGCCAGCCGCAGCGAGTGCGCGGCGTCCTCCATCAGCGCGATCGCGTCGGCGCCGGGCGGCCCGCTCTCCCAGCCTGCCACCAGCGCCGTGGGACCCGCGGGCGCGGCAAAGGTCACCGCGAGGAACTGCTGGCCGGCGGCCTGGAGGCCGCTCGCCACGTCATCACGGCGCGGGAAGGTCAACAGACGCTCCGCCGCGTCGGCCAGCGCGGCGGACGGAACGCCCGCGCCGCCGCGCCTGCCCTCGGCGGTGACGAACGCCCGGCAGCACAGCGGCGAGTTCGCCGGCCGGGTCAGCAGCGCCGCCTGGTCGGCCTGCAGGCCCCTGCTCAGCGCCTGCAGGGCGACCACGAGCCCCTTGGCCACCGGGATCGGCCCGGCCAGGGTCTCCAGCATCTCCCTGATGGTCTCGAGCACGCGGTTGCGCGCGGTGACCTCGTCGAGCAGGCGGTCGCGCTCGATGGCGCTCGCGGCGTACCCGGCGTAGAGCGTGACCAGGTCAAGCTCGTCGCGGTGCGGCTTGCCGGTCACGGCGCGAAAGACCGTGATGACCCCGGCCAGGCCGCCCGGGCTCATCACCGGGACCGACCAGGAGCTGGCCACCTTGGCGCCCCTGGCCAGGTCGCTGAACGGCGCCCAGGAGGCGCCCGCGCGCACGTTGTCCACGACAGGCTCACCGGTGGCCGCCGCCAGCCCGGCTGGCCCGCCGGCGGGCCCGCGGGCCAGCCGGGACCAGGCCGTCAGCAGCGAGTCCGGGATGCCCAGTGAGGCGGCGCAGACCAGGGTGTCGCCGTCCAGGAGATGGATACACAGCTGCCGGGTACCGAGCGCGGCGCCGAGCGCCGACAGGATCAGCGAGAGGTTCGACGACGGTTCCGCCGACACCAGGCGGTCGGCCAGCCCGTGCAGGCGCGTGAGCTGGCGGCGGGCTGACGAGTCGACCTGCTGGCCCGCCACCAGCGCGACCACGTCGTCGGGGTGGACCTGGTCGGGTACCACGTCCGCCACGACCCTGCCGCGGCGCAGCACCACGATCCTGTCGGCCAGCCGGAACATCTGATCGATGTCGTGGCAGGCCAGCACGATCGTGGTGCCCCGCTCACGCAGGCGGGCTATCAGCCCCTCGACCTGAGCGGACTCGCTGACTCCCAGCGCGGCGGTGGGCTCGTCGAGCAGCAGCAGCCGGGGCGCGCGCGCCATCGCCCGCGCCACGGCAAGCAGTTGGCGCTGGCCGCCGGACAGCGACCGCACGGCGCGCGTGGTGTCGGACAGCGGGATCTGGTGATCCCGCAGGACGGCGGAGGCTGTCGCGTGCATCCGGATGTCGGACAGCAGGTGCCTGCGGCGCTCCTGGCCCAGCAGCAGGTTCGACGCGACGTCCAGGTTGTCGCAGAGCGCCAGGTCCTGCCAGACCACGGCGACCCCCTGGCGCGCGACGGCCAGCGGGTCGCGGGGCACCGGCCTGCCGTCGAGCACGATCTCCCCGCCGCTCGGCCGGATGTCGCCGGCGATGCAGCGCACCAGGGTGGTCTTGCCGGCCCCGTTCTCCCCCGCCAGAGCGACCAGCTCGCCGGGCTGGACCGCGAGGTCGACGCCGTCCAGGGCGCGCAGCGGGCCGAACCGCACCGCGAGCCCGGACACCGAAAGCAGCGGCGCGAGCTCGGGCCGCTCCCCGGCCGCGACTGTGGTCATCTGCCCATTCTGTCGGGCATGTCGCCCGCGTACCAACGCGGTGACGCGAGGCCCGTCCCTGACCTGGTGACCGTCATCACGGCGGTGCCGCGTCTGCCCGGGCGGCGATTCTCCGAAGATCCGTAACGGCCGCCGCCGGGTCGGCCGAGCCGAACACGGCCGACCCGGCGACGAACATGTCCGCGCCGGCCTCGGCGCAGCGCCCGATGGTCTCGTCGGTGACCCCGCCGTCCACCTGCAGCCACACCGAGCCCGCCCGGCCGCCGATCAGCTCCCGGGCGCGCCGGATCTTCGGCAGTACCAAGTCGAGGAAGTGCTGGCCGCCGAACCCGGGCTCGACGGTCATCAGCAGGAGCATGTCCAGCTCGGGCAGCAGGTCAGCGTACGGCTCGACCGGGGTGGCCGGGTTGATGCCGAGCCCGGCGCGCGCGCCCGCTGACCTGATGGCCCGCAGCGTCCGCACCGGCGCCGCGGCCGCCTCGGCGTGGATCGTCACGCTCCGCGCCCCCGCGTGGGCGTATCCCGGCGCCCAGCGGTCCGGGTCCTCGATCATCAGGTGGCAGTCGATCGGCAGGCTCGCATGCTTGAGCAGCGCCTCGACCACGGGAAGGCCGATGGTGAGGTTCGGCACGAAGTGCCCGTCCATGACATCGACATGCAACCAGTCGGCAACGTCCGCGACGGAGGCGGCCTGGTCGGCTAGCCTGGCGAAGTCCGCGGCCAGCAGGCTGGGCGCAAGCTGCACACTCATATCTGTGTGAGTTTAGGGCCCCCGGCCACAGCCGGGGGCCCAACTGTCAGAGCCGCCCGCTAGCGTTCGATCCTGTATTCGAAACCCTAACCGCCGAGGAGGCTAGGTGGACACCGAGGCATCGAGCAGGCTCATGGACCGCGTCCGCAAGCTGCTGGCAAAGGCAGAGGACGAGAGCGTAACCCCGCCCGAGGCACAGGCGCTGACAGCCAAGGCCGCCGAGCTGATGGCCAAGTACGGGATCGACCGGGCCCTCCTCGCGGCCGAGCGCCCGGAGACGGACCGGCCTGCCAGCCGGATGCTCGACCTCGGCAATCCCTGGGCTCGGGTGAAGGCCCACCTGCTCTGCGGGCTCGGTTCCGCCCTGCGCTGCCAGTGCATCCTGCTCGCCGCCCGCCCGGGTGCCCGGATCCATGTGTTCGGCTACGCGTCAGATATCGAGCGCACCGATGTCCTGTACACGTCCGTGCTGATCCAGATGTGGCACGGCCTGGCCGGCGCGCAAGTGCCCGCCTGGTGCCGCAGCCCGCGCGCCTGGCGGCGGAGCTGGCTGCTCGGCTTCGCCACTGCCGTGATCTCCCGGGTCCGCGCCGCCGAGCACGCGGCCGCCCGCGGCGCGGCCGGCCCGGCTGCCGCCCCAGCTTCCCGGACCGCGCTGGTCCTGGCTGACCGCGCGCAGGTGATCCGGCAGGAGGCAGAGCGCGCATACCCGCTCACCCGCACCGCTCGGGTCACCTACAGCGGGACCGGCTACCGGGACGGCTACGCCGAAGGCCAGCGCGCCGACATCGGCGCGGCCCGGGTAACCCGGGGACGCGGCCGCGAGCTTACCGGGGCAGCCCGCTAGCTTCCATTCCGGCCGGGGATCGCTGCCAGTCAGGGCTGGCGGCGCAGGAGGGATAGGAAGATCGCGTCGGTGCCGTGGCGGTGCGGCCAGAACTGAGCGAAGGCGCCATAAGGGTCCGGGCAGCGCAGGCCGGGAACCTCGGGCAGGACGGCGGGTGCGTCGAGCACCCGGACATCACGCCGCACGGCCAGCACAGCCATGACGACGTCGCGGGTTTCGGCCACGTGCGGAGAGCAGGTGACGTAGGCCACGATGCCGCCTGGCGCCGCGGAGTCCAGCGCTGAGGCGAGCAGCGCGCGCTGCAGCGGGCCCAGCGCGGCCACGTCGCCCGGGGAGCGGCGCCAGCGGGCCTCGGCCCGGCGCCGGAGGGCACCCAGCCCGGAGCACGGCACGTCGGCCAGGACCCGGTCGAAGACGCCGCGCCGCCACGCGGGCTTGGTCCCGTCCGCCGCGACCACGGCCACTGCCGGGCCTGCGGCCACAGCGGCCCGGATCAGCCCGGCGCGGTGAGGCCGCGCGTCGGCGGCGAGCAGGTGCGCCCCGCTCCCCTCGGCTAGTCCGGCGAGGAGCCGCGCCTTGCCTCCAGGCCCGGCGCAGACGTCGAGCCACAGGGCACCGGCACTGCCGCGGTCCCGCTGAGCCGCCTGGCTCCCTGCGGCCCAGTCCTCCGTGCCCGCCCGGGCCAGGGCGACCGCTGCCAGCTGACTGGCCTCGTCCTGGGCCGTCACCCGGCCCTGCGCCACCGCCGCGATCTGGGCCGGATCTCCCTCGGCCAGGTAGCCGCCGAACGGGGACCACCGGGCGGGAACCGCTCCGGCGGCCGCGAGCTCGTCGACGTCGGCGAGCCCTGGCACGGCGCAGAGGGTGACCCGGGGCCGTTCGCCGTCCGCGGCCAGCGCCGCCTCGGTCTCCGGGAGACCGGCGCCCGGATTCTCGCCGAGAGCCTCACTCAGCGCGCCGACGATCCAGCGCGGATGGCTGTAGGCGACCGACAGGTGGCCGACAAGATCGTCGGCGCGGCTCGGCGCGGCGATCCGCAGCCAGCTCTCCAGATCACGCGTGGCCACCCGGCGCAGTACCGCGTTGACGAACCCGGCCGGCCGCGGGCCCGCCACGTCCTTGGCGAGGTCTACCGAGGTGGCGACCGCGGCATGTGCCCCGATCCTGGTAGCCAGAAGCTGGTGCGCGCCCAGCCGCAGGACCTGGCGCAGCGGCGGGTCGACCCGGCCGAGGTCCCGGTCACAGCAGACGGCCAGGATGGCATCGTAGCTGCCCTGGCCGCGCAGCGCGCCGTAGGCCAGCTCCGTGGCCAGCGCGGCGTCCCGGCCGGCCAGCCCGTGGTCCCGCAGCAGCGCGGGCAGCAGCAGGTTCGCGTAGGCGTCCCGTTCGGCAACCCCGCGAAGCACCTCGAAGGCCACACGCCGGGCCGGGCCGACGCGCCCCCGCGCAGCACGGCCGGGTTCCGCGCGGCCGGGTTCCGCGCGGCCGGGTTCCGCGCGGCCGGGTTCCGCGCGGCCGGGTTCCGCGCGGCCGGGTTCCGCACGGCCCGCAGCTGGCCTGGCCCGCTCCGCCGACCGGCGCGCCGTCCCGCTCGGCTTCGCCCGGCTGCGCGGCGCCATCTCAGTCCAGCACCGCGGCGGGCCCGCCGAGCCGCAGCCCCCGTGCCCAGTCCGCCGCGGGCATCGGGCGCTTGCCGTGCGGCTGCACTTCACCGAGCCGCACCGGATGGGTCCCGGTGCCGACGAGCACCGCCGAGCCCAGCATCCGCAGCTGCCCGGGCCCGGGGGGGCCCTCGTGATCGGCGATGCCAGCGAACGGCCACAGCTTGAGCCTGGCGCCGCTGAGCGTCGTCCACGCGCCCGGGGCGGGGGTGCAAGCTCGCACCTGCCGGCTGATCGCGCTCGCCGGCTCGCTCCAGCGCACGCGGGCGTCCTGCGGGGTGATCTTCGGCGCCAGGCTCACCCCCTCCGGCGGCTGCGGGCGGGCCACCAGCTCGCCGGATTCGATGCCGTCGACGGTCGCCACCAGCAGATCGGCCCCGGAAACGCCGAGCCTGGCCAGCAGGTCGCCCGCGGTGTCGGAGGGCAGGACCGGCTCGGTGACCACGCCGAAGACCGGACCCGCGTCCAGCGCGGCGACGATCCGGAACGTGGTCGCGCCGGTGATGTCGTCGCCGTGCAGGATGGCGTGCTGCACCGGTGCCGCGCCCCGCCAGGCGGGCAGCAGTGAAAAATGCAGGTTCACCCAGCCGTGCTCGGGAATGTCCAGGGCACGCTGCGGGATCAGCGCCCCGTAGGCGGTGACCGCGCAGCAGCCGGGCGCGATCTGGCGCAGCCGGTCAAGGAAGTCCGGGTCTGACGGCCTGGGAGGTTTCAGTACCTCGACGCCGGCCGACTCGGCGCGGCGCGCCACCGGGCTCGGCGCGAGGCGCAGCCCGCGGCCCGCCGGGGCGTCGGGCCGGGTGACCACGGCAGCGACCTCGTGCCTGGACTTCAGCAGCGCATCAAGCGAGGGCACCGCCGTCTCCGGGGTGCCCGCGAACACGACCAGCATCCGTCAGTAGGCCTCCCCGCGCGTCGGGTGCGGCGACACCCGCACGGCGGGCACCGGCTCGCCCCACCATTCGGCGGCACGGATTTCCTTCATCGCCAGCTTGCGCTGCGCGGGGTCCAGGCGGTCGATGAACAGGATGCCGTTCAGGTGGTCGGTCTCGTGCTGCACGCACCGTGCCAGGTGCCCGGTTCCTTCGAGCGTGACCGGATCGCCGTACATGTTGAAGCCCGTGGCCACCACGCCGTGCGCCCGGGTCGTCGGGTACTGCAGGCCCGGGAAGGACAGGCAGCCTTCCTCGTCGGTCTCCTGGTCCGGTGACAGCCGCAGCGACGGGTTGATCAGGTGCCCTAGCTGATCGTCGATGTGGTAGGTGAAGACGCGCAGCCCCACCCCGATCTGCGGCGCGGCCAGCCCGACGCCGGGGGCGTCCAGCATCGTCTCAGTCAGGTCCTTGACCAGCCTGCGTAGCTCGGCGTCGAAATCACGGACTGGCTCGGCCGGCGTACGCAGCACCGGATCGCCGAACAGACGTATCGGCTTGACGCTCACCTGGTTCCTCCAGCGTAGGACTCTTGTCGCGCACTCAGTCTATGGAGGGCGAGCGGGCCTTGAACGCGGCCTTGCGAGCCGCCCTGGCCACCGCCGGATCGCGATGATGCTCGCTCAGGGCGGTCAGCAGGTCCGTCACCCCCGGATGGCTGACCCGCCACAGGCCGGACACGATCTCGACCTGCGCCTGCGCCGGGACGTCGGGCAGCAGCTCGGCCACCACGTCCGACGGATCGGCCTCCTCCAGCAGGCCTGCGCCCAGGTCCACCAGCAGCCAGGTCCGGTCCTCGGGCAGCAGCTCGGCCCGCTCCCCGTGCTCATGCAGCCAGACGGAAGCGTGCGCGCGGAGCACGGACTCGTCGAGGGCGGCGCGCACCTGCGCGATGGCAGCCTCGCCGATCCGGTCGAGCACCGCGAAGGCGGCCCCGCGCATGCCCGGCGATCCGCTGCGGGCCGCCTGGACAAGCTCCGCGGCCGCCTGGGCCGGGGGACGTCCCGCGAGCCAGGAACCGATCTCTGC
>Ga0335078_10009992_pt1 | contig 14043 bp, 14 predicted proteins | sample Lox_Sample_32_FD_206711 | JGI IMG/M metagenome (GOLD analysis project Ga0335078, IMG submission 206711) | Soil microbial communities from Loxahatchee National Wildlife Refuge, Florida, United States - Lox_Sample_3.2 | ecosystem: Environmental > Terrestrial > Soil > Wetlands | place: USA...
TACAACAACGTAAAGCTGCCGCTCGAGGTCCTCGGGGAGAGCAAGCCAGACAGGGTGCAGCGCATGATAGACATGGTGGGGCTCACCGGCTTCGAGAGGCAGTACCCCAACGAGCTCTCCGGCGGGATGCAGCGGAGGGTCTCGATAGCCCGGGCCCTCGTCCACGAGCCGAAGGTCCTGCTCATGGACGAGCCGTTCACGGGGGTGGACGAGATAACCAAGGAGCTGCTCCAGACCGACCTGCTCTACATAATCAACAGCCTGAAGGTCACCGGGATGCTCGTGACCCACGACGTCGAGGAGGCCGCCTACCTGGCCGACCGCGTCATGGTGATGTCGGCCCACCCGGGCACGATAATAGAGGAGGTGAAGGTGCCCCTCCCGGAGGTCAGGGAGCCGATCATGAGGACCCAGGCCCCATTCAACGAGTGCTGCAAGCGGATACGCGAGAAGCTCCAGCTGCTCACCCCGCACCGGGCGCCGATGAGGTGAGCCGCGCCCCTTGGTCCTTCTCCTGAGCGAGGCCGACGTCTCCTCGATCCTGGACGTGGAGGCCGTGGTCGACCGGATGGAGGTCGCGTTCCGGGAGCTCGCCCGCGGCAGGACGATGAACCCGAGCCGCTCGACCATCCAGGTGCCTCAGACGCACGGGACCTTCAGGCTCATGCCCTCGGTGATGCTCGACTCGAGGACCTCCGGGTTCAAGGTCCTGACGGGGACGGCCGGGCACAGGCGGCCGGACCGCACCTACTTCCTCGTCGCCCTGCTGGACTACGAGGACGGCTCGGTCAGGTGCCTGATGGGCGCCAGCCGGCTGACCCAGGTCAGGACCGGCGCGGCCTCGGCGCTCGCGACCCGGTACCTGGCGCGCAAGGACTCCAGGTCGTTCGGGCTCATAGGGGCGGGGCTGCAGGGGCGCGGGCAGCTCGAGGCGATCTGCGCCACGATGAGGCCGTCCCTCGTCCTCGTCCACGACCACGGCAGGGAGAAGGCCGAGGGGCTCGCCGAGCTGGCGAGGGCGGAGTTCGGGGCGGAGGCCCGCGCCGTGAGCTCCGCCGACGAGGCGGCCGCGGCCGACGTGGTCAGCACTGCGACGACCTCGACCTCCCCCATCCTGAGCCTCTCCAACGTGAGGGAGGGGACCCACGTGAACGCGGTCGGCTCGAACGTCCCCGCCAGGAGGGAGCTCGGCATGGACCTCCTGAAGGCGTCGAGGCTGGTGGTCGACCTGAGGGAGCAGGCGGTGCAGGAGGCGGGCGACCTGGAGCCCATCCGGAGGGGCGAGCTCCCGCCGGAGACCGTCTTCGCGGAGCTCGGCGAGATCGTCCTGGGCGTCAAGCCCGGGCGGGCGAGCGACTCTCAGATCACGGTCTTCAAGTCCGTGGGCATCGCCCTGCAGGACGTGGCGGTCGCGGCGCTACTGTACGAGACCGCCGTCGCCAGGGGCGTGGGCACGGAGGTCAGCCTCTAGGTTCCGGGGGAGAAGAGCTATCTTCCACGCGCCGGGGAGGTCTCCCTGGAATTGAACCGAAGGATCAGGCTCTCCTTCGCCAGCGAGGGGGTCTCGGCCCTCGCCGAGCTGCTCGACGACGAGGCGCCGAGGACGGCCGACGCCATCTGGGGGCTGCTGCCCCTGAAGGGGAGGGTCGTCCACGACATCTGGTCCGGACCGCAGCTCCTCCTGCACCTCGACAGCTCCGTCCAGCTGCCGGCCGAGAACATGCTCATCTACCACCCCGTGCCGGGGGACATCTTCTACTACTATCGGCCGCCCCACTACTACCGGGGAGCCCCCTACGGGAGGGTCGAGTCGGCGGAGCTCGGGATAACCTACGCGAGGGACTCCAGGCCACAGGGGCCGAGGGGGCCCAAGGCGGTCAACCTCTTCGGGACGATAAGGGAGAACCTGGACGGCTTCGCCCGGGTGGCGGCGAGGACGATCGAGGAGGGAAGCAAGGATCTCTCCGTCGAGAGGGCGTGACGAGGGACGGGAGGGATGGCGATGACGACAACGACGAAGCCGAGGAAGCTGCTCCTGGACCTGGACGGAGCCACGGCGACGGCGTCGCTCTTCGAGGAGCGCGCCCCGAGGACCTGCGAGGCGGTCTGGAACATACTCCCGGTCTCCGGGAGGTCGATACACGCCAACTGGTCCGGGAGGGAGATCATGCTGCACCTTGAGGGCGACAAGATCCTCCGGCTGCCGCAGGAGGTCCCTGTCCACTCCAACTACATCTACGAGGGGGACATCCACTACTTCTACCGCGCCAGCTCCCTGTCGAGGGGCAAGCAGCTCGCCTACAGCGCGCAGTTCCAGAGGGAGCTCTCCGAGTTCGCCATCTTCTACGGAGAGCCCGCGGGCGAGGGGCTCTCGGCCTACGACCCGCCAAGGACCCCGCACCTGGACGGCGTCCACGTGGTCTGCAAGTTCGCCGCGCTCGACCGGCCGATTCCCGAGGCCTTCAGGCTGAAGTGCGAGAGCACCCGGCACGAGGGACTGAAGCCCCTGACCGTGAGCAGGCTGGAGTGACCGGGATGGCACAGAAGCTCAGGCTCAGGCTCGGCAGCGTGGATGCGACCGTCGAGCTGATGGACGGCGACGCACCGGAGACCTCGAGGCTCCTCAGGACCCTCCTCCCCCTCGAGCAGAGGGCGCGCCACAGCATGGAGAACGGGAGGGAGGTCTACTTCGTCCTCGACGAGGGCGTCGACATCCCCGACGAGAACCAGACGATCTACCAGACGGTCGGCGACGTCCTGATGTACTACAAGCCCTCGGTCTTCGTGGAGCCCGACTGGACCGGCTACGCGAACCAGCTGCCCGTCCTAAGCTGGGTCTACGAGAGGGACACGGCCATCATGGGCACCTACGGGCCCATCGCGACCAACGTCGTCGGGACCATAGTCGAGGGCCTGGAGGGGCTCCAGAGGGAGGCCCCGAGGATGCGCCGAGAGGGCATGGGGACCATGAGCCTCGGCCTGCTGGAGTGATGCCAGCCCATGGTCGACTTCGGCGTGGGTCTGGCGCCCACCGAGCCGCTGAAGAAGATAGCCTGGATAGCGAGGACCGCGGAGGTCCTCGGCTTCAAGTACATCGTCCACGCCGACCAGCGGTTCCGCGGGGAGAAGGACGTCTTCGTCACGCTGACCTCCGACGCGCTGAGCACCGAGAAGATAATGCTCGGCCCGTGCATCTCCGACCCCTACACGAGGATACCGGGGATGCTCGCGACCGCCATCGCGAGCCTCGACGAGGTCTCGGGAGGCAGGGCGATCCTGACGCTGGGCGTCGGCGGCTCGGGGTTCGATGAGCTGCACATAGCGAGGGAGCACCCAAACATCGCCGTCAGGGAGGCCTTCCAGATCGTCCGGGGCCTGCTGAGGGGTGAGGAGGTCACCTTCAAGGGCAAGATGTTCCAGGTGACCAAGGCCAGGATGAACCTCGAGTGCAGGAGGGACATACCGATGTTCATCGCGAGCAGGAGCCCGATGAACCTGGAGCTCGCCGGGGAGGTGGCCGACGGGGCGCTCCTGGCCTCCTACGCCTCGGAGGAGCAGCTGAGGTACGCCATAGGGCGGGTCGAGGCCGGGGCCAAGAGGTCCGGCAGGTCGCTCTCCGACCTCAAGCTCATAGCCTGGCTCTACGCCTCGATCTCCGATGACTCGGCGACGGCCGTGGCCAACGTGAGGCCGTTCGTGACCCAGGCGCTGCTCAACACCTCCCCCGAGATGTACCCGGTGATGTTCAGGGGGTTCGACCAGGACGTGACCTCCTTCGTCCTCGACTGCAGGAAGACGGGCGGGAGGAGCCGGGCGAACGAGGACCGCAAGTACCTGACCGACGAGGTGATCCGGCGCTTCTCGGTGGCGGGGACCCCGGAGGAGTGCATAGAGAAGCTGCGCGCCGTAGCGGCCCTCGGGATAGACACGATCTGGCTCCGCCCCTTCTCGGCCCCGTTCTCCGAGTCCGACCACGAGAGGGTGATCATCCCGTTCGCCGAGAGGGTGCTGCCGCACGTCGGCTGAGACGATGAAGGGTCGGGGTGAAGCGACGATGGTCGACGTAGCCATAAGGAACGGCGTCGTGATCGACGGGACGGGAGCGGCGCGGTACCGGGCCGACGTCGGGATCGAGGGCGACAGGATAACCCGGCTGGGCGAGGTCGGTCGCGGCGACCTCGAGGTCGACGCGCAGGGGAAGGTGGTCTCCCCAGGATTCATAGACGTCCACTCCCACTCGGACCTGACGCTCCTGGTCGAACCCGGCGCGGACAGCAAGGTCCGGCAGGGCGTTACGACCGAGGTGGTCGGGAACTGCGGGTTCACGGTCGCCCCGATACGGAGGGCCCAGCTCGGAGAGTTCAAGCGGTTCTGGGCGAGCTCCGGCTCGGAGTGGTACGGCGTCGACCCGACCTGGGAGACGATGGGCGAGTACATGCGCGCCCTGGAGGCGAGGGGTCCGGTGCTCAACGTCTCGGTCCTGGTCGGGCACGGCACGGTCCGGTTCTCCGCCATGGGCGACGCGCCGCGCAGGGCGAGCGAGGACGAGCTGACCGAGATGGAGAGGCTGGTGGAGGAGTCGATGGGGAGCGGCGCCTGCGGCCTCTCCTCCGGTCTCAGGTACACCCCGAGCTGCTACGCCGACGAGGAGGAGCTGGTCCGCCTCTGCCGGGTCGTCCGGAGGCACGGCGGGGTCTACGCGACCCACATGCGCAGCGAGGGGGACAACGGCGACTGGAAGGCCTCGATTGTCGAGGCGGCGGACGTGGCGAGGGGCGCCGGCGTCCCGCTCCAGATATCGCACCTGAAGGCGCTCAGCAAGAACGTCTGGAACACCAGCGGCGAGGCGCTCGCGCTCATCGACGGCCTCCGCAGGGAGGGCCTCGACGTCTCGTCGGACCAGTATCCCTACGACGCGGCGCACACGGGCCTCACGGTCTTCCTGCCGCAGCGGGTCCTCCTCTCGGACGTCCCGGCGCTCTCGGGAGCCGAGAGGGGCGACGTGATCGCCAACATCAAGAGGGTCCTCGACGTCAGGGGGGGACCGGAGAGGATAGTCGTCGTCTCGTCGCCCGGGGCGCGGTTCGACGGCATGGACATAGGCGAGATAAGCCGGTCACTGAACGTGCCGCCCGAGGAGTGCATACTCAAGCTCATCGTCGACCACCACGGGGAGATATCGATCATCAGCCGGTCGATGCTCGAGGAGGACATCCAGCGGATAATGAGGGCAGAGTACGTCATGGTGGCGAGCGACGGGTACTCGACCTCTCCATCGGGCCCTCTGGCCGTCGGGGTCGCGCACCCGAGGTCCTACGGGACGTTCCCACGGGTCCTCGGAGAGTACGTCCGGCGACGGCACGTCCTGTCGCTGGAGGACGCGGTGCGCAAGATGACCGGCTCGCCGGCGGCGAAGTTCATGCTGAGGGACAGGGGAACCGTCTCGGTCGGGGCGTTCGCCGACCTCGTGGTCTTCGACCCACGAACGGTGAGGGACCGCAGCACATTCTCCTCCCCCACGGAGTACCCGGTGGGCATAGAGCACGTCTTCGTCAACGGGAAGCGGGTGGTCGAGGGCTCGGCCCCGACGGGGACCCGGGCCGGGGCCCTGCTGAGGCACGAGGCCCGGTCCGCCCGAACGAAGCTTAATTAGCGGAGCCCGGCGGAAGGCCGTCGAGATGGCAGTGGAGTTCCGGGGCGTCTTCGTCATACCCATCACGCCCCTGGATGAGAAGAGGAGGCTAGACGAGCGCAGCCTGGAGAACCTCGTCGAGTACTACCTCAAGGCCGGCGTCAACGGCTTCACCGTGCTCGGGGAGGTCTCCGAGGCCGGGAAGCTCCGGAGGGACGAGCAGCAGCGGATCGTCGAGGGCGCCATCGCCCGCGTCGGGGGCAGGGCGCCCGTGGTCGTCGGGATCAGCCGCGAGTCGACCGACCTGGTCGTCGAGGCGGCCGGCTGGGCGTCCGACCTGGGGGCGTCGGCGCTGATGGTGGCTCCGCCGAAGAACGTCCGGCTCGGGAGCGACGCGATCTTCGAGCACTACGCCGAGATAGGGGACCGGGTCGACCTCCCCCTGGTCGTGCAGGACGAACCGGAGACCAACCATCCCGCCATGTCCGCCGAGCTCATCGCCCGGATCTTCGACGAGATCCCCCGCGCCGGGTGCCTGAAGCTCGAGGACCCTCCCACCCCGGCGAAGATACTCAAGCTCAGGGAGCTGACCCACGACGGGATCGCGATCCTCGGCGGGACCTACGGCAGGTGGTTCCTGTGGGAGATGGAGAGCGGCTCGGCGGGCATAATGACCGCGTCGCCCACCCCGGAGTACCTCGTCGAGGTCTGGAGGGCGCACCTCCAGGGCGAGCGCGAGAGGGCCGCGCAGATCTTCTTCTACAACCAGGCTCTGAACTGGTTCTACCCCGACTCGGCGATCGCGGTCAGGAAGGAGGTCCTCGTGCGAAGAGGGGTGATCCGCACGGCGCTGTCGAAGCAGCCCGGCTCCGAGTTCGGCGAGCTCGAGCGCCAGGAGCTGGCCGAGGTCCTTCGCTGGGTGGAGGAGAACGTGGCCGCGAGCACCGGCGTGCAGCCGCTCCGCTGGGAGCGGCGCGTCGCCCCTAGACGTGGGCGATAGCGTCCATCTCGACGCTGGCCCCGACGTCGGACTGGAAGGTCGTCCTGGCCGGCGGGTCCTTCCCGAAGTACTCCGCGTAGACCGAGTTCATCCTCTCCCAGTCCTTCTCGTCACGGAGCACCACGGTCACCTTGAGCACCCTGTCCATCGAGGACCCCGCGTCCTCGAGTATCCTCTCGACGTTGTCGAGGACGTTCCGGACCTCCTCCTCGACCGTCCCTCTGAACTTCGTCCCGTCGGCGTTCCTGGGCGAGATGCCCGAGACGAAGACCAGGTCGCCGAACCTGACCGCCCTCGAGTACGGGCCGCTGGCCGGGATCCCCCTCTTCATCTTGACTATCTCCTTCCTTCGCCTCGACTCCAAATGGAGCGGAAGCGATGCCTCGAATCGTATTTAGAAATAGCGGGCGGGACCGTCCTCCTACCTGCGCGAGACGAGCCCGAGATCCCGCATGAGGTCGTCGTTCCAGCCGAGGTCTGCTCCGTCCAGCTCCGACCTGGTGAGGAACCTGAGCTCCTTCCACCAGGGGGGCCTGACGATGGGCCCGCCGACGCCGAGCTCGTAGACGAACACGAGGTCCCAGTGGTCGTTACCCGGGTACCAGTCGCTCGGCGTGGAGTAGGACAGGACGGTACGGGCAGACGGCGGGGAAGGATCCACCCTCAGCTGGTCTCTCACGACGCGCTCGACGGCGGCATCGGGGTGCTCCCCCTCGAGCAGATATCCAGAGGGAAGGCGCCACCGCCTGAATTCCGAGCGCAGGTCCTTCTCCGAGTAGAAGCCCCAATTCGGAACCCATTCGGCGATCCACTTCTTCTTGTCCCTCGGGACTCCCATCAGGAGCCTCCCCTCCCGCCGTATCACCGCGAAGACGCTGATGCACATGCCGGCCCCTGGGGCCGGAGGATAGCGGTCGGTGGGGCCGTAGGACGCGTACCTCCGCATGCCCTCGAGCGATCGGCGTGGTTCTTAAGGCTGCACGACAGCGGGGCGAACGTCGTCTCCACCCAGCCCCTTTGCGGTCCTGTGGGCGCGCACGGTCTTTCGGGGAGCAGAGCCTCGTGCCGACGATCAGGCGAGCCGACGAACCGGATCGAAGCGTCCCATCAGCCGCACCCGCCGGCCTCCGACCCATCATCGGTGCGCGGTACGCCGCGGGAGGCCGACCCCGTACGGAGTGAGAGGGATCGACGGGGGGACTAACATTGTATCAAACCATTATATACCAAAATCGCCCCGTAAAAGGGCGATTGGCAGACAAGTCTCCCAGAACCTACTTCGTTCGTGAGGCGACCGGGCTCGTCAAGAGCCTGACCTGGTTCGACGTCATGATAGTGGGCCTGGCCTACTTCTCCATCGCGGTCGCGTCGTTCCTGATCTTCGGGCTCGGGAGCTACCTCTTCCCCGGCTCCAACATGGTCATCCTCGTCTCGGTCATCGGGCTCATCCTCGACATCCCCATCATGATCGCCTACGGCATGTTCTCCTCGGTGATGCCGAGGTCCGGCGGGGACTACGTCTACATCTCGCGCACCTTCGTGCCCTCGCTCGGGTTCGCCGCGAGCGTGGTCTTCTGGCTCTACGGGCTCACGTTCGCCGGAGGCCAGAACGCCTACTTCACGGTCTCCTTCGGCCTGGCTCCCTACCTGGGCGCCATCGGCGCGGTCGGCGGGAACTCCGGCCTGGTGAGCTTCGCGCAGAGCATCACCCAGCCCGTCCCCCTCGTCGCGGTCGGGACCATCATGCTCATCGTCCTCTTCGTGCTGATGCTGGTGCCCACCGCGGTCCTGCACCGGGTCCTGTTCGTCTCGTTCATCCTGGCGTTCGTAGGATATCCCGTCCTCTTCGTCGGCACGCTCGCCTTCGCCTCGCACGGCCAGTTCGTCACCGACTTCAACAACCACGTCGCGTCGCTTGGGCTGAACACCTCCTACGACGGGATCGTCGCGAGCGCGCAGAAGGCCGGGGCGAACCTGGCTCCCGTCACCCTGGGGGCGACGCTGGCGGCCCTGCCCCTCGCCTACGCGACCCTCGGCGTCCCGAACTCGGGGGTCTACTTCGGAGGGGAGGTCAAGCGGTCGTCGAGGCAGGTCCCCCTGGGGCTGATCGCCTGCCTCCTCGTGATAGCGGGCTCGGTCGCCGCCATGGGGTATCTGATCTACAACGTCTTCGGGTACAACTTCATCGCCGCGACCTCCTACCTCTCGAACACGGGCGGGTACACGCTCCCGGTCGCCCCGTACGTCAACTACTTCCTGGCGATAATCTACCCGAACGCGGCCTTCAACTGGTTCATGCTGATCTCGGTGCTCGCCTGGCAGGTGATCGTGATGGCGCTCATCGGGCTCGTCGCCACCCGGATCCTCTTCGCCTGGTCCTTCGACCGGCTGGTCCCGAGCGCGATGTCCGAGATCAGCCAGAGGTTCCACACGCCCGTCAAGGGGGCCGTCGTCGTGACCGTCGTCTGCTGGGTCTTCCTGGTCGCGACCGTCTACAACTTCCTCGGGAGCTACGTCAACCTGGTCTTCGCCCAGGCCGCGCTCTACCTCCTCACGATGATCGCTGCGACCGTCTTCCCGCTGATGAAGAAGGACCTCTTCAACCAGACCAGCAACTGGGCGACGAGGAAGGTGGGCGGCCTACCCCTGATGTCCGTCTTCGGCGGGATCGGCGCCGCCGTGCTCCTGATGAACTTCTACTTCCTGTTCACCGACCCGGCCGTGAGCGGCTACTCGCTCACCTCCTTCCTAATAATAGTGGCCACCTACATCGTCTTCATAGCGTTGTACTTCGTCGTGAAGGCCCAGCGCAAGAGGCAGGGCATCGACCTGAGCTACGTCTTCGCCGAGATCCCGCCGGAGTGAGCCCGTGGGCAGGAGGCGCTCGCCGGGCCAGCCGCGAGCGGTTCAGCCAGGGAGCCTGCCGTCCACCATCCTCTCGACGAGCGTCTCGGGGTTCTGCGCGTACATGCCGCCGTCTATCACGAACGAGGCTCCTGTGATGAACGACGCCTCGTCGCTCGCCAGGAAGCTGACGAGCCTCCCGACCTCATCGGGCTTGGCGATCCTCCCGAGAGGATAGGCCCTGTCGTAGACCTCCTCGGTCCGCCTGGGGTCCTCGTGGGTCGCGTACCAGCGCCTCTGGAGCGGGGTCATCACCGCCCCCGGGCACACGCAGTTGACGCGGATCCCGAGCGGGGCGCAGTCCATCGCGACGGCCCTGGTGAACGCAATCACGCCTCCCTTGGAGGCGCAGTAGGCGGAGCCGTTCGGTTCCCCATAGAGCCCGGCCACAGATGCGATGTTCACTATGGCCCCGCCGGTCCCCCCCTCCGCCGTCGCCGTCGTCCCCGCCCTCTTCCCGCCGTCGCCGGCGCTGGCCCGGGCCATGTGCGGGACGGCGAACTTGGTGCAGAGGAAGTTCCCCTTCAGGTTGATGCCCAGGATGCGGTCCCACGTCTCCTCGGGGACCTCCGCGATCGGCCCGTGAGCTATGGCCACCCCGGCGTTGTTGACGAGGATGTCGAGCCGCCCAAAGTTCTTCACGCCGGCCTCTATCCCGCGCTGCACCTGCGCGGAGACCGAGACGTCCATGCCCACGAACAGCGCCTCGCCCCCGATGTCCCGTCGGATCGAGGCGACGGTCTCTTCCCCCAGCCCGCCGTCTATGTCCGCCACAATGATCCTCGCGCCCTCGCTGGCGAGCACCCGCGCCGTCTCACGCCCGATGCCGGACCCCGCGCCGGTCACGAGCGCGACCCTGGAGGAATGACGCATCTCTCGCATTTCGGCCCCCGTCTATTTATGTCAGCGGGGTCGGCCGCGCTCGAACCCGGGCGCCGCGATCGGCGGCATGACGGGGCATCTTTCAAATATCGGCTCCCCGTCCAGCGGGAGTCAGCTTTCCGATGAAATCAATCAGAATAGGAGAGGTCGTCGCGGAGCCGGGGGAGGCGCGGCAGGGGCTGGTCAGGGTCTTCCGGCTGGCCGACGGGACCAGGGCGGACATCCCGACGTCCGTGATCAACGGGAAGAGGGAAGGGCCCGTGGTGAACGTGCACGCCGCCATCCACGGGGACGAGTACGAGGGCATAGAGGCCGCCTGGAGGCTGGCCGAGCGGATAAAGCCCGGGATGCTCTCCGGCGCGCTGGTCGTCACCCCGATCGTCCACCTGGCCGCCTACGCGGCCGGGACCAGGGAGAGCCCCGTGGACGGCAAGAACCTGGCCAGGGTCTTCCCGGGCGACAGGACCGGCACGGCCACGGACAGGATCGCCCACTCCTTCTTCAACGAGGTCGTCCTCAAGTGCGACTACGTGATCGGGCTGCACAGCGGAGGCTTCCGGAACCGGTTCCACCCGCTGATCGAGTACTACGAGGGGTTCGACGCCGAGGTCGGGAAGAAGGCGAAGGCCGCCGCCCAGGCCTTCTGCGTCGGGCCCTTCGACATAATGCAGAGGATAGGCAACCCGCCCAGGAACGTGACCTGCACGTCCGAGGCGTCCCGCCACGGGATCCCGGGCATCGAGGGCGAGATGTGGGGGGAAGGGAGGTGCGTCGACGAGCACGCCGAGCAGTACGCCTCAGCGACCGCGAACACACTCAGGTCGCTGGGGATGGTCTCCGACGACGCCCTCTCGCTCTTTGTTGGGCAGAAGAGGCGCAGGGTGCGCCACTGCGAGGGCGAATGGGTGACCGCCGGGGACGGCGGGCTCTTCCTGCCCAGCGTCGGAATCGAGGACGAGGTCACCGAGGGGCAGGAGCTCGGGGTGATCAAGGGCGAGCGGGGGGAGGCGCTAGAGAGGGTCGTCGCGCCCTCGGCCGGGTTCATAGGCGCCGTCCACACGTTCCCCATGGTTCGCCCGGGCGACGGGACGGTCATGATAGAGAGGAGGCTGGACCGGTGACCGCGGTCCGCGGGCGCGCGGAGAACGTGAGACGCTGATGCGGCGGAGCCTGTACGTCGGTCTCAGGTGCGTGGGCTGCGGGTCCGAGTTCGGGCGAGGGGAGAGGGTCCTCACGTGCACCGCCTGCGGCTCCGAGCTCGACGCGATCTACGACCACGGCAGAGCGGGGGCCTTCTTCAGGGGCGTCCGGAGGTCTCCGGTCGGCTCGATCTGGGACTTCGGCCCGATGATGCCCGTGACGCGCGAGGAGGCCGTCGTCTCTCTCGGGGAGGGATGGACGCCTCTCCTGAAGGCCGAGAGGCTTGGCAGGAGGATCGGGATACCCAAGCTGCTCCTGAAGGACGAGACGAGGAACCCGACGCTCTCCTTCAAGGACAGGGCGATATCGGTCGCGGTCTCCAAGGCGGTCGAGTGGAAGAAGGAGGTGCTCGTCACGGCGTCGACGGGGAACCTGGCGGCCGCCGTCTCTGCCTACGCGGCCCGCGCGGGGCTGAAGGCGTTCATACTCACGGCCGCCTCCACCCCCCTGGTGAAGCGAATCCAGACCGCCGCCTACGGGACGACCGTCGTGCCGGTCCGCGGGGCCACGACCGACAACGCCAGGGCGCTCGCCGGCGAGCTCGTGAAGGAGCGCGGGTGGTATCCGGCGATGACGCACTCCACCGCCAACCCGTTCACCCTGGAGGGCGCCAAGACCGCCGCCTACGAGATCTTCTACCAGATGGGCGGACGCTTCCCGGACTGGGTCATGGTGGGCGTGGGCGGCGGCGAGAACCTCGCCGGTCACTGGAAGGGCTTCAGGGAGCTGAGGCCGGACGGAGAGGCCGAAGGGCTGCCGAGGCTGGTCGGCGTGCAGGGGCGCGAGTGTGCGCCCTTCGTCGAGGCCGTCGCGAAGAACCTGTCGTACGAGGAGCTCAAGCCGTGGAAGGGCGCCCACACCATCGCCTCGGGCCTGGCCGACGCCTATCCGGCCGACGCCAGGCTGGCGCTCAGGGCGGTCCGAGAGTCGCGGGGTACGGGAGTCGCCGTCTCCGACGCCGAGCTCCTCGAGGGGGTCGGCTTGATGGCGAGGGAGGCGGGCGTCTTCGCGGAGCCCTCGGGGGCCGCGGGCCTGGCGGCGGCCATCAGGCTGCGGGAGGACGGCGTCATCGACGGATCCGACCAGGTGGTCTGCAGCGTGACCGGTTCCGGCCTGAAACAGTACGAGGAGTTCTCTGCCACCCTGAGGATCGGCAGGCCGATCAGGGGGGAACTGAGGGCCTTCGAGAGGGCGTACCCGGCCTAGGGGAGCCCGGGTCGCCTGCGGCCTCCCTGCCGGATCACGCCAAGGAGATGGGGAAGCGCGAGACCTTCTCGAACCCCTTCTCCGTGATCGCGTAGTTGTCCTCGATCCTCATCCCGCCGGCCTCCCTGTCGTAGATCCCGGGCTCGACCGCGCAGACGTCCCCCTCCTGGATGACGTCCTGCGAGCCGGGAATGAAGAACGGCGCCTCCTGGCTGTCCAGCCCGATGCCGTGCCCGGCGTGGTGGGGCAGCGGGTCGAAGCCCGCCTCGGTTATCGTGCGCGCGACGACGCCGTAGACCTCCCCTCCCTTGGTCCCGGGGCGCAGAATCCCCTCGGCCTCGCGCTTGGCGCGCAGCAGCGTCTCGAAGATCCGCTCCTGCCTGGCGGTCGGTCGGGCCAGGCCGACCAGCATCGTGCGGGCGGTGTCTGCCCAGTGGCCGTTGCACAGGTTCTGCAGGTCCATTATTAGCGTGTCTCCCCTCCTCATGCGCCTCTCCGTAGGCGGGCCCCCGATCTCCAGCGTGCGCTCGCCGGAGACGAAGTCTCCGAGGACGTCCGAGTGCCTCCACGTCTCCGGCTGGCCCTCCCTCTCGAAGTACGAGCCGTTCACGCGCCGGTACAGCTGCAGCTCGGTCCGCCCGGCCTTCGGGTATCCGGCCGCCACCCTGTAGGCCCGGTCGAGGCGCTTCGCCGCCTCCACGTGGTCCGCCACCTCGTCGGCGCCCTTCCTCCTCCTCATCGAGAGGATGGTGCGCGAGATCCCGACCTTTCTTCCCTCCAACGCCGAGAGGAAGACCTGAGGGAGGTGCCACTCCTCGATCCCCACCGTGCCCCCGGTCCCGCCTCTCCCCTTCAACGCGCCGCCCACGAGCCTGGAGAACGCGTCGGGGTAGGTGATCATGCTCTTCTGGAGGTCGTAGTCCTGGTAGACCTCCACCCTCCCCGGGAAGGCCCTGCGCGCCGGCGCCTCCTCGCTGCGTCCCACGAATAGGACGCTCCCCTCTCCCTTCCCCGACGCGTCGACCCGCAGGATCGAGTTGATCCTGGGCTTGCTCGTCATGAAGCCCGTGAAGTAGAGTATGTGGCGAGGGTCCGAGACGACGGCAGAATCGGTCTTCGCTTCCGAGAGCCTCTTCGAGAACGTTTCAAGCCTCTCCGCGGGGGTGTTCATCGGCACGCCTTCCCGGCGAGGCGCCCCACAACTTAACGTTTCCCGGTC
>Ga0335078_10009993_pt1 | contig 14043 bp, 5 predicted proteins | sample Lox_Sample_32_FD_206711 | JGI IMG/M metagenome (GOLD analysis project Ga0335078, IMG submission 206711) | Soil microbial communities from Loxahatchee National Wildlife Refuge, Florida, United States - Lox_Sample_3.2 | ecosystem: Environmental > Terrestrial > Soil > Wetlands | place: USA: Florida...
ATGTGAAGTCTTCCGGACACCCGGGCTGTTGCTGTGTTCCTGGACACTTATCGATTGCGGGCCGCCTGCCGCCAGCTAAAAAACAGTCCGGCGAACGCCAGTGTCAGGTAAGTGCAACCCAAGTCATACATGGCAAGATAGCGCGTAAGAGTACTCGCGGAGTAAGAGGGCCCGGCATTATGCAAAGCCAGGGGCGCCGCGCCGGCGAACGGGATTAGAAGAATGCCGCTCCAGAGAGCATAAGCCCGGCGGTCCGGCGGAGCGGCGGTCCCGAGGTCAGAGCTTCGTTTGTGCAGCAGGGACCGGTACATGGCGAGCAGGAAGCCGACTCCGGCGAGACTGCTAACGAGCCAGAGAACGTGATTCAAGGGCATCCCGGCGACCGGCGCCGAGAAGACCGCGAAGCGCCGGACCAGCCAACTGTAGTCGTGCGTGAACAGATCCCAGGCGATATGGAGCCAACTGCCGAGCAGCAAGGATATGATGACGCGGAACAGAGAGGCCGGGGCGCCGCCGCAGAGAGGGAGAAGGGCGTCGCGATGAGGGTTGGGAAAGGTGGCAACCAGGGGAGCGCGAACCCGCTGAAAGATCCATAAGGTCACCAGGCCGACAGGCAAACAGAACAGGAATGAACCGGGAATCGTATGTGAGAAGTACTCCCAATCATCGATGCTCGAGGCCAAGTCCGGCGTGAGGCTGCCGGTAACAAGGGCGGAAAAATCAAGATAAGCAGGGCACCAGCGGCGCAAAGGCAGAATGGCCGCGGGATGTGCGAGCGGAAAGGGCACGGCCCCTGCTGGTCCAGGCTTTCAGCCTGCGGGCGAAGGGAAGGAGATTCGCGGCCGGCGCGGAAAAAGTCGCGGGACCGCTTGCGGACGCGCGCGGCTCTGGAACGGAGCCTCGATTTTGCAACCACTTACAGCCGCGAACGTCAGAGCCGCGACCGGCCCGGAGCGGCGCCTCGCGCGCGTCTTTCAACAAGCGCTTCACCTTGCAACAAGCGCTTCACCTTGCAACAAGCGCTTCGCCTTGCCGGGCGGGATTTTGGTCCGCCGCGAAAGCGCCGCCCTACCGCTGGTTTCCGGTTCGCTGCACAACGGATCTCTCACGGTTCCCTGGATCGTTGGCCTCGATTTCGGCGAAGGTCAACTGCGGCATCGCATCGGGCAGACCGGGGTGCAAGCTACTTTCACCGGTTTCCACTCTGCGGAGCCAGATCTCCCGCCAGTAGAGGAAGTCACAACGGTAACAGCCGCCGAACGCGAAACACGCGCTATCACAGAGCACGTCTTCGAGGATGACGGTATTGCGAAAGTGCTTCATCTCCCCCGTCCCTTCGGCGATAAACTTATCGGCGCGTCCTCTCACCCGGTAACGGCCGCCACAGAAAGGCCGCTGGTCGGCGCTGAAGTGCAATCCGCGATTCTTGCCGCTCTGATTCAGCGTGCCGGCGATTTCCTGGATCGATTTGATCTCCACCAGCTCGCCGGGCCGCAAGCCAAGACTCTCGGTAGGCGTATGGTTCCGGGTCCCCCGCGCGTGCTGGCCGAACAGCCGGGTACGATACTTCCACCACATCCACACCAGGACTCGTTTCAGCATGCCCAGCGGGCTGATGTTGCCCGCGGCGACGCTGCTGAAGCACTTCCGGATCCGCTGCGCGGCGGATAGATGTAGGGTGGCCTTGAGAAACTCGCTCGATTGGCAGAAGTAGGTTTCCGGCGCGCTTTTCGTTCTTAGCATCGAGGAGCGTGAATTGGAGGCGGCCGGTTGCGCCGGAGCCGGGCTCGCGGCGGCGGGATCGATCTTCTCCAGCCAGGCCTCCTTCCAAAACAACGCGCAGGCTCTTTCACAACCGTCATGGTCCGCGCCGGAGCAACGCACCCCGGACAGGATCACGACATCGTTGTTCCGGAACTCTCTGACAAAAGACTCGGTATGCGCGGTCAAGAAAGCGTCGTCCACGGTGGCTTGAGTGACGCGGTTCAGCACGCGGAATCTCCGGCCGCAGAAAGCCAGCATCTCCGGCATGAAGGGCAGTTGGTCCAACGTGCCTTCCGAATCCAAGGTCCGCAGGATCTCAGGCGCGGGGCGCACCGCCACCAGGTCGCCGGCGCGCAAGGAGGTACCGGCTCGCTTGGCCGTCATTTGCTTGGCAGCCTCCGCCCCACGAGGGAGAACGCGTGCACGGCGCGTTCCTTGTCCGGCAACGCGACGGCGGCGGCGTCCGGCGCGTGGAGACACAGGTCGAGGCCGGTTTTCCCGGGTTCAAACTCCTGGGAGACGGGCGGAAGAGAAGGCGCGCCGTCGATTCTCTCTTTCAGTTGCGCGGCCAGGGTCTGCACGTAGGGCTCGAGCAACATGGAGTGGGGGTTGACGGCCACCTCGACGATATCGAGTCCGCCCAGGGCCAGATCGCCCCATCCCATCTTAGGGTCGGGATAAAACTTGTAATTGAAGCGCGGCCGGAAAAGCGCCAATTGGCCCGGGTAAGGCAAGGGATCGTAGTGTTCCGCCGCATAGTCGTTGATGGCCTGAATCTTGGCCTCGACGCCGAAGGTCGCCCGGGCGACGCCATCCGCGCGGCTCGAGCCGGGCATGGAGGTGTTCAAATTCGCCAGCTCCCCGCTGAAGGCCAGGCGCGCTTTCTCCTTCAGATACTTCATGAGCTCGGCGGGACGCAGGCGGACGAGATTGGCTAAGTGGAATCGGGCCTTTTGAAAGAGAAACGAGTAAAAGCTCACTTTCAGCGCGCGGCTGTAGTTATAAGTGTCGAGCATGGCGACCAAAGGAACTTCCTCACCCTGGCGGCGAAGAACCTGGGCCATCTCGTAGGCAATCGTGCCCCCCAGGCAGTAACCGCCCAAGTAATAGGGTCCCTTAGGCTGGACGCTACGGACCTCGCGGAGATAGTAAACGGCCATCTCCTCGATGGTGCGCAAGGGTTGGTTCTCGCCGTCCAATCCCCGCGACTGCAGGCCGTAGAGAGGATAGTCGGGCGCGAAATGTTCCCCGAGGCTGCGGTACAAAAGCACATTCCCCCCGGCGCCGTGCACCAGAAAGAAGGGAGGCCGCGAACCCCTGCTTTGAATGGGCACCAGCGAGGGCCAGGATGTCTGAAGGTCCCCGGCCGTCAAGGCGGCGGCGAGCCCGGCGACGGTCGGAAACGTGAAGAGCGTAGCGAGAGGTAATTTCTTGCCAAACTCTTTTTCGATCTTGGCAAACAACATTACCGCAACCAGCGACTGCCCTCCGAGGTCGAAGAAATTCGCCGTCGTGCTCGCGCGTTCCAGGTTGAGAGCCTCGCACCACAATCGCGCGAGCCTGGTCTCGGCCTCATTACGAGGCGCCGTGTATTCCTCTTCGCAGAGATCGGAGCCGTCGTCCACCGGCGCGGGAAGCGAACTCCGGTCCACCTTGCCGGCGGGGGTGCGGGGGATGCTGTCCAACACGACAAAAGCCGCGGGCGCCATGTACGCCGGCAGTTTGCCGCGCAGCAACTGGCGCAGGTCCGGGAGCAGGCGCCGGGCGCCGGGCTGCGACCCTCCGGCGCAAGCCAAGTAGGCCACCAGCCGGGGGCCGCCGGGCGCGTCCGCGCGCAGCGCCACCACCGCATCCCGGACTTCCGGGTGGAGCAGGAGCGTGGATTCAATTTCACCCAACTCGATCCGGTGTCCCCGCAGCTTCACCTGGTTGTCTTTCCGCCCGAGGATCTGAATGCGGCCATCCGGCCGGCGGCGCGCGATGTCGCCGGTGCGGAACAGCCGGGCGTCCGGGCCGGCGGCGAAGGGATCCGGAATGAACTTCCCGGCAGTCAGCTCCGGCAGATTCCGATAGCGCCGCGCAAGTCCCAGGCCCCCGATCAGAAGCTCCCCGGGAACGCCCGCGGGCACAAGCTGAAGGTTCTCGTCGACGATGTGGAGCTGCGTGTTCGCGATGGGGCGGCCAATGGTGACCGGCTGACCGTTCTCCAGTTTGGCGGCCGCCGACCAGACGGTCGTTTCGGTCGGGCCGTACAGATTCCAGACTTCGGCGCAGCTCGCGAGCAGCTCGGAGGCGAGACCAGGGCTCAGGAATTCGCCGCCGCAGAGCGCCTTGAGCCCGCGGTTTCCTTTCCAACCGGCGTGGAACAGCGTGCGCCAGGTGGATGGAGTAGCCTGCATGACGGTGACGGCGTGACGCGCAATCGTTTTGTCCAGCTCGGCCGGGTCCACGATTACCTGGGGCGTCACGATGGCGATGCGGCCGCCGGCCGTCAGCGGAAGGAAGATCTCCAGGATGGAAATGTCAAAGGTGAGCGTGCTCAGGGCGAGCATCGCGTCATGCGGCCCCATTCCGGGCGAACCGGCCATCGACAACAGGAAATTCACCACCGCTGCATGCGAAATCTCCGCGCCTTTGGGCCGCCCGGTCGAACCGCTGGTGTAGCAGACGTAGGCCAGGTCTTCGGGCCCCGCGCAGGCGGGGTCGAGGCGCTCCTCGCCGGCGCCGGTGCGGGCCCAGTCTTGATCGAGGCACAGGGCGCGCGCCCGCGCCTCCTGGGGCAGCCGCGGCAATAGGTTTCCGTGCGTCAACAGCACGGGCGGTTGCGTGTCCGCGAGAATGAAGGCCATGCGGTCCTTCGGCCACTCGGGATCGATAGCCGCGAAAGCGCCGCCCGCCTGGAGCACGCCCAGGACTGCGGCGACCATGTCGAGCGACCGGTTCACACATACGCCGACCACCGTTCCGGGTCCCACTCCCTGGGCACGCAGGTAACGCGCCACCTGGTTCGCGCGCTGGTCCAATTGCGCATACGTCAGGCGCTGATCGTCGCATTCCACCGCGATGGCTTCGGGTGTGCGGGCCGCCTGGGCGGACACGAGTCCATGCACCGTCTCTCCGCGCGGCAAGTCGCGGCGGGTGGCGCCGCTCTCCGCGGCAAGCCGGCGGCGTTCGGCATCGCTCAACATGGGCAGCCGCGACACGGGCGTCTGCGGATTGGAGACCACGCCCTCCAGCAGAGCCTGCAGGCCGTTCAGCCAATTCTGAACGACCTCGCCGTCGAACAAGTTGGTGTTGTAATCGCACTCGACCAGCAACGTGTCGCCTTCGTCGACCAGGTTGAAGCCCAGATCATAGTAGAAGTAGAACCGGGGGCCGGAGGTGACGCGCGACACGCACCCGGTGAACCGGACGCCGCTGAGGGGCGGGTCCAGGTTGAACATCACCGGAACGAGCGGCGTGCGGCTGGGGTCGCTGGGCAGATTGAGCTTTTGAACGATGGCGCCGAGATTGGAATTCCAGGACTCCTGCGCATCCAGAACCAGTTTTCGCGTCTTGGTCAACTGATCGGCGAAGGATGCGCCGGGGTCCACCTGGACGCGGAAGGGCAGCGTATGCACGCACTGCCCAACCAGCGTGTTGAGGCCGAGCGCTCCTTGCCCCGCGAAGGGAACCCCGACGACAAAGTCGTCCAGGCCGCTGAGCCGGTGCAACCAGGTCTCGCAGGCGGTCAGGAGCAGGGCGAATGGAGTGTTGCGCAGTTCCCGGGACACGCGCTTGAGGTTCTGATAGAACTCCGGCGAAAGACGCAGGCTGGCGCGCGCCGCCTCGAAAGACCGGGTGGGAGGCCGCGGCCGCGAGCTGGGCAGCTCGAACGGCGGCGGCAAAGCGCCGAATTGCGACAACCAGAAATCCTCACACTCCTTGGCCCAGGCGGAGCCGCGCTCCCCGGCCTGCCACGCCTGGTATTCGCGCATTTGCCGGACCGGCTCGAGTGCCGGTTCCCGCCCATCGACGAAAGCGGAGTAAAGGGAGCTGATCTCTTCCAGGACCACTTTAAATCCCCACCCGTCACAGACGATCATCTGCGCCGTAAACACGAGCAAGTGATTTTTGGGCGACAGCCGGATCAACTGAAAGGAGACCAGCGGTCCATGCGCCAGGTCGAAGATCTGGCGGCCATCGGCCTCGAGGATTTGGCTGACGCGGGAAGTGGCGTCGGGCGAGGACAGAGTCGAAAGATCGTGAAAGGGCACACTTACCGGAACGGACGGTTTCACGATCAGTTTGGCGCCGTCTTGGCTGAATGTGCAACGCAGCGCCTCGTGGCGGCTCACCACTTCGGCGATGGCGCGTTCGAGCGCCGCGACGTTGAGTTCGCCGATGAGCTCGACGACGTTGCTTCCGTTGTTGGCGGCGGAAGCTTCCGGGCGGATCTGCGCGGCGATCCACATCTCTCGCTGCACGTCGGCAGGTGGAAACTCGGCCAGGCCGGCGGCGGGTACTCGAGGCTGCGGTTCGGGCTCGACGGCGCGGGCTGCCGGCGCGGGAACGCGCTTTGGCTCGGGGGAGCCGCCCCTGGTGAGCCGGGAACGATTTCCGAATATCCCGTCCTCGACCATGGACTCCACACTCTCGGTGAACGCGCGCACCAGGTGCTCGACATCCGCTTCGCTGTGCGCGTCCGTCATGTAGGACGGGAACCCTTCGAGGATGTGGACCCCGCGATAGCGAAGATGGAAACAGAGCAGATTCGCCAGCTCGGCTTGTTCCTTGACCCGCAGGTACATCTGCGAAGTGAAATGCGGCAGCTCGATGTCGACTTCGTATTTCCGGAACAGGGCGTTGACTTGTGCGGCCAGCCGGGTAGCCTTGTCGGCCACGCGCTGCTGCAACGCGGGACCCTCCTGGATCAGGTACTTGAGAGCGGCATGGGCCGCGGCGATGGCCAGCGGATGGCGCACGAAGGTGCCCGCAAAGAACGTGACTCCGGCCTCGGGGAAGGAGTCGTCGCCATATTGCCAGAATCCGCCGTCGAACGTGTCCATCACGTTGGCGCGGCCGGCCACCACGCCGATCGGCATGCCGCCGCCGATGACCTTGCCGTAAGTCGCGAGGTCGGCCTCAACTCCAAAGTAAGCTTGCGCGCCTCCCGGAGCGGCCCGGAAACCCGTGACGACTTCGTCGAAGACCAGGATGATCCCGGCATCGCGGGTAATCCGCCGCAGCTCATGGAGGAACTCGCGGGGCTGGAACTCCGGCCTGCGGCTTTGGACCGGCTCCACGAGGACGGCGGCGATCTCGCCGGCGTGCTTCTGAATCATCTCGAGCGACTCGCCGGTTCCGTACTCCATGACGTAGGTGTCGTCGACGCTCTGGAGCGGGATGCCGGGCGCCGAAGGCAGCGTGCGAAGCTGGCCGGCGCGGTTGGCGTCGCGCGCCAGCACCTGGTCGAAGTTGCCGTGGTAGTCCTTGGAAAAGACCACCACTTTGTCGCGGCCCGTTACGGTGCGCGAGAGCCGCATGGCGGCCTGCACCGCCTCCGAGCCGGAGCAGGTGAAACTCGCGCGGTCCATGCCCGTGAGCCTGCAAATCATCTCGGCGACTTCGCCTACCATCGGCGTCTGCGGACCAATCTCGAATCCGCGGCCCAGTTGCTCTTCAATCGCCCTGGTGACGTAGGCGGGCGCGTGGCCCAGGAAATGGGGGCCAAAGCCGTTCAGTAGATCGATGTATTCGTTGCCGTCCACATCCCAAAGCTTCGAACCGAGCGACCGCTCGACCCAGATGGGATAGACCATTTCCTTCCAGCGGCGGTGGAAACCGGCGGCGGTGCGCGGGTCTGCCAGGGCCCTCCGGTATTGCTGGGTGCGCTGTTTCGAGCCGGCCGTCTTTCGCGTGTAGTTCTCGATCAGAACGTCGAGGTGCCGCTGCTGTTGGGCAGGGAGCGGATGCAGACCCGAACTCCTGGCATTGCCCGGTCCGAAGCCCGACGGCAGCTTGGTCTCAGGCGTTTCCGGCGAACCGCCGGCGGGTGCGGGGCCAGCCGCGGGGATGGCTGGCGGGATCTGGCCGGCCGTTCGATCGACCGGCTCGGCCTCGGCCGGCGGCGGAGAAAGGCCGGGCACGGACGAGACATCCTCCGGGGCGGTTTCGTAGGACGCGGTGGCGGTGTCCACGGGCAGACCTTGTAGAAGCCGCAACTGTTCGGCCATGAGATCGAGCTGTTGCAGCAGAACCGCCTCGAGTCCATCCGCCCGCACGGCTTCCACGTGGCGCGGCAGAGCGACGGCAGGCGCGGCGGCTGGCCGGGGAGCAAAGCTCGGAGGCACGGGTTGCGCGGCGGCCGGTTGCCGTCCGGCCGGCTGCGGAAGGGGCGAGAACTGTGTTGCGGGTAGGTTCGACGGAGCGGGCATAGCAGCGGCAGCCGGGGCGGGGGCCGGGGCGATCTTCCCGGCGGCGGGCGCGTCCACCAGCGCTTCCGCCGGCAATTTGCCGTCAATGTAGGAGCTCAGCGCCGCCAGCGTGGAGAGATCGTCGAAAAGCTGCCGGAACGTGATGCGAATGCCGAATGCCTTCTGATAGGCCGCGCTGAGCTGCGTCAGGAACAGAGAATCGAAGCCCAGTTCGAGGAAGCTGACGTCTTCCTTAAGACTCTCGACAGGCATCCCGGAGAGATCGTTGGCGATGTCCCGGAGCCGGTGAATCACCCGTTCGCGCCGTGTATCTGTGGTCGTCATTCTTGCAGTCCTTTAACCACGCCGCGGCTGCGAAGCAAATCAAGCTGTTGAGTCATAAGTTGAATCTGCTTTTCGATCACACGGCGCGCCGAGAAGCCATCTTCGAGGACTGGCGGTTGGAATACGGTTCGCAATAACGTGGCCGGCGCCAGGGAGAGCTGGTCTCCGTTGGGAGCGGCGGCAGGCGGGTGAGGCTTTTCGCCGTCCCATCCGGCATCGGAATGGAGATCCGGCGGCGCCGGCGGCGGGGCGGAGGCCGGCTCCATCCAGTAGCGCTGCCGTTCAAAGGGGTAGGTGGGCAGCGCGGCCCTTCGCCGCTTCTCGGCAGCATAGAAGGCGTCCCAGTCGGGTTCCACGCCGAGCAGCCACAAGCGGCCTAACGAGGCGAGCATCGTGTCGAGATCGGCTGGGTTGGCGTCGTTGGCTCCCAGGGACGCCAACAATGCCAGGCCCTCCGGTTTGGAGGTTTGCTGGCGAACCAACTGGGTGAGCGCCTGTCCGGGTCCGACTTCGAGAAAGGCGGTCGCGCCGGATTGGAAGGCGGTCTCGACGGCCTCGCTGAAACGGACCGTATGCCGCAACTGCGCCGCCCAATAGGAGGCTTCGGGAGCCGCCTGCCCGTCGATCCATGCGCCGGTGAACGAGGAGATCCAAGGGATCGTGGGCGGATGCTGCCGCACCTTTTCCACTAACCGCGTAAAGGGCTCGACGATCGGATCCATCATGGACGAATGGAAGGCGTGGGAGGTGGGCAACAGCCGGCTGGCGATCCTGCGCTGTTCGAGGGTCTCCTGCAGCGCTGCCAGAGACGGCGCCGGACCGGACAGCGTCGTCAGGGTAGGACTGTTGACGGCGGCGATGGCCACGTCGCCGGGCGCCAGGCCATCGAGTTCGGAAACGCCGCGGCGGACGGCCAGCATCGCGCCGGGCGGCAGGTCCTGCATGAGCTTGGCGCGGGCGGCCAGCAGGCCGAGCGCCTCTTCCAAACCAAACACGCCGGCCCATACCGCGGCGACATATTCGCCCACGCTGTGTCCCATCACGACCGACGGTTGGATGCCCCAGGACTTCCAAAGACAGGCCAGGGCGTATTCGACAACGAAGATGCCGGTCTGGGTCAGCCGGGTTTCGTTGATTTGCCGGCGGGCCGCGGCCATGGCGGCCGGGCCGGGATAAAGCACCTGCCGGATGTCCAGTTGGAGAGGCTCCCGCAAACATTCCGCGCACCGGTCCACGGCATCCCGGAAGGCGGGCTCGCTGTCATAAAGCTCGCGTCCCATGCCGGCATACTGGGCGCCCTGCCCCGGAAAAAGAAACACGAGGGCCGGCGGCCGGCCTGGCGCCTGGCTGGTGAAGGTTGTCTTGGCCTCGGGCTTGCGAAGCTTCCCGGCCGCCTCGGCGGCGCTTCCGGCACACAACGCCAGCCGGTGTTTAAACCTCTGCCGTCCGCGTTGCAGAGTGAACGCCACATCCGCCAGGGGAGTGTCGGGATGGGCTTCCAGGCTCTCCGCCAGGCGCTCGGACATGCTCCGCAGCGCCGTATCCGTCTTTGCCGACAGCAGGATCAACTGGCGCGTTCGCGAAGGGCTCGAAGGTTCGGCAACCGGCGCTTCCTCAACCACCACGTGGGCATTGGTTCCGCCGACGCCGAAGGCGCTTACGCCGGCCCGACGGGGCTCGGCTCCGCGCTTCCACTCCAAAGGCGCGGAGACGGGAAAGAACGGGCTATTGGCGAAATCGATCTTGGGATTGGCGGCTTGGAAATGGAGCAGCGCGGGAATGTGTTCGTTCCGCAACTGGAGCACGGTCTTGATCAGGCCGGTGGCGCCCGCGGCGATGTCCAGGTGCCCGACATTGGTCTTCGCCGAGCCCAGGGCGCAGTATTGATGGCGCACGGAACCGCCGCGGCGGAAAGCTTCGGTAAGCCCGGCCACTTCGATGGGATCGCCCAAGGGCGTGGCCGTGCCGTGCGCCTCCACGTAGGAGACGGTTTCCGGATCGATGCCGGCCGCGGCCTGGGCCATGGCAATCACATCGGCTTGCGCCTTCACGCTGGGCGCGGCGTAACCGATTTTGTCGGACCCGTCGTTGTTGACCGCGGTGCCCTTGATCACGGCCAGAATCTGATCGCCATCGGCGATGGCCTCCTCGAGCCGCTTCAGCAGTACGATCGCCACGCCATGGCCAAAGACCGTGCCGCAGGCGCCGGCGTCGAAGGTCCGGCAAGTCCCGTCGGCGGAAACCATGCCCTCCTCCTGATACAGGTAGTCGCGCTTTTGGGGGAAGGTGATCGAAACGCCGCCGGCGAGCGCCATGTCGCACTGGTAGGTCATCAGGCTGGTGCATGCCTGGCAGACTGCCACCAACGAAGTGGAGCACGCCGATTGCACCGTCATACTGGGTCCGCGCAGGTTCAGCTTGTACGATACCCGGGTGGGCATGAAATCCTTGTCGTTGCCTAACATCGTCTGATAGTTGCCCACCTGATAATTACCGGTGAAGCCGGAAGCGAAAGTCCGGTCCGCGCAGAGATTGTGAAGCAGATAGGTGTTCATGCTGAGTCCGGCATAAACCCCGATCAATCCCCGGTAACTCTCCGGCGCATACCCGGCGCTCTCGAGCGCCTCCCACGCGCATTCGAGGAAGAGGCGGTGCTGCGGATCCATGACTTGCGCCTCCTTCGGGTAAACCCCGAAGAAGTTGGCGTCGAACAGATCGGCGTCCGCGACGATGCCCCGCGCGCGCACAAACTTCTGTCCCTGGGCGATCGCCTCCGCCGTGGCGGCGGAATACTCCAGCTCGTGCTCCCCGAAGTGGGAAACACTGTGCACTCCTTCTACGAGGTTCCGCCAGAACCGGTCCACGTTACCGGCGCCGGGGAATCGGCCGGACATCCCGATAATGGCGATGCCCTCGGGAGCGGATTGTGAGTTAGCTTCGTACATTGCTTCGGTGAAGACGATTACTCCCCATCGTTCGGAGAGCTTGGCGCACCCTTATGCACGACGCGGATACGATAAGGAAGCCGCCGGGATGCCGGAAGAAAAACGCGGCTGGTGTTGGCAGCCGCCATGCCTCATCACATTCCAAACCGGGAGAAAAAGTCAAGCTGCACTTAGGTGAATCATACTTCGGCAGGCGGCGGGGCCTGCCGCGATAAGATCGGGACGAAGCTGTTTGTTTGTCCATCGGCGGCTCTCGAATCCGCGGCCAGGCGCCGTCATCTTCCGGTCCGGCGCCGGCGCATTTGCGTGAATGCGGCCCGCTGGTGCGACGCCCGGCGCTCCTCGGAAACGGCGGCCGCCGAAGAAGCGCCCTTCCGGATGCGGGCCGCCAGGCTTCCGATCGTGGGATATTCGAACATCTCGACTTCGGTCAGATCGGCGCCCAGCCGCGCGCGCAACTGGGCGTGCATCTCGATCAGCAGCAGCGAGTGTCCACCGATGTCGAAGAAATTGTCGTCGATCCCGATCGGGCCATCGGTTCCGATCAACGTTCGCCACAGGGCCTCGATGGATTCCTCGATGGATTGGCCGGGTTTCCAGGGGCGCGCGGCGGCGGACGGTTTCGGCAGCGAGCGCTCGTCGAGCTTCCCGTTGGTGGTCAGCGGAAACTCCGAAAGGACCACAAACGCGCTCGGCGCCATATGTTTCGGCAGGCGGGCCGAGAGGAGGGCCCGCAGTTCCCCGGTTTGAGGAACGCGGGCGGGCTCCCGGAGCACATACGCCACCAGCCGCTGGTCTCCGGGCGTGTCTTCCCGCAGGATCACGACGCTCGACCGCACGCCGGGCGCCTCCGCGAGCACGCTCTCAATCTCGCCGGGCTCGATGCGGTGGCCGCGCAATTTCACTTGCCGGTCCGCTCGTCCCAGATACTCGATGTCGCCGTCCGGCAGCCGCCGGGCGAGATCGCCGCTCCGGTAGCGGCGCGCGCCATCCAGCTCCAGAAATCGCTCGGCGGTCAGCTCGGGCCGGTTCCAATACCCGCGCGCGACACCTGCGCCGCCCACCCAGATTTCACCGGTCTCGCCGGCGCCGGCCAGGCGGCCCTGCGCGTCCCGCAGCTCCAGCGTGAGATCGGGGATGGGAACGCCAATCACGCTGCCCCGATTCACGTCGCCGGCCGACAGCGGCCGGTAGGTGACGTGGACCGTGGTCTCGGTGATGCCATACATGTTGACCAGCCGGGGACGCCGGTCGCCATACCGGGCAAACCAGCGCGCCAAAGAACGCGGATCGAGCGCCTCGCCGCCGAAAATGACTGTCCGCAGCGAGTCCAACTTCGATCCCGCCGTTTCATCCGCCAGCATCAACTGGGCAAACGCGGTCGGCGTCTGGTTGAGCACCGTCACCCGCTCGGCTGCCAGCAAAGACCGGAACGTCTCCGGCGTGCGCGTAACCATCCAGGGCACGACTACCAGCCGTCCGCCGTAGAGCAGCGCGCCCCAGATCTCCCATACCGAGAAATCAAACGCATGGGAGTGAAAGAAGGTCCATACGTCGTCCGGCCCGAAGTCGAACCAGGGCTGAGTCGCATCGAACAGACGCAACACGTTGGCGTGCGTGACGACGACTCCTTTGGGCACGCCCGTGGAGCCGGAGGTGTAAATCACGTAGGCCGCATGGTGCGGCTCCCCCCGGGGCTCCGGATTTGCTTCCGGCTGCCCGGCACAATCCTCCACGCAGACCACCCGCGCGGAGCTGTCCGGCGCCAGCGGCAGGAGCCGCCGCTCCGTGAGCAGGATCGGCGCCTGGCTGTCCGCGAGCAAGAACGCCAGGCGCTCGGCGGGGTAGGCTTTATCCAGCGGCACATAGGCCGCGCCGGATTTGGCGATGCCGAGCATGCCCGCGATCAGATCCGGGGTGCGATCGAGGAACAAGCCGACCAGCACTTCCGGCCCGGCGCCCATCTCGATCAGGCGGTGGGCAATCCGGTTCGCCCGCGCATTCAGGTCCGCATAGCTCACCGTCGCGCCCTCGAATGTCAGCGCCGCGGCGTCCCTGCGCGCCGCCGCCCAGAATTCGAAACCCCGGTGCAGGCCGCCATAGGCAAGCAACGGGGTAGCGGGCTGTGTGGATCGGACCATAGTTGATTCGCTCTTTCGATCGGCCGGCGCAACCTTAACGGAGCCTCTTCAGGCGTTCGCGGCGCCGGACGCCGCGCCCTTACGCGCCGTCGAACTGCGGCGCCTGGAACGAAATGGGCTGGGGTTCGCTGGCGCACCTTTCCGCGCTCGCCGGACTCTCCGGCGGCCGGCCCACCAGCGAGGCAAACAGGACCAGCAAGTCCTGCCGGTCATAACGCGAAAATTCCGGCGCCAGGCGGATCCGCGCCAGATCGCTCTCCGCGCCTCTGCGGTTCTCCTCGGCGACGATTTCCAAACCCGCCTCCCGCATGGCTCGCCGGTAGTCGGAAGCCCGCAACCGGTTCTGAGGCACCAGCGGACTCTTCAGCCAGCGCCAGGCGCGGGCCGAAAAGCGCAGATTGTTGAACGGCGTGATGGACTTGTCGAAGGTCGCAAACTGGTCGGCGATACAGA
>Ga0335078_10009995_pt1 | contig 14041 bp, 14 predicted proteins | sample Lox_Sample_32_FD_206711 | JGI IMG/M metagenome (GOLD analysis project Ga0335078, IMG submission 206711) | Soil microbial communities from Loxahatchee National Wildlife Refuge, Florida, United States - Lox_Sample_3.2 | ecosystem: Environmental > Terrestrial > Soil > Wetlands | place: USA...
TGGTTAATGCATTTTAAGTATGAGTTCGCGGCCATGAAGTGGGTGATGATGATCGCGGTGTGCGCCTGTTTGTGCCTGATGTGCGTATTTTTTGCGGATGCCGATCGCATCCTGAAGCTGGGAGTGCGATGAAAAAACGACTGGTTTTGCTTGCAATGGGGGTTGGGCTTTGGGCGGCGCCGGCTTTCGCCCAGGGCTGCGCCATGTGCTACAGCAATGCAACCGGCACCAGCAAAGACGGGCAGCGCGCGATTAACCGCGGAATTCTGGTGTTGCTGGTGCCTCCCGTGGGGTTTATGACGTTGGGCATGGGGCTGGCTATCCGCTACGGCTACAAGCGGGACGACGAGCGCGTCGACTAGAGCCACTCTTCTGGCCGCAGATTTCCACTCGCAGGGTTGGCCTTCTGAAAGAGAGATCTTTTGGCCCCTCCGCCTTCAACTCCAGCCTCGCCGACAACTACTCTCCATCCTGCTCCCACCCATAACCTGAAGCGCATCGGCCTGCTTCCCTTTGTGGCAGTGTTGTTCGCCTACTGCACCGGGGGGCCGTTCGGATTCGAGTCGATGATTTCGACATCCGGCCCCGGGTTGACCTTCATTTTCCTGCTGCTGGTTCCTTTGTTCTTTTCCATCCCCATCGCACTGGCCACGGCGGAGATGACGACAATTATGCCGGTGGAGGGCGGCTTTTATCGCTGGAGCCGTGCCGCTCTGGGAGATTTCTGGGGGTTTCAGTGCGGATGGTGGAACTGGACTGGCACGTTTCTGATGAGCACATCTTACGGCGTGGCTATGGCGGACTATCTGGACGCCTGGATTCCGATGCATTCCCGGCTGGAGCATTGGACAGTGGCCGTGCTGTTTCTGGTACTGGTGGGCGGAATCAACATGCTCGGAGTCCGGCTGGTGGGAAACCTGACGCTCGGTCTGCTGCTGGCCATGTTTGTACCGATCCTGGTCTTCATTTTTCTCGGTTACTCGCACGCGCACTTCAACCCGGTCCTGCCGATTTTTCCCGCCGGGAGACCGTGGCGCGAGGCCTATGGGGTCGGACTGGCTTTGGCCCTGTGGTCATACTCGGGGTACGAACAACTATCGACGGTGATCGAGGAAGTGGAGAAGCCGGAGCACAATTTTCCCCTGGGCCTGGGAATCGTCGTGCCGCTGACAATCGCTACGTATGTGCTGACTTTATCGGCAGGTCTGGCCGCGCTGGGCAACTGGAAGGCGTGGGAGACGGGATACATGGTGACGGCGGCGCGAATGATTGGCGGCGCCGGCCTGGGCACAGCGATGTTTGTTGCATCCGTCATTGCCAACTTCATTCTGCTGGACAGCACCGTACTGTCGGTGACCAGAGTGCCGCTTACTATGGCCGAAGATGGCTACCTGCATCCTGCGCTGGCCAAGATCAGCCACCGTTTCGGTACTCCGGTGCGGTCGATTGCCCTGTCCACTGCGTTGTGCGCACCGCTGGCGCTGTTCAGCGTGCCGCAATTGATCGCCGTATATGCCTGGTCGCGAATGGCGACTTCCCTGCTGACGCTGATTTCTTTCTGGCAACTGCGACGCAAATACCCGGACCTGCCCCGCAGCTTTCGGGTGGCAGGTGGAAACCTGGGAGCGTTGGGGATTGTGATCGTGCCCGCACTGCTGTTTGCCTGGGCCATGATCAATAGCGATCCCGCGGCGCGGGTGTGGGGAATGGTGAATCTGGTATCAGGCCCGCTGGCGTTCGCCTGGGTGTGGCGGAAGAGAAGTGCGGCCATTGCCGCCTCATTGTCGTCCTCTTCCGGCCGGTGAGAACTTCCCTGCCCGACAAAATCCCTCTACTCGTAGCGCAACGCGAACATGGGATCGACTTTGGTGGCGCGAAGCGCGGGAAGATAGCTGGCCAGGAGCGCCACCGCCGCCAGGGTCACGCATACGGCCACGTAGGTCATTGGATCGCGCGGTGGAATCTGGTAGAGCAGCGACTGAATTACGCTGGCGAGTGCCAGCGCCCCAGCCAGGCCCACGATGATTCCCGTTACCGTCAGCAAAGCTCCCTGCTGCAATACCATTTGCAACACCGCCTCGCGACTGGCGCCCAGAGCCATGCGCACGCCGATCTCGTGGGTGCGCTGCGCCACGGCGTAGGCCATCACGCCATACAATCCGACGGCGGTCAGCAAAAGGGCGAGGCAGGCAAAGAGAGTCAGCAACACGGTCTGAAACTTCGCCCGGCCGAGATCCAACGCGAGATAATCTTCCATGGTGCGGACTTCGTAGAGAGGTGAATCCGGATCCATGGTTGCCAGGACTTTACGGACTGCACTCGTAATGGCCTGCGGACTGCCATCCGTGCGAACCAAGAGCGAAGGCGTTCCCCACATCAGTTGCGGCAAAGGAACGTAATAGGTGGCCCGCGGCAGTGTCGTCAGGTTGTTGGTGCGAACATCGCCGACAATTCCTACGATTTCGCGTGTCTTGAAGGACTCACGGGCCACGCCCTCGCCGGCCCCGATCTTTACCCGGCGGCCAATGGGATCTTCTTTGGGAAAGAATTTTCTGGCGAACTCCTGGGAGATGATCATCACCGGAGCCGAATTGCGCTGGTCGCGGGCGTCGAAGGTGCGCCCCCGCACCAGCGGCATTTGCATGGTTTCAAAAAAGCCGGGCGTGACGACCGCGAACTGACCGACGTTCTGGGTCTCCTCGGGCAGAGGATGATCAAGCTCATCGAACGAGACTGACATTTCGTTGTCGCTCAAAGGCAGAGGGATGGCACCCGCGGCCTGGATAACGCCGGGCAGGGCTTGCAGGCGCGCCTGCAGATCGTGGACAAAACGATCCTGCTGATCGGGATTGTAGCGAGTCTCCGAGAGATCGAAGCTGGCGGTCAACAGATGCCCCGGATTGAACCCGAGGTCGACCCGTGAGAGACGCTGCAGGCTGCGCAGGAGCAGGCCGGCACCGACCAGCAGCATGACTCCGAGCGCGGTCTCGACGATTACCAGCGCGGAGCGCAGCCGGTTATGTCCCGCACCGGCCGTGGTGGTGCGCCCGCCGTCGCGCATCGCTTCCGTCAAGTTCGGCTTGGAAGCCTGCAGAGCGGGGACCAGTCCGAACAAAATGCCGGTCATAACGGCCAAGCCTGCGGTGAAGAGCAGGACGCGATAATCAATAGTGACTTCCTGGGCGCGTGGGAGGTTCGAGGGATAGAGCTGCAGCACTCCCCGCAAGGACCAGCTGGCCACGGCGATTCCCAGGGTCGCGCCGGTCGTTGCCAATACGAGCGATTCGGTGACCAGTTGACGCACGATCCGCATGCGGGTTGCGCCCAGCGCGGCGCGAATCGCAATCTCCCGCGTGCGCCCGCTGCTGCGCGCCAGCAGGAGGTTGGCTACATTAGCGCATGCGATCAGCAGCACCAACCCTACGGCTCCAAGCAAAACCAGCAGGGGAGTGCGCGTGTCGCCCACGAGAGCGTCAAGCTCGGACTTGGCGACAACGCCAATATGGGAATTAGACTTTGGATATTCCGCTGCAATGGAATGCGCCAGCGAGGCGAGGTCGGCGTTCACCTGCTCCAAATGCATTCCCGGTTTCACGCGGGCGATGATCTCCAGCCAGTGATTGCCACGCTGGGCAGTGACCGGCTTATCTTTGGGATCGTCGACCTCGGCGTTGCGCGAGAAAGTCACCCACATATCGCGGGCATTGGCGCGCACGGGAAATTGAAAGCCGTGCGGCATGACGCCTGCCACCGTGAACTCACGGCCATTGAGAGCGAACGAGCGTCCGATGACATTGCGATCGGCGTTGAAGTGCTGGCGCCAGAAACCGTCGCTCAGGATTACAACATGGTGGCCGGGGCCGTCCTCGGAATCGAGAAATCCCCGTCCGACGGAGGGCTGGATGCCGAGCAGCCGAAATATGTTGGTAGAGACACTTTCTACATTCACGTGCAGCGCCGGGCCAATCCCGGTCAGGGTGTATTCGTTGTCGGAGTAGGCTGCGGCTTCTTCGAGGGTGTGGGTGCGGCGGCGAATATCAGTAAAATCGGGATAGGACACGCTGCCGAGCGATTGGCCGGCGCCGCCCATACGGATATCGAATTCTCCGATGGCCAGCAGTTGCCGGGGATCGCGAAACGGCAGCGGCCGCAAGAGCACGGCGTCCACTACGCTGAACATTGCCGTGTTGACCCCGATTCCCAGTCCGAGGGTGAGGATGGCGATGGCGGTGAACCCGCGTGCGTTCAGCAGGCTGCGGATAGCGTAGCGAACGTCTTTCTGGAGAGTTTCCACGGAGGCCTCCGAAGAAAGTAGTGCAAGTGGACCAGCAAGTTCAATACCCGAACACCCGCTGTTAACTGGCGCAGTGTCTGCGAGTTATGTGTTGGGGCCAGGCTGATTTCCTGCTGCCAGTGTGCGCTTTTGGGATCATCGTGTGCAAAAACGAACGGGTGCTTGTGAGGGGAGCCTCGGAGCCAGACGATTAAAGTCTGTATCGCAAGGAACGCCAACAATGCGTGCAACTTCCGGTCGCCCGTCACTGCTTAGCCTGCGCCGCTGATTTATAATCCCGCTTTCTCAGCAATAACATTCTCATACAAAGGATGCCATCATGCCCGCAATGAATATCGCCGATATCCACGCCCGCGAGGTACTTGATTCGCGCGGGAACCCCACTGTCGAAGCTGAAGTTACATTGGCCGACGGGACTCGAGGCCGAGCGATTGTTCCCAGCGGCGCTTCTACCGGCGAGCACGAGGCGGTCGAGTTGCGCGATGCCGACCCGCAGCGCTTCAAGGGCAAAGGCGTGCTCAAAGCGGTGGAGAACGTGAACGGCGAAATCGCCGAAGCGTTAGCTAACTTTGACGCCGCCGACCAGCGGGCGCTGGATGGCAGGATGATCGAACTCGATGGCACCGCGACCAAGGGGCGGCTCGGCGCCAATGCGATTCTGGCCGTTTCCATGGCGACGGCTCGGGCGGCAGCGGCGTGTTACGAGATGCCGCTGTACCGGTATCTGGGCGGCGCCGGGGCCAACACTTTGCCTGTCCCCATGATGAATATCCTGAACGGTGGGGCGCACGCCGACAATAATGTCGACTTCCAGGAATTCATGGTGATGCCGGTCGGAGCCGAGTCGTTTTCGGAGGCGCTGCGCTGGGGCGTCGAGGTCTTTCATACCTTGAAGGGCGTGCTCAAAAAGCGCGGCTATAACACCTCGGTGGGCGACGAAGGCGGGTTCGCGCCGTCCGTGAAGTCGAATGTGGAGGCTATCGAGGTGGTGCTCGAAGCCATTCAGCAAGCCGGTTACAAGCCCGGCGAGGAGATCGCCATAGCCCTCGATCCCGCTGCCAGCGAGTTTTATCAGGATGGTAAATACGTTTTCAAGAAGTCGGACAAGTCGGCGAAGAGCTCCGATGAGATGGTCCGCTTCTACGCCAAGTGGGCGAACGACTATCCCATCGTCTCGCTCGAAGACGGCCTCGCTGAAGGCGATTGGGAGGGCTGGCAGAACCTGACCAAAGAACTAGGTGGAAAGATTCAGCTGGTAGGCGACGATATTTTTGTTACCAACATTGATTTCCTGCAGGAAGGGATCGACAAGAAAGTCGCCAATTCCATTCTGATCAAAGTCAACCAGATTGGGACGGTCAGCGAAACGCTGGACGCCATCGACCTGGCGCGCAGGAATGGCTACACCAGCGTCATCTCGCACCGCTCGGGCGAGACCGAAGATACGTTTATTGCCGACCTGGCGGTGGCGACGGGGGCGGGACAGATCAAGACCGGATCGGCGTCCCGGACTGACCGCATCTCCAAATACAACCAGCTGCTGCGGATTGAAGAGGAGCTGGGCGGCGTGGCGAGATTTCTGGGGTTGAAGGCGCTGAACTATCGTGGATGACCGCAGCACGCTAGTGTTGTCATTCTGAGCTTGGGCGGGCTCGCTCTCGTCCACCTTCGTGCACCATACTGGTGTATACTGGTGCCATGGCAACAACAAAACAAGTCCGCCGCAGCGTCGCCCTTCCTCTGCAGGTCGCCAAACAGGTGGGCCGGATGGCTAAGCGTCGCCGGCTCAGCGATAACCGTGTCCTCGTCGAGCTGATCGAGGAAGGCATCGCTGCCCAAAAGAAGAAAGAAGAAGCGTTTTTCGAGCTGGCGGAACGCTTCCGCTCGGCTAAGGACCCGGAAGAAATGAAGCGCCTGGGCGACAACCTGGGACGCTTCGTTTTCGGTGAGTAATGCCACAAATCGAGACCTGGTCTCGGCTTCCCGCAGCCGTCCGCGACCACCTCGCCGAGCGCATGCGCGACCGCGACATCAGCCTCGATGACCTCAACCGGCTCCGCTTGTGGATCGAGTCCAAACCGAGTGTCCCGGAGGGGCCCTGGTACAGAGACTTTGGCTCGTTCAAGCTTTGTGGTGAAGGTAAGTACCCAAAGACATTTCTGCTGGCGGGTCAGGCTGCTGCCGGGAGAAAGCTATAACCGCACCGGCTACTCTGCAGGTACGACTTCCCACGGATTGCGCACGCTGCTCAGCCCGGAAGTATCGCGGGGCAGCCGATGAGTGTCTGCTGTCTTGGCCAAGGCAGGCGTCCATCACCACGATCGGCTCGTCCGTCGCCTCGCTGCGGGATATGGTCCGGCCCCGGCTACGTCGAAACCCAAATCTGACTGACTTAGTCTATCCTTACAGAATGGAAGTGAACGTCCGCGAGGCCCCAGCCGTTGAAAGGACCGCGAAAACTACACTATGAAAACTCTCACTCTCTCGCTAGCGCTGTGCCTCTGCTTTCCTGCCGCTGCTCAGGTTGCTCCACCGGCGGACGCGCCCGCCAGCAAAGAGCAAATCCGAAAGCTTTTTGACGTCATGGACATCAACAAGCAAACCCGCTTGACCATGGCCTCCATGCAGCGCCAGACGCAGGCCGCGACCACCGAGGCCCTGAAGGCGCGCTACCCGCAGATCACCCCTGAGCAACTGGAGCGAGTCCGCAGAATTTCGGATGAGAGCATGAAGAACTTTCCGGTTGACGGCATGCTTGACGACATGGTCCCGGTCTACCAGAAACATCTCACCCAAAGCGATGTCGGTGCCATGATCGCTTTCTACTCGTCGCCCACCGGCAAGAAACTCATGCAGGAGATGCCGCAGATCATGCAGGAAGCGCTGCAAGCCTCGAATACCCGCATACAAAAGCAAATGGCCGACGCTATGCGGCGCATCGACACGATGATGAAGCAAGAGGAACAAAGGCAACAGAGCAGTCCCGCGCCCAGTTCTCCGGCTAAGCAGGACTAGCCCAGGTTTCGGTTGCTCCTCTGCTTCTCTGTGCCTCTGTGGCGAGCGATTCTAGAATCCCATGCGGTCATCCGCCGAAGGCCCGTAGGTCGCGGGCAACGGCTTTTCGTTGAGGCGCAGATAGACGCCCAACTGAGCGCGGTGATGGACCAGGTGATTCAGAAACATCTGGCGGTAGGCGAGGAACCGGTTGCCGCTGAAGATAGGCTTGCCCTGAAAGCTCAGCTTCCAGTGCTGCGTCCAGGCGTCATCGGGCAGGCTCGTTAGAGCGGTCCGCGCCCTGGCAGCATTCTCGTCGAAGGCCTTGAGCAATCCGGCGGAATCGAACGGCGGCCGGGTGCGCGTGCCGGCGTTGGTGAAATCCATCTCGGGGGTGGTGAGCACCGTAGCGCCGAAGCCGGCCAGCTCCGCCACATGCGGCGCCAGTTTGCCCAGGGGCATCGACTTGGCATGGGGAGCGAAATTCTCTTTGTCGAATGGAACCCGTTCCAGAGTTTCGCGCGTCTTCTTCATTTCGGCATCAAATTCGGTCAGTAAGAGTTGGCTGATAGGCATGAATCCTCCGTGAAGTCTGAGTATAACCGCTGAAGTTGTTTCCCGTCTTTTGCTGGCGCGCGATTCGTCACAGGATGTGTCGCAGCACGCCCGCCGTCTGGGAGAGCAGATTCCTCGTCGCTTCGCTCCTCGGAATAACAAGGCTGGGAGAACCCGATGAACGAACTGCTAGAATCGATCTTCGTCGATGATTCGTACTTGATTCTGCTGACTGCTGAAAGCTGAGAGCTGACAGCGAGAAACCAGGAGCCGCACTTGCGTCCCAAACCTCTCGTTCTCATCATCCTAGACGGCTGGGGATACCGGGCTGAAACCAAAGCCAACGCCATCGCCCTCGCGCGCAAGCCTACCTACGACCGGCTGCTGCGCGAATATCCCAATACGCTAATTCATACCAGCGGCCACTTCGTAGGCCTGCCGGACGGGCAGATGGGCAACAGCGAAGTCGGGCACCTCAACATCGGCGCCGGGCGGATCGTTCACATGGACAGCACCCGCATCGAGCTGATGATCCAGAACGGCGAATTCTTTTCTCACCCTGTCCTGGTCGCCGCTATGAAAAACGCCCGCTCCGGCGGCCGCAAGCTGCATCTTTTCGGACTCGTCTCCGACGGCGGCGTGCACTCCTATCAAACACATCTCTACGCCCTGCTGAAGATGGCCAAGCAGCAAGGCGTCGACCGCGTCTACGTCCACGCCTTCATGGACGGCCGCGACACCCTGCCCACCAACGGTGCCGGCTACCTCGAACAGCTGCAGCAGAAAATGCGGGAATACAACACCGGCAAGATCGCCAGCGTCAATGGGCGTTACTACGCCATGGACCGAGACCGCCGCTGGGAGCGCATCGCCAAGGCCTTCAGCGCTATGGTTGACGGCGTCGGCGAGGGAGGGAAATACGTCGACCCGGTTCAGGGCATGAAGGATTCCTACAACAAGAACGTGACCGACGAATTCGTCATCCCGTTTGTATGCATCGACAACCGCGGCGAACCGCTGGCCACCATTCGCGACGACGACTCCTGCATCTGCTTCAACTTCCGCGCCGACCGTGTCCGCCAGATCACTCGCGCCTTGACCCGCAACAGTGGCCTAAACGAAAAAGGAGGCCGTGATCTCCCCGGCGCCGACGACCTCGACGCCGCCATCCCCCGCGACCGCGTCCCCAAGAATCTGCACTACGTCTGCATGACCCAATACGACAAGAATTTCAGCCTGCCCATGGTCATCCCACCCGAGTCCATGGCTAACATTTTGGCTAACGTCATGGGCCAGGCGAAGCTGCGGAATCTCCGCGTCGCAGAAACCGAGAAGTACGCCCACGTGACCTACTTCTTCAATGGCGGCGTAGAGCAGCCTTTTCCGGGGGAAGAACGGGTGCTCGTGCCTTCGCCGAAGGTCGCGACTTATGATCTTAAGCCGGAGATGTCCGCCGCCGGCATTGCCGATGCAGTCGTCAAAGCTGTTAACGACGGCACTTTCGACGTCATCATCGTGAACTTCGCTAACGCCGACATGGTTGGCCATTCCGGCAAAATCGAACCTACGGTGAAAGCGGTCGAAACTGTCGACGCCTGCCTGGGCCGAATTGAACCGGCCGTGCGTGGGAAAGGCGGCGCCATGCTGATCACCGCCGATCACGGTAACGCGGAGATGATGATCGATCCCGCTACCGGCGGCCCGCACACGGCGCATACCACCAATCCGGTGCCGTTCATCGTAGCCGCAGAAAACAGCCAGCAATTTACATTGAAACCTAATGGTTCCCTGCGCGATATTTCACCGACTATCCTGGGGATGCTGGGACTCGACGAACCGAAAGAGATGACCGGGCAAGACCTACGCCTGATGAAACAATAAGTAACAGCCGGGGGACACCGAAGTCACTGGGCAGCCACGCCTGAGTTGTGTATCTGACTGTAGAATCGCCGTCTGTGAACCTGCGGTCATCTTGCCACCAAAGGGCATGGCCCTCGGTGTGGGGAAAACTGAACCCTGACCCGCTAAGATCAAAGCAGCACGAGCACAGTCACAATAGCAGTTCAGGATACAGAGTCCATGATGCGGCAACTGATGTTTTACTCCTTTCAAGTAACCGGGATAGTGTGGACTCTGGCGGTGTGCCTGCGTACCATGCAACTGGGCTGGGATCCGTTCGCCGGAATCGGCTTGGGCATGTTTGGCGCGATTCCCATCTCGTTTCTGGGGATTCGCATCAATTCCCGGCGCGCCGGCCAGTAATTCCCGGTCAGCCACGGGCAGCGATCTTCTGCATCCCTGCGCACTTTCCTACATCTCATCTATGATTGCGCATTCCGGGGCGTTGACCTTCGATGAAAACTTGCGTCCAATGTTGCCAGGAGAACGGCTTGTGAAGTCGGAGTGTCTTCCATTCCGCCAGGTTCCGCACACGACAAGACTCTTCGACGATTTTCTCTCCAACCCCGATAAGCTCCACGAGTTTTACCCTCGGTCAGCTTACTTCACTGAATGGTTCCAGGAGGAAGTTTCCTCTATCCGTTATGACGCGGCCCGCCGGGAGTGGGTCGGGGCCATCCTGCAGCGGCAGAATGAGGGCTGGGAGGCTTCGGCCAAAACGATCGAGAATATCGGCCGGTTTCGGGGCGGGGCTTCCGTCGTGGTCACGGGGCAGCAGGTCGGGCTTTTCGGCGGTCCGATGTTCTCGCTTTACAAGGCGCTCACCGCGGTCAAGCTGGCTGATCTGGCGACGCAGAGCGGGGTGGATTGTGTTCCGGTCTTCTGGTTGGCCACCGAAGATCACGACCTGGCGGAAGTTGATCACGTGGCAGTTCCTGCGCCTGACGGTTCGTTCCACACGCTCACGTCGACGACTCCAGCTCAGCCTGACGCACCTGTGGGCACGGTGATTTTTGGTGCGGAGGTTGAGGCGCTAGTGAGCTCCGCGGCTGAACTGCTGGGCGATTCTGAAATCACAAATACATTGCGCCAATGTTACCGTCCGGGGGAAAACTTCGGCAGCGCGTTTGCGCGCCTGTTCGCGCGCATATTTGGCGAATGGGGAGTCATTCTGCTGGACGCCTCGGATCCGGAGCTGCATCGCGTCGCAGAGCCGATTTATCGAGCCGCCGTGGAACGCGCCGACGAACTGGATGGGGCGCTTCTCCGCCGGGGTGAGGCCCTGGAGGCGTCTGGCTATCACCAGCAGGTCAAGGTAACACCGGCGTCGGCGTTGTTATTTACGCTGCAGGATGGCGCCCGGATCCCGGTGCATCGTCGAACGAATGGCGCTGGTAGTGAGTTTGTGATTCGGGAAGAAAAGATTTCGCAGGGCGAGTTACTGCAGAGGATCGCATCGGTGCCGGAAAGGTTCAGCCCCAACGTTTTGTTGCGACCGGTAGTGCAGGATTATTTGTTGCCAACGCTCGCTTACACAGGAGGCGCGGCCGAGGTCGCTTACTTTGCCCAGGCAGCGGTGGTGTACCAGGCTTTGCTTGGCAGAATCACTCCAGTGGTTCCACGCTTTTCGGCTACGGTTGTCGAGTCCAAACCCGGCGGTTTGCTGGAACGGTATGGACTGACATTGGTGGATCTGTTTCAAGGCCCGGAGCGGTTGCGCGAGTTGCTGGCGGCGCGCGCGCTTCCGAGCGAATTGCAGTCGGCGTTCGAGGAGGCTGAGGCTGGGTTGAAGCAATCGCTAGGCAAGATTCGTGCCGCCCTGGAGCGGCTCGATAAGACGCTGGTAGATTCGAGCGATAATGCGGCTTCCAAAATGCATCATCAACTGGAAAGCCTGCGTGCACGGGCCGCTCGAGCGGAATTGCGACAGACTGAAGTCCTCACCCGCCATGCCGAATTGCTCAGCCGCGCACTCTATCCCAACAAAACTCTGCAGGAGCGCGAATTCCCTGCCATCTACTTCCTGGCGCGATACGGTACGGCGTTGTTACATGATTTGTACGGGTCCATTCACGCTGATTGCCTGGATCACCAGGTGATTACTTTGTAGTCTTATAGAGCGAGTCTCTTTTCCAATTCCTCAAGCGATTCGACTCGCGGCCACTTCATTCCGCGGTAGGCTCCTGCCACATCGAACAGGATCGCTTGCATTCCAGCGCACGTGGCCCCCAAGTAGTCGACGGAATATACGTCGCCCACGTACAAGCTCTCCTCGGCAGAGACATTCATGTCGCGGAGAGCGGCTCCGAAGATCGCCGGGTGGGGCTTCTCGCAGCCGACCAGCCCAGAGTCGGTGATAGACAGGAAACAGTCCGCGATTCCGGACTTTTTCAGGACGGCCTCAATTTTTCCGTCAGCATTTGAGATCACCGCCAGGGCATAACGTTTTCCGAGGCGATCGAGACTCTCGCGGGTTCCAGCGCGAATCTGGCACCAGTTGGCGGAGTGGCGGGTTGCGTCCACCAGTTCGTCGCTCAAGGCGTCGTCCTGGCTGCCAAGCTCCGCCAGCAAGCGCGTGTAAAACATCCGCCAGAAACCGTGATCGACCGATCCGCCGTGCTGCATGAGATCGTCAAACTTGTTCTTGGTCTCCCTTTCCACAGCGTGCCACTGCTCCTGGGTGGGCGCGGCGTTTCTCTGGTAAAGAGAGCGCAGAATGGTTTTGCGGTCGGGAAAGAGAAGCGTATTTCCGACGTCGAAGAAGATTGCTTTCAGTTGAGCAGCCATTCCATTCATGTTGCCACGCAGGACGAGAACTGACCAGCTGCAAGGTGTCTCGGATGGTTCGCAGGACGCTTCTGCCCTTGTTCGGGTCGAACCTGTGGCTTACATTCCCTTCAGATGCAGAACATTACCCAAACTCTGGGGATTGGTTCGCGCGCGCCGGAGTTCAAGCTCTCGGCGGCAAACCGGGAGGGGATGTTCGAACTATCAGGTTTGCGGGCTCGAGGGCCGGTGATTGTGGAGTTCCTGCGCGGGACGTGGTGACCGAACTGCCGCAAGCGCATGGCTCAGTTTGAGCTGAACAAAGAGGACATTGCGCAGGCCGGGGCACAGCTGGTGTACATCGCGGCCGAGAAACGCGAAGGCATGTTCAAGCCGGAGAAACATATGAGCGAGCATCCTTCATCGTTTCCCTTCTTGTTAGACGAGGACCGCTCGGTGACGAAGGCTTACGGGCTGTATCACCGGCTGGGAACCGATGCGATCAACATCGCGCATCCGGCCACGCTGGTAGTGGATCGCCACGGGATAGTGCGCTTCATTTATCGCGGGGAGAATCAGATGGACCGGATTCCAGTGCCGGCGGTGTTGGAAGTTTTGAAGAAGTTAGGGGATTGAGGATATGTCTTTCTTGGCGAGGCGGGACGCCGGATGAGGTTGCGGAAAATTTCTGACGGGCGTCGAGGGTTTGAAGGGGCTTGGCTTTCAGCTACGGCGCTAAGTTCCTCTGGAGAGAGGGACAGCGCAGCGTAGCGGCACTCCTACAAAACGATTTGGGAGATAGATTTCAGGAAAAACCGAGGAGGCTCTATGAAGAAGTTGATGGTGATGATTTCGCCCTGGCTGCTGTGTGCCGGAGCAGTGGCACAAAACAATGTCTCGCTGCCCGCAGGCACGTCAATCAAAGTCAGATTGGAGAACGCTCTCAGCACCACTTCCAGCAAGAGTGGCGATACATTCTCCGGGCGGACCACGGAAGCTGTGCTGCTTGATGGCAAGCCGGTGATTCCGATCGGCACTACAGTGCAGGGGCGCGTAACGCAGGTGAGCGAACCGCGGCGAATTGCCGGCAAACCGACGATCAGCATGTTCCCCGAAACCCTGATCATGCCCAGCGGCGATCGCTTCATGCTGAACGCTACGCTGGTCGATACCAGCTTGCGCAATGGAACCGATGTGAATGACGAGGGCCAATTCAAGGGCAAGGGCCATGACGGCACCGACGTGACGCAGATCGCAATGGGAACGGGTGGGGGAATGCTGGTGGGCGGATTGATTGGCGGCCCGAAGGGATTGCTGATCGGCGGGGCGGTCGGCGCGACAGTGACGGTGGCGCACTGGCTGGGTAAACGAAATTCTGCGACGCTGCCAGCGGGAACGGAGCTGGTAATGGAACTGAGTCATCCCCTGGAGATGGCTCCGGCAGCGGCGACGGGAGGGCAGTAGAAAATCAGTTCCCAGTTCTTAGTTCTCGGTTCTCAGTCAGGTCAGATACATCATGTCCTGCTCGGTAAG
>Ga0335078_10009996_pt1 | contig 14041 bp, 9 predicted proteins | sample Lox_Sample_32_FD_206711 | JGI IMG/M metagenome (GOLD analysis project Ga0335078, IMG submission 206711) | Soil microbial communities from Loxahatchee National Wildlife Refuge, Florida, United States - Lox_Sample_3.2 | ecosystem: Environmental > Terrestrial > Soil > Wetlands | place: USA: Florida...
CACTCTCTCGAGGTTCTGTCGAGCCACACCCTGCTCAAGGTCCTGCGGGACCAGCTCGGCCTGACCGGCACGAAGGAGTGCTGCTCGCTGGGTGAGTGCGGAGCGTGCACGGTGCTCGTCGATGGCCGCGCGGTGAACTCCTGCCTCATGCTGGCCGCCGAAGCGGACGGATGCAGCATCATCACCGTCGAAGGACTCGCAAAGGACAGCCGGTTGAGCTCCCTTCAGGAAGCGTTTCTTGCCGAGGGAGCCGTGCAGTGCGGCTTCTGCATACCGGGGATGGTGATGTCCGCCCACTACCTCCTGAGTCACAACCCCAGTCCCTCCGTGGAGGAGATCAAGGAGGGGTTGGCCGGAAACCTCTGCCGCTGCGCGGGCTATGGCAGGATCATAGAGGCTGTGCGCGCCGCCTCCGGGCAGGGGGCGGACAATGACTGAGTGGATCGGACAGTCGGTCAAGCGCGTCGGGGGCACGGAGCGCGTCACGGGGGCTCAGAAATACGTCGGTGACATCCGGCTGGACGGCATGCTGTGGGTGAAGCTGGTCACCCTGGACTGCGGGCACGCGCGCATTGCCAGCATCGACGCGACCGAGGCGGAGAAGCTCCCCGGGGTCCGCTGCGTCATGAGCGCCCGGGACCTCCCGCAGCCGGTCCCGCGTTTCGGGCCGAACCTGCAGGACCGGCCCGTCATGGCGGTCGGTGAGACGAAGTTCTTCGGGGAGCCCGTTGCCGCGGTGGCGGCGGAGACCGAGGACGCGGCAAGGGAGGCCGCCGCGCTGGTCCGCGTGGCGTATGAAAAGCTGCCCGGCGTCTATACAGTCGATGAAGCGCTGGACCCGGCCGGGCCCCTGGTGCAGGATCCGGTCCTGCGGCCGAAGGATGCGCTCAAGGACACGAACGTCCTGGAGGATCTGCGCTTCGGCTGGGGAGACGTGGATGCGGGCACCGCGGACCTCGTGATCCAGAACGTCTATACCTTCCCCATGGTCACCCACTTCGCCATCGAGCCGCATGCCTTCATTGCCATGCCGGATGATGGAGGCGTGAAGGTCTGGAGCCCCATCCAGCACCCCTTTATCCTGCAAAAGACGATTGCCGACGTGCTTCGCCTGCCTCTGGCAAAGGTCAGGATCATCGCCCCCGATCCAGGGGGGGCCTTCGGCGGCAAAGGATACCCGAAGTTCGAGCCGCTCCTGGCGTTCATGGCCCTGAGGACAGGACGGCCGGTCCGGCTCGCGCTGACCCTGGAGGAGACGTTTCAGGCGGGAAGGCGCATGGCAACCCGCGTGAACGTCCGCTCGGGGTTCGACAGGGATGGCAGCCTGGTGTTTCACGACGTGACGGCGGACTGCCTCATTGGAGCCTACGCGGACATCGGCCTTCGCGTCGTGGAAAAGGCAAGCTATACCGCGTGCGGTCCGTATCGCGTGCCCAGCGTGCGGATCCACTCTCGCGCCCTCCTGTCTCATACCACCCCGACAACGGCCTTCCGGGGCTTCGGCGTTCCCCAGATGTCGTGGGCAATCGAATCGCAGATGGATGAGGCGGCCTGGAAGCTCGGCGTGGACCGGGTCGCCATTCGTCTCCGCAACCTCCCCGAAAAGGGGGAGGAGTTCATCCGGGGAGACATCCCCTGCGACGGCAACTGGCGCGAAGCGCTGGAGAAGGCGGCATCCGCCGTCGGCTGGGGCAAGCCGCTCGCGAAGGGGCACGGCCGGGGTATCGCGCTGGGCCTGAAGATTTCCGCGACCTACGCGGCCTCCTATTGCATCCTCCGCCTTCACTACGACGGGAGCGCTTCTCTCCTGACGGGCACCTCGGACATGGGACAGGGGGCGCGGACGGTCTTCGCTCAGATCGTCGCCCAGGAAATGGGGCTCTCCATCGAGCAGGTGGCGGTGGTGATGGGAGACACAGCGGTCGTCCCCTATGACACCTCAACTTCCGCCAGCCGCTCGACGGTGATCATGGGGTCGGCCGTGCTGAAGGCCTGCCAGGAGGTAAAGGACCGGATGCGATGCCTGGCGGCGGAGCTCTCCGGTGCGCCCGAGGGTGAAGTCACCGTCGCCGGCGGAAGAGTGCGCTGGCCGCGGGGAGAGGCGGGCTTTGCCGAGCTCCTCCGTGACTACTATGGCACCACCCGCGGAGAGATCATCGGCGTGGGTTCCTTCGTGAAGCGAAAGACAGCGGGTCATCCCCTTGCCGGCAAGACCGTCTTCTACGAGCTGTCGTGCAGCGCGGCTGAAGTCTCGGTGGACGAGGAGACAGGGATGATCTCGATCCCCGCCTACGTGACCGTGGGGGACGTCGGGAAGGCGCTCAATCCCCAGCACGTGGAGATGCAGGACAGCGGGGCGGCGATCATGGGATTGGGACACACGCTGATGGAGCACGTCATCCTCGACGGCGCCGGCCGCATCGTGAACCTGGGCGCCCTCGACTACCGCATTCCCACCATCAAGGACATCCCCGCGTCGCAGGTGTCCCTGACCGTGGAGAACGAGGACGGGCCAGGGCCCTACGGAGCCAAGGGGACAGGGGAGGGCGGGCTTCTCGCAACGGCAGCCGCGGTGGGGTCCGCCGTTCGAGAGGCAATTGGAGCTCCCATTCGAGACCTGCCGTTGACACCGGAGAGGGTCTGGCGGGCGATCCAGGAAAGGGACCGGTCAGGGTAGCCTTCTATCTCCCGCGCCGGTTGCTGACGTATGCGGCGAGAAGCGCATACAGGACGATCCCGAAACCCACCCATTTCCCGGCATCGCCCCACCCGAGGGCAACCAGAAGGTTGAGAAGCGCCTGGAGAAGGATGGCCCCGAGAATCACGCCGATGTAGTTCCCATCCCCGCCGGAAAGGGACACGCCCCCCACGACCGCGGCGGCGATGCTCGGCAGCACGTAGTCAGACCCCATGTCCTTGAAGGCCACGCCCATGTTGCCGAGGAGCAGCAGTCCGATCAGGCTCGCAAGGGCGCCGCTCATGATGAAGGCGATTGTGCGCACGCGCCGGGTATTGACGCCGCTCAGGTATGCCGCGGTCTCGTTCTCCCCGACGCCGAACAGCGTGGCGCCCCACTTCGTGCGGTAAAGCAGGACCATGACGACCACGGTCACGAGGATGAGGAGGAAGATGATGTTCGGAAACGTGCCGGTGGACTTGGCCGCCACGATCTGCAGCACGGGCGACGGCTTTCCCGTGATGAGCGCCCCGGCCGTGTAGACGTTGATGATGCCCTGGAGGATCTGGGACATGGCCAGCGTCACGACGAGAGAGGGGAGCTTGAGATAGGCGGAAAGGAAACCGTTGGAAAAACCCACGGCGAGCCCGAAGCCCAGCGCCACGAGGATGGCGAGCCAGAGGTTCTCGTTGCGCCCGTTCATGATGCTCGCGGTGAAGATGGCGGTGATGGTTGCCGTGTAGCCGACGGAGAGGTCCAGGCCGGCTCCCCCCGCGGCCATGACGATCATCTGGCAGAGGCTGAACAGGGCGATGAAGGAAGCGAGCTTCACGGTGATCAGGATCTGGTTGAGGCTCAGGAAGTTGGGCACGATGAAATGGCCGACCACGAAGAGAAAGACAATGGCCAGAAACGCGGCGATGAGCTTCTTGTTCCGATCATAGGACTTGGAGAGCGGTCCTCCGCGGCGCACCATCTCGAGGCTCACCGTTGCACCCGTCCCTTCGAGGCAGCCCGCTTCCCGTAGGTGGAGTACAGCTGCGCGCCGCCGATGGCGACGATGACGATGACCCCGGCCACCAGGGTCCCGTACGCGTAGGGGATGTTGGCGAAGAAGATGATCTTGTTGACGAGATTGATGATGAGGGCGCCGACGATCGCGAAGAAAATGCTGCCCCGGCCGCCCGTCAGGGCAATCCCGCCGACGACGGCGGAGGCTATGGTGCGCAGCGTGAACGGGTCCCCGAATCGCGCGTCCCCCGACTGATTCTGACCCACGAAGAAGAGGGCGGCCAGGAAGATGAAGACCGAGTTGATGACGTAGGCGATGATCTGCACGCGGGCCGTGTTTATCCCGCTTCGGTACGAGCTCTCCTCATTGCCGCCCACCGCGTAGAGATACCGGCCCGTGCGGGCCTTGCTGAGGAAGTACCAGAACAGGCAGCCGATGAGTATCAGGATGAGCACCGGCGGCACCACGGAGCTCACGGACTTCAGGAACGACGGCATGCCGTCCACATTGCGCAGGTCGTAGAAAGCGTTGAACCAGTTGACACTCTGTCCGCCCGGCGTGGGCCGGAGAAACAGGCCGATGCCCAGCCAGAGGAAAGATGTCGCAAACGTCACGACAACCGGGGAGACGCGCAGGTAGCCGGCGCCGAAACCGTTGATGATTCCCACCGCAACGGCGGCGACAAACGTTATGAGGATGGCCGCAATGCCGGTTGCCGGCTGATCAGTCCTCATCACATACGTGAGGATGCACGTGTAAAGGGACAGGGCGGCGCCGGAGGAAAGGTCGAAGAGCCCGGTAACCATCACGACGGCCTGGCCCATCGTCAGCAGGATGAGCGGGCCGAAGGCGTCGATTGTCAGGAGCAGGGAGGGGCCTTGAAAAAAGTTCCTCTGGAGCGCGGCCGCAATGGCAACCATCACCACCAGGATCAGCAGGCTGGAGTACTCCGGCCTGACAACCATGGAAACCAGAGAGGCGAGCCTGCGGGTGTTCGCTGGTTTCACCTGTCCTCCTGCCGGTTGCCGACATGCATCGAGCTCTCGATTATCCTGTCAGCGTTGATTGCATCTCCCTCGAGTGTCGCGACGATCTGCCCCTCGTACATGATCATCACGCGGTCACAGAAGTCGACGAGCTCCTCGTTGTCACTGGCGTACAGGATCACGCTCATGGCGTCTTCCCGCACCCGCCGGGTGATGTAGTCGTAGAGGTCGCGCTTCGCGCCCACGTCCACGCCCTTTGCCGGGTCCGAGAGCAGAAGAACCTTCGTGTCGAAGGACAGCCATTTGCCGACGACCACCTTCTGCTGGTTTCCCCCTGACAGCGTGCGCACGGGCATGTCCAGCCCCGCCGTGCGGATGGTGAGGGTGTCGATCGTCTTCCTGCACTCTTCCTTGTATTTCGAGAAGGGAGTGAAGAGAGGGTGCCCGTGCGCGCCGAGCCGGGGGAACACGATGTTGGAAAAAATCGAGTGGCGCAGGAAAAGGCCCTCGGACTCCCTGTCCCCGGGGACAAGCAGGATGCGGTTTCGGACCGCCGCGGCCGGATGCGACAGCCTGATCCTTCGCCCTTCCAGCTCCACCTCGCCGCTCGTGTCGGGGTAGTAGCCGGCGAGCGCCAGCATGAGCTCCCTCTGTCCCTGCTCGGCCAGCCCCCCGATTCCCAGGATTTCACCCTTCTTGAGGTCAAACGAGATGTTTCGCAGGACCGTTCCGTAGCTCAGGTTGCTGACCCTCAGAACGCTCGCGCTGGTGTTTGCGGCGCGCAGGGTTGCCTTCTGGCGCGTCCTGGCCGTTTCACCGGTGATGTGACCGATGATCTTCTCCGGGTCCCGTCCGTCCCGGTTCAGGTCCACCTGTGCGACGTTCTCCCCGTTTCTGAAGACCACGGTGTCGTCGCAGATCTCCATGACTTCCCACAGCCGGTGGGACGTGAAGACGATTGCGATCCCCTGCCCCGCGAGATTCCGCATGTGTGAGAACAGGCTCTTCACCTGCGCAAGCTCCAGGGCGGCGGTCGGCTCGTCCAGGATCAGCAGCCGGGGCCGCTTCGAGATTGCCTTCGCGATCTCCACGATCTGCATTTCCCCCGGGCTGAGGCTGTCAACGGTGCGCCGGATGTCCAGACCGGGGAGAAGCTGCTCCACGATTTCCCGGGAAAGCTCCCGGGACTGCGTGTCGTCGAGGAGAAGCCCCCGCTTTTCCTCCGCGCCCAGGACGATGTTCTGCCACACCGTCAGGTTCGCAACGAGGCTCAGGTTCTGGTACACCATGGCAATGCCGTTGCTGCGGGCCTCGTGCGGGTTCGCGTAGTGGACCACGCTCCCGTCGTAGATCACCTCACCCGCGTCCGCGCTGTAGACGCCGGCAATGATTTTCGACATGGTGCTCTTCCCCGAGCCGTTGGCGCCCAGCAGGCCGGTGATCCGCCCTTTCTCCGCGGACAGATTCCCGTTGGAAAGCGCGACGACGCCTCCGAATCTCTTCCTGATTCCCTTTGCCTCGAGGATTTTCACCATGGTTGTCCTATCATAGAGAACGGGAGACGGGAAGGCCCGTCTCCCGCAATCCAGCTCGATGTTCCTGTGAAACGGGTCAGGCTCTACTGATAGAGAGCATCCACGTCCGCCTGGCTCATGACGTTGTTCAGAAGGTAGGTATCCGGCTTGTCCTTCAGCAGCGCCCATCCCTGGTCGAAATTGTCCTTGGTGATCACGACCGTGTTGGAGTAGTAATAGACGCCGTCCTTCAGGACGTTATCCTTGAACTTCTTCCCGTTGTAGAGGCTGATGGCCATCCGGAAAGCCGTGCCGCCGATGCCGGGGGGGTTGTTCTCGGTGATCCAGTTGATATCCTTGCCCTGATCCAGGAGGCTCTTCCACTCCTTGAAGGATACCGTGCTCGGATCCGCGTACATGTACTTCGGCAGCTTTCCCGCATCCAGGAATGCCTGCAGCACGCCGTACGCCATGCCGTCCTGCGTGAACACGCCGTCGATCTGCTGACCGGAGGCAATGATCTGCGCCGCGGCCTCCTTTGCCTTGGTCTCATCCCAGTAGCCGCTGGCGGAAGCGATCTCGTGAATATTCGGATACTTCTTCAGGACGTCCGCTTCTGCTTTCAGGCGGTCGTTGTTGGCGGGATGCCCCGGAAGCCCGTAGATGTCGACCACGTTGCCGGTCTGCATGTTCTTGCAGATCCAGTCCGCCCACTTGTATGCCCAGGCATAGTGGTCCAGGGTGACCTTGAGCATGTTGGGCGCCGTGACCGTGGCGTCGAAAGAAATGACCATGATCCCGGCGGCCTGGGCTTCCTTGATCACGCCGTTCAGCGCATCAGGCGAATTGGGGTTCAGCATGATGATGTTGACGCCCTGCGAAATGAAGTTCCTGATGATGTTCGCCTGCTCGGTTGCGTCGCCGTTGGTGACGTTGTTGACGATCTTGTAATCCTTGATCTTCCCGGCGGCTTTGTATTCATCCCCGATCTGCTTCAAGGAATCGATCATTTCGTCGCGCCACTGGGTGCCCGACGAGCCCGTGGAAATGCCGACAACCGGCAGCGGCTTTGCCGCCATCATGGTCGATTGTCCGCCTCCCTCTTTCTGACCGCCCGCGCTCGCTGAAAACGTGAATGCAAGTCCAAAGATCAGAGCTACGCAGATTACTACTGAAAGCCTGCTTTTCATCTCCCATCCTCCTCTTGAAGACTGCATGACTCCCCTCAGCCGTTATGCTGATCCAACTATCGGAAGACTCCCTGCAAGAATGCGCAGATGACTGTCCCCTAGCTCATTCGGTCCTCCTTTTTTGTATTGTGATGATTTCAGCCGCAGTAGCAGCCGCATTATATGATCATCTGATGTAGAAGTCAATCTTTATGTCATTGACCGTGGATCGAATTGCGGCGATGTTTGTTTTTGGAATGAAGGAAATCCAGGACATCGTCAGGGCTTTCGGCCGCATGAAACGGGATGGGACGCCCTATGCCCTGGCAACGGTGGTGCGAGCTCAAGGTTCGACCTACCGAAGACCCGGGGCCCGGATGCTTTTCTCCGAAAACGGCCGCGTCGCCGGCCTGATCAATGCCTCGTGTTTCGAAGCGGACCTCGCCGAGAGGGCGAAAGAGGTCATATCCTCCGGAAAGCCGAGGCTGGTCAGGTACGACACCACGTCTTCAGCCGACATCGTTTTCGGGCTCGGGCTCGGCTGCAATGGAATCGTCGAAGTCCTCCTGGAACCGGGCGACGCTCAATCAACGGGAAAAAAGCTCGACCTCTTGCGCGCGTGCATCGACAATCGATACCGCCTGACCCTGGCGACGGTTGTGGGCGGCGGCAGCCCCGATCGCGTGCGTCCGGGGGATTTTCTGGCCGTGCGCGGCGGACAGAGGGTGGAGGCGACCATCGGGGACGCACGTCTGCTTTCGCAGATCGAGGCTGATGCGAAAGGGACAGCGAGTCCTTCATCGATGAAAACGTTCGCCTCATCAGCGGAAAAGGTTGAAGTCTTCTTCGAGCTGATTTCCCCGCCGCTGCCACTTGTGATCTTCGGTGCCGGGGCGGATGCCATTCCCCTCGTGGAGGCAGCGAAGAGCCTGGGCTGGCACGTGACGGTTGTCGATCACCGCGCCGCGTACGCATCACGGTCCAATTTCCCCGCCGCTGATTCGCTGCTGGTGGCGGAGGACATCCCGACAGGCCTCGATCTGGACGAAGGGCATGCCGCGGTCATCATGACGCACAACTTCACCAGGGACAGGAACCTCCTGCGCACCCTCCTCGTCTCGCCGGCCAGGTATGTCGGTCTCCTTGGTCCCCGCAGCAAGCTCCAGACGATTCTCCAGTCGCTGGAAGAACAGGGGTTCAAGCCCGGGGAGGATCACCTGCGCAAGCTGCATGCTCCCATCGGGCTCGACATAGGCGCTGAGACGCCTGAGGAGATTGCGGTATCGATTGTCGCTGAGATCAAGGCGGTCCTGGAGAACCGCTCAGGCGGGTTCCTGAAGGATCGCCGCGGCGCAATCCACTGAGCGTTTCGGCACTCACTGTTCGTCCCGGCGCGGGGGCGGACACTCAGATGAGAGGGCGTGCTCCCAGGAGCCGTATGTGCTTCTCCATGTGCTGCTCCACCGCGGAGTAGTGCAGGTCCTCGTTTTGCCACAGGGTCTGGAATATCCCGGCGCGGATCTCAGCGTCCCTCAGGAGTCCCCCGTAGGTGATGTGCAGGAGCTGGCGCGGGTCCCGGGCGTCAAGCAATCCGGGAAGCTCGGCATCAGAGAGATCCCGGGCGTTCGGGACCGCCGACAGATCCGTGCTGACCTGGTAGAGCTTCGCCGCTTCAGCAAATGACGCAACCGCCGTGTCGAGCATGCGTCGAAAGAGGTCCGGATTGGCCCTGGCAATGACGAGCACGGCCTGGAGCCAGCTCGTCCCGGCTGTCTTCAGGTGCAGGCGCATTCCCGTGTGCCTGCCGATTGCGGGATAGACTGAGAACTTGTCGCTTCCGGAGTGGATGGAGATCTTGTACCCCCCTGAAGCCTTCGCTATCTCGCAGTGGACCGCGAACTGCCTCTCGAAATCGTCCACGTTTCCTATGTAGTCGATCCCTTTCTGGAACTCGCCGATGAAGCGTGGGGCCAGGGAGCTGACCATGACGCGGCGGAGAGCGAGCTCCCCCGCGATGAACAGGTGATGCTCCGGCAGGGTCGGCGCGGTTGTCTCATCGATGCTGATCTCGAGGTCATACAGGTCCCCCCGCCTGGCCCGGATATGGCTGTCCACTTCCCTCGAAAAATCGAGCGCGCGGAGGTACATGAGGGCGCATCGCTTCGCCTCGATGGCGCTGAAATGGATTTCCGTCCCGCCTGGACGGAAGGTCTTGTCCGCGTACTCACGCAGCACGTGCGATCGCGCTCCCTCGTCCAGCTTTTCAAACTCTTCGTCCACTTTCCCCCGGCTCCAGGAAGCGGGCGCCGCGGACATGACATCGCTCAGATCGAGGGTGATCATGGGCATCCCCGCCGCCAGGGCAGCATCCATGTCCTGGATCGTCTTGAGGTGGTCCCCGTCCGCTCCGTACCCGCGATTGTAGCCCTCCTGGAAGACCATGAACGTCGCGTCTGCGACGACACCGGGGAAATCCCGCCCGGTGAGCGTGAGCTCCCGGATGGACTGCTGGGCAAGCACGGGAGCTATGTCATACCTGGACGCCGCGCGGAGGTGACCAGGGGTCGCCAGCCCCAGGCGGTCTCCGCATCCGATGGTGGTCTTTCTCTCGCGCAGGGAAACGGGCGCGGTGAAGGGGAAGACCTCGTGGAGACATTTCGCGTTCCGCGGGGACAGGGCGGCTTTCAGGATGGACAGGCCGCCCATTCGCGCGCTCTCTCCTTCAAAGCCGGAAGGCAGCGCCTTTTCCCCCACGAGGTAGAGGCTCTTTTCATCTCCCGCTCCACCGATGAAGTGAAGGACTCCTCCTCTCCCCTGGATGGAGCGGCGATAGACCCACGCTTTGTCCTTCGAGATCCTTTGGGCGCCCCGGGCCTTGAAATCTTCCAGCCCGGCCGGGTCAGCGTCAACGATTCCGGATTCTTTCACGATGCGCAGGATCGTTTCCATGTCCGGATGGTATACCCCAAAATCCGCCAAACATGATAGCTTTCTCCGATGGACGCTGCATTCCACGTCAGGGAGTTCCGGATGGAGGACTATGACGCCGCTTATGCGCTGTGGGAGGCCAGCGAAGGGATCGGGCTCAGCGCGGCGGATGCGCGGGAAAACATCGAGTCGTTCCTTTCGCAGAACCCGGGGCTCAGCTTCGTCGCGCGTGCAGACGATGGCTCCCTGGCGGGCGCGCTGCTTGCGAGCTGCGACGGCCGCAGGGGGTTCCTCTACCACTGCGCGGTCGCCAAAAGCCACAGGAGGCGGGGAATCGCAAAAGCCCTCGTTGAACGGTCCCTCGCCGCGCTGGCCGCCCGCGGCATGAGGAAGTGCCACATCTTCGTTGCCGCAGACAACGCCGAGGGCAAGCAGTTCTGGCAGCGCATCGGCTGGGAAGAACGCACCACCATCCTGGTGATGTCCCATGATGTGGCGGCCTTCGCCGCGGGGAGCGGGAAGGGCCGGCATGGGGCTTGAAGAGCTGGTGGTCAGCATGAATCGGCTCGGGATCCACTACACCGTGCTCGAGTCCGGCGCGGATGGGGCGATCCTGATCCTGCCCGAGTACGGGCGCATCCTGGGCGTGTGGCCGCATTGGCGGGGAGAAAACGCCCTGTGGGTGAACCCCGACTTCCTGCGCCTTCTGGAGATCGGCTCCAAGGATGACGGGTGGCTCAATCCGGGCGGAGACCGCATATGGCTGGGGCCGCGGGAAGAGTTCTTTCCCCCGGAGACGGTGCCCCCGGCCCTGGACCCCGGCAAGTACGTGGGGATTCCCGACAAGAGCGGGTTCACCATGGAGAACAAGGGCGAAGTCCACGCGTGGAAGTCGGGGATGCTGCTGGGGTTCCGCATCCAGCGCAAGATCAGGTCCCTCCAAGAGCAGGAGATGTCCGACATGTGGGGGACGAAGTGGCTGCGCCAGGCCGGTTACAGTGAGGAAACGACGCTGGAGGTCTCCCGCCAGGTGCCGCCCAGCGTGTGGCTGTGGAACCTGACGTCGGTCCCACAGGGGGCGGAGGTCACGGCGGGCAAGAGGGAGCCCGGCGCCCCCGCTGTGCCTGACCGCATCCTCTGCGTGGAGGAACGGGATGACGGCCGCGGGCAACTCCTTGTCAAATCCTTCGAATCGCAGGCGACAGGGCCCCGGCCGCGCCTTCCCGACGAGCGCGGCGGTTCAACGGCTTCCGGGGCCGGCCTGATTTCCTGCGTTTCCGCGCCGGCAGACCCCAAAGACCACAGGCGCGTCCTCCTTCGAACGACCCTCTGCGCCTTTTCCGGCAGGATCACTGAAATTCGGGCCGCCGCGGCCGTGATTGCATCCTGATGCCGGCTTCCGTCGACTTCTCCCGCGCAGGTGGCTATACTCGATAAAGAGAGAGTATGCCCTCCGACGACAAAGAAAAAAACACGCTGTATGAGAGCCTGCTCCGGCAAGGAGTATCGAAGGGGCAGATCGAAAAAGTCTACCGCGACCTGCGTGAGAAAGGCTACGGAGAGGAAGAGACCCGCAGGAGGTCGGTTGCGGCCCTCGAACGCCTGAAGGCCCAGGCGATCAAGGAACGACGCGCACCGGCGGTTCCGCAGGTCGCTCCGCGAAAAGCCTCCTCCACGCGGGAAGCCGGTCCGTTGCCGTCAGCGCAGAAACCGGCCGGGGAGACCGGCAAACGCGCCATTGACTGGCTGCCCGAGGTGCCGCCCTGGCTTCGCAGGCGAATCAACCGCTACGCCTATCGCAACGGGTTCCTCATCACCCGCCTGCTGGAGCGCGTGGAGGACCTCCTCAGCCTCTTCGATCCCGCGCGCGAAGACTTCGTGAGCTTCGCCTTCATGAGGCTGCTGGCCGAGCGCAGAGAGGGGAGGGACGGCAACCCGTTCGCGTTGTCCTTCATCGACACCCTGGACGCCCTGCGCGACAGTGCGCGGACGTTCGTTGGAAAAAGTCCCCTGGAGCCCGAGCCGCCCGGAGAGGCAGCGGGTGCGGCTCAGGGGGAAGACGTTGTCAGACTGCTGCGTTCCCGGGAGCCTTTCGCCCTGGAGTTCTTCGGAGAGTTCACCCGGCCCTGGGAGATGCTCAGAAAGAGCCTCGCCTTCATCGAAGCGAAGCTGGCCGAGGGAACCCGGGCGCGCGTTTCCGAGACGGCCCGCGTGGTCAAGGACGGCTGCCACCTCATCCTGATGACCGAGGCGATTGAGAAAGACAAGCTCGAGGCGCTGTTCGACGTCATACGGGAAGCCAACCTCTTTCTCCACCCCGGGGCAGAGGAAGCCGCCGCGCTGGCGGACGCGGAGGGATTGTTCCGCGCGGCCTATCAGAACCTCCGCAGGTTCAATCATGAGCTGTACCCGGCTCTGCTCAAGATGACCGCCTCCTTCTACGAGGAGAACGACGCGGACCCGGAGAAGCGCCAGCGGATCCTTGCGTTCCTGGGGCTGCGCGAAGAGCAGATCCTCACATGGGAGGGCTGGCAGCGCAAGGTGCGTGAAGAACGGGAACGCGCCCTGGCGGAGGAAAAGGCAAGAGAGCTGGAGCGGCTGGAGCGGGAGAAAGCGGAGAAGTTCTCCACGCAGTTCGAGGGGACCCTTGCCATCCTGGCGGCTCTCTTTCCGGATTCGGGGATGGAGCGCGTGGAGCAGGGTGAGTACATGCTGCCCTACTTCGTGAACAGGGTCTTCACGCGCACGGCGCTTTTCCAGTCACGGCTCGCGGACCTGGAGCACCTGTGCGCCTCCGACGTTTTCGGGCAGATCATGGTATTCCATTCCATCCTGGACGACCTTCTCTCCTCGGTGGAGCCGTATGCGCTGGAGAAGGCCCTGGGGCGGGAAACCCTTGCGGGGGAGCTCATCACGCTTCGCGGGCTCTGGTCGGAGGTGTACGAACGCCTGTTCGATCCCTACCTCGATGAGATCCGGGAGTTCGCCCGGGAGATGGAGGGGGATGCGCGTTTCGTGAAGATCTTCCGTGAAAGCCAGCGGGCGCGCGGGATCGAGGAGAGGATCAACCGCCTGCGCAACAGGGTGATCAGGAACTTCGGGCACGTGATCGGTGAGGCGGATCACTACGAGGGGCCGCGGCTCCACGATCTGGCAGCCCGGCTGGTGGAGATGCTGGCGGATGTCGGGCAGTTCATCAACCAGGACCTGCTGGCGGCGGAGGACCCCGTGCGCCGCAAAGTGGCCGCGGAGCTGGGGACGCACCGGTTGGTTGACTACATCGGGCGATCACAGACATCATCACCTGATTACCGCCCCGTCACCCGGCAGATCCGCCGGTGGATCGAGGCCCGGTTCCACGAGTCCGTCGTGGACATCCCCCAGAAGGCGCAGGTCGGGTTCATCGACGTCTTTCGAGGGATCGCGGAGATGTACAACTATCTCCTGAACGACCCCAGGAGCTTTGCGGCCGCCTCAGGGCACGGAGTGGTTCTGGCGTCTGCCGCGGAGGCGGAGAGATGGGCGCGGGAGCGAGGCGCCCGCGGCAGGGGCTCCCTGGATACGCTCCAGGCCACGCTCAAGGAAGAGTTCCCGGGTCGCTACCTGGATTCACTCACCGGCCTCCAGAACAAGGAGTACTTTCTGAACGAGCTGCCGAAAAAAGCCGCGAAGATCAAGGCGCAGGGCAAGCCGCTGACGCTGCTGATGATCGACATAGACCACTTCAAGTGGGTGAACGATGAGCTGGGGCATAC
>Ga0335078_10009998_pt1 | contig 14040 bp, 8 predicted proteins | sample Lox_Sample_32_FD_206711 | JGI IMG/M metagenome (GOLD analysis project Ga0335078, IMG submission 206711) | Soil microbial communities from Loxahatchee National Wildlife Refuge, Florida, United States - Lox_Sample_3.2 | ecosystem: Environmental > Terrestrial > Soil > Wetlands | place: USA: Florida...
ATCGACTTCCCGCGTCAGCCCGATGCGAACGCTTTCGCCGATCGCGCCCACCGGACGGAGGGCCGGTCCCAGCCACAAGGGTCCCGGGCCGCACAAATCCAGGCCGTCGTGCAGCTTGTTAATCCGCATCGCCGACGCCAGCCGGCCAGGCCCTCGAGCGAGATCCCTTAATCTCCTGGTGGTTCCGTCCCCTTGCATGAGAGCAATGCCTTCCACGGGTTCGAGCGCGCGCAGCAGGACGCCTGCTCCAACTCCAGCGCGCTCGCTCGAGACATTAAGCATGTACCAGCAGCCGTAAACGAAATAGACATAGGCATGACCGCGCTCCAGGAAGAGTGAGCGATTGCGAGCTGTGAGCCCGCGATACGCGTGCCCGGCGGCATCGCCCACCACGTAGGCCTCGGTTTCCACGATGCGCCCGCTCATGGTGCCCTCAGGAACGGAATGCAGCAGCATTTTACCAACAAGGTAGCGCGCCAGTTCGACAGTGTCGATCGGGAGTTCCGTCCGTCGAAGGCGCCGCGGCAGAGCCGATGTCATCTGGGAATGCTCGAGCATTGGGGACAAGGCTGTTGCTGCATTCATCCTGTTGGGCTCATTGTAAGCATCGACCAAGTTGCAGGGCCGGGGCAAGCCCCGGCCTACAACGCCTTCGCTCCCGGCGCGGCTTCCGTCGCGGGCAGCGGCTTCAGCTCGCCCAGCATGGTAGGTATCAGCTCCGAGACCGTCGGATGGATGTGCATTGCCCTCTGCAGGACGGTGTAGGGCGCCTTTGCGTACATGACATCCAGAATGCAGTGGATGGCCTCGTCGCCACCGGTCCCCAAGATAGAAGCACCCAGAATCTGTTTGCTGTCCGCATCCACCAAGATCTTCATGAAACCCTGAGTCTCACCCTTCTCTACGGCGCGACCGACTCTCGTCATCGGGCGCTGTCCGATAAGAGCCCGGCGGCCCGAAGCCCGCACTTCCAACTCGGTCATCCCGGCATGGCCGAGCGGCGGATCGATGTAGAGCGCGTAAGCGCGGATGCGGTCACTCAACCGGCGCGGATCGTTGTCCAGAAGATTCGCGACCACAATTTCGAAGTCGTTGTACGACGTGTGGGTGAAGCCGCCGTGGCCGTTGCAATCGCCCAGCGCCCAGATGCCCGGCACGTTGGTCCGCAACTGATCATCTACCACGATGTAGCCGTGCTCGTCCGTCTGAACGCCGGCGCGTTCCAGGCCCAGGTCGTCGGTATTGGGGCGGCGGCCAATGGCGAGCAGGGCGTGAGATCCCACCTCCACCCGCCCGCCCGTTTCGCAGTCCAGGCCCGCGACAACTTCGTCGCCGCGCCGGGAAAAATGGATGCATTTGGCGTTCAGGCGTACTTTAATGCCTTCGTTTTCCATAATCTCCTTAATGCTTGCTGAGATGTCCTCGTCCTCGCGCTGAAGAAGTCGCGGACCCATTTCCACGATGGTCACTTCGCTGCCGAAGCGGCGGAACATTTGCCCGAATTCCGTTCCGATGTAACTGCCGCCGATGATCAACAGGTGGCGAGGGAGGAAATCGACGGACATCATGGAACTGTTGGTGAGGTAGCCGATCTGGTCGAGTCCCGGCATCGGCGGGACTATGGCCCTTCCTCCTACGTTAATAAAGATGCGCTCGGCAGTGAGCCGCGTCGGTCCCACGCTCACCTCGTGGGGGGATTCGAATCGGCCGTGGCCGTCGTAAACGGCGCAGTTTTCCATCCCGCGTAGCCAGGATTCCACGCCGATTCTGGACTTACCCGAGATGGCGTCTTTTCGCGCCTTCACCTGCTTCATGTCGACGCTGACCGGACCCGGGATGCTCACCCCATACTCTGCCGCGCGCCGCGCCATGCGAGCCGTGTAGGCGCTGGCCACCATGGTTTTGGTGGGAATGCATCCGGTGTTGACGCAGGTGCCACCGAAGAACTTGCGCTCGATGATGGCCACCTTCATTCCTGCTCCCGCCAGCCGCCCGGCCAGCGACGGTCCGGCCTGTCCGGTTCCGATGATGATGGCGTCGTAGCGTATTGTCATATTGGGCCTCGCGACGTGGTGTTTGAGGTGCGAAACGCGGTTAGGGCCAACGAACCCCTGTTCAGTAGATGCGCACGTGCACTTCACCTCGAGCGCAGGAAAGCTTTCGATGTACTCCTCACCGTTGCAGCGTAGTAAGCGACTGTAGCAGCAGTCAAATTTGAAAGCTACATTATCTGCGCAGGGCACGCTGTCGAAAGGAGCCCGTCGTGTCAGTAACGCCCTCGAGATTTTCTGAACCCCAACGGCCGTCCCGTGCGTACTCACCTGTGGCGGCTTCTTATGGCACCTGCACTTTACCTGATCGTAACTTCTTGGGCCGCCGGCTTTCTTCAAGGCAGTGCCGATCGGCCGCCTCTCACGGCCGAGGCCATCATGGCCCGCGTGGCCGCGAATCAGGACCGCAGTGACAAACTGCGCAGCGAATACGTCTACCATCAGCGCATACACGTGGTGCTGCAGAAGGCGAACGGGACCCAGATGCGTGACGAACTGGCCGACTATCTTATAACCCCCACTCCCAACGGCAGCCATCGCAAACTCATCGCGATCAGCGGCTTTTATCGGCACAAAGGCCGCTACCTCGAGTTTAAGGGACGGCCCCGGCCTGACGCCGACAGCATCGACGGCGAGATGCTGAATGACTTTCGCCACGATCTGATGCAAGAGAACACCACGGACGGTATCACGAATGAGCTTCGCAAGGACTCGGACGATTACCCTTCTAACGAAGCGCACTCCAAGGACGGCATCGCGCACGATTTGTTCCCACTGACCACTGACCAACAAAAGAACTACCGGTTCAAGTTGATTGGCGAAGAGACTGAACAAGGCCGTGCCGTCTACCGCATCGGCTTCGGGCCCAAGGATCGAGGCGACCTCGACTGGGCGGGGGAAGCGGATATTGACGCCGCCGACTTTCAACCCGTCCGTGTCTACACCAAGCTCTCGCGCCCCTTGCCTTTTCTGGTGCGAAAGCTTGTGGTCGATCTGCCCGGCCTGGGCTTCAACGTTCAGTACCAGCGGCAGGCGGACGGCGCTTGGTTTCCTACCAGTTTCGGCACCGAGTTCCGGATTCACCTGTTCATGGTGTGGGGCCGGACCGTTATGATTGCTCTCCAAAACACCGGCTTCGAGCATACGCACGTCCAGCATCAGATTACCTACCAACAGCCCGAGTAACCGGGAGGCGAGCCTGCGCCTAGTAGGGCCGACCCTTGGGGTCGGCCTCGGCAGGGGCAAGCCCCGGCCCTACAACCGGCCATTCGCAAGCTGCCGTACTTCAAACCATCGCTTATCGTTGCTCGTTCTCGTTCGACTCCGCGAGGGCCGACGGCGCCAACTCGCGGTCGCTTGGCGGCGCACCTTCCTGATCCTCAGCCCTCACGCATAGGTCAAAGGTCTTGGGTGCTTCCGAATCGTCGTCCGGCGAACGCATCATGCGGTAATTCGCCAGCAGTTTCCACTTACGTTCGAGGGCGCGCTCCAGGCGGTCCTGATACTGCATCACCTTGCGCAATTCCAGTTTGCTACTGACCAACTCGGCCTCGATCGTCGGAGCCCTTAGCTCCGATCGCGCCTGCAAGTGAGCGGCGGCCCGCTTCTCAAACCAGGCGATCTCGTCGGCGAGGGCTTCAAGAAACTCGGCCAAGTTGGCCGCGACTCGATTCGGGTCCCCACAGTCGCGTTCCTGGCAACCGCGATCGTGAACGCTCATCAGTTTTGGGCGCGATCGCTCGGGTTATAACCGTACAGCCTTTTCAGGTCCCCGCCACTTCGTCCCGAAATCCCGCGCATCGCACCAGGTCGGAGAGAAGACTCAGCAACTCGAGAATGCGGCGGAATTTCACCGCTAAGTCGCTCAACCCCACGAAGCCCAGTTTGGGGCACCAGGTCGTGGAACTTGCCGGCCTCAAACGGGGCCTCCATCTCTTCTTCGCGCATCTTGCGGTCGCGGCGGCGTTTGCCTTGAGCGCCCGCCTCGCCGCGGATCATGCGCCGCGGCCGCCAGTGAATGTCGGCCATATCATCCACCAGCATCTCCTCGAAAGAATCGGTAGGACGGAGGGATTGGTAAAAGGCGTCTCGCATGCGGTCGTATTCGGCCGGGCTTTCGCCGAGCGCCCACACAAGCTCCCGGAGGTCCTCGGCGCGGCCCCAATGCTTGCCGGCATTGGCCTGAGACACCGCCTTGCCTTGCTCGGTGACGGGACCCTTGGACTTGCGGCCGTTCTCCCGACTGGCGGCCGCCATCGCCGGAGTAACGGTTCTCGTTATGAGGTGTGATGACATATTTTTCTCTCTTTCTTCCTGCCGGTTAAAAGCTGAGATTTCAACTGGTTGACGGGATAGCGCAAAACGGAACAGTGTTTACAAGGCGTACGAAGCGTTTCTGAGCAGGGAAGAAGAAGGGGCCAAGCCTTTATCGGCAGTCGATTTGCCCAAGGATGACAGGTGTGCTGTCACAGAGGTTCGCTTGTAAATCGATTAAGCAATGGCCTCACTCGTCTCTTAGCGCTACCACCGGGTCCACGCGCATGGCCCGGCGGGCGGGAAGGTAGCAAGCGGCGAGAGCCACCAGCGTGAGCAACACGGCGACCACTGCGAAGGTGAGGGGATCGGTGGCGCTGACGCGGAAAAGCAGCGAGTACCTGGCCATGAAGCGCGTCAGTGCGAAGGCAGCGGCTAGTCCAGCCGCCACTCCGGTGAGAGCCATTCCGGCTCCCTGGCCAACGACGAGACGAAGCACGTCCCGGCGTTGCGCGCCCAAGGCCACGCGCACGCCGATCTCGTGCGTGCGCTGGCCGGCCAGATACGAAATCACGCCGTAGATGCCAACGCTGGCCAGAATCAGCGCGAGGCCTGCGAAGACCCCGAGCAAAATCATCGAAAACCGGCGGGCGGCAACTGAAGAGGAAATGATTTCATCCATCGTGCGGAAGCCGTAGACCACTTCGTCTGCGCTCAGGTTGTGGATGGCATCACGAATCGGGCTGATGACGGCGGCTGGCGCCGCCGCGGAGCGTACCACCACGGCGGCGCCTCCCGGGCCGGTAAACCAGGCACCGGGCATCTGGCGGAGCGAGAAGTACACCTGGGCTCGGAGGGGATAGGTGTCATCGGAATCGAGGCCCCATTGGTTTACGTGTCCAACCACGCCGATAATCTCCGCCTTGGCGTCATACGTCGCGAGATTTAGGCGCTTGCCGACGGGGTTCTGATTCGGGAAATACTTAGCGGCGAGAACATCGTCAATCACGATGACGAAAGGAGAGTGCTCGTCATCCTGGGCACTGAAGAGGCGGCCTCGTTCAAGCGGAATACCCATGGCCTTGAAGTACTCCGGCTCCACGATGTAATCGATCGTCCAATTCATGTCACTTTCGCTTTGCGGCCTGGGCTGGCCGTCGAGCCAGAAATGCTGATCGTCCTCGTCGTACATTGGGAGGGCTCCCCAGGAGAGCGAAACCGCCTGAACGCCTGGAGTGGACTGGATCCGGTCATCGAAAGCGCGGAAAGCGGCGCGCTGCGCCGCGGGGGCGGCAGCATTCATCGCCGGCGGAAGCGAGACGGCAAACGTGAAAACGTTGTGGGGATCAAACCCGGGGTTGACGGCCCAAATGCGTGCCAGACTGCGGATCATCAGGCCGGCGCCGATGAGCAGCACCACTGCCATGGCCATCTCAACCACCACGAAAACACCGTGCACGCGGTGGCGCGTGCCGCTGGCGCCGCGGCCGCCCTCTTTGAGCGTTTCGTGCAGGTCGGGCCTGGAGGTTTTGAGGGCCGGCGCCAAGCCAAACAGAATCCCACCCAGCAGTGAAATGGCCGCGGTGAAGATCAGGACGCGGGCGTCGATGCCGATTTCTGCCGCACGCGGCAGCGCGGTGGGCAGCTTGGCGAGCGCCGCTCGCGTTCCCCACGTAGCGAGTAGCAAGCCAAGCGCGCCGCCGGCCACGGCAAGCAGGACACTCTCGGTGAGAAGTTGCCGGATCACCCGGCCCTGACTGGCGCCGAGAGCTGCGCGAATGGCAAATTCCCGCCTTCGCCCCGAGGAGCGAGCGAGCAGCAGGTTGGCGACGTTCACGCAGGCGATCAACAGGACGAAGCCGACGGCGGCCAGAAGCCCCAGCAGGTAGGGCTGGATTCTCCCCACGATGTCTTGCCTCAACGGCAGAGTGTTTGCCGTCGTGCCGCCGTTCGCGTCCGGGTAGGCCGCGGCGAGGTTTCGAGCGATGGCCTGCAAGTCGGCCTTCGCCTGCTCGATGGTCACGCCGGGCTTCATGCGGCCGATCCCGTGCAGGCCCAGCGCCGCTCTCCGATTGCGCAGGGCGGGATTGCTCCACTCGCGGATGGGCGCGTAGACGTCGCCGGACCGGAAGCTCCCCAGATACAGGTTAAAACTTTCCGGCATTACACCGATGATCGTGTAACCCCTGCCGTCCAACATAATCGTTTTTCCGAGCACATCGACGGCGGAGCCAAACTTGCGCCTCCACAGGGCCGCGTTGATCAGCGCCACGGGCCCTGCGCCAAATTGATCGTCCTGGGATGTAAAGTCGCGGCCGATGATGGGCCTCACGCCCAAAGTCTGGAAAAAGCTCGCCGACACCCAGTCGCCTTGCAGTCGCTCGGCCTCACCCATGCCCGTGAGAGTGAAGTTATATCCCCGGCTGATGGCGATCGAAGAGAACGTGTGGTTTTGGTTCTGCCAGTCCACGAAGTTCAGATAAGGAATGGCGCCGGTCTCGAAGTTCGGCTTGCTTTCGTGAAGCGTGACCAACTGCTCCGGATGCGGGTAGGGCAGGGGGTTCAGGAGTACCCCGTTCACCACCGAGAACAGCGCCGTGTTCGATCCGATACCGAGCGCCAGGGTCAGGATCGCGATGACAGCGAATCCAGGATTCTTGGCCAGCGCCCGGCAACCGTATCGAAGATCCTGAAACAGTGAGCCCATCCTCTGCCTCCGGACGAATCGTGGGGCCGGCGCTTGCCGTCCGAAACCCATCGCGGCGCAAGATTGCCGGCCGCTGCGCACCGGTTCGTCGGTGCACATCGCTGGCCAGACGACCCTCCCGGCTAAGGTCTTGGCTTGCTGCGCGTCAGGGCTAACAGCCAATCGCCAGCCTGGTTCTTCCATTACGTTTTGTGACAGCCGTGTCCGGTAGCGAACAGTCGCAAGTGGTCACCCAGCGTCGGGGAACTGGCCGTCGGTGGCTGCCGGCCTGGCGCCTGAAACCCGGCCAGCGTGAAAAACGTCATTCTTAGTTGGTGAGCGGTGCTTCGAGCCGAAGGGTCGAGCGGATAGCAGCAAGGCTGTCGAGGATTGTCACACGTGCAGCGGTTAGCGAACAAAAGGCAGCGACACAATTGACTGCGCGTGTTCGGCAATGCAACGTATCAGGGCACGGCTTCCCAGCCGTGCCGAAAGGTTCGCCGGAGTATTTCCCTTCTTTTGCACGCTTCAGGCGGCAGCAAACGCGCCTGAAGCGTGCAAAAGGAAGAGGATAGCGCCAACTTCTGCTGCGCGCCTGGAAGCCGCGCCCTGGAGTTTCTACATTTAGAAGCGCCGAAGGCCGGGGTTGGCGGTTCATCGTGAATTACGGCCGGGGCAAGCGCAATCCACCTTGGCGAGCATCTAAGGAACTTCGGCGGAGAATTCCCGCGGTTTGTCTTTCAGGCACGCGTAGAAATGCGGGGGTTCTTCGCTGGCGTTCAGAATGACAGGCTGGGAATTGGGGCAACGACTTCGGACGCCATGTATAAGTGAAAGAGCTGCAATCTGACGACCCAAAGACCAGAATTTGTAAGGCCGGAATTCAGCGTACGCATCGCAGGCAACTGAGCCGTCTTGTTTCCGTGTATTCTGTGTCAGATGATCGAAGAAGGCTCAGCGCGAGACAGGATCCGAGGACCTGAACTATGAGCGAGGAACCGCGTCGGACCGTGATTGTGGAAGATGAACCGTCGCTGACCAACGGCGGGTTGAATGGGCCAGCGCCTCGCCGTCGACGAGGATGGTTGTGGGTGTTGCTCTTGATTCTCGCAGCCGCGGCGGCGTACCGGTTTTGGCCGAGAGGAGGTGCCCAGCCCGCCACCAGCACGGCTCCGACTGCCGCGGGCGGCCGAAGAGGCTTCGGAGGAATCACCCCGGTGGTGGCGGTGCGAGCAACCAGGGGCGACATCGGTGTTTACATTACCGACCCCGGTGCGGTCGTCCCGGTGTACACGGTTACGGTAGCGAGCCAGATTAGCGGGTATTTGGTACAGGTTCTGTACAAGGAAGGACAGATCGTTCATCAAGGCGAAGCGCTCGCGGAAATCGACCCGCGACCCTACCAGGTGCAGTTGGAAACGGCCCAGGCGGCTCTGGCCCGAGACACGGCCAACCTCGACAACGCGCGGGTTGACCTCAAGCGTTACCAGACCCTGCTGCCTCTCAGGGCGGTGCCTGAGCAGACGGTCGCCACCCAGCAAGCCCTCGTCAAGTCCGATGAGGGAACCTTGCAGACGGATCAGGCACAGATCGATAGCGCCAAGCTCAACCTCACGTATTGCCATATTGCCGCCCCCATTACGGGCCGGGTCGGCTTGCGCCTGATCGATCCTGGAAATTACGTTCAGCCCAGCAACAGCCTGGTGGTCATCACCCAACTTCAGCCGATCACCGCGGTCTTTCCGATCGCCGAAGACCAGTTGCCTCCCGTGATCGAGAGATGGAGGGCCGGGCAGCACTTGCAGGTCGTGGCGTCTGACCGCAATATGAAAAAACTCGCCACAGGCACCTTGACAACCATCGACAACCAGATTGATCCCACCACCGGCACTGTGAAGCTCAGGGCGACCTTCCCGAACACAGACAATATGTTGTTTCCCAATCAGTTCGTCAACGCGCAACTGCTGGTGGAAGAGAAGCACGGGATCACGCTGGTGCCCACCGCCGCCGTCCAACGTAACAGCCAGTCGACGTACGTGTGGCTTGTAAAACCGGACTCCACGGTCACGGTCCGTCAGATTAAAGAGGGAACCACGGAGGGTAACGAGACCGAAGTCAGCTCCGGTCTGAACCCCGGCGACGTTGTAGTGATGACCGGCGTCGACAGACTTCAAGAAGGCTCCAAGGTACACCCGACGTTCGAGACTCCGCAAGCGGAGGCGGGAGCTCGATGAGCCCGTCACGGACCTTTATTCTCCGGCCGGTCGCTACTTCGCTATTGATGGCTGCCATCATGCTCGCGGGCGCCGTCGCCTACAAGGAATTGCCGGTTTCGGCGCTGCCGGAGGTTGATTATCCCACAATCCAGGTGGTCACCTTTTATCCCGGCGCCAGCCCGGACGTGATGGCGACCTCCGTGACGGCGCCGCTCGAACGCCAGTTCGGCCAAGTTCCCGGCTTGCAGCAGATGACTTCGATCAGTTCCAACGGCTGCTCCTTGATCACGCTGCAATTCAATTTGAGCCTGAATATCGACGTGGCGGAGCAGGAGGTTCAGGAATCCATCAACGCTTCCGGGACCTATCTTCCGCCCGACCTTCCGGCGCCCCCCATTTACAGCAAGACGAACCCGGCCGACACGCCCATCCTGACCCTGGCCCTCAGTTCCAACGATCTGCCTCTGTCCAGTGTGGAGGACTTGGCCGATACCAGGCTCGCGCCCAAGATTTCCCAATTAGCCGGGGTCGGCCTGGTGAGCATCAGCGGCGGGCAAAAGCCCGCTGTGCGTATCGACGCCAACCCCACGGCGCTGGCGTCGTTCGGCCTCAACCTGGAGGATTTGCGCAGCGCCATCCTCGCCGCCAACGTGAATCAGGCGAAGGGCAACTTCGACGGAACTCATCAGGCCTATCAGATCGGGGCGAACGACCAACTGTTGTCGGCGGATGACTACAAGCCGCTCATCATCGCCTACCGCAACGGCGCTCCCGTGAAGCTCACCGACGTGGCCACAGTGCGGGAAGACGCCGAAAACGTCTATCAGGCAGCCTGGATGAACACCCAGCCTGCGGTGATCGTGAATATCCAGCGCCAACCGGGCGCCAACATCATCACCGTCGTCGATCACATCAAGACGCTGCTGCCCCAATTGACGATGAGCCTGCCCAAGTCGGTGGACGTCAAGATCCTCACGGACCGCACCACCACCATTCGGGCTTCGGTGCGCGACGTGCAATTCTCGCTGATGCTCACCGTCGCTCTGGTGGTGATGGTGATTTTCCTGTTCCTTCGCAATCTTTCGGCCACCGTCATCCCCAGTATCGCGGTGCCGCTATCCATTGTCGGAACCTTCGGGGTGATGTACCTCCTGGGCTATAGTCTGAACAACCTCACCCTGATGGCGCTGACCATCTCCACCGGCTTCGTGGTAGACGACGCCATCGTGATGATCGAGAACATCAGCCGCTTCATCGAAGAGGGCGAGCCCCCCCTTCACGCTGCCCTGAAAGGGTCCGCGCAAATCGGCTTCACCATCATTTCATTGACGGTCTCGCTGATCGCCGTTTTGATTCCGCTCTTGTTCATGGGCGATATCGTGGGCCGGCTCTTCCGGGAATTCGCCGTGACCCTGGCCGTGACCATTCTTGTGTCGGCCATCGTCTCCCTGACCCTGACGCCCATGATGTGCTCCAAACTGCTGAAGCGCAGACCGCTGGAACAGCAGAGCCATTTTTACCGCGTTTCCGAGAAGGCCTGGAACCTGGTGATCGGTCTCTATGATCGCACCTTGCAATGGGTGCTTCGCCGCCAGACCGCCACGCTGCTGGTCGCGATCGCCACGCTCGTCCTCACCATCGTGCTCTATATTTATGTCCCCAAGGGGTTCTTTCCCATTCAGGATACGGGTGTAATCCAGGGCGTATCGCAGGCCGCGCAGACGGTCTCGTTCCAGCAGATGTCGCGAGAGCAGCAGGCCTTGGCGGCCGTCATTCTGAAGGATCCCGCCGTCGAAAGCCTTTCGTCCTTTATCGGCGTCGACGGGACCAACACCACCCTGAACAGCGGGCGAATCCTGATCAATCTCAAGCCTCTTGAAGAGCGCAGGATCAGCGCCACCGACGTGATCCGGCGCCTGCAGCCCGAACTCGCGGCGGTGCCGGGCATTACCCTTTACATGCAGCCGGTGCAGGACCTGACCGTCGATGATCGTGTCAGCCGCACGCAGTTTCAGTACACGCTCGAGGATCCGAGTGCGAGCGAACTCGACGAGTATGCGCCCCAGATGCTGGCGGCCATGCAGAAGCTGCCTCAATTGCGCGACGTGGCCAGCGACCAGCAGGTGGGCGCGCTCGAGGCCAAGGTTGTGTTCGATCGCCAGACGGCCTATCGCCTGGGCATTTCGCCGGCGACCATCGATCAGACGCTGTACGACGCTTATGGCCAGCGAGAGGTTTCGACGATTTTCACCCAGTTGAACCAATACCACGTGGTTCTGGACCTCAAGCCAGCGTTCGACAGGAATCCCCTGGAGCTGCGCGACCTGTACATCCGCACGGGCGCCTCCGGGTCGAGCGCCGCGAGCGCCTCCTCCGCGGTGGTGGCAGGAGGATCAGCGGGAACACAACTCTACGGGCCTACGAGTTCCGCAACTGCCAACTCAGCCACCTTGGCAAGCACCTCGTCTTCGATTGGCTCGTCCACCATCGCATCCAATGGCGCCTTTGGCGGGAGCGCAGTGCCGTCCACATCCGTCTTTGCGAACGGGGGACAGGTGCCTCTCGCTGCCTTCACGCACGTTGAGCAAACCACGGCGCCCCTCACCGTGAATCATCAGGGCCAGTTTCCGGTGGTAACGCTGTCCTTCAACCTCGCTCCCGACGCTTCGCTGGGCGACGCCATCGACGCCATCAACAAGGTTAAAGATGAAGTCCACCTGCCGCCCAGCATGCAGGCGGCATTTCAGGGTACCGCAGCCTCTTTCCAGAACTCGCTTTCCAGCGAGCCGATGCTGATTCTAGCCGCCATCATTACCGTCTACATTGTGCTGGGCGTTCTGTACGAGAGCTATGTGCACCCCATCACGATCCTCTCCACTCTTCCCTCGGCAGGAGTAGGAGCGCTGCTGGCGCTCATGCTCTGCCGCAGCGATTTCAGCATCGTGGCGCTCATCGGCATCATCTTGCTGATCGGGATTGTGAAGAAGAACGCCATCATGATGATCGATTTCGCCCTGGAGGCTGAGCGCAAGGAGGGCATGACGCCTGTCAACGCCATCTATCAGGCCTGTCTGCTGCGCTTCCGGCCCATCATGATGACGACCATGGCGGCGCTGCTTGGCGGCGTGCCGCTGGCGTTGGGCAGCGGCGTGGGATCGGAACTGCGCCGTCCGCTGGGCATCAGCATTGTCGGCGGGCTGCTGCTGAGCCAGCTCCTGACGCTTTACACCACGCCGGTGGTTTATCTCTGGTTTGACCGGCTGGCGCGGCGATTCTCACACGAAGGTGCAGTGAGCCACGGCGCGGAACCGCTTCCCGCCAACTGACGCGGCAAAGGTCCATGGGCATTTCTGAACCCTTCATTCGCCGGCCGATTGCCACCACTCTTCTGACGGCGGCGGTGGCCCTCGCCGGGGCCGTGGCCTTTCGCATGCTGCCGGTCGCGCCTTTGCCCCAGGTGGACTTTCCCACCATTGCCGTGGGAGCTTCGCTGCCCGGCGCCAGCCCTGAGACCATGGCTTCCGCTGTGGCCACTCCCCTGGAGCGCCAGTTCAGCCGCATCGCCGCGGTCACGGAGATGACCTCGTCGAGCAGCATGGGACAAACCAGCGTCATCCTGCAGTTCGACTTGAATCGCAACATCGACGCTGCTGCCCGTGACGTGGAAGCGGCGATCAACGCGGCCCGTGGATACCTGCCCACGAACTTGCCCAGCAATCCCACCTATCGCAAGGCGAACCCCGCCGATTCGCCGATCTACATGCTCGCCCTCACGTCCCCGGTGCTCACCAAGGGCCAGATGTACGATGCCGCTTCCTCCATCATGGCCCAGAAGTTTTCCCAGATCAGCGGCGTCGGCCAGGTGGTCGTGGGCGGAAGCGCGCTACCCTCCGTGCGAATCGAATTGAACCCCTTGCAGATGAACAAGTATGGGATCAGCTTTGAACAGGTGCGCGGTGTGTTGAGCGCGTCCAACGCCAATACGCCTAAAGGTCATTTCTCAGACGGCCAACGCACCTGGCAGGTGGGCGCCAACGACCAGATCTTCAAAGCGATTGACTATTCTCCGCTGATCGTCGCCTATCACAACGGCTCGGCCGTGAGAATCTCGGACATCGGACGAGCGGTCGATTCGGTGGAAGACCTTCGCAATGCCGGCTATTCGAATAACAAGCCTTCCGTCCTCGTCATCATTTTTCGCCAGGCAAACGCCAACATCATCGACACCGTGGACCGTATTCGAGACGCCCTGCCGCAACTCGAGGCGGCCATGCCGCGGTCTATCAACGTGCAGGTGGCCATGGACCAAACCATCACCATCCGCGCCTCCGTCAAGAACGTTGAGGAGACCCTGGGGATTTCTGTGGTGTTGGTGATTCTGGTGGTCTTCGTCTTTCTACGAAGCCCGCGCACGGCCTTGATCCCCAGCATCGCCGTGCCCGTCTCCATCATTGGAACATTCGGGGTCATGTACCTTTTCGGTTACAGCCTTGACAATTTGTCGCTGATGGCGCTCACCATCTGCACGGGCTTCGTGGTGGACGATGCCATTGTGGTGATCGAAAACATCACCCGCTATCTCGAGCAAGGCATGCGTCCCTTCGACGCGGCCCTCAAGGGAGCAAGAGAAATCGGTTTCACAGTGCTGAGCATGAGCACCTCGTTGATCGCTGTTTTCATCCCGTTGTTGGCCATGGGCGGCATCGTAGGCAGGTTGTTCCACGAATTCGCGGTCACCTTGTCAGCGGCCATCGTGGTCTCCCTGGCGGTGTCGCTCACGACGACGCCCTCGATGTGCGCCCACCTGCTGAAGCTGCAGGAATCACACGGCCGC
>Ga0335078_10009999_pt1 | contig 14038 bp, 17 predicted proteins | sample Lox_Sample_32_FD_206711 | JGI IMG/M metagenome (GOLD analysis project Ga0335078, IMG submission 206711) | Soil microbial communities from Loxahatchee National Wildlife Refuge, Florida, United States - Lox_Sample_3.2 | ecosystem: Environmental > Terrestrial > Soil > Wetlands | place: USA...
CCCCTTGGCCGGTCGTATCAGGTGCCAGTTGGAGGCGTCGAAGAAGGAGCCGACTGCCCCAGGTCATCACAACTCCAGCGAGGAACACGGCGCCGCCGTCGACCGACCAAGCCGCCGCATAGGAGTAATGCGTGGCCAGGAAGCCGAATCCGAAAGGACCGCCGATCCCGGCGAGGCGGCCCCCGACCTGGATGACCGACGAGGCGCGAGCGGGTGCGTCGGGGTAGTTGTGCACCACGGCGAAGGTGAACAACCCATTCCAGCCCCAGCCCGCGCCGAATGCGAGGATGGTGCCGATGGCGAACGCCGCCTGCTCGCCGTTCCTTGACCCGATGGCGAGGAGGACGTAAGCCACGCCTCCGGCCCCCAGCATCGACACCACTACCCGCAGATGCGGGGCGCCTTGCCGGTCTGCCCGCGCCCCCAGCGTTACTCGGCCTACGACAGCTGCAGCTGCCCCCGCCGCCGCCAGCAGCCTCCGGGCGGCCACGCTGACCGTAGGCCGCGGCAGAAGGAGCGCGACGGGCGCGACGAGGCACGCGGCCGGGACGAACGCCACCCGCCAGCCCAGTGTCAGCGCTACCGCCGGTACGGCGAAGCCGCCGAGCATGGCAGCGGTAGGCACGGAGGCTTGCTTGATCCCGAAGGCCGTCCTTGGCGGACCTTCGGCATCCTATCGTTCGAACAGAAGGCCCGGAAAACGAGGGGAGCTAAGGAGATTCGGCTGCGGGACATCAACTGGGACCACGGTCAGATCGTCAACCTTGGCGAAGTCATCGGGGTTACAGGTGTAGACCGGCAACTGCCTGGACAAGGCAGTGGCGGCGATCATCGCGTCGTAGGCACGAGCGGCGGGCTTCCGGCCCGCCCGGCGGATCGAAGCGGCCACCCGCCCGAACGCGCGTGCCGCAGCGGCGTCGAACGGCAGCGGATCGAAGTCCGCCTCAGCCTGCTGGACATGCGCCTGCCGCGCGGACCGCTCCTCCTCGCTCGCCGCCACCAGCGGGCCGACTGTCAGCTCAGCCAGCGTCACCGCGGTGATCAGCGGCTCCGCCGGAAGCACCGACGGATCGGTAATCCGCGACAGCATGATGACCGTGCTCGTGTCCAAGACTCCTCGCAGGTGCCGCGGCTCCCCGCCCTCGGTCACAGCGCGGGATCCAGAACCTCGTCGATGTCCGCCCGAAACCTTGCCAGATCGACCGCCGGAAGGACGCGCCAGCGTTCGAGCAGCCGCGCTGCCTGAAGCGGGCGCCTTGGCACCGGCCGCAGCTCGGCCACCGGATCTCCGTCCCGAGTCACCGTCAGAATCTCGCCACCAGCGACCCGGCTCAGAATCTCGCCGCCGTGGTTACGCAGGTCCCTGACCCCTACCTCCGCCATGGCATCACTGTATCACGCGTGAGACAAGCGCAGTCGGACCGGAGATGCTGCCGGTGACGCAAGACAACCAGGGCTTCGTCGACTTTCGGCTGAGGAGGCGAGCCTTCCGAACGGGCACGCAGATGCGCGGGGACACGCCGGGCCCGGCCCTTCATCGCCCCGGTGGCTGCCGCCACTGTCTTGGTGTTCTCAAACAGCCGCCGCGGCCGGGCCGAGGCCCGCAGCCGGTTACGCATCCCGGTCAGCGCGGTGGGGTGAGACGCGGCCGCGCCCACGTCCACCCGGCCGCGGCCTGCCACCGCATTCCAGCCACTGCCAGTCCTGGCTTACGACGAATCCACGGGAGCGGCCGCGGCAGGGCCTTCAGAGTGCCGAGGCCGGTGAGCCCGTGCGGCGCAAGGTAGGCCGGCCGTGTCCGTGGCACTATTGGCGCTCATGGGGTCGGGCGCCCAGGCGTTCCAGGTCCTTGGCCATGCCGTTGGCGAAGACCGTGAGGTCTGGAACTAGGTTTGCGTCGGCGACGATGTCGAGGTTCAGTTGGCCGGCGTAGGACAGCGCCCCCACTTGGATTGCGACGTTGCCCTGGACGACACCGATCTGGAACATCTCGAGGATCTTGGCGCCGGCGAAGTACAGGGGCTGCGGGGGGCCGGGGAGGTTACTCATGAGCAGGTTGATCCGCCGCTGCCGGTTCATGATGCGGATCATCCAGCGCTGCAGGAAACGCGCCGCAGGCTGGTAGGGCGGCAGGCGTTTCCGTTCGGCGGTCGCGCGGGCAATCCGCTCCAGACGCCGGATCGGGTCTTTCTCGCCTACGGGCAGTGGGACGAGCATGATGCCGACGAGGTTTCCCTCCTGCGATGCGCCGCCCGGGGCGCGGACCGAGGCGGCAACTGAGACCTTCAGCATCAGCTGGCTCTGGAGTTCTCCGCGGCCCGAGAGCAGCGCGCGTGCCCCGCCTGCGATCGCGCACAACACCACGTCATTGACCGTCGCGTGATGTGCGTGCGCGACCCGCCTAGCCTGTTCGAGGCCGGCACGCACGAGCAGGACGCGGTGCCTGCTGCCGACCGGCCGGTTGAACGAAGTGCGCGGAGCCCGGCCCTCGCGAGCGAGCTGCAGGGCCTGGCGGAACCATGTCCTCGCCAGGGCGAGGGCCCGCCCAGGGTGCTCGATCTTGTGCACGCTCTGGCGGATGCCGGTGATTGATCTGCGCAGCGCATCGTCCAGAAGCTCCCAGCGGGTGGGAGTGGGTCGCGCGATCCATGCCGGGCCGTCTTGCTCTGGGGCGGCTGGTGCTGAGTCGAACAGGGCGCCGAGCAGCAGCAACGCCGCGATACCGTCGGCGAGAACGTGGTGGAACCGGATGAGCATCGCCACGCGCCCGCCGGGCGCGCCGGTGAGCAGCCAGATCTCCCACAGCGGACGGTCCTGGTCAAACGGCCGGTCGTTCAACTCCACGCAGGCCGCCAACAGCGCTTCCTCGCCGCCACCGGCCCCAACCGGCCGCGTCCTGACGTGCCGGCTGATATCGAAGCTCGCGTCATCGACCCAGACCGGGGCACCCAAGCCGAAGCCGGGCCTGTAGAGCCTTTGACGAAGCCGCGGAGCCAGGTGCAGGCGCTGCTCGATCCTCACTTTGATCGCCTCAAGGGCGAGCTGTCCCGACGCATCGAGCGGAACGCGGCCCTCGAGGATGGCGAGGGCAGCAACGTTCATCGGCAGGCCATGCTGCTCGATGCGAAGATTGCTGACATCCAGCGGGGTCAGCCGCTGGAGTACCAGACGGTCAGTACCCATGCGAACTCCGGTGGCCGCGGCGCGTCATGCTGTCGCCACGATTCGCTGCGGGTGAGCAGCGTAGTGAGCCCGGATTGTGCCGGCGTGGTTCCGCCAGACCTTGGCGTCGGCCACTAGGTCGTGGCCCAGCACGGCTGGGAACCTCCACGCATCTCGATCCAGTGCCACCCGCTGAGTATCTCCCCGCTCGGGGGTGCCCGTCTTGTCACGGCCTCATGGCGACCTTTAGCGACACCACCCCCGAGGAGGTCGCGCGGGCTTATCCCGGTGACGAGCTCATCCCGGACGCGGACAGCTCGGTATTCACGATGGCTACTAGCCTTCCGGGGCCGCCGGAGAAGGTCTGGCCCTGGCTGGTGCAGATGGGCTACGGCAGGGCCGGCTGGTACAGCTGGGACCGGCTGGACAACGGCGGGACCCCCAGCGCGGACCGCATCATGCCGCAGTGGCAGAGCATCGAGGTGGGGCAGCACCTGATCGAGGCGCGCGATGGCCGCAGCTGGTTCACCGTGGAACGGGTGGAGCCCAACCGCACCCTGGCCCTGCGGACGGTCATCGAGCTGCCCTCGGGCCGCTCCATCGATCCGAAGTCTGGCGCTTCGCTCCGGGCTTACGCGGACGGGGTGTGGAGCTTCAACCTGCAGCCGGACCCCGGCGGCCAGACCCGCCTGGTAACCCGCATGCGCGGCAGGACCCGCCCGCGGGCGCTCCGGCTATTCGGCCTAGTGGTAGGAGACCCGGCGCACTTCATCATGCAGACCCGCCAGTTCCACGGCCTGCGCGTCCGGGTCAGCCCGGGCCGATGAGTTCGAGGCGGTTCTGCCGCGCGGTAGCCAGGCCGAGCCGCGTGAGCGATCCGGGTGACGTCCTCCTCGGACGGGCCGAACTCGAACGGGCCTTTACCGCCCTGGGTGAGCGGCTTGCCCGTCGCGGCGTCGTCGCGGACATTTCGTGGTGGGCGGTGCCGCGATGGCGCTGGCCTACGATGCCGACCGGGTAACCCGCGATGCTGACGCGCGGTTCGTGCCGCACGGCATCGTCCTAGACGAGGCTCGCCAGGGTGGCCACGGACCTTGGCCTGCCGCCCTGGTGGCTCAACGAGCAGGCGACCGCCTATATCTCCGGGCAAGACGACCTCGGCAAACGCCGGGTCTTCGATCATCCCGGGCTGCGGGTGATGGCAGCCTCGCCCGAGCACGTCTTCGCCATGAAGGCACTGGCGGCCAGAACCCGCGACATCGACGACCTGAAACTGCTCGCCGGAATGATCGGCATCGAAACATCCGAGGCCGCCCTCCAGATCTGCTCGGACTTCTACCCCGAGGAGCCGATCCCCCCACGGACAGAAGCAGTAATGCGGGAACTCTTCGGCTGATAGGAAACCGCGCAGGGACCCCGGACCCTTTGGTACGGCGTGCGGAGGCTCGCCCGGCATGACGATGCCGTGCGCGTGCCCTGGCCCCGCGGTCACTGGCCGACGCCGGTACCCCGGGCCGCCGCGGCCGGATCGGCCGTCCGGTCCGCTGTTCGTGCCGTTCGCTAGCGAGCCGCTCGGCTCGCTGCTTGATGCCGAGCAGGCACTTGCGCATCATGAACGGGTCGCCGATCTCCATCAAGATCAGCTCGACGACGATGCCGGGGCTGCCCCACGCGTAGCGGCTGCGCAGCCGGGTGATGAGCCGTGTGCTCCTGGCGCCGTCCGGCTCCAGCAGCCACAGCCAGCTGCTGCCGGGCTTGGCCCACAGCATCAGCCTGCCGGGCTCCAGCCGGGCCACCCGCCAGCCCGCCGCGGGGGTGGTCTTGGCGCCCATGGGCACCCAGTCGCCGACGCCGAGATCCTGGAACTGCGGCAGGATCTGCCCGGCGCTCGGCCGGCCGAGATTGTCCAGCAGGTCATAGCTGTAAAAGCCGGCCCGGTTCCAGCCCCACTGCACCAGCCAGGGCCAGATCTCCTGCGGCCCGGCAGCGACAGAGACGGCGCGAGTGGCGTTCAGCTGCGGATGCGGGCACAGCTCGTCGCCGGCCATCGGACGGGTGATCTCATCGCCGGAGGCACCCCAGCTGAACACGCGGGGCCTCACCCAGCGAAGGTACCCGCCCACCGCAGCAGCCACCACCAGGCAGGTTCCCGCAGCGGTTCGGCCCGGGCGCCGCCGGCCAGCAGACCGGGCCGCCTCGGACCCGGGCGGGTGCCCGGCTGGTCCGTGCCGGCCGCCGGCGCGGCCGTGATCCGGATGCCAGGTTCCCCGCGTCGAGGGACAGGCTAGCCATCGCCGGGCAGGCGACGCGGTCACGGCCCTGTCCCCCGTGCGCGCCAGGCGAGAACTGCGATCGTCACGCCCACGACCACGAAGACCCCCTCCAGCGGCTGGAATCCCAGCCAAGCCACCTCGACGGTCTCGAAAACGACCAGACCTGCCCCGGCCGCCAGCGACAGCTCGCGAGCATGCCGGCCGCCACGTCCCTGCCACCACCCGGCGACCAGGAACCCGCCGCCGACCAGGCCGGCCAGCAGGACGCCCGGCACTCGCCAGTCACTGAACGGGCTGCCGGCCAGGGCAGCCGGATCAGCCCGCAGCAGCGATCCGTCCGGAACCGCCGCCAGCATGACACCACCCGCCAGCCCGGCGGCTCCAGTCACCAGTTCCAGCCCGGGCAGCACCCGCCGGCCGGCCCCCGGCCAGCGCTGCACGCGGGCCGGGCTCGGCGGCCCGGCATGACTCGGTCTCGCAGCGCCGCTCATACCCAGACCATGCGCTGCTCCGAGCGGACCCGGGTAGGGCCGGACGTCCCGCATGCAGCCCCATCCGCGCGGCGGCCGGCATGGTCCGCAGCGGCCGGGCGCGCGAGCCCTCTGCCGCCCGCGAAGCAGCGTGCCAACAGCGGACGATTCGGCGCCCTGGTGACTTTCGCCTCTACGCGCCACGGGACCGGACTGGTCTGCTGGCAGCAGGTCCGCAGTAGGGGGAACGCGATGGCCAGGATCGAGGGAGACATCGTCGTCGGCCGGCCCGTCGAGGCAGTGTTCGACTACGTGGCCGACCAGAGCAACGAGCCGCAGTACAACCCGCGGATGGCTCGCGCTGAGAAGATCACCCCGGGGCCGGTGCGGCTCGGAACCACATTCCGTTCCGCGGTGGCGTCCCGGGGACGGACGGCCGAGATGCTGATCGAGTGCACCGGCTATGACCGGCCGAGGCTGTTCACGACCAGGACCACGATGGCCCAGGCTGACATCAGCTACACGCTGAGGTTCGAGCCCGCACCCGGCGGCACCCGGATGGCCTGGTCAGGGCAAGTGCGGCCGAAAGGCGCCGCCCGGCTGACCGGACCGGTGATCAGATGGCTGGGCAGGCGGCAGGAACAGCGGATCTGGGCGGCCATGAAAGCGCACCTGGAAACCACGCCGGCGGCTGCGGCAGCGGGCACGACTCCGGCAGCAGGCACTGCTCCGGCACGGCAGGACAGGCGATGACCGTCCCTGGGCGGCCGGACGGGGCGGGCGCCGGCAGTGACGGGCTGCTGGCAGTCGCGGCGAACCTGTCGCGTTATCACCGCGAGCACGAGAAGTACTACTCCGAGGCGCCGCTAGCCGACGCGCTGGCATTGCAGCGCACCGTGCGTACCCTGGTCGCCATGGCCGAGCGATGGACAGCCGCCGAGCCCGCAGCAACCCCCGCCGGCAGCCCGTTCGCCGGCGCGCCCGACCTCAACGACGACCGCGCGATCGAGACCAGCGGCGTGCTGTTCATGGAGGGCGGCGGCGAGCCCGCCGAGATCACGCGGATCAAAGCCGATCTGCGGGCCATGGCGACCAGCAGCGAGCAGAGCGGCACCTGGCTGGCCGCGGCGATGGAGGCGTCCTGGGCTATGGCCGAAGCCCTGCTGGGCTATCCCGAGCTCGCCGACCTGCTGGCCGAGCGGCACAAGATCATCGCCGGCAACTGGCAGAACGCCGCCACCGCCCAGCTCATCGGCCGCTGCCTGCGCCGGGCCGTCGCCATCATGGAACACGTCGACTTCGCCCCGGCCGCCCTGCGCGACGACCTCGGCGGCGCGCGCACCGCGCCGGCCTACCTGTTCTCCGCCGCCGAGCTGATCAGCCACGCAGCCGACCTCTCGGCGGCCAGCTCAGTGCGCACCCGCGAGAACGAACGCCGCTGGCGCATCTTCCGCCAGCGGATCGACCAGATCGCCGGCCAGGCCAGCCACCCCTGACCCTGACACACGTCCGCTCCGGGGTGAGGACGATGGCGGTCAGGCACAGGGAAACACTCCCGCGGCCGGGCCCTGACCAAGCTCCACGCCCGGCTGCGCAGTCCGCTGTCGCGGGCATCGGGGGAATGGCTCTAGCGGCGCAGCTGGCGCGGGCTGCAGCGACCATCGCCGTGACCGCGCTAACGATCTGGTGGATCATGCGGGCGCCCGGAGTGGGCCGGGGCGCGGTTGCCTTCGGGGCCCGGATCGTCGGCGCGATCGCCGGCGCTGGGTAGCCGGCGCGCATCTGGTGCAGGTCGGCCCGGGCGCCGCGGCGGTCCTGGCCGGAGTGGTGCTGGCCGCGGGGCTGGTGCTGCGCATCTGGGGGGCCGCCGCGCTGGTCGGGGCGATTCCGGGCTGGCAGCGGCTGATGGCCATTCCGGCGGCGTGGGTGGCACTGGAGTTCGTTCAGTTCCCGCTGACGCTCCGGGCCGCCACTTCGGTACCGGAAGGCCTGCCGGGTAATGCCATTCGGCCCTGCCTCCAGCCTCAGGTGGTGCCTAGCGTTGGCGCTGATGGCGGGTGTAGTCGTGACACCCGCGTAGCGATGGGAGCTGTCATGGCCAGTCGCAAGAACGCCCCGCCGGTCCGGCCTGGTTCAGCGCCTAAGGTTGTGTCCCCGCGGAACAAGGTGACGATAGCGTTCCCCTTCTCCAGGCTTACTGTGCAGGATACGCGCACGATGACGGCCGGGGACTGGATCAGCCTGGCTTCGCTCGCGGTCTCGGTGATCGGGTTCAGCGTCGTCATCGCCCGGGCCGCACAGGCTGCACACCCAGCCAGACAATCCGGGTCCGCGACGGACGCGGGAGCTGAGGTCAGGCGCCCGCCGACGGCGCGGCCCGGTCGGGCGGACGGCGCAACCGACGGGACGGCGGCGTCCGCCGCAGCGAGCGGATCGTGAAGGAGACGGACAAGGGCTTCTGCCGGGTGGTGGCCGCCGGTCCGGCGTTCTTCGTCAGTGCCTGCACGCTGATCATGATCCAGGGCATCGCGCTGATCATCATGGAAGCGCGCGCCCGCCGCAGTTTGTGACAACAGACCTGGACACCCTCGCTACCGCACTGTTACGTGACGACCGACGACCTGCTGAAGGAATCACCTCAGCTCGCGCCGCGACGGCCTGAGGTGGGCATCGGCCCGAAGCTGAGCGACGCTGAGCTGGTCACCCTGGCGGTTATGCAGGCCTTGCTGGGGTTCACCTCTGAGGCCCGGTGGCTGCGCTACGTCCACGCTGAGCTGCGGCACTTGTTTCCTTACCTGCCGCTGCAGCCCGGCTACAACAAACGGCTGCGCGCTGCGGCGTCGATGATCCGGCACTGCATCCGCGCCCTGGCCTGCGATACCAGAGCATGGACCGACGACGTATGGGTGGTCGATTCCACTCCGGTCGAATGCGGCCGCTCCCGCGAGACCGCCAAGCGCTCTGAGCTGGCCGGATGGGCCGAGTACGGGTACTGCGCCAGCCACTCGCGGTACTTCTGGGGCCTGCGGCTGCACCTGGTCGCCACTTTGGGCGGGCTTCCGGTCGGCTTTGCCCTGAGCGGCGCGAAGGCTGATGAGCGCCAGGTACTGCTGGGCACCTTCGACGCAGACCCGGGCCTGCTCGGCCAGCGGCCCGGCCAGACCCTGATCGGGGACAAGAACTGCTACGGCCGAGACTTCGAGGCCGCCCTCGCCGAGGCTGGCGCGCACCTGCTGCGCCCGGCTCGTAAAGGCGAGCCTGAACGCGCCGGCGCCCGCCTGTTCAAGCCGTTGCGCCAGGTCATCGAGTCGATCAACGAGACATTCAAAGGCCAGCTCGACCTTGAGCGGCACGGCGGGCACACCCCAGCCGGGGTGGTCGCCCGCGTCCTGCAGCGCATTCTCGCCCTGACCGCCGCCATCTGGCACGACGACCGAGCCGGCCGGCCCGTCAAGCGCTCGCTCCTGGCCTATGACTGACCTTGGAATTGATCATCTAGGGCGCATGGAACTCACCCGGCCCGTGAAGCAGTTGCGATCCTCGGCCGTCGCGGAGGACGGCCGCCACCACGGGCCCGCCACCCCCGGGAAGCGCGGCCGGAAACGTTGCGATCCTCGGCCGTCGCGGAGGACGGCCGCCACCGCCGACCATCTGCCCGCGGGACTGGGCGGTACTGAAGTTGCGATCCTCGGCCGTCGTGGAGGACGGCCGCCACCATAGCGGCTGGTCTGCTAGCGCTTTTTGAGCATGTGTTGCGATCCTCGGCCGTCGCGGAGGACGGCCGCCACCAGGCCATGGTGCTGCTCCTCGCTGACTGCGCGGGAAAGTTGCGATCCTCGGCCGTCGCGGAGGACGGCCGCCACCGGCCTGTCGGTCGCGGTCTCGCGCCACGCCTCACCGTTGCGATCCTCGGCCGTCGCGGAGGACGGCCGCCACACCGCGTCATGCTGGCTATCTCAGCTACGGTCAGGTTGCGATCCTCGGCCGTCGCGGAGGACGGCCGCCACCCGCGTCCGCAGCCGCGGTGGAGATGATGCTGGTCGAGTTGCGATCCTCGGCCGTCGCGGAGGACGGCCGCCACGGCGGCGTTCATCAGGTACCCCGCGGACTCGATCGCGTTGCGATCCTCGGCCGTCGCGGAGGACGGCCGCCACCCGGCATGGTGATCTGCAGCGTGATCCCGATGCCAGGTTGCGATCCTCGGCCGTCGCGGAGGACGGCCGCCACCGGGAACGGGGAGTAGGCGCGGATGCGGGGCATCAGTTGCGATCCTCGGCCGTCGCGGAGGACGGCCGCCACCAGAGCTTGGCCATTGCCTTGACGGGCTCGAGCGCGAGTTGCGATCCTCGGCCGTCGCGGAGGACGGCCGCCACATCCCGTGCTCGGGAGGTACCCGGCCCACTTATAGGGTTGCGATCCTCGGCCGTCGCGGAGGACGGCCGCCACCACGACGTGCTGGCGGTAGCGCAGCGGCGGAAGACCGTTGCGATCCTCGGCCGTCGCGGAGGACGGCCGCCACCTTATGTCAATGGAGCTGTGGGCACAGCAGCTACCGGGTTGCGATCCTCGGCCGTCGCGGAGGACGGCCGCCACAACAGCCGAAATGGGCTGGCTGGCAGAAAGACCTGGTTGCGATCCTCGGCCGTCGCGGAGGACGGCCGCCACCACGACGTTGGTGCCGCTCTCCTGGATCACCGAGTGGTTGCGATCCTCGGCCGTCGCGGAGGACGGCCGCCACCCTCGCGGGGAGTACGCGGCGCAGGCTTTTACCCGCGTTGCGATCCTCGGCCGTCGCGGAGGACGGCCGCCACGAGAAATAATGGCGCTTAACTACGTTACGGTTACCTGGTTGCGATCCTCGGCCGTCGCGGAGGACGGCCGCCACCGCCGACGAGGCCGTCGCTGCGGGCCTGGCCGACCGGTTGCGATCCTCGGCCGTCGCGGAGGACGGCCGCCACGCTCAGGCCCTTCGGCGAGCTTCCCCGCGAGGTGCGGGTTGCGATCCTCGGCCGTCGCGGAGGACGGCCGCCACTTGTCCGGCCGCGAGGTAAGCGCGCTCATGGCGGAGTTGCGATCCTCGGCCGTCGCGGAGGACGGCCGCCACCGAGTACGGCAGCTACGGTAACGGGCGAAGCATAAGTGTTGCGATCCTCGGCAGTCGCGGAGGACGGCCGCCACAGCGCGGTCATCGGATGCCCCTCCCTCTCAGGCCCAGTTGCGATCCTCGGCCGTCGCGGAGGACGGCCGCCACAATGGGTCAAGAGTACTTTCAGCTTCTCTAACGGGTTGCGATCCTCGGCCGTCGCGGAGGACGGCCGCCACAAGCCGCTGGTGCATGTCAAACGCCGTAATACTCGTGTTGCGATCCTCGGCCGTCGCGGAGGACGGCCGCCACGTGGTAACCGGGACGCTCCGGCAGCGGGACTACGAGTTGCGATCCTCGGCCGTCGCGGAGGACGGCCGCCACTTCCGTTGGCCCCCTTGCCCACGAGCGCCATGGTGGGGTTGCGATCCTCGGCCGTCGCGGAGGACGGCCGCCACCGACCTGCTCGTCGGTGAGCTCGCGCGGCTCGGTGAAGTTGCGATCCTCGGCCGTCGCGGAGGACGGCCGCCACTTTACCGGCGGGTTGCCGTGGCTCCTGCGGAAGACCAGGTTGCGATCCTCGGCCGTCGCGGAGGACGGCCGCCACGCGTCCCGTTCGCGGGCGCAGCAGGCAGGGTGACGGTGTTGCGATCCTCGGCCGTCGCGGAGGACGGCCGCCACGCCGACGGCCGGGGCGATTGCCGCCTGATGGTCGTGGGTTGCGATCCTCGGCCGTCGCGGAGGACGGCCGCCACGCTAGCCCATGACCCCCTGGCAGCCACGCTCTGTGAGTTGCGATCCTCGGCCGTCGCGGAGGACGGCCGCCACTGCCATGCACAGTCATGAGCATTCGCACGACGGGGACGCGTTGCGATCCTCGGCCGTCGCGGAGGACGGCCGCCACCAGATGGGGGGCTGAGGCGTGGCCGTGATCAGGGGTTGCGATCCTCGGCCGTCGCGGAGGACGGCCGCCACGCGAGGGCTACGAAGAAGCCGTCACCCAGGCGCTCAAGGTTGCGATCCTCGGCCGTCGCGGAGGACGGCCGCCACCATCGACGGGTTCGCGCCGACGCTGGGGACGACGGAGTTGCGATCCTCGGCCGTCGCGGAGGACGGCCGCCACGCGGCCTGGACGTGGAGGACATCCTGCGCCTCGCGGGTTGCGATCCTCGGCCGTCGCGGAGGACGGCCGCCACTCCCGCGACGCCGACAGTCTCCAGAAAGAGATCAAGGGTTGCGATCCTCGGCCGTCGCGGAGGACGGCCGCCACGGCTGTCCACTCGCGGCCGTCAAGCGTGGCTATCCAGTTGCGATCCTCGGCCGTCGCGGAGGACGGCCGCCACACGTGATGGGACTGTTCAGGAAAACGGCCGCCGAGTTGCGATCCTCGGCCGTCGCGGAGGACGGCCGCCACGGGCAGGCCGGGGAGGTAGTTGACGGGGGCGAGGTGGTTGCGATCCTCGGCCGTCGCGGAGGACGGCCGCCACCAACCAGCGAGACCCGAGAAAGGACACTCAGCAAGGTGTTGCGATCCTCGGCCGTCGCGGAGGACGGCCGCCACTCCACCCGCGGTAGGCGGTGATGACCGGGATGGCGGCGTTGCGATCCTCGGCCGTCGCGGAGGACGGCCGCCACAAGCCGAAGCCCGCGTTCGCCGAGCCGGACTCGGTGTTGCGATCCTCGGCCGTCGCGGAGGACGGCCGCCACCCCGGTGCCCGGCTACCGAGTCCATCGTGGACGCGGTGTTGCGATCCTCGGCCGTCGCGGAGGACGGCCGCCACACGTACAGGTAGCCGCCGGCGATGGCGCTGGCGCTGGTGTTGCGATCCTCGGCCGTCGCGGAGGACGGCCGCCACGTCGGTGCTGCGCGCGTGGAAGCGGGAGCAGGCCAAGGTTGCGATCCTCGGCCGTCGCGGAGGACGGCCGCCACCCCGGTGCCCGGCTACCGAGTCCATCGTGGACGCGGTGTTGCGATCCTCGGCCGTCGCGGAGGACGGCCGCCACTGGACATGGCCCTGGCGCCGGTGATGCCGGTGGACTGGTTGCGATCCTCGGCCGTCGCGGAGGACGGCCGCCACGACCGCGGACGGCTGCCCGGACGGCCCGGCGTCCCCGGTGTTGCGATCCTCGGCCGTCGCGGAGGACGGCCGCCACCGGCTGGTGTCTGTCAGCGCCCGGTCCAGCGCCGCCGTTGCGATCCTCGGCCGTCGCGGAGGACGGCCGCCACAGCCCGAGCGTTATCCGCTAACGATTATCCGCACCGGGTTGCGATCCTCGGCCGTCGCGGAGGACGGCCGCCACGACCCCGCCGATCAGGGCCCGCGCCTCAGTCTTGGTGTTGCGATCCTCGGCCGTCGCGGAGGACGGCCGCCACGGCTGACGCCCAGCTCCTTGGCTACAGCAGCCCAGGTTGCGATCCTCGGCCGTCGCGGAGGACGGCCGCCACGGTCGGGCTGGCGGCATCCGGTACCCGTGCCCCGTAGTTGCGATCCTCGGCCGTCGCGGAGGACGGCCGCCACCCCGGTCTGGATAGCCAGGTCATCCTGCAGCGTGGTGTTGCGATCCTCGGCCGTCGCGGAGGACGGCCGCCACATGATCTCCCCCCCGGCAGTCCTGCTCAAGACAGACGTTGCGATCCTCGGCCGTCGCGGAGGACGGCCGCCACCGGGATCGAGCACGTCGAGGACGCACCCAAGCGTGCCCGTTGCGATCCTCGGCCGTCGCGGAGGACGGCCGCCACCTGCTCGACGACGAGCCGGCCCGCGCCGACGATCGCGTTGCGATCCTCGGCCGTCGCGGAGGACGGCCGCCACGGCGCCTACGTCCGCGAGGACGGCCCGGCCGGGACCTGTTGCGATCCTCGGCCGTCGCGGAGGACGGCCGCCACCCTCCGTCAGCGAAGAGCACTCGCCGTGGTAGCGGTAGTTGCGATCCTCGGCCGTCGCGGAGGACGGCCGCCACGCCGCCGGAACTCGGCGAATCGCTCTGCGTGTGCGAGCGCCTGCGGTTCTGGCGGGCTGAAAACAGGCAATGGTTGTCCTTCCGCTCGG
>Ga0335078_10010000_pt1 | contig 14037 bp, 9 predicted proteins | sample Lox_Sample_32_FD_206711 | JGI IMG/M metagenome (GOLD analysis project Ga0335078, IMG submission 206711) | Soil microbial communities from Loxahatchee National Wildlife Refuge, Florida, United States - Lox_Sample_3.2 | ecosystem: Environmental > Terrestrial > Soil > Wetlands | place: USA: Florida...
GGGCTCGGCGGCCAGCCGCCGGTACGGCCGGGCCATCGGCCACCGATGTTCCCTGAGCACGGTGTCGGCGTCGAACTGGCCGAGGTTCTGGATCAGCTTGGCCACCACGCCGGTCCACCCGGTCTGGTGGGAGGCGCCGAGCCCGGCCCCGTTGTCGCCGTGGAAGTACTCGTAGAACAGGATCAGGTCACGCCAGTGCGGGTCGTCCTGGAACAGCCTGGTCCCGCCGTAGACGGGGCGCCGGCCGCCGGCGTCGCGCAGGAACGTCCCGGCCAGGCGGCGGGCCAGTTCCTGGGCCACCTCGAACAGCGTCATCATCGTCCCGGAGCCGGTCGGGCATTCGACGATCAGGTCGTTGCCGTAGTACCGGTAGTGCTGGAGCAGGGCCCGGATCAGGAGCAGGTTGACCGGGAACCAGACCGGCCCGCGCCAGTTGGAGTTGCCGCCGAACATGCCGCTGGTCGACTCGGCCGGCTCGTACTGCACCCGGTGCTCGACGCCGTGGACCTCGAACGTGTACGGATGATCGAGGTGCCAGCGCGAGATCGAGCGGATCCCGTGCGGGCCGAGGAAGCGCTCCTCATCCAGCATCCGGGCCAGGATGCGCCGCAGCTTGTCCTCGTTCACCAGGGACAGCAGCCGCCGCCCGCCGAAGCCGGGCACCAGCGGGTCGGCGATGTTGGCCAGCAGGTCCTGGTTGCGCCGGATGAAGGTGGCCACCTGCCCGGCGATCTGCGGGTACCGCTCGATGAGGTCGGGCTCGATCACCGTCGTGGCGCAGATGGGCAGCAGGCCGACCAGCGAGCGCACCTTGAGCCGGGTGCCCGTGCCGTCGGGGAGGCGCAGCACGTCGTAGAAGAAGCCGTCCTCCTCGTCCCACATCTCGTCGGGGTGCTCGCCGATCGGGTCCGTGGCGGCGGCGATCCAGAAGAAGTGCTCGACGAACTTGAGCACGAAGCCCTCGTAGGTCTCGTCGTGGTCCAGCAGGGCCAGGGCAAGCTCGAGCATGTTCTGGCTGAACATCGCCATCCAGGCGGTGCCGTCTGCCTGCTCGAGCCGCCCGCCGGTGGGCAGCGCCGCGCTGCGGTCGAACACGCCGATGTTGTCCAGGCCGAGGAAGCCGCCCTCGAACACGTTGTGCCCGGACGGGTCCTTGCGGTTCACCCACCAGGTGAAGTTCAGCAGCAGCCGGGCGAAGCTCTCCTTGAGGAACGGCAGGTCCACCTCGCCGAGGTCCTCTTCCAGGTTGTGCAGGAACAGCGTGGCGAAGGCGTGCACCGGCGGGTTGACGTCGCCGAAGTTCCACTCGTAGGCGGGCATCTGGCCGGTCGAGTGGAGGTAGTCCTGGGACAGCATGAGGTCGAGCTGGCTCTTGGCGAAATCAGGGTCCACCATGGCCAGCGGAATGCAGTGGAAGGCCAGGTCCCAGGCGGCGTACCACGGGTACTCCCACTTGTCGGGCATGGACACCACGTCGTGGTTGACCATGTGGAACCACGACTCGTTGCGGGTTCCCCGCCGGCCCGGCGCCCGCAGCGGGTGGCGGTGACGTTCCCGCAGCCAGCGGTCCACGTCGAAGTAGTAGCACTGCTTGGACCACAGCATCCCGGCCAGGGCCTGGCGCATCACCGCCTTGGCGTCGTCGCCCACGGCCGGCGGCGTGATGGCCTCGTAGAACTCGTCCGCCTCGGCCCGCCGCGCTTCGATCAGCTCAGCCGCCCCGGCGAACGGCGCGGTGAGCTCGCCGGGGCCCTCGCGGGTGAGCCGCACCATCACCGCCGCCTGCCCGCCGGCCGGCACGGCCAGCCGGACGTGCGCCGCCACCTTGGTACCTTCGCCGTCGGGATTGACGGTGTCCGCGCCGTGCAGGAGATGGTCGCCGATGCCGTCCTTGGGGAAGGGCGTGGCGGGCCCGGCGCCGAACACGCGCGCGGTGTTCGTCTCGTTCTCGCAGAACAGCAGGGTCGCTTCCGGCTCAGCGTAGAGGTGGAAGACGCCGAGTTCGGGATGCTCGGCCCGCACGGCCGGATGTGCCGATCCGGCGCGGGCGAGCCGGGGCCTGGGACCGTCGTCTCCCCATGACCACGTGTTGCGGAACCACAGCGTGGGCAGCACGTGCAGCTCGGCATCCCGCGCGGAGCGGTTGTGCACGGTGACGCGGCCCAGGATGTCTTCTGGTCCCGCCTTGGCGTACTCCACTTCGACATCGAAGTAACGGCCGTCATCGAAGACGCCGGTATCGATGAGCTCGTACTCGAACTCGTGCCGTGACCGGCTCCGGTTCACCGTCACCAGCTCGTTGTAGGGGAACTCGGCCTGCGGGTACTTGTACAGGTAGCGCTGGTAGCTGTGGGTGGGCAGGTTATCGACGTAGAAGTAGTACTCCTTGACGTCCTCGCCGTGGTTGCCCTCGGCATTGGTCAGGCCGAAGAGCCGTTCCTTCAGGATCGGGTCCCGCTCGTTCCACAGGGCGAGGGCCAGGCACAACCGCTGCTTGTCGTCGCTGATCCCGGCGATGCCATCCTCGCCCCAGCGGTACGCGCGGGACCGGGCCTGGTCGTGGCTGAAATACGACCAGGCGTCTTCGCTGTCGCTGTAGTCCTCCCGGACGGTCCCCCACTGGCGCTCACTGAGATAAGGCCCCCAGGCGCGCCACGGGACGCCCGACCGGGCCTCCCGCAGGCGCAGCTCCTCCGCCGTCAGCTCGGGCATGTCCCCTTGTCTCCTTGTCCCCTTGTCCTCAGCTGTGGCTGGCATTACCCGGCCAAGGTGAGATACCTGCCGCCCAGGTGATCAGCTGCACTTCGAATTGGACGCGTCCACGAAGTTCTTCACCGAGCTCACCACGCTGGCCGCGTCCTTGGTGACCGTGGCTATCTGCGCGGCGGAAGGACTCGCGGACAGGGCCGCGACGGAGCTCTTGAGCGCGTTTACGGACGACGTGATGGCGCTGGTCTCGGTCGGGAAGTCGCTCTTGGCCGAGTTGACCACCGTGGTGGCGTCGCTCTGGATCTGGCTGACCTGCGTTTTCAGGCCGCTGACCCCGCTGCTGAGGGTCAGGCTGGTCAGCCCCTTGATGGAATTCTGGAGGTTGGTCCGGTCCGTGCAGTAGGCAGGCTTGCTGCTACTGCAGCCGGCCAGCGCGATCGCCGTGGCCGCGGCGGCAATGACCATGGGAACCCGCGTCCAAGCGCCACCATGGCGGGCTCGTGATCTCCCAGGCCTTGGAGTCTTTCTCATAGTGATTCGAGGTTTACCAGCGATACGGGGGGCTTGCCATCACCCCAGACAGGTGATTCTCAGGGCCTGGCGTAATAACTTGTGCGTCGCCAGGGAGGCGTCCTGGGCCCCGGAAGGCGGCGGGCCGGCGGGCTGCATCCAGCACAGCCTCGACGGCCACCAGTTCCACCGCCCGATCAGCACCACCGCCGAGGGCACCAGCAGCGTCCTGACCAGGAAGGTGTCCATCAGCACGCCCAGCGCGAGGCCGACCCCGACGTCCACGATCGTCCGGACGTTCTGCGGCCCCGCGCTGCTCGAGCCCACGATCGCCAGCACGCCGAACGTCCCGGCCAGCACCAGCCCGGCCGAGGTCACGGTCGTTCCGGTGACATTCAGCGCCCGGCCGACGGCTTCGCGTAGCGGCAGGTGGTGGGCCTCCTCCCGGATCCTCGTCATGACCAGGACGTTGTAGTCCTCGCCCAGCGCCAGCAGGAAGATGAACAGCAGGAACGGCAGGATGAACGTCAGCCCCGGCTGCCCGGCGACCCCGACGAACAGCAGCACGATCAGCCCGAGGGCGGCGAAGTAGGAGAGCACCACCGAGGCGATCAGGTACAGCGGCGCGACCAGGCTCCGCATCACCACCGCGAGCAGCACCGCGATGACGGCGATGGCGATCGGGATGACGGTGCGCAGGTCGCTGTCTGACAGCTGGGCGACGTCGTAGGTGAACGGCGCCTGCCCGGTGACCCCGGAGGTCGACGCCCCGGCCGCCCGCGCCGCCCGGGCGGCCGCGACCCGGACGGCCGGCACCGCCCGCGCCGCCGCCGTGGTGGCCGGGTTCCCCGCCGCCAGCGACGTCGCGAACGAGATCGTGTACCCGTCCGTGCTCACGTACGAGCCGCTGGCCCGGTAGGCCTGGTAGGCGGCGAGCTGCGTCCGCGGCAGCTCTGCTCCCGAGGACGCCGCCAGCGCCCGGGGCGGGCCGTAGGCGGCGTACAACGCGGCGTACCGCGCCGGGGTCAGCGCGGTCCCGTTGGCGTCCAGCGGCCCGGACACCCCGGTGAACAGCGGATCGGCGGCCAGCTGCCGCTCGGCGTCCGCCACCGCGGTCGCGTCCGCCCAGGCCGGCTGGCGCAGGCGCATCACGATGACCGTCGGGTTCGCCGCCGTCTGCGGGAAATGCCTGACCAGCAGGCTGTCACCGCGGGCGGAGTCGCTGCCGGCCGGTGCGGTGGCCGGCCCGCCGAACCCGGCGGCGAGGTAGCCCGCCGAGGCCACCGCGAGCCCGCAGAACACCACTAGGCCGGCGGCCAATGTCGCCACCGGACGCCGCACGATCCGGGCGCAGGCCCCTCCCCACCACCCGGCCCGCCCGGCTCCCGGCTTGACCGAGGACGGCCAGAACGCCACCGGCCCGCAGAGCGCGAGCAGCGCGGGCAGCAGGGTGAGCCCGGCGAGGAGCATCAGCGTGATCGCGATGGCCAGCGGCGCGGCCAGGCCGGAGTACAAGCTGAAGGACGCGGTGGCCAGCGACAGCAGCGCGGCGACGAGGATGCCCGCGGAGAACGTGATCGTCTCGCCGACCCGCGCCACCGAGAGCACGATCGCCTCACGGCAGCGCTGCTTCGAGGGAGCGGCCTCCCCGGAGGCTTGCCCGGCCCGCATCTCCTCCCGCACCCGGAACATCAGGAACAGCGCGTAGTCGGTGCCCGCGCCGAGCACCAGCACGATCAGCAGCAGCGAGGCGATCTGCGACACGCCGAGGCCGTGCACCGCGGCCTCAGCGGTGAGCCGCTCGGAGACCAGGACCACGATCAGGGCGGGCAGCACGGCGATCAGCGGCGCCAGCGCCGAGCGGAACACCGCGATCAGCAGGGCGATCACGAAGATGATCGAGAACCACTGCACCTGCCCGCCGGTCTTGGTGGAGGTCGCGTTGTTGTCCACCCGGGTGGCCACCGTCCCGGCGGTGTGCGCCTCGAGCCCGGCGGGCAGCGCCGTGGCGCGGATGACGTCGCGCAGCCCGGCCACCAGGCTGGCCTGCTGGGCGGTGGCGAGCCCGCCGGACTGGGCCAGCGCGGCCAGCACGGTGAGCTGCTCGGCCCGCCCGTCGGCGGACTGCCCGGCGTCCCGTACCAGCACCACCCGGCCGACCCGCGCCAGGGCGCTGGACAAGCGCGTGATGGCCAGCTGATCGGCGCTGGTCAGCGTGCCGTCAGAGGCCGCGGTCACCACCGTCACCGCGGTCAGCGAGGCGCCCTGCAGCGGCGAGGCGAGCTGGGCTGCCCGCTCGCTGGGCGCGCTGGCCGGCAGGAACGACGTGTTGTCGGTCTGCGTCACGCTGGACAGCGAGGGCAGCAGCGCCATGGCCGCGACCGTGCCCGTCACCCAGGCTGCCACGATGACCCAGCGGTAGCGGACCGAGAGCCGGCCGACCGCGGCGAAGAAGGTACCCACGAATGCCATGGTGGCCGGCCGCGGCGCGGACCCGTTAGACCTGCGGGGGCGTAAAGTTGCTTCGTGGCAGATCCGCGCGGACCCGTAGCCTACCGGCCGGCGCCGGGCGAGATTCCCGAGTCCCCAGGGGTCTACAAATTCCGCGACCAGCGTGGCCGGGTGATCTATGTCGGCAAGGCCAAGTCGCTCAGGCAGCGGCTGAACTCCTACTTCGCCGACTTCGCCAGCCTGCATCCGCGCACCCAGATGATGCTGACGACCGCGGCCGGCGTCGAGTGGACGGTGGTCGGCACCGAGGTCGAGGCGCTGCAGCTCGAGTACTCCTGGATCAAGGAGTTCGACCCCCGGTTCAACATCAAGTACCGGGACGACAAGAGCTACCCTTACCTGGCCGTCACCATGGGCGAGGAGTACCCGCGGGTCATGGTCATGCGCGGTGCCAAGCGGAAGGGCACCAGGTACTTCGGCCCGTACAGCCACGCCTGGGCCATCCGCGACACGGTGGACACGCTGCTCCGGGTGTTCCCGGTGCGTACCTGCTCGGCGGGGGTGTTCAAGCGGTCCGGCCAGATCGGCCGCCCCTGCCTGCTCGGCTACATCGGCAAGTGCTCGGCGCCGTGCGTCAAGCGGATCAGTGCCGAGGACCACCGCCGGCTGGCCGAGGACTTCTGCGACTTCATGGCCGGGCAGACCAGCCGGTTCGCCAGCCGTCTCGAGGCCGAGATGAAGGAGGCGGCCCGGCTCGAGGAATTCGAGCGGGCGGCCCGGCTCCGCGACGACCTGAGGGCGCTCGAGCGCGCCATCGAGAAGCAGGCGGTGGTGCTCGGCGACGGCACCGACTGCGACGTCATCGCGCTGGCCGAGGACCAGCTCGAGGCGGCTGTCCAAGTGTTCTATGTGCGCGGCGGCCGGGTCCGCGGGCAGCGCGGCTGGGTCCTGGACAAGATCGAGGAGGTGACGCCGGCCGGCCTGGTGGAGCAGTTCCTCGGGCAGGTCTACGCGGACATCCCGGCTGACGCCGAGGCGGTCAACGCGGGCATCCCGCGCGAGGTCCTGGTGCCCGAGCTGCCGCCCGACCCGGCCACCATGACCCAGTGGCTGTCCGAACGCCGCGGCGGCCCGGTCAGCCTGCGGGTGCCGCGGCGCGGTGACAAGAAAGCCCTGCTCGAGACCGTGGCCCGCAACGCCGGACAGTCGCTCGCCCTGCACAAGACCCGCCGGGCCAGCGACCTGACCACCCGGAGCAAGGCGCTGAGCGAGATCCAGGAGGCCCTCGGCCTGGACGACGCGCCGCTGCGGATCGAGTGCTACGACGTTTCCAACCTCCAGGGCACGCACGTGGTCGCCTCGATGGTCGTGTTCGAGGACGGGCTGGCCCGCAAGAGCGAGTACCGCCGGTTCGCCGTCAAGGGCACCGGCGGCACCGACGACATCTCCGCCATCCACGAGGTCATCACCCGCCGGTTCCGCCGCTACCTGGCCGAACGCGAGAAGACCGGCGAGCTGGACACGCTCGGCGACCCGGACCCCGAGGACGACCAGGATCGGGACCTTGCCGGTGAGCAGGCTGACGTTACCGCCCCGAAGAAGTTCGCCTACCCGCCCAACCTGGTCGTGGTGGACGGCGGCCCGCTGCAGGCCGACGCGGCGGCCAGGGCCCTGGCCGAGCTGGGCATCGACGACGTCGCCGTCTGCGGCCTGGCCAAGCGCCTGGAGGAAGTGTGGCAGCCGGGTGAGGAGTACCCGGTCATCCTGCCGCGCAGCAGCGAGGGGCTCTACCTGCTGCAGCGGGTGCGGGACGAGGCGCACCGGTTCGCCATCACCTACCACCGCGCCAAGCGCGGCAAGGCCGCCACCGCCAGCGCGCTCGACGACGTACCGGGGCTCGGCCCGGCCCGGCGTAAGACCCTGCTCAAGCACTTCGGCTCGGTGCGTAAGCTCAGCGCGGCGAGCGTCGGGGAGATCGCGGCGGTGCCGGGCATCGGCCCGAAGCTAGCCGCCACCATCTCCGCGGTGCTGGCCCGGGGGGACACTCCGCCCCCTGGGGGTACCCCAGACCCCGGTGGCCTCAGACCCCCCCGCGGGGGCATGGGGTCCGGCCAGGCAGGGGGCGACCATGAGAACGGCTGACGATACGGCGGACATCGTCATCATCACCGGCTTGTCCGGGGCGGGGCGGTCCACCGCGGCCAAGTCGCTCGAGGACCTGGGCTGGTTCGTGGTCGATAACCTGCCGCCGGGCCTGCTGCCCACCATGGTCGACCTGGCGGCCAGGTCCAACGGCGCGGTCAGCCGGATGGCCGCGGTCGTCGACGTGCGCAGCCGCGCGTTCAGCACCGACCTGAAGTCGGCTATCAGCGACCTCGGCGCGCGGGGCGCGACCGCCCGCGTGGTCTACCTCGAGGCCGCCGAGGACACGCTGGTGCGCCGGTTCGACAGCGAGCGGCGGCCGCACCCGCTGCAGGGCACCGGCCGGGTCACCGACGGCATCGCGGCCGAGCGCGAATTGCTGCGCGAGGTGCGGGGCGACGCCGACCTGGTGCTTGACACCACCCGGCTCAACGTGCACGAACTGCGGGCCAGGATGCGTGACTTCTTCGGCGGCGGCACGGCGGCCGGGCTGAGGCTCAGCATCGTCTCGTTCGGCTACAAGTATGGCCTGCCGGTGGATGCCGACCTGGTGGCGGACTGCCGGTTCCTGCCCAACCCGCACTGGATCCCCGAGCTCGCCCCGATGACGGGCCAGGACGCGCCGGTGCGCGATTACGTTCTCGCCCAGCCTGGCGCCAAGGAGTTCCTGCGCTATTACGCCGAGCTGCTCCATGTGGTCCTGCCCGGCTACGAACGTGAGGGCAAGCGTTTCGTGACCCTCGCCGTGGGCTGCACCGGCGGCAAGCACCGTAGCGTGGCGATCGCCGACGAGCTGGCGGCGCGCATCGCGGGCGCACTGGGATCGGGAGCGGACGTCCAGGTGGTGCACCGGGATCTCGGTCGGGAGTAAGGAGTTGGGGCCTCGGGCGGTAGCGCTCGGCGGGGGGCACGGGCTGGCGGCTTCGCTCTCGGCCCTGCGCCGGGTGACGGATAGCCTCACCGCGATCGTGACGGTCGCCGACGACGGCGGGTCGAGCGGCCGGCTGCGCCGCGACTTCGGTGTCCTGCCCCCTGGTGACCTGCGGATGGCGCTGGCCGCGCTGTGCGGCGACGACGAGTGGGGTACCACCTGGAGCAAGGTGGTGCAGCACCGGTTCGGCGGTGACCGTGAGCTGGCCGGCCATGCCGTCGGCAACCTGCTTATCGTGGCCCTGTGGGACCTGCTCGGCGACACGGTCGCGGGCCTGGACTGGGTGGGCAGGCTGCTCGGTACCGGTGGCCGGGTGCTGCCGATGGCGGCGGTGCCGCTGGACATCGTGGCCGAGGTAGTCGGCGCCGACCCGGCCAAGCCGCACGAGGTCATCACGGTCCGGGGGCAGGCGGAGTGCGCCAGCACGCCGGGCCAGGTCAGGTCGATCACGCTGCTGCCGGCTGACCCGCCGGCGGTGCCCGAGGCGGTGCGCGCGGTACTCGACGCGGACTGGGTGGTGTTCGGCCCCGGCTCGTGGTTCACCAGTGTGCTGCCGCACCTGCTGGTTCCCGAGCTCTCCTCGGCGCTGCACGTCACCACGGCCCGGCGGCTGCTCGTCCTCAACCTGGCGCCGCAGCCGGGGGAGACGGAAGGATTTTCGCCGCATAAGCACCTCGAGGTCCTCGCCGGGCACGCGCCCGCGCTTACTGTGGACGTAGTCCTCGCCGACACCAAGGCTGCGGGGCCCGGTAACCTGGCCGACCTGGAGAAGGCGGCCGCGGTGCTCGGTGCCCGGCTGGTGATGGCGGACGTGGCCGCGGCCGACGGCACGCCCAGGCATGATCCCAGGCTGCTGGCGGGGATGTACGCGCAGGTATTCCGGGAGGGGTCCCCCGGGGGGGCTGGCGGGATGGGTCCCCCCGGGAGGGACAAAGGGGGCCCCGGGGGGTCGTCCCCCCGGGCTAGCACAGGGAGTGACGCCGCATGGCCATGACCGGCGTGGTGAAGGATGAGCTCAGCCGAGTCCAGGTCATCAAGCCCTGCTGCCGCAAGGCAGAGGTCTCCACGCTGCTCAGGTTCGCCGGCGGCCTGCACCTGTCCGAGGGCCGGGTGGTGATCGAGGCCGAGCTCGATACCGGCGCGGCGGCCCGGCGGCTGCGCGCGAGCATCTCGGAGGTGTTCGGCCACCCGGCTGAGTTCCTCGTGCTCTCGCCGGGCGGCCTGCGCAAGGGTAACCGCTACCTGGTGCGGGTGAGCAAGGGGCAGGCCGGCGAGAGCCTGGCCCGCCAGGCCGGGCTTATCGACAGTTACGGCCGCCCGGTGCGCGGCCTGCCCAGGCAGGTGGTGTCCGGTTCGGCGTGCGACTCCGAGGCGGCCTGGCGCGGCGCGTTCCTGGCCCATGGGTCGCTGACCGAGCCTGGCCGGTCGATGGCCCTGGAGATCACCTGCCCGGGCTCCGAAGCGGCACTCGCCCTGGTCGGCGCGGCGCGACGGCTGAAGGTGCACGCCAAGGCACGCGACGTGCGCGGCGTGGACCGGGTGGTGATCAGGGACGGCGAGGCGATCAGCGCCATGCTGACCAGGCTCGGCGCGCACCAGGCCGTGCTGGCCTGGGAGGAGCGCCGGATGCGCCGGGAGGTCCGGGCCACCGCCAACCGGCTGGCCAACTTCGACGACGCCAACCTGCGCCGCAGCGCCCGTGCCGCGGTGGCGGCCGGTGCCCGGGTGGAGCGTGCCCTGGAGATCCTCGGCCCGGACGCGCCGGAGCACTTGACCATGGCGGGCAAGCTGCGGATGGCGCACCGCCAGGCCAGCCTGGAAGAACTCGGCCAGCTCGCCGACCCGCCGCTGACCAAGGACGCCATCGCCGGCCGCATCCGCCGCCTGCTGGCCATGGCCGACCGCCGGGCCATGGAGCAAGGCATCCCGGCCACCGAAGCCTGCCTCACCGTCGACATGCTCCCCTGACCCGCCCGCTCGCCTCACCCCGCGCCCGCCCCGCCTCGCGCCCGCCCCGCTCCGCCCCAGCCTCCCAGCCCTCACCCACCCCACGCGCCTCGCGCCGGACGGCACGACCCGGCATCGCTTGACGCCTAGCGTTGCGCGGCATCCGGGTGGGATGGGCGCTCCTTGGCCAGCATGAGGTACGCGCGCTCGGCCGCGTTGCCGGTCCGCGCGATCGCGGTCTGGTAGGCGGCGTCCGCCTCGGGCCGCCGGTCCAGGCGCCGGAGCAGGTCGGCGCGGATCGCGTGGTACAGGTAGTACCCGCCCAGGCTGGCCGGGGCCAGGCCGTCGACGAGGGCGAGCGCCGCCGCCGGGCCGTCGACCTCGGCCACCACGACCGCGCGGTTGAGCGCGGCCACCGGGCTGGGCGCGACCACGAGCAACTGGTCGTACAGCCGCAGGATCTGCCGCCAGTCCGTGTCGGCCGCGGTCGGCGCGTCGCTGTGCACGGCGTTGATGGCCGCCTGGATCTGGTACGGACCCGGCTGGCCGCGGCGCAGGCACTGCCGGACGATGGCCTGGCCCTCGGCGATCAGCGCGCGGTCCCAGCGGGTCCGGTCCTGGTCGGCAAGCAGCACGAGCGCGCCGTCCGCGGACGTGCGTGCCGCCCGCCGGGACTCGGTGAGCAGCATCAGCGCGAGCAGGCCGGGCACCTCCGGCTCGTCCGGCATGAGCTGGGCCAGCAGCCGCCCGAGCCTGATTGCCTCGGCGCACAGGCCGGCGCGCGCCAGCGTCTCGCCCGAGCTTGCCGTGTAGCCCTCGTTGAAGATGAGGTAGACCACGGCGAGCACGGCCGAGATCCGGCCGGGCAGGTCGGCCTCCGCGGGAATGCGGTAGGGGATACCCGCGTCACGGATCTTGGCCTTGGCCCGGACCAGCCGCTGGGCCATGGTCGGTTCGGGCACCAGGAACGCGTGCGCGATCTCCGCCGTGGTGAGCCCGCCGAGCAGCCGCAGGGTGAGCGCTACCCGGGACGCGGCCGCGAGCGCCGGGTGACAGCAGGTGAACATGAGCCGGAGCCGGTCGTCGTGCACCGGGCTCTCCTCCCCGACGGGCTCCTCGCGAGCGTGCAGCAGCGCGGCCTGGGCGTGCTTGCCGTCGCGGGCGGCCTCGCGGCGCAGCCGGTCGATGGCCCGGTTGCGCGCGGTGGTGATGATCCACCCGGCCGGGCTGGGCGGCAGCCCGGCCGACGGCCACCGCCTGGCCGCCTCGGCGAACGCGTCCTGGACCGCGTCTTCGGCGATGTCGATGTCGCCGAAGACGCGGGCCAGGACGGCCACCGCGCGGCCGTACTCCTCGCGGAAGACGCGCTCGATGCCAGCCGGCGCGGGCAAGGTCAGCCCGCCGCCATGTCCACCATCGGACGCACCTCGACCGGCAGCGTGCACGCCACGGTGGCCTTGCGCGCCCAGGCCAGCGCCTCGTCCAGGTCGGTGGCGCGGATGATCCAGAACCCGCCGACGTGCTCCTTGCCCTCGGCGAACGGCCCGTCGGTGATGAGCACGTCGCCGCCGCTGGCCCGCAGGACTGTGGCCGTGTCCGGCGGGTGCAGGCCGCCGGTGAACACCCAGGCGCCCGCGGCCCTCATCTCGGCGTCCACCGCGTCGATGTCGCGCATGATCGGCTCGAGGACCTCGGGCGGCGGCGGGTCCCCGTCCGGCTGGTAGATGCTGAGCAGGTACTGCTTCATCTCGGTCATCCCCTTCGTCCCTCCAGACGTTACGTCGGCTTCTCATCCCCTACACGAACCGGCCCGGCGCGGATCGACAGGCTCCGGTGAAAATCTGAAGCGGCGAGATTCCCGGGGTCCGGAATGCCGGAGGGCTGGACCTGACGCGGGGGCACGCGCCACCGCCGTTCGGGGGTCCGTTAATCTATCCTTTTGATAAGGTCTAGACCATAGGAGTCTGTGCCGCGTGCCCAGATCCGGGCCCCCGGCAGGCTCCGGACGCATGTGAGGGGGGAGGCGCGGCCTCCGGGTCACCCCCCGGCGGCGGCGTCCGATAGTCTCGGGGCGGCGAGGGTCACCAGCGGTTAGGGGCCTTTCGTCCCTACCGATCATGGGGATCGACGAGGAGATTTAATATCGTGACAATTCGCGTGGGAATCAATGGTTTCGGCCGTATCGGCCGTAACTTCTGGCGGGCCGCCAACGCCGCGGACGGCGACCGTGGCATCGAGATCGTGGCGGCCAACGATCTCGGTGACATCGCCACCATGGCGCACCTGCTCAAGTACGACACCGTGCTCGGCACCCTGGCGGCCGACGTGTCAGTGTCCGGTGACACCATCCGGGTCGGCGACAAGTCGATCAAGATCCTGGCCGAGCGCGAGCCGGCCAAGCTCCCGTGGCGCGACCTCGGCGTGGACATCGTGATCGAGTCGACCGGCCGGTTCACCACCGGGCCGGCCGCGAAGGCGCACCTCGAGGCGGGCGCGAAGAAGGTCATCATCTCGGCGCCGGCCAAGGAAGAGGACATCACCATCGTGATGGGGGTCAACGACGACACGTACGACCCCGCCGCGCATCACATCCTGTCCAACGCCTCCTGCACGACGAACTGCGTCGCGCCGATGGCCAAGGTGCTGCTGGACAACTTCGGCATCGTCAAGGGCCTGATGACCACGATCCACGCCTACACCAACGACCAGGTCATCCTGGACTTCCCGCACAAGGACCTGCGCCGGGCCCGCGCGGCCGCGCAGAACATCATCCCGACCACGACCGGGGCGGCCAAGGCGACCGCGCTGGTGCTGCCCGAGCTCAAGGGCAAGCTGGACGGGATGGCCATGCGGGTGCCCGTCCCTGACGGCTCGGTGACCGACCTGGTGGTCGAGCTGGGCCGCGAGGTGACCAAGGACGAGGTGAACGCCGCGTACCGGGCCGCCGCCGAGGGGCCGCTCAAGGGCTACCTGTACTACACCGAGGACGCCATCGTGTCCTCCGACATCGTGGGCTCGCCGGCGTCGTGCACCTTCGACGCCTCGCTCACGATGACGTTCGGTAACCAGGTCAAGGTCATCGGCTGGTACGACAACGAGTGGGGCTACTCCAACCGGCTCGTCGACCTGACCGCGCTCGTCGCCGCCCGGCTGCGGTAATGCGCTCCGTCGACGAGCTGGACGTTCTCGGCCGCCGTGTGCTGCTGCGGTCGGACCTGAATGTCCCGCTTGACCTGACCGGCACCGGGGAGATCACCGACGACGGCCGCATCCGGGCCAGCCTGCCGGTGATCAGCAAGCTGTCCGACCGGGGCGCGCGGGTGATCGTCCTCGCGCACCTCGGCCGC